>ENA-UOWG01000020-UOWG01000020.1-activated-sludge-metagenome-genome-assembly--contig:-NODE-20-length-361822-cov-8.826585_pt1 | contig 361822 bp, 351 predicted proteins | sample MGYA00238147_ERZ761563 | MGnify/ENA primary metagenome ERZ761563 (study PRJEB28884, sample SAMN05720216) | anaerobic digester metagenome | isolation source: active sludge of municipal...
GAAAATATTCTACATCCGAAAGTTTTGTAATGTCTCGGTAACGCATGGTGGCAACATATTGGACCAGATTCCAAAAGCGACGGTTCTTCATGACGATGACATCGAGCAAACCGTCATCCAGTAAAGCACGCGGTGCCGCTTTAAAATGGCCGCCGTAAAAACGTGCGTTGGCAATAATGACCAGATAACCTTCAGAGTGAAACAAAGGGCTATCTTCGGAACATACTCTTAACCGAGGAAAGGGATAGGTTAAAGACTCCAAAAGACCTTGAGCAATATAGGCCAGAGACCCAATAGAACGCTTACTGTCTGACCTGACGTTCTTAATCACGTGCGCATCATAGCTTAGTCCGGCACCCATTGCGAAATAATAGTTGCCCGCTTTACCGACATCAATGGTTCGCACCTGACCTTCCCGGATCACCCTGGCAGCCGCCTGCACGGCAAGCGGTATCCCCAATTCAATAGCCAGTGTGTTTGCGGTACCCATGGGAATGATCCCTAGAGAAGTCTGCGTCCCGGCAATCCCATGAACCGCTTCATTGATAGTTCCATCCCCTCCAACAACAACAATAGTGCGTTCGCCCTGAGCGACAAGATCCTGGACTGTCTTTTTGATATCCCCAAGCGTTTGAGTGATGAACGGCTGTGCCCGTAAACCTTCGCTATGGAAAGCCTTTACTATTTCACCCCCGATTCGGTCTCCCGGCCACCATCCTTCTTCTGATAAAGATGGAGGCTGGATTAGGATCGCTTCAAGCCACAAAGCAAATCTGGATTTTCGTCCCGCTTTGGGATTGATAATCACCGGAATTTCTCTTTGCTCCATAAAACTCCTCGATACCTTATCGATCAGTGCTGCTTTTGAACCAAAGGTTTAGATGCCAGATTCCTATTAACTTCAAGATATAAACATGTCGATTATTTTTAAATATCGGATGGAATAATACCTATCCTTACCCTATTTTTTTATGTTTCCGAAACCAAAGCTGATGGCTGACGCTGATTTAAAACTCAGTTTTAAAAATTCCCATCGCATGCTTAGAATTTAATTGTCTCCTAGGCGACTTAACCCTTTTTATTCCAATAAGTTACAAAAAAATTTATAGCGTAAAATGATCTATGCTGCAAGGGGTTCCACATTCATTTAGCTCACCCATAGATAGACAGTAAAGACCAAAACCGCTGGATTTTGAAAAGTTCTGACTATTCATGATGAAAAAAGCGGAATCTAATATTGAAACAGATCTTTAAGCGTAAAGCGCTGATCAGGAACAGCGAGCTTGAGTGCGGTAAGAATTTTCTGTTGAGCCCTAAGGGTCAGTCTTTTCCCCTTCCGCCCTTTTTGGATTACTTTGTGCGATAATTGTTGGGTGGAAACACTCACAAGGGCATGGTTTGAAAGTCCAAGCCGCTTCATGATTTCATCAAGCGGTTGAATCCCAAAATCATCCGTCCCCGTCATCAAGAAAGCATTTCTTTGCTTACCGCTGCCAAAAACGCTTTATTGGTGGGATATTTTTGAAGCTGGGTAAGAAGCGCCCGGATCGCTTCAACCGGAGGCAGAGACGAAAGTGCTCGGCGCATTCTTCGGGCAGGTTCAAGTTCCGTGGCATCCAGCAAAAGTTCCTCTTTCCGCGTTGCGCTTTTAGGAATATCAATCGCCGGATAAATACGCTGATTTGAAATTTCACGGGAAAGAAAAATTTCCATATTTCCCGTCCCTTTGAATTCCTCAAAAATAACCTGATCCATGCGGCTCCCTGTATCCACAAGGATCGTGGCAAGAATGGTGAGAGATCCTCCATGTTCAATCTTACGGGCAGATCCGAAAATACGCCTAGGTATTTCAAGTGATCGCGCATCCACACCTCCTGAAAGCGTCCGGCCGCTTGAAATTCGCTCGGCGTTATGCACGCGGGCAAGCCTTGTCAAAGAATCAACCAAGACCATTACGTTTTGACCTTCCGTAACTTCGCGATAGACTTGTTTCATCAGTTCATTGGCAGTATCAATGTGATGGTCATAACTTTCATCGGAAGAAGACCAGCGAACCTCTGCCGTCACGCCTCGCCTGAAATCCGTGACCTCTTCGGGTCTTTCATCAATGAGCAGACAATAGAGTTTAATTTGCGGATGGCTTTTTGCCACAGATTGGCAGATATGTTTAAGAAAAGTTGTCTTGCCGGAACCCGGAGGCGCCACAATAAGACCTCGTTGTCCCATACCGATCGGACATATCAAATCCATCGCCCGCATGGTGAGCTCCTTAGAACCGTCTTCAAGCCGAATCCGAGGCGATGGATCAATGGCAATACTCTCACGAAATTTTCGCGTTGCCTCATCCTCTTGCCAACGCGGCTCATGCTTCAAAGGTCCTTGCGATAGTCGCTGTTGTTTGTGCAAACCATGACTGTAACGATGATGATGTTTGGATTTTGAAAAATGGTTGGGATTAAAATTTTTCATAGACGGATTTTTAAAAAGCCGAACTCCCTTATCATTATTTTGAAAAAATCGCCAAATGCCCCCAATAGGCTGTACAAGCGAAATACGCCCAAAGAAGCGCAATAATCATAAGCATCGTCCCGCTGAAAAAGCGTAACGGTTTATTGGACCGCCATAAAAGAACAGGCAGTGAAAAAAGACCGGCAAATCCGGAAAGAAGAAACCCAAAACCGGCCATGACCGGCGTATTAGACAAGCCAAGACGAAGAAACTGCAAGCCTGTGATCACACTAACGAGTCCGGAAAAAAAACCGTAGATCCCAAGCGGTTTAAGATCCCAGTTATACGCCAAAGCTAAAGATGCCGCAAGCAATAAGCCTCCCCAAAGAACCGACAGTTCACCAAAGGCGATATTATAACTTCCCGGAAGCGGCCAAGTGAACACCATGTGAAGCCCCAGCAGAAAAGCAATAGCTCCCGGCAATAAAAAGGCGGCAACCCATCGTTTGGGATTTACTTTTTCTAGATCTTCGAAGACAAAACAGGCCAACAGAAAAAAACCAGCTGCCATATTGATCAGCATCAAGGTCACATAATCAAATTTCATAATCCCCTCCTCGCTTGAAATCTAGACATAACAACTGATATTATTTCTTTTGAATCTTATCCAATTTCGCCTGCAAAGAACACCACTCATCTTCTGCTTTTTCAATCTGGATCTGAAGCTCCTTAAGACGCAGATTGCGTTCTTGAGAATAATGGAGAGGATTCTTAGCGATCTCCTCAAGAAGCTTATTGCGTTCATCCGTGTGATGATGCATCCGCCGTTCGGCCTTGTCCATCGCTTTTTTGGTTTTCTGGATCTCCGCTTTTTGTTCGCTTTTTTTGACGGGAGCTTCCTTTTTTTCAGAAGAAATCGCTGTTAATTTGGGAAGCGGCCGCGGAACGTCCAAGGGTTCTGTCTCCTCGCCTCGCGCAACCTGTTCAAGATGATAGACATAATCTTCGTAAGTCCCAGGATAATGAATGATCCGGCCTCTTTTGACCTCGAGGATACGCGTCGCCACCAGATTCACAAAAGTCCGATCGTGACTGATAAAAAGAACAGTGCCCGTAAAACCTTTAAGGGCTGCCGCCAAGGCTTCAACGGTCTCAAAATCAAGATGATTCGTCGGCTCATCAAGAAGAAGAACATGGCTTTTCGAGAGCAGCAACCCTGCCAAGACAAGACGGGCCCGCTCGCCTCCGCTCAAAACTTTGACTTTCTTCTTAACGTCATCTCCCTTAAAAAGAAAACAACCCGCCATGTTTAGAATGTCCTGATTGCTGACGCCTTCCGCGCTTTCTCTGGAAAGATATGTATAGATATCATCTTCCGGATCAAGAATGGAAAAAACATGCTGGGCGTAATACGCGATCTTCAATCCGGCTCCCCACCGGTAACCGCCCGATTTCGATGAAAGCTGCCCGGAAATTGTTTTTAAAAAAGTGGTCTTCCCTTCGCCGTTATTTCCTAGCACCGCCACATGATGCCCGCGTTCGATCTCACAACTGATTCCCCTCGCAACATCTTTTTCAGGATACCCGATCGAAAGGTCTTCGCATGAAAGCGCGATCCCGGCCTTTGATTCCATCGGAGGGATGTGAATGCGAACGGTGCTCATGGGGTGCGCGATTTCGATCGTCTTAAGCTTTGCCAGCTGTTTCATCTTAGATTGGGCGCGTGATGCTGTGGACGCCTTGGCCCGAAAACGATCCACGAAAGCTTGCAGTTGGTCGCGTTTTTTTTCGATGCCACGGTTATACGCCTGCTTCTGCTCAAATTGTTCTTCTTTAAATTCGAAATACTCTTCGATGTCCCCGGGATACAGGGTCAATTGACCGTTTTCAACCTCAAGCGTGTGATCGCATGTGCGTTTCAGGAATTCCCGGTCATGGGAAACAATTAGGTAGCCCCCTCGAAAATTTAGAAGAAAATTCTCCAAGAGGATTAAGGTGCTCAAATCCAAATAATTACTCGGTTCATCCAGGACCAAAAAATTCGGGTCCCCCAAAAGCATGGCCGCAAGTTTGACACGTGTTTGATAACCTCCCGGAAGGCTCCTTACGGATTCTTCAAGCATTTTATTGTCTATTTGGAATCGCGCCGCTATTTGCGCACATTCCCAATGCTCGCTTCGGGTCGTTCGCATCAAAAAATGAAGCGCGCTTTCTCCGGGCTTGAAATTGTCGTGCTGTTCCAGATAACTCAAGCAGAGAGTGTTGTTGCGGGTGATCGTCCCGCTGTCCGCCGTCTCATGTCCGGTGATGATCCGACATAGCGTGGATTTCCCGGCCCCATTGCGGCCGATCACACCGATCTTTTGGTCATCGCTCAACGACGCGGACGCATCATCCAAAAGCACCATGGCTCCGTACGCCTTGCGAATTTCATTGATTTGGAGAAGAACTGTCATTTTAAATGGAACGTTATGAAAAAGTTATAGAAAAACAAAGATATCTAAAATTGGAACCGCTTTCTTTAAAAATACTTAGAGATAGTAGTTCGCTTCCAGGTGGGAGAATTCGGCATTCTCGACCCAAAAATCGGGCTTGGTAACAAATTCGATAATATTTTCTAAAACACGTTCGTGATTTTTTTCTTCAGCGGCTATTTTTAGCCATATTTCTTTTTGTTCCGGCTTTGAAGCCATTTTCGACTGTTCTTCGTAAAGAGCAACACTTCTCTGTTCGGTTTCAAGCGCCTGCCGATAGAGATTCGCTTGAGATGCTGACGGATCCACTTGCGGGGTATTCTTTTTCCATCCCTCAAAAATATCCTTGATATTTCTCAACACCTCATCACCTGCAACAGCGACAGACTTCCCTTCCTTCATTTTCAGGAAAGTCTCATAATGTTTCTGTTCCTGATCGGCCAACCAGTCAAAGATCTTGGCCATGCCGAATGCCGGGGCTCGTTTCGCTAACTCCCGGTAAAGGGCTTCTCCGTCTTTTTCCATTTTCATGACTTGATCAAATAGATCCATGCGATTGTCCCTCAGAACGATTCTTTTCGGCAAATTTGATAATTTCATTCATCATGCGGACGCTCTGTGCCGGATAAAGGCCCGCTGCGGTTTCACCCGAAAGCATCACATAATCCGTCCCATCAAGAATGGAGTTGGCCACATCCGAAACCTCGGCCCTTGTTGGAATGGGATGTTCGGTCATACTTTCAAGCATTTGTGTTGCTGTAATCACGAATTTTTTTGCTCGATTACATTTCCGGATGATTTTTTTCTGGATAAATGGAACCTTATAGATAGGAATGGAGATCCCCATATCTCCCCGAGCCACCATAATTCCATCGCAGACATCAATGATCCCATCAATGTTTTGAATCCCTTCCTGGTTCTCGATTTTGGCAATGACAGCGCATCGATGCGCGTAATTTTTCAAATGCGCTTTCAGGTCCAGGATGTCTTGCCGGTCCCTAACAAAAGATTGGGCAATATAATCTAATTTTTGCTCCATACAAAAAAGAATATTCGATTTATCTTTAACTGTAAGACCCCGGATATCCAATTGGACGCCTGGAAGATTGATGCCTTTGTGTTCTTTAATCAATCCACCAACGATCACACGTGTTTTTAAAGTATCTTTAGACCTGGATTCGACCACCAAAGCGATATTACCGTCATCGATATAAACGCGTTGGCCCGCGTGAATCGGCTTTAAAGAGCCCGCCCAATCAAAAGGGAGTAGAGAACCTTCCCCTGCAATGTTCCGGGTGGTCAACCAAAGAGCCTGCCTTTTTTTGACCAGAACCGGCTGCTTTCCTTTTAAAGAGCCGATCCTCATGCGATAGCCTTCTAAATCTCCAAGGATCTTGATGCGCCGGCGATACCTTTGATTCAACTGCCTGACGATTCGGATCTTTTCCACATGTTCCTGCAACGTCCCGTGCGAAAAATTGAGCCGAACAACATCCATACCGGCCCGCATCATGTTGAGAAGAATACCGGCCTTGCTTGATGCCGGACCTAAGGTGCAGATAATCTTTGTTTTTACCATTTCCAGACCTTATCTATTTTAAAAATCATCATTCATGAGGAACCAGGAATAATGAAAAACGCGAGAACAAGCGCCGCCCCAATGGCATAGACAGCAATCGTGTTCGCAATCAGATAGGGATAAACCATCAAAATCAACCCGATTACTAAGGCTTTAAAACTGGACTGTTTTTTCCCGTAAATAAAAACAGCAAAGCCGATCACCCCAAAAATAAAGCTGCCTAATAGATGGGCAACATTCACAGGCTATTTTCCTTAGCAGGCATTTCGCTTTTATGTAAAACGAGGATCTCTTGCCATAACTCTGACAAAAAATCAGCCAAACAAGCTTAATACTTATAGTGTTCGGGTTTGTAAGGACCTTCCGCAGGCACGCCGATATAGTTCGCTTGTTTTTTCGTGAGCTTGGTGAGTTTGGCGCCCAACTTATCCAAATGAAGTCTCGCAACTTCTTCATCAAGTTTTTTATCGAGACGGTAAACGCCAGGTTTCTTTGGATTGGTTGCGAGATCAATCTGCGCAAGCGTTTGGTTCGTAAAGGAATTGGACATCACAAAACTCGGATGGCCTGTCGCACAGCCAAGATTTACGAGGCGGCCTTCCGCCAGGAGAATGATCGAATGCCCGTCTGGGAAGATATATTTATCAACTTGCGGCTTGATATTGATTTTTTTAATCCCCGGCCACTTTTCCATTGCGGCAACTTGGATCTCATTGTCAAAATGCCCGATGTTACAGACAATCGCCTCATCTTTCATCTTCGACATATGTTCGGCCGTAATCACATCGATATTCCCAGTCGTCGTAACGAAGATATCGCCGATATTGAGCACATCCTCAATTCTCGCGACCTGATAACCGGCCATGGTGGCCTGGAGCGCGCAAATAGGATCAATCTCAGTCACAATAACCCTGGCTTTTAATGCTGCCAAAGACTGGGCGCTGCCTTTACCGACATCGCCATACCCAAGGATCACAGCCACTTTGCCCGCGACCATCACGTCCGTCGCGCGTTTAATTCCATCTACTAAGGATTCACGGCATCCATAGAGATTATCGAATTTGGATTTTGTGACAGAATCGTTGACATTGATGGCAGGCACAAGAAGTTTGCCTTGTTCCTGCATTTTATAAAGACGATGAACCCCTGTGGTCGTCTCTTCGGAAACACCTTCCCATTCTTTTACCACACCATGCCATTTCTTGGGTTCGGCCTTGAGAACCGCCTTGAGTAGTTTAAAAAGCTCAATCTCGTCCTGCGTTTCGACTTTCTTATCGAGAAGTTTCGGATTCTTCTCCGCATCATAACCCAAATGGATCATGAGTGTCGCATCTCCGCCGTCATCAACGATAAGATTAGGCCCTGTGCCACCAGGGAATGTGAGCGCCTTGAGAGTACACCACCAATAGTCCTCAAGCGTTTCCCCTTTCCAGGCAAATACCGGAATCCCTTTAGCTGCAATAGCGGCCGCCGCGTGATCCTGTGTTGAAAAAATATTACAGGAACACCAGCGAACATCCGCTCCGAGCTCGACCAGCGTTTCGATCAACACCGCGGTCTGGATCGTCATATGAAGACTCCCCATAATCCGTTTGCCTTTGAGCGGTTTCTGAGGACCATACTTGCGGCGAGTCGCCATAAGACCCGGCATTTCCTTCTCCGCCATCTCGATCTCTTTGCGACCCCAATCAGCCGATGAAAGATCCGCCACCTTAAAATCATTTTTGGATTTCGAAACGCTTTTTTTCATCGTTTTCGCCTTTTTGTCGAGCGTTAGCATGTTGCCGCCACTTTGGAGCAAGAACAACCGCCCTTGAGTTTGAGCAACTTGCGGAGTTCTTCTACTTTGTCTGTCTTTTCCCACGTAAAACCAGCTTCGCTGCGGCCGAAGTGACCGTAGGCAGCGGTCATATTGTAGATCGGACGACGGAGATCCAAAGTTTTGATAATCCCGCGCGGCGTAAAATCAAACACCTTGGACACGGCCTCAGTAATCGCTTCTTCACTGACCTTGTTTGTCCCGAACGTGTCCACACGGATCGAAACCGGCTGAGCCACGCCGATGGCATAAGACACCTGGATTTCACAACTACCCGCAAGACCCGCAGCGACAATGTTCTTTGCTACATAACGTGCGAAATAAGCCGCAGAACGGTCCACTTTGGACGGGTCCTTGCCGCTGAAAGCACCGCCGCCATGCCGCCCCATGCCACCGTAGGTGTCAACAATGATCTTACGGCCGGTCAGCCCGGTATCGCCATGAGGACCGCCGACTTCAAATCGTCCGGTCGGATTGATGAAAATCTTGGTTTTTGCATCCAGAAGTCGCGCCGGAATAACTTTTTTAATTACTTTTTCTGTCAGGTCTTTGGTGATCGTCGGCAGTGTGACATCCCCATCATGCTGGGAAGAAAGCACCACAGCGTCCACACGCACGGGTTTTTCATTATCATACTCGACCGTAACCTGACTTTTGGAATCGGGCCTCAGGTACTTGATTTTGCCGGATTTCCGGACCGCAGCAAGGTAACGAACCAACTTATGCGCCAGCATGATCGGAAGCGGCATCAACTCTTCCGTTTCATCCGTTGCATAGCCAAACATCATACCCTGATCGCCAGCACCGCCCGTATCCACACCCATCGCAATGTCGGGTGACTGGGTATGAAGCGCGACATCGACTTTACAGGTCTTGTAATCAAACCCGATTGACGGATCCACATAACCGATCTTTTTGATCACATTGCGCGCAACCTTCTCGGCATCGACTTTTGCCTTGCTTGTGATTTCGCCGGCAATCGTCAAGCGATCCGTCGTCGCCAGACATTCGCAGGCGACACGCGATGCGGGATCACCCGCAAGATAAGCATCGAGAATGGCATCGGAGACTTGATCGCAAACCTTGTCCGGATGACCTTCGGAAACTGATTCTGACGTAAAGAAATAATGACCTTTTTTCATTTTTTTGTTACTCCTTTGGATTTGATGATTTGACGATGTCGTTCGCTTTCTGGTAGGAGGCGAGATCACCGATATCCAGCCATTTCCCCTTGAGGGGGAATGCGAAAAGCCCCGAATTTTCAGCAAGCCATCGCATATAGTGGCCGGGTTGATCAGTATTATGGCCAGTTGTGATATAAGTGTCAAGCAAGCTCCACGTCTCTTGAGGAAGCCAATAAATCCCGCTGGAAGCTAATGTAGTGGCCGGTTGAGGGGGCTTTTCCTGAAATTCCAGGATTTTTCCATCCGCAGCCGTCTTCACGAGACCGTAACGCTTGGCCAATTCCTTATCTCCTACGTCATAAACCGCAATGATTCCATGAGGCCGCTTCTTTTTTCCGAAATCGGCAAAAGAAACGAGATCAAAATCAAAAAAATTATCTCCGGCAATCACCATCAGATCGCAAGGCATCAATTTTTTCGTGCGTATCACATAAGCCAAATCCCCAATCGCACCAAGCCGCGTTTCATTGCTGGTGGTATGGTCGTTGATGACCTCTACAGTCCAGGGATATTTTGCACTCGCCTTCCATGTTTCAAAATGGCCCGCGAATTTCTGATTGCTAACCAGATAAACCATCTCCACCCCTTGAACTTTCTGAACACGTTCCAGGATCCATTCCAAAATGGGCCTGCCACCCACCGGCAGAAGCGGCTTGGGTTGATTTTCAGTCAAAGGATAAAGCCGGGTCGCATAACCCGCACAAAGAATAATGACTTTCATAGTAACACCTTCACGGCTTTTTTGATTCGATCAATGGCCACGATGGACAAGGGATCGACTCGGTATAATTTTGACAATTCAAAACTCGTCCAGTCCCCCAGTAAAATCATGGAAAAGATCCGGGCAAGCACGCCTTGACCTTGAGCCTTAAGCTCGATCACTTTAGCGCCGGCCCCCTGAATAATATTCATCACAACTTTTTTCTTTTTACGAAGCCAATCCGGCTCATTTTTGTCTGTTAGAAATAAAGCAACCGATTTCTTAATCTTAAACCTTGGAAAAACCCATCCTTCCACCTCATGATGAAACATCTCCGGTAACGCTTCGCAGGAAGCAAGCGTCTTTGAATTTTCCGCAAATTGAGTCCGCCATCTCATGGACACAGGCTGCATCAGCCCCCCCCCATAAATATGAATGTTCTTTTGATAGATCTTTTTTGCAAGCGCCTTCGCTTGAGCGACAGGTGCCGTTTGGACGATGCGAATCACCTCCGCGATCTCTTTGGAAGACATCTTGAACCAACGATAGCGGATGAAAAGAAATAAAAGAGAAAACGTTGTGTAACCGATCGCGAATCGCGGAGGATACCCCCGCGGAAGTTCAAAAAATGGAATCCCGCGTTTGAGGGCTTCTTTGAGCAACTGCCCGCCTGAAGTCACCACGAAAAAAAGGGCTTTCCTCGCCACCGCCTGTTGAAAAACCGACTGGACCTCATGCGTATTCCCCGAGTAGCTTGAAAGAATCACGAGCGTCTTCGAATCTACCCACTCGGGCAAACGTGACGTGCGATTGACGGTCCAATGAATCTGAGAACGGCTTTGTGCGATGGTTCCGAGGATATCCCCGCTGATCGCGGAGCCTCCCATCCCGCAGAAAAGCACTTTCCGGGAATGGCGATAATGGGCCGGAAGGACTGTTTTTTCGGCAAGCGCGCGCGCATGAGAAATCTGATCCTTGAAATCCTTCAAATACTTTTCCATCTATTCCCCTTCGAGTTCCTTGCAGATATTTTGAAGCTTTTCATCCAGAAAATCGCGGATCTCTTTGCCTGTTTGAAGCGTCAGCGCTTTTTGCGCGATTTCTTTGGCTTCGGTATAGCGGATGGAACGGATCACTTTTTTGATCTTTGGAAGCACCACAGGGCTTGCGCTGATCTCATCGATTCCAAGTCCCAGAAGAAGAACCGCGATCAAAGGATCGGCTGACATTTCGCCGCAACTTCCCACCCAGATATTGTGCCGATGCCCGTTCCGCACCGTCATATCAATCAACCGAATGATCGCCGGATGCGTTGGCTCATAAAGATAAGCAATTTTTTCGTTCATGCGGTCCACCGCCAGAACGTATTGGATCAAATCATTCGTACCAAGAGAAAAGAAATCCACTTCCTGAGCCAAAACATCGCTTGCCAAGGCCGCGGAAGGAATCTCAATCATGACTCCGACATGGATATTTTTATCAAACGCAAGATTTTCTTGCAAAAGTTCGGTCTTAGCCTCATCCAGGATCTCTCGTGCCGCCCTGACCTCATAAACGCTGGAGACCATCGGATACATAATTTTTAAATTCCCATGGACACTTGCTCTGAGAATTGCGCGCAATTGCGTTTTAAAGATATCCTTACGCGTCAAACAAAAGCGGATCGCCCGCCATCCCAGATAGGGATTCATTTCATGGGGGATGTCAAGCGTGGAAGCGAATTTATCACCGCCCAAGTCAAGAGTCCGAATGATCACTGTTTTGGAAGCCATCGCTTCCGCGACTTTCCGGTAGGATTCATACTGTTCTTGTTCTGTCGGTAGTGTCGTCCGGTTCATATAAAAATATTCCGTGCGGTAAAGTCCCACACCTTCCCCGCCATGGGAAATTACGGAAGAAACTTCGTGGTGAAATTCAATATTAGCGGCAAGAACGATGCGTTTCCCGTCCAAGGTTTCAGCCGGTAGTTCGCGCAACTTATCGAGTTCACCGGTAATCTGAATAAAACGGTTTTCTTGAGAATAAAATTTGTCGATAGTTTGCTGATCCGGATTGATGACCACAACGCCATGCGTCCCATCGACGATCAGTGTGTCATCATCCTGCAATTCACTGATGATTTTGTCGATGCCGACAATCGCGGGAATCTCCAGGGAACGCCCGAGAATCGCTGTGTGCGATGTCGGGCCGCCGATTTCCGTCACAAACGCAAGCACCTTGGACCTGTCCAGAGAGGCCGTATCCGACGGCGAAAGATCGTGCGAAGCGATGATCACCTTGCCTTGAAATTCTTCAAGGCGTTTTTTCTCTTCTCCGCAAAGATTTCCGAGCAGACGTCTGCCGACATCACGGATATCCGAGATGCGCTCCTTCAGGTATTCGTCATTAATCTGGGAAAAAGCCTGGAAATAGCGTTGGATGACCGTTGAAAAAGCGTATTCCGCACCCACCTTCTCGTTTTTGATCACTTCGATAACGTCTTCAATCAACGTTCGGTCTTCAAGAATCAGGAGATGTGCCGTAAAAATATCCGAACTTTCGCGTCCGATTTGATCAGAAAGTTTTCTGCGAATGCCCAGGATTTCGGTACGCGTTCGGGTAAGGGCATCTTCAAACCGAGCGATTTCATTAGAGATGCTTTCCGGACCGACAATCCTCTTGGGAAGATTAAAGGACTCGCCGCTGTGCAGAACAAAGACCTTGCCAATCGCAATCCCCGGTGAAACTCCGATACCTTTGAGTTGTTTCATGAAATTATTCTCCGAAATTGGATTCAATAAGTTTAGCCAAGGCTTCCATAGCTTCTTTGGCATCTTTGCCGTCTGCCCGAATAGCAATCGAGGATCCCATTTCGGCAGCTAACGTCATAATCCCCATAATCGACTTGCCATCCGCCTTCAGCTCCTCCTTCTGGATTTCAATCGAGGCTTCAAACCTGTTAGCCGTTTGAACAAAAAGGGCCGCCGGACGGGCGTGAAGCCCTAATTTGTTGGAGATCACAAAATTTCGTTCGATTTTTTCCGTTGCTGTTTTTTTTCGTTTGGGCACCATGATATTTTTCAATCTTTCATTTTTTTAAAATACGCCGCGTAGTGTTCAAGGATGATTTTCATGACAAGCTCCGCATCGTGACGGACCTGTTCATCCATTTTGATCACGTTGCCTTTAATGATCTGATAACCTTTTTCTTCAATCTTCTCAAGATCCAGTTTTACGGGGGCCGCACCTTTTTCATAATAACGCTGAAGCATGGCTTCGGAAATCGGCGTGGTATTCACAAAACAGGCATCAATGATCCGAGGATCCGTATGATCCAGAAGCACTCTCAAATGATCCCAGGCGCTCATCCCTGCTGTTTCACCCGGCTGTGTCATAGCGTTCAAGATATAGACTTTATAAGCGTCTGAGCGAAGCACCGCATCCCGTATATCCTTGATCAGAAGATTCGGCAAAATACTCGTATAAAGACTTCCCGGACCCATGAGAATGATATCTGCCGTACCGATTGCATCAATCGCTTCCGGACGCGCATGACAATTATCCGGTTGCAGATGAATGCTTCTCAGCGGTTTCCCAAGATCCGTAATGTTGGTTTCCCCTTCAGCAGAAGTCCCATCCAAAAATTCACCGACAAGGGTTACCTGTTCGAGCGTCGAAGGGAGTACGCGACCGCGAATCGCCAAAACCTTGCTTGACTCCGCAATCGCTTTTTCAAAATCTCCTGTAACCATGGAAAGCGCCGTAATAAAAAGATTCCCAAAGCTATGTCCTTTCAGTCCTTCGCCAAGCTGAAATCGGTACTGAAAAAGATCGCGGATCAAGGGTCCTGCGTCTGCCAGCGCCACAAGACAGTTCCGGATATCGCCAGGGGGCAGTATGTCCATTTCATCGCGCAACCGTCCCGAGCTTCCTCCTGTATCTGTTACCGTTACAATCGCTGTAATATTGCTCGTAAAATTCTTCACACCTGACAACAAGGTGCTCAGTCCTGTTCCACCACCGATAGCTACAATGCGCGGTCCCCGGAGCAAAGAGTCAACCTGCCTTTTTTGATAAACAATATCTACCAAGGGATCATCGGAATTGAGCGGCATCAGCGCACGTATAAAAATACGGACCATGTTCTTGATAGAGGTATAAATCAGGAAGATACCCAAAATAAGCAACGCGGTAGCGAAGGATGCCAGCAAAACACTTGACTTGGAAATGGTCTTCACGGTCAGCAGCGCCACCACCACGATAAAACTCAGCCCTAAAACACAAAGGCTGATCCATCGTTTAATGCCGATCCCTGGATAGAACCACTTGAAAAAATTCATAAAAATTCGCCCGAAAGCCTCCGATCAACTTTTGCGGTTTTCTTCCTTGCTAATGAGATCGAATATTTCTTTCGGCGTTTTACAGCGCCGGAGCAACTCACAAAAATAGGTGTCACGAAGAAGCCTTGAAATCTGTGCCAACGCTTTTAAATGCGGGCCTGCAGTATCTTTGGGCGCCACAAGCAGGAAAAGAATGTAAACTGGCTCGCCGTCAAGCGCTTCGAAATTAACACCCTTCCGGCTCACTCCGAGCACCGCAACAAGACCATCTACTTTATCCGTCTTTCCGTGTGGGATAGCGATCCCCTGGCCTATCCCAGTCGAACCAAGATTTTCGCGCTCGACCAGTGCTCGCAAAATATTCTTCTTGTCGCCAACATCTTTCACTTCCCCCAAAAGATCGACAAGTTCTTTAAGAATACCTTCTTTATTTGTCGCTTCCAAATCAACTTTAATGCCTTTTATGCTGAGAAAATCGGTGATTTTCATGATTTAATTCCTCCTAATTGAAACGGTTGCAAGACTAGAATGATGGCTCGATCAGTCCGTGATTTCCATCTTTGCGTTTATAGATCACATTGACGACATTAGTGTCCTGGTTTAAAAAAACAAGAAAATTTTCTGGTAAAAGTTCCAGCTGAAGGCTGGCCTCCTCGGCAGACATCGGCTTGGGTGCAAAAGTCTCTGTATGGACGATTTTCGGAGCGCCCGCCGAAACGGCACTCTCAGATTCCATCATTTTCATTGCCCGCATGACTTTTATAGGGATTTTTGCGCCATGTCGATGATGATCTTTACTCTTTGCTCTAAATTTTTTTAGCTGTTTTTCAACACGATCGCAGGCTTCATCCATAGCCGCAAAAATATTCTCCTTGGAATTACCTTCTCCGAAAGCGTGCAAATTTTTAGCAACAAGCGTGACTTCTGCTTTTAAAAAATATTTTTCTTTTTTTAAAAAGATATGCGCCTCCACCAGGCGAGGGGCATATTTTTCGAATTTGGAAAGCCGTTCCTGGAGATGTGCTTTCATCCCTTCGGTAATTTTTAGATTTTGTCCCGTAAAACGAATATCCACAACCTTATCCTCCTTGGGGGTATTTCGATGATTAGGTGAAATATTGAACTATGCTAAAGTAAACCTCTCTCCAAGATAAATTTCCCTAGCCTTGCTATCCGAGGCAAGAAATTCCGATGTCCCCGAAACTTCGATTTTCCCTTCATAAAGAAGATACGATCGGTCCGTAATGGAAAGCGTTTCGCGTACACTGTGGTCCGTGAGAAGAATACTCAATCCTTGTGCTTTAAGCTTCTGCAGGATTTTCTGCACTTCAAAAACAGCAATGGGATCAACACCGCTAAAGGGCTCATCCAAAAGAATTAACGAAGGATTGGTCACTAAAGCACGCGTAATCTCAAGCCTTCTCCTCTCCCCGCCTGAAAGGGTAAAGGCCTTGTTTTTGGCAAGATACGCAATGTCCAGGTCATTCAGAAGCCTCTTGAGTCGGCGATCGCGTTCTTCTTGAGAAATCTCCAATGTCTCCAAAATGGCCATGATATTTTCTTCGACGGTCAATTTTCTAAAAATAGAAGGTTCTTGAGAAAGGTAACCGATCCCAAGCCTAGCCCTTTCAAACATGGGAAGTACGGTAATATCCTCGCCGCGAAAAAAGATCTGCCCTGAATCCGGACGAATGACACCGACCACCATGTAAAACGACGTGGTTTTCCCAGCCCCGTTCGGCCCAAGCAACCCTACAATTTCCCCGCGGGAAATATGAATATTCACTCCATTGACCACCGTGCGCCCTTTGTAGCTTTTGGTAAGCTGCTTTGTTTCTAGCAAGTCCATATCAGAGAACTCCTTTTGAAAAATCTTTGGGCCCATCGCCTCCGAAATAGAGGGCTTCGGTATCCCCGCCAAGAATGATCCGGCCTTCATCGGCCAGATAAATAACGCTGTCACTGTAGGTTTTGTTGCCATCCGGATTTTCGATCACCACATTACCTGCCGCGACAATTTTGGAAACGTGACGACTCACACGATTATAATAAACATCCATCGTGTCCGCCGTGAGCTTTCCGCGCGAATCCTGTGCGACCACATTGTCCTTAAAATGCGCGATATTCTTTTCATAATCCACCACAAGCGGCCCATCACAAGTGATGGTCGTTGGACCGGCTTTTTTATCATCAGGATTCTGCACCACGACAGTCACATTTTTCTTGAATTTCACTTTTTTGAGACGCGTGTCCGCTCTTGCCCCCAAACCTTCCACATTGATGTTGTCTTTTCTGACCTTGGCGTTGGCTTCGGTTTCGACAATGTGCTCCGCCGGATGCATATCCAAAGAATCGGTCATGAGACGCGTCCCGTCCTCCGTGGTCGCAACAACGTTCTGCTCGAGATGGATCTTGTTCTCTTTTTTCGCGTAATCTCCTCTGTCCGCCGTAACGGTCACCGGTTTCTCTTCGGCATAGGCCTTTGCCATTACGTTCATCAGCTTGACATCATTGGAGAGGATATCCGCAGAATCACCTTCAATTTCGATTTCTTTCTGCCCTTCCGGTGTATATTTTGTAAATGCAAAAGAATAAACCTTGTGGACCGGTTTCTCCGAAGATTTCCCGGTCGTGTGCTGCGCACGATGCTTTCGGGTCACCACAACCTGCACCTGGACAAAAAAAACGTAAAAAATAATCAGTAGGACAAAAATAAAAATCAGACGCTTTATCATAAAGAACTAACTGCCTCCCGTTTTTTTGAATCGATCATCTCAGGCGTTGTTTTCCACCGATCATGCATCCAACCCCATTGGTCTGGATATTGCCGGATCACTTCTTCAAAGCTTGCCATCCATGCCTCTGTGTATTTTCGAATCGCTGCCTCGCGATCCCCATCGATCTTCGGCCGAATCAATTGGCCCAAAAGAAGTCGATAACGATTCCCTTTTAAGCGTACCAAAAAAGCCGGCAAAATAGGCGTCCCAGTGGCCAAGGCAAATTTGACCGGAGCCATAGGTGTGTATGCAGGCTTGCCAAAAAAATCAACAAAAATACCCTTAATGTTGTCTATGTCCTGATCCGGCAAAATGCCTACAATCTCATTACGCCTCAGATGGTCCCGAATCTTCCGAACTGCTTCATGGCTGTAAATGGTTTGAACCCCCACGGAAGCACGAAGCCCAACAATCCATTGATTATATGGTTCGTAATAAATCCGGCGGCCAACGACGGCTCCCTGAAAACCTTGGAGCCCGAACATCCCGGCCAAGAGCTCCCAATTACCCATGTGAGCAGTCATTATAATGAGCCCTTTCCCTTCTTGCAAAATATCTTTGCAGAGGGCATAGGCCTCTCCTACTTCCACAAATTGTGCTGCTTTTTCACGCGATAATCGCGCAAACCTTAGAAAATCCACCGCCGTCTGGAGCATATGCCCCATGACCCTGCAACCTATTTCTTTTATTTCTTTGAAACTTTTGGTCTCCCCATAAGCGAATTGTAGATTTTTAAGGATTTTCTCCCTTTGACGGGCTACAAATACATATCCCAAATATCCTATACCATTTGCCAAAGCCAAAGCAAAGGCACGTGGCAACATCAACAATAAGAAAGCCCCTAATCGTGTAAGCAGATAAAGAGGGTATCGATAGGGTTTATGTTTGGCCACTAGACCCGACCCGCTCTCATAAGATCCTGGACATCGAGTAAACCGACCACCCGTTTTAAATGATCCACCACCGGCAGTTCATCAATGCGCAAAGACTCCATGATATGAAACGCTTCTTCCGCTAGTTTATCCTTATGGATATAACGTGGTTTTAAAGTCGCCACTTCTTTGACAGACCGGTTTAAGATCTTCTCTCCTTCAATCTTGAGATGACGTCTCAGATCTCCGTCCGTGAAGACACCCGCCAGTTTCCCTTGAAGATCCACAAGCGTGCAACTTCCGGCCCGTGAAGATGTAATCTTCAGAAGCGCCTGACGCACCGTCGTCGTCGGGCCGACTAACGGATTGGATTTTCCGGTCCGCATAATATCCTGCACCTTAAGTAAACGCCTTCCAAGACTTCCTGCCGGATGAAGTTCCGCAAAATCTTCGGAACGAAATCCTCGTTTTTTGAGGAGACAAAGTGCCAAGGCATCCCCGAGTGCCAGTGAAGCCGTGGTTGAGGCGGAAGGCGCAAGATTTAAGGGACATGCTTCGCGGCGTACGCCAAGATCAAGCACGATGTCCGCGTTTCTTCCAAGAGACGACTTCGGCATGCTTGTCAAAGCGATCAGTTTGACTCCTTTTTTCTTGATAAGAGGAAGAAGTCTGATGATCTCTTCGCTTTCACCGCTTTGCGAGATCGCAATCAAAATATCTTTAGAGGTCACCATCCCAAAATCACCGTGGACAGCTTCCGCTGGATGCAAATAAAGACTAGGCGTCCCGGTCGAAGCCATCGTTGCAGCAATTTTTCTGGCAATAAAACCAGGCTTGCCCATTCCGGTCAAAATCACACGGCCCTTACAAGCCTCCATCCACTGGACTGCTTTTTCAAAATCCTTGCCGATCCTCGATCGAAGCCTTGAAATCGCGCACGACTCAATCCTGAGAATTTCCTTGGCAAGTTTGACCTGATCATTCTTTTTCATTTTGCTGCCTTTGCCGCAATGAGTTTTTTGAGTGCCACAAGATTGGCAAGCAACGGTTTGAGTTCCTGAAGTGGAAGTGCATTGGGTCCATCCGAAAGCGCTTTGGCCGGATTCTCATGGATCTCCATAAAAATCGCATCGGCCCCGGCCACCACAGCACAACGCGCAAGCGTAGGAATGAACTCTGCCCTGCCCCCCGAAGCCGTTCCTTGACCTCCCGGAATCTGCACCGAATGCGTTGCATCGAACACGACCGGGTAACCAAACCCGCGCATAATCGGGATCGCTCGGAAATCATTCACGAGATTATTATAACCAAAGCTGGTGCCGCGCTCTGTCAGAAGGATTTTTTTACAACCAACTTCCTCGAGTTTATGAATAATATTCTTCGCTTCCCACGGCGAAAGAAACTGACCTTTTTTAACGTTGACGATCTTACCGGTTCCGGCAGCCGCGCAGATAAGATCTGTCTGACGGCAAAGGAAGGCGGGGATCTGAAGGATATCCGCAACCGCTGCTACAGGAGCCGCTTGTTCGGAAGTATGAATATCTGTCAGAACCGGGAGCCTGAATTCTTTTTTGACGCGTGCAAGTATGCGCAGCCCTTTTCGCAGTCCCGGACCGCGAAAAGACCGAATCGATGAACGGTTCGCCTTATCAAAACTTGCTTTAAAAATATAAGCGACCTTTAATTCTGATGCGATTTTGGATATTTTCTCCGCGTGGCGAAGCGTCCCCGTTTCATCCTCGATCACACACGGTCCACCGATTAAAATCATTTGACGCAAATCGCCAAAAGTGATTTTTTCCAAAGAAACCTTATGCATGTTTCTCGCCTTGCCCTTGCTCGAAATTTTTTTCTTTTTCACTGTTGATGACGTTTAATGCATCCATACTTTCGGGAAGAATTTTTTCCTGATAAAGAAGCGCATGCCGCACAAATTCCCGAAAAAGCGGATGAGCCTTGTCCGGTTTGGACTTAAATTCAGGATGGAATTGAACGGCCAAAAACCACGGATGGTCTTCAAGTTCGATCATCTCGACCAGTTTTCCGTTTGGCGAAATACCCGAAAGACGCATCCCCGCCTTTTGAAATTTGTCCCGGTATTCATTGTTGAATTCATAACGGTGACGGTGACGTTCCGTAATTTCATCCACCTTATAGGCCTTGTACGCCCATGTTTCTTTTTTAATCTGGCAGGGATAAGCCCCAAGACGCATCGTGCCACCCATGTCTTTGACGTTCTGTTGCTCTTCAAGAAGGCTAATCACAGGATACGGCGTCTTTTTATTAAATTCCGTAGAGTGAGCACCTTTCATATCCACAACGTTACGGGCAAACTCGATTGCCGCACACTGCATCCCCAGACAAATTCCAAAGAATGGAATTTTCTTTTCTCGAGCGTATTGGATAGCCTTCAGTTTTCCCTCAACGCCACGATCGCCGAATCCTCCAGGAACGAGAATGCCGGAAATCCCCTTAAACTGGTCGAATGATCTTGTGTTTTCAATTTTTTCGGCATTGATCTTTTTGATCACCACTTCACTGTCATTGGCAATGCCGCCGTGTTTCAGGGATTCATAAATGGATTTATATGCGTCTTGAAGTTCGATGTATTTCCCAACCACCGCAATTTTTACCGAATGCTTCGGCCGGAGTGCTTTTTGCACAACATTGCGTCGCCATTCATGCAGGCTGCCCGCTTTGTATTCGATTTTAAGTTTTTGACAAATCACCTTGTCGATTCCCTGTTCCTTGAACATCAGTGGGATTTCATAAATCGACTCTGCATCACGTCCTTCGATCACGGCCTCGGGTTCCACATTACAAAAAAGCGCTATTTTTTCCTTGACGGGTTGCTCGAGTTTTTTCTCGGTACGACAGATAAGAATGTCCGGTTGGATGCCGATTTCGCGCAAGGTCCCGACGCTGTGTTGTGTGGGCTTGGTCTTGAGTTCTCCGGCCGCACGAATAAAAGGAACCAGCGTTAAATGAATAAAAAGAGAATTTTCGCGACCCACCTCATGGCGAAATTGCCTTGTGGCTTCAAGAAAAGGCAATGATTCAATATCGCCGGCCGTACCTCCGACTTCAGAAATGACAATATCATAACGCTTGTTTCTTGAGACCTCGCGAATCCTTTCCTTGATCGCGTTTGTGATATGCGGCACCACTTGAACGGTCCCGCCGAGATAGTCTCCATGGCGTTCTTTGGTGATCACGCTGTAATAAATTTGTCCGCTCGTCACATTGTTTTCACGGCCATAAGCGCTATGCGTAAAACGTTCATAATGTCCCAGATCAAGATCCGTTTCCGCACCGTCATCCGTCACATAAACTTCACCGTGCTGGTAGGGATTCATGGTCCCGGGATCAACATTGAGATAAGGATCCAATTTCTGGATGGCCACTTTAAGTCCCTTCGCTTCCAGGATCTTCGCAATCGACGCGGAGGCGATCCCTTTTCCTAACGATGAAACCACACCACCTGTCACAAAAATATGTTTCGGCATTTTTAAATCCTCAAGGGGTTAGCGCGTAAGCGCGATTCGACTTCTTTTAAATCCTCTTCCGTGTCCACGCTGATGAAATCATACGACGTTTCGATCACGCGTATGGAACGGCCCCTTTCGAGGATTCTGAGTTGTTCCAACTTTTCAATATTTTCAAGAATTCCCGGTTCCCAAGCAACAAATTTCAGAAGAAAATCCCGCCGGTACCCGTACACTCCGAGATGCTTCAAAAAACTGAACGCGCAGTTTTGTTTCCCTTGAAAGAAAGGAATCGGCGCCCGTGAAAAATAAAGCGCGTCCCCTTCCTTGTCGCAAACAACTTTGACGATGTTGGGATTCTCGTGCGCCGTCTTATCTGTCATGCGAATCGCGAGGGTTAAAACCTCCGTGCCGGGTGACTTTTCAAAAATACCGACCATCTCATCCAAAGCCTTCGGATCCACCAGCGGTTGATCCCCCTGAATATTGATGACGATCTCCTGGTTGAAGCGTTCCATCACTTCCGCGATACGGGAAGTCCCGTTCGGATGATCGCTCCGGGTCATGAACGCCTTGCCGCCAAAACTTTCCACGCAGCTGCGAATGCGCTCATCGTCGCAAGCCACGATCACCTCTTCAAGCTTTTGAGCCTGCTTCGCGCGCTCCCATACATGCTGGATCATGGGCTTGCCCAAAATCAGCTTCAGGATCTTTTCAGAAAGTCGCGTGGAACCTAACCGCGCTGGAATAACACCGAGGGCCTTCGCAAAATGGGCTTTCATACCTTCCGTATCGCTTCTTCCAATTCCTCAGGAGTGATAGTCGCCGTGCCAAGTTTCCCGACCACAATACCTGCCGCAAGATTGGCCATTTTCGCAGCCTCCTGCATTTTTGCGCCCGCCGCCAGTGAAAGGGCAAGCGTTGCAATGACTGTATCCCCCGCTCCGGAAACATCATAAACTTCTCTGGCCGCCGTCGGGATCTGTGTAATCTTATGACCTTTTTCAAAAAGCGCCATTCCGTCTTCCCCCAAAGTAATCAAAACAGAAGCCAGTTTTAACTTTTTCATCAGATTCCATCCCACTTGTTCCAAACTCGGCGGTTTTTCCCACGGCCCAATCGTCCGCTCATAACCGCCGAATGCCTCTTTGCGATTTGGGGTAATGCAGGTAACGCCACGATAATAATTGAAGTGTTTTTCTTTAGGATCTACCAGCACAGGCTTCCCAAATTTTTTGGCAAGCTTCACAACTTCTCTTAGCAAAAAGGGCTGCATCACACCTTTGCCGTAATCTTCAAGGATCACCACATCCATGCTTCTGATTCGTTGGCGGACGAACTTGAGGATCTGGGTTAAATTCTCGGACGAAATATCTTCCGTTTTCTCACGGTCAAAACGAACCATTTGTTGAGAATGAGCGATCACTCGGGTTTTGACCGTTGTTGGTCTGCTCGAATCATAAATAATTCCACCCGTGTCGATTCCCTGCTGGCGTATGGCCTTGAGAAGCATCCTTCCAAAAAGATCACGCCCCACCACACCGCAAGGATAGGCAACCCCTTGCAAGGAGCGAATATTGTTCGCAACGTTTAAGGAACCGCCTGGCATGAAAGACTCCCGCTTGACGTCCACTACCGGAACCGGGGCTTCCGGCGAGATACGGGAAACATTGCCCCACACAAACTGATCTAGGATGAAATCGCCAATAACAAGGATATGGGCTTTGGAAAAGCCTTCTGCAATCTCAATAAAACGTCTTTTTTCAAATGTTGTAAGGGTATTTTTCATAGAGGGTTAAGCTGGTTCAATAAAGAAGTTATGATAACACCGCTTGGAAGGGGTGTCAATGAAAGGAAATCATCATAACTCCTTTCCTTTTAAAGACTTATATCTATTTATCCCTCGAAGAGGTTCTGGCTGGCAAATTCGGGATCGCTCGTGACATGGATCCGAAGCTTTCGAAGAGCCTTTTCATCACCGGGAGTCGGGATATGCGTAATATGCATTTCACAATCGCGGAGCATCTTGAGTTTTTCCATCGCTTTTTGCGCGGTTGGATTAGTCGTCGCACTCATGCTCAAAGCAATCAGAATCTCTTCAAGATCCAGACTCACCGCCTTACTCCCGAAAATATGCTGTTTTAGCTCCGCAATAGATGCAATCACGTTCGGAGACAAGAGATGAATGTCCTCCGGAAGACCCGCGAGAATCTTCACCGAATTAAGGACCGAACTCGATGCCGCGTGCATCAGCACCGTATTCTTTCCTGTAACAATCGTTCCGTCAGGAAGCTCGATGGCCGCCCCGCAAAAAATTCCCTGATTTCCTTTTCCCGTTTTTTGAGCGTCTTTCGATGCCTGGCGCGCAGGAAGGACCACAGGACGATCTTCGGAATTCATTTCAAGATCCTTCATCAGAAGCTCCGCTTTTTCTACAGCTTCTTTTTCAACATAACCCATCCGGTAATCGCAAGCGCATTGAAAATATCTGGCAATCACCTCCTGGACAGCCGCTTTCCGAACGATCGCATCATCCACAATCCCGAAACCAGCACGATTCACTCCCATATCCGTCGGCGACGCATAAATCGCTTCTCCTCCGGTAATCTTCTTCAAGATCCTCTTAAGCACCGGAAAAACTTCTACATCACGGTTATAATTAATCGTGGTTTCCTTGTATGCCTCAAGATGAAAAGGATCGATCATGTTAAAATCCATAAGATCCGTGGTCGCCGCTTCGTAAGCGATATTCACCGGATGATTCAGGGGAAGATTCCAGATCGGAAACGTTTCAAATTTCGCGTACCCGCTTGAGAGCCCTTGCCGATGGTCATGATAAAGCTGGGAAAGACACGTGGCGAGTTTCCCGCTGCCCGGTCCCGGTGCGGAAATAATCACGAGTGGTTTTGTGGTCACGATATATTCGTTCGCGCCATAGCCCTCATCGCTCACAATAGTATCCACATCCGTGGGATACCCTTTAGTGAATCGATGGGTATAGGTCCGGATTCCTCGGCGTTCCAGTTTATTCTTGAAGATCTTGGCGGCGGGTTGGTCCGTAAAACGCGTGATCACAACCGCCGCGACATCAAGCCCCCACCCCCGGTACTCATCAATCATGCGAAATATATCCGCATCATAAGTGATCCCGAAATCGGCCCGCATCTTCCGTCGCTCAATATCTCCTGCGTGAATACAGATCACTATCTCTGCTTGATCGCGAAGCTTGTGGAGGAGACGCATTTTGACGTTGGGATCGAAACCGGGAAGCACTCGCGCTGCGTGATAATCGGCAATGATCTTACCGCCGAACTCGAGGTAAAGTTTGTCGCTAAATCGTTCGACTCGTTCAAGAATGGCGGCCGATTGCTCGTTAAGGTATTTAAGATTATCAAAACCTGTCTTCTTTTCTGTCACAAGCATATTGTCTCCCCTGTTTAAAGATCGATGTTCCCTAAGACTGAACCCAGTGCTGCCTCTGGGCTGAACTTTTTCGGCGTTCCGTTCGGAGAAGCCAAGGTGCTATTTTGTAGTGCTGGGACATGACTTGCAGTCTCCTGAGCAAGCCGATGTCGCAGCCGCAGGTTTTTCTTTTTTAGCCGATTCTTTATAACTCTTGGAACGGTAATCCGTCTGATAAAAACCACTGCCCTTGAATAAAACTCCCGCACCCCCGGAGATCACACGTTGAGCTTTGTTTTTTCCGCACTCTGGACACTTACGGAGAGGCTTTTCGGTCATTGATTGGAATTTTTCGAAGGAATACCCGCAGGCACTGCATTCATAAACATATGTCGGCATTAAATTTCTCCTTAAGATAGCGGCCGTATTATAGGAATGAGTTCCCGAATGGTCAATCGGTTCCTTAAACGCTGAGCTTTCTAACTTTACGCACAAGATAGTCGTTCTGTGAAGAAAAACAGGGAAGACTCTTGTTTATTGACGGGAAATACCCAGATGTTTCTTGATCTCATTTAAAAGATCGGCCGACTCAGTGTATTTGATCAATTTAGATTCCGGGTAGCTGGCAAGCGCCGAAAGAAAATTTAAGCGTTCACAATAAATGTATAAAGGGATCCTCGAAAGAAACCTGTCTTTAGCCATACGCTGTGTAAACCCTTTTAAATCGAGCGTCTTCCCTTGCATGTCGGGATGAAAGTATTCACAGAGAATCATGTCGGGATAAAGCCTCCCGGCAATTTCATAAGCAGCCTTTTCATCATGCGTGCTCGTCACTTCCCATCCGGTGTCTTCGAAAAATTTCCGGATTTTGTTTTTTATAAATTTATAAAGCCCAAGAATAATAAGGGTTTTTTTAGCGCTAGGATCCCGGTGACTTGATCTCCCAATCCTTTTATCAATTTTCGACAAAAGATCTTTGGAATCGAACGGTTTATAGATAAATTCCACATGAGGGAAATCAACGAAAAAAGCTTCCATGTTTTTTTTAACAGAAAAAATGATCACGGGAAGAAGCCGCATGAGCAGATCTTTTTGCATTTGTTGCAGCAGCTGAAAACAGCTCAATTTAGGCAGTATTGCATTGAGAATGAGGATGTCGGGATCTTCAGTCCTTAACTTTTCAAAAGCCTCTTTCCCGTCTGTGGCAGTGGCCACCTGGTAACCTTCGGAAGATAAACAGACGTTCAGTCCCGAAAGAAAGGCAGGGTCGTTGTCCGCAACAAGAATTTTTTTGAAAGGCATACTTTGTGTTTCCTTCCATATGTTTCTATTTCCAAAAAAACAGTCCCTTTCTGTTTGACCTGTGCTTCTTACTTTTAAAAATAAAATTCGCATTAAAGCATCGGCTAAAAACATACGGCGCTTCAATATTGATTTTTATTCTTAAAAACAAAGAACATTATTCAAATCCCAAAAAACTGCCTGCCTTTGGGAGAACAAATCGCTTTTTTACAGTACGTTGATCTACTGGAAAGGATTCTGAATGACTGATAATTCCTGCATGCGTTGAACAATCAATTCAGCAACTAATTTGCACCCTCTTGGGGTGAAATGAATTCCATCACTAAAATAAAGGGAAAGGCGTTGTGGCTCTACTTGCAGAAAAAACACTTCCAGATCGATCACAACAACTCCTCTTGCCATTCCTACTTTACGCACGATCTCATTGTAAGTATGGTGGGTTTCCAGCAAAGCCTCGCGGGAAAAAGGGAAATTTTGGGAAGACCGAATTTGAGCCGCGTCAAAGGGTGCTGTGATCAATACCGGCTGAATCTTGTTTGATAAACAAATATTGATTATGTCATTCAAATTTTTTTCATACTTTTCAGGAGGCACGCGATAATTCCCGCGTATTTCTTGCCTCTCTTTTTTGAGTATTTTTGCTTTAATTTGAGCTATCAGCCAATGATAGGCTTGGTAGACTCTAAACTTTTCCAGAAAATTGATCAGGTCAATCTGCCAATTAGCTTTGACCTTGACCAAATGATCGGGAGTCATTGCCGCCCAATGATCATTCCATCCAAAAAAGACCGTCAAAATGTCCGGCTCATAGCTGACTATTTCTCGTTTAAGGCGTTGCAAACCTTGAAAAGAAGTATAGGAACCTTCTCCAGCATTGATAACCCGAAATCCAAAAGGAAATTTTGCATTGAGGATTTCCTCCATATGATCGGGATAGGAACGTGTTGTGTAAGCACATGCTTGGGTACAAGAACAGCCCAAGGTAATGATCCGTTTCACTTTGGGAGGTTTGTTCTTTTCCGCTCCATAGCGTTGCTCAAACGTGGGAAGAGAAACCCAAAGCTGGTACTTGTCTTTGATTAAATTGATTTTTCTTTTTGTGAAACTGGAATTGGCAATAGTTTCTGGTTTTGAAAGCATCAATAAAGGAGTATCGGAGTATCGAAAATTGGAGAACCTTAAAAAAACTTCACCGGCAATCAGTAATGCGATGCATGGAATCAACGAAAAGGCCAGATATTTAAGTCCCCAAAACCACGGATTGCGAGTTGAAGAAGGAGAGATATTTTCTTTATTTTCCATAATTCGAAAAATCTGCGACTAAGAAATATCGCAAAGCCCTTAGACGCATCAACAAATTATTTTCTCCATGTTCTTTCAGGATATTTTTCCTGATTCATATCCGGTTAAAGTCGCCGTGACATCCCCCAGCACGGGAATCTTCACTTTCATCACAAGCGGGATCCTCCGCTCATCCATACTCATCCAGCCCCGGATCTTGCCGCGCCTCACAAAAAGTCCTTCGAACATAATGATGGGTTCGACTTCCATCGCCTGAAAAATCCCGATGTGGTCGATCTTCATTTCCTGGATCCCATGCGTGATGGCCTCCAGATCCCAGTTTTTTTCATCTGCATTTACGGGAATCGCGATTTTGGAATTTTGTTTCACCTCTTGTAAGCGAAACCAAAAAGCGCAGGAAAGCTGGTCCTGAACGTTTTTAGGAATGAACATTTCTTTACGGGTTTTGTCTTTAAAGGAGTAGAACCTCCCGATATGCTCATCCTGATCGTATTCCATCATTTTATGTGTCTGATACCGGCCTTCGCTGATTTCTTTTTCATATTTTAGGGAATGAAGTTTTTTGACATCCACATAAGAGTGGTGCGTGTCATTCACGGGATAAAGCCACCTCAGGACAGAGCCGGATCGTGCGGTTAAGATAATATGAAAAGCATCGCGCTCGTTGACCTTCACGATCTCTTTGACTTCCACAACCGCTTCCCCAACCTTGATCCCAAGATAACTCACTTTGAATGTCATTTTTTCGCCGAGTGATAATGTCTGGATGTGTTGTTCAGAACGCGGGTATACTTTTTCAACCGCATTGGCCCCCGGCATAAAAAGAGTTCCTGCCAAAAGAAAAATGACTGCCCTTTTGTTCATAAGCTCCTTTTTGTTTTAATTGCGAATGGTCCCATCCAACCCAACAGTGATTTTCTTGATAGGCAATCCAATCTTTGCAAGCTCAACGGCTTGCTGAACGATCCTGAAAAGCCCTGAACAACAAGGAACTTCCATGATCACCACAGTGAGTGAGTAAACGGTGTTTTTTTTCAACAGTTCCGCGATTTTTTCGACATAGCTTTCGGTCTCGTCAAGTTTCGGGCAAGCGATAACAAGTTTTTTCCCTTTTAAAAGATCCTGATGGAAACTTCCAAGCGCAAAAGCGGTGCAATCCGCGGCAATGAGAAGATCGCATTCCTGAAAATAGGGCGCCTGTGGTGAAATGAGGTGAAGCTGGATCGGCCACTGGGAAAGCTCCGAAGATACCGAACCTGCTGCCTTGACATTCTGTTCTGATACGGACCTTTGGATCTCCCGAGCCATAGACCCAGGACATCCCCCCACATGGGACACGACATGCTGTCCCTGAGTATGATCCTGAGTTGAAATGCCGGGGGCCCCATGCACTTTTCGGGCCGCTACCGTGCCTTGGGTCTTGAGCACATGATCATAGGCGGCTTTAGGATCATATGCCGCGCTATCGCGCTCAACAATCTTCAAGGCATTCACCGGACAAACATTCAAACAAGCCCCCATGCCGTCGCAAAAGATTTCTTTTACAAGAACAGCTTTTTTTTCTGCATCCAACACAAGTGCTCCTTCGGCACACGCTGTGGTGCAAAGTCCGCATCCATTGCATCGATTGCGATCGATTTCGATGATCTTGCGTTTTCCCATAGATATTTTCCTTAATGGTTATTTTACTATTCTGAAAAAATCCTTCACATTTAATATAGCCATCACATCATCGGGACGCAACCCTCTGAGACATTCGATGGTGGCACAGTGATGATTATAACGAAATTTGTAATAACAGGGACGACAATCAAGCTTCTGCTCATAAACCGCAATAGCGTCTTGCGTGGGAGGGTAAGGCCCGTAAACTTCCGGAGGAACAGGCCCGTAAAGCGCCACCAAGGGCACCTGAAGGGCATGGGCTACATGGATAAGCCCACCGTCATTCCCAACAAAAAATTTCGCTTTTTTCAGAACCATGGCGGTTTCCGAAAGCGATGTATCACCCGCAAGGACCAAAGAAGGCCGTTTCAGGCTCTTTTGAAGTTCCTCGCATAATTCCCGCTCGGATTTGCTGCCAAGGATACAGATACCTTGAAAATTGATTTTCCCTTTCATCTTTTGGATCAACTCGGCAAAATAACTCACGGGCCATCGCTTATACGCCGCTTCCCTTCCCCAGGAATCACCTCCGCCTGGAGCCACCGCAAGAAAAGGAACCGGAAGAGTCTTGAGTTTTTTTGAGATGTGATTTTCTATCTGATCTGTTTCCTCAGGGAAAAAATATTCCATAAACCTGTCTTCGACGGGAATGCCGGCCGTTTCCGCCAAATCACAATAGAAATCCACGGCATGTCGCTTCCAGAAACCTTCCGGGAGCAAAAAACGGATATTATGAAAAATGGCACGTTTTTTATATGCGAACCCCGCGCGTTTCGGAATGCCGAGAAAGAATTTTCCCAAAAAGGCATTTTCGCGCCGTAAAGAAAAATCCAGAAGGAGGTCATAATGCTTCGCGCGCAGCTTCCTTCCGAGCTCAAAACTATCACTTAGATTTTTTAGCCAGTTTTGACGGTGGGACCGATCCCTATCGACCACGAAAATATCATTGATGTGCGGGTTGTTCTCCACGACTTCCCGGGTCCGGGATCCCAACAGCAGATCCACAGATTCAACCGTAGGAATAAGCCGCAAGGCCCGCATCACTGGCGTCACAAAAAGAAGATCGCCAATCCCATACGGGTGTGCCATAAGAACGTGGCGTAGTGTGCGCATATTATCTTTTCGCTGCTTTGGTTGTTAATTCCGAAACAGCCTGGAACACGTCATCAACAGAAATTTCATTGATATAGGTAAATTGACGCTGTGTTTCCGGAATGGCTGAAACATCTTTGGCGACCACACGTGTTTGATCCCCTAAAGGCCGCCATCGGCACGGTCCGAGCCCGGATTCATACCTCCCGAAGATTGAAACGACAGGTGTCCCGACTGCCGCGGCAATGTGCACAGGCCCTGAATCATTAGAAACAAGCAGCGCTGATTTTTTAAAAAGCGCCCCAAGCATTCCAAGACTCAGCCTGCCGCTCATGTCAAAAACAGGTGCCGTGGTATTTCGTTTTAAGGCCTCAACAATGGTACGGTCTTCTTTTGTACCGATCGCGATAAAAATAGATGGAGTTCCCTTGTGAATCCGTGTCGCCAATGCTCCGAAACGTTCTGCCGGCCACATCTTGGTTGCATCGCTTGCTGAAGGACTTAAAACAATCCAGGGCAGATTTTGTGGGATTTTATGAAATAGGAATAGGTTTTCAAGAGAACGTTCCGCACGGTGTGTTATCGGGAAAAAAGTTCTGACCTCTCGAGACGGTTGGATTCCTAGCGGCGCAAGTAATTCCAATAGATATTCAGCCTCCTGCTTCTTTCCTTCTTTTTTGTCATAAGGGTGAACATGGGTCAGGGCCCAGGCGGCACGGCGTGCGTAACCGATACGGACAGGGATCCTCGCAAACCAGCCGGCCATATGCATCCGATTGGTCCCGTGACAGTGAATCACAATATTGAATTTTTTTTTGCGCAATTTTTGGGCAAACCAAAAAGCTCCCCAAAAATTTTTTTCACTTCCTTGCTTATCATAAAGGATGACCTCATCAAGATAAGGATTCCCGGCTAGGATCTCACGGTGCTCAAGAAATATCACTGCAGCGATCCATGCCCCAGGGAATCTCTCACGAAGAGCTTTGAAAACAGGCGTGGTAAGAACCAGATCGCCAATGCGATCAGTCCTTGTGACCAGAATCTTTGGATTTTCAGGAATTGGGATCGGCATTCAGAAGCTCCATGGCCAACTCGAACACTTTGTCAGGGCCAAGATCATGGAAACAACTTCTCTCGGCATACGAAAGCTTGTGAGATCCGCAGGAGCAAAGCGAAGCATCTTCCACAGCAATGCGAAAGTATTTTCCCTCATGACCGTATTTTTTATGATCCGTCGGTCCAAAAATTCCGATAGTCGGAGTTCCAAGCTCATAACCCAAATGCATAATGGCGCTGTCATTAGCGATCACAAGCGACGCTTTGGAGATCAACGCCGCTGTTTCCGGCATCGTTGTCTCGCCGCAGAGCACTTGCACTGAAGGCCGCATATGTTTTTTGACAGCTTCCGCAATCGAACGTTCATTCTCCGCACCAACTAGGAGAATCTTTTGATTGGTGCGGTCCAAAAGACGCAGGACCACCTCCCGGAAATATTCCACGCTCCATCTTTTCCGCTCACTAGCTGCTCCTGGCGCCACTAAAATCCAACCGCTTTGTTCCGAAATGCCTTTCTTCCCGAGTTTTTCCAGACAAGATTTTTCATCCGCTTGATCAAAAAAACGAAAGGATGCCGGATATCCGACGGAGAGCCCCATCATGGCCAAAATCTCCAAATGGCGTTCGCGCATATTGATTTTCTTGAATTTCCGAAAAAGAGGGCTTCGTTTTTTACATGAAACCAGAAAAGGGATTGCCGTGTTCCGAAGATCCACAACCCAGTCGTATTTTTCTCTCCTGAGTTCCTGAAGAAATTTCCATTTCGCAAGAAGCTTTGCCCTTTTGTCATACACAATGATGCGGTAAATGTGAGGACTTTTCTCAAGAAGACATCGCGCTTTCGGTCCCACCACGACTGTGATGTTAGCTTGCGGGAATTTCGAGGCAAGTGTCATCATCACCGGCGTTGTCATGATCACATCCCCAAGATTGCTCAGGGTTACAACTAAGACGCTTTGGGGTCCACCATGCACAGCTTTCACCTCTTAGGAACTATTTTATCGACGGCATCAAACACCTGGTCGGGACTGATATGAGAAAGCCAGCCGTCTTCGGGTAATTGCTTCCCATACCACGGGACATGATAACCTTCTGGAATATACTGCAAAATAATCTTATCTCCCGTCCCACGCGGCCCGGTCAGCTCCGGATCCGTGGGACCAAACAACGCCACAACCGAAGCCCCGACACCGGAAGCAATGTGCATCGGACCTGAATCTCCGGTCACAAGACAGGCTGTGTGTTTATAAAGAGCGGCTGAAACCCGCAACGACGTTTTCCCGACCTTTGGAATGATCTTTGCTTTCTTGACTTGTGTGAGAAACTCTTTGAGCAACGGCGCATCGTTCTGAGAGCCCGTGATAATGATCGGGGCATGCCACGCTTCATGAATTTTATCCGCAAGCACCGCAAAATGCGCGGACGGCCAGCGTTTAGGTTCCCAATTCGCCCCGAGATGAAAACAAAAAAAACGGTCTCCTTTTTTGATTTTGTGCTTATTTAAAATTTCGAGTGCCTGCTTCTCATCTTCTTCTTTGAAAAAAAACCGGTAGGTTTTCTCAGCCGGCAGTTCAAACCCGGCTTGTTTCATCATTTCAAAAAAATAATCGAGCTGGTGCATTGGTTGGTGAGGTTCGCAAAGTGCCTTTGTAAGAAAAATTTTGCGCCCTTTTCCATAACCGATCCGCTTTTTGACACCCGCAAGTGTTAAAAGCAGGGCCCGCGTCCTGGAACGGTGGAAAAGATAACCTTCTTGCCACGGCCGCGTTTTTCGAAGCTCTGAGAGGAATTGGAATTTGGAGAGCCAGGTACGATGTGTGCTTTTTTCATCGAAACTCATGAATCCGGATACCGCGGGATGCGCCTCCAGAATCTCCCGGCACCGCTCCGGGGCAATGCAGGTAATCAGCACATCGGGATAGCGTTGCCGGAGCAGATCAAGCGCGGGCATTTGGAACAGCAGATCGCCCAGCCAGTTTTTCATAACAACAAGAATTTTCATCTCGCTAGAAAAAAACCCTTTCCAAAAATAAGGCTTTTATCTCCTCCTCTATGATCAATGACCTTTTCCCGATCATGACCCAATCGTGAACGGGATTCATGTCACAAGAAGTCTCTGACAATGATCAAAAACCTCCTCCACGGAAATATGCATCAAGCACGCTTTTGGATTTTTCTCTTTGCAAATTCCGTTATAGCACGGCTGACATGCCAAATGATAAGACAAGACTGCCATTTTCCTCCCTGGCGGCACATGCCGTTTGGCATCGGTCGGCCCGAAAAGAGCAACCGTCGGGATATGCATTGCCGCTGCGATATGAAGCGGGGCGGTATCCCCCGTCACCACCAAATGAAACTGTCTAAAAAACGCTGGTAATTCTTCCAACGTGGTTTTCCCGATCACATTCAGGATCTTTCCAGATCCAAATTGTTTGAATGACTCTCCAAGATCCGCTTCTTCCGGCGAACCCACCAGCACAATGCGGCTGTCATATTTTTCAAAAAAACGTTTTGCAAGATCGATGAACTGTTCCACAGGCCAGCGTTTGCTCGGCCAATTCGGACTGGATCCCATCACAAACCCGATGATCTTGGTGTCCTGTTTCGGATAAAGCTCAGTCATCATCGCCGCCGCTTTTTGCAAACCTTCCGGCTTCGGCCAAAGCTCCAATGCATCATCAAATTTCTGAACTCCGACCTTGGAAAGAATACGGAATTGATGCCGGATCGGCGTGTCGCCCACATCGAAAGTCTTGTCCGGTCTGTTGAGCAAGAACCCCCATTTCCCGCGCGCATAGCCAAAACGCTGGACCACGCCGCCCAGATAGGACAAAAGATGAGTCCATTTATTATTATGAAGATCGACAGAAATATCGAATCCTTCCCGGCGAACGCGACGGGCGGTTTTCAAAAGATAAAATAAATTCGAGAATCTCTTTCGATCTACCAAAATCATGTCATCAAGATAGGGGCATGCCGAAATAACCGGTGCCAGTTTTCTGTCCACAAGAAGCGTGATGGAAGAATCAGGGTAACGGTGCTTGAGCATTCTCAGACTCGGCACTGCCAGGATCAGGTCTCCCATCGCGCCAAGTTTGATCACAAGGATCTTCCGCTTCTTGCGGACCTCTTGATAGATCTCCAGCGTTTTTTGGACCATCTGATCCAGATTGAATTTTTCTTCAACTTTTTTCCGTAAGCTGACCGCAAACTGCTTGGCTTTGTCACGATCCGTAAGAAGTTCATACATGGCTTCGGCCATAGCCGGGATATTCTTCGGCGGAAAAAGCAGGCCGTTCACATTATGATCGATAATATCCAAAACCCCGCCCAGCCAAGTCGCGGCCACGGGCGTCCCGACAGCACCGGCCTCGATAATAACGCGGCCGAACGGTTCGGGAAGTAATGATGAAAGCACCAAAAGATCGGATTGGGCCAGTAATCCTGGAATATCGCGTGTCGGAGGCAGGATTTTGACGCAAGATTCCAATCCGAATTGATGGATCGTCTTTTTCATCAGATCCGTGTAACGATGCCTGCCTTTTCCTTCGGATCCAACAATACTCACCTCAAAGTGAGTCATCCGGCTTCTCAAAAGATGCACGGCCTTGAGAAAATCCACCTGCCCTTTCGACGGCGAGAACCTTCCGATCAATACTATCCTGAGCGGTCCTTTGTGTTTTTCAAATTTTGCGAATGAAAAAGTAAATTGCGAAAGATCCACGCCCCGCGGGATCAACCGGATCCGATCCGGAGGGACCCCGAACAGATCGATCATGCGTCTGCCAATCGCATGCGAAGCTACAATCACGCGCTTCCCCCACCCCATGACAAAACTCAGCGGATGGACAGAGTAATGACCGTGACAGGTTGTGATAAAAGGAATTCCCGTTTTCCGCGCCGCGAGCCATCCAAGCCATGCCGGCACACGGCTCCTGGCATGAATAATGTCCACATGTTCCCGCTGAATAATTTTGACAAGCTCGTCGATCAGAAATAAAGAAGCCAATGATTTTTGATGGACCGGCAAACCGTAATGAGGAATACCTGTTTTTTGAAGTTCGGCCACAAGCGCCCCCCCGGAAGAAACCACAATGGTGTCATGGCCAATTTTTTTCATAGCACGCGCCAAATCGACCACACCCCGTTCAGTCCCTCCAAGCTCAAGCGCGGGCAAAAGCTGCATCACTTTCATAGGAGTGTTCCCAACCGTTGGATCAAAGCATTTTTTTCACGTTGCACAACCGGAGAAGCAGGCTTTTTCAAAAGTTCCATAATATTTTTTTCAAGGTCTTCAAGACAACTTATTGTCACAAGCCCGCGTTGGCCTAAAATTTTATGAAAGCGGTAATGTTTCTCAGGAAGATCCCCTTCTCCAAGACTCACCACAATCACTCGCTTGCCGGTCCCCACGGCCTCCGAGATCATCGCCAAACTGTCCTCGGTCACAATCAACAGGTCCGCAAGCCCCAGCATACCTCCTGCCGCATAGGAAGGATTGTCCTCATTGGCGATCACAAGCAATCGACAGGCCGGATGATGAGAAAGATTTTTTTTAAAAAAAGTTTCCACAGGGGCCGGTGTCCGACGGGAAGTTGTGACCATAAATTCTCCGACATGTGCGGTGACACGATTGAGAGCAGCACAGAGCTTTTCAGCATCGGAAATCGTAAGGCAGAAATCATGCGCCATCCCGCCGACAAAGACCGCCATGTTGACGCGTTCTGTATCGCCTAATCTTTGCTTTAATTGCTGAACATCCTGCTCCCGATCATGGGTTTGATAACCGCTTGGCATGATCACACAACGAAAAGTATTCTTCGGAACTTTACCGCCATCATGGGCAGGGACGATCGAAAGATCGTAATGTGTCATGGAATAAGGAAAAGGAGGCTTCATGATCACGATTTTTTTAGCGCCTGTTTCTTTCGCAAGACACATCTGAAGCGCCGCAAGACCGGAGCCGGCTGCAATGATAAAATCCGCATTTGCCTTTTCAACCGCTTTCTGGGTTTCTTCTGTAAAAAACGGGCGAAGCCAATGAAGACGGCCTTGAATCCACGGCCTCATCAAAAAAGCCAAAAAAAAGAAAATCTTTCTGTGCCATTCGGAACGGTATTCGACGTGAATGCGCTCTGTCTCAAATTCCAGGCCAGGTCGGCCGTGGAATTCCTTGAAATCCGAAAGAAGCTCAGCAACCACTTCAGACTGTTTGAAGTGTCCGGCCTTGCCATCCGAAAGAATCAGCATCTTCCGGTTCCAGCTATACTTCCACCTTTTATTTTCCCAAAGCCATTGATCCGGAAATCTGCGGATGAACTCTTCCAGAATGTTTAAATATTGCCTGATCTGATATTCTACGCGCGCCTGCGTCTCTAACGTCAGATCATCTTTCAATGTTTCCCCGACAAAAATTTCGTGTTTGGCTCCTTGTTGTCTTACCATAAAGCAGGGCAGAATCAAAGCGTTCGTGCGCTGGGCCAACTCAAAAGCCCCGGTCGGCACGGTTGTCTTCCGCCCAAAGAAAGGAACAATGATCCCCTCTGTTTTTCCTGCGGACTGGTCGCCGAGGACGCCGATAAGTTGTTTCTCCCGAAGCGCGCGAATCAAGGCGCGAACCCCAACTCCCCGGCTCACGGCAACCGCCCCATGACTTTCCCGGAGCTTATTTAAAAGCTCATTGAGTCTCGGATACTTCTGATCAGCCGCTAACACATGGATCGGTGATCCGCGAAGCCCTGACACCACTTGCAAAAGTTCCCAATTGCCGAAATGTCCTGTAATCAGCACGCCGCCATGTCCGGACTTGAGAAGCGCTTCGAACCGTTCCAGATGATGGACCGTAATATTCTGATCGACGTAGCGCCGGTCCATTTTTCGAAAAGACATCGTTTCCACAATCGCTTGACCGGCATGCCCGAAATGATTCCGAATCATCCGCCAACGTTCTCGGGGTGTGAATTGTTCGCCGAGCGCAGCTTTTAAATTGATATAAGCAACACGCCGTTTTCCGGAGAGAAAAAAAACCGTACGGCCTAAAAAATTCCCGATGCGCAAACCCTTTTCAATCGGGATATGCTCAAAAAAGAAAATAAGCAACCGCACCACCCCAGAAGCAATACGGTCCTTCCAGTCTTCCATTAACGCCTCACGCCAAGCAGCCGGAACAGCCGATCCGTCAGGATTTCCTCTCCCGAAATCACCCGTAAACGCGCGGCAAGCACCAGAGGGTTCAGGACGTTCGCAATCAGTTCCCGCGAACGAAAGAAATCTTTTTCAGTCGTAATGATCTCTTCCGTGCCGGCCGATTGCCCGACTTGTTTTATTTTTAAAAGTTCTTCTTCGGTATAATTATGGTGATCAAGAAATTCAAAATTTCTTACCGTCTTCATATGCGCACGCTGTAAGACTAACTGGAACGACCGCGGAGTCCCCACGGCCGCAAAAGTCCCCACGCGTTTGCCCGCTAATTTTTCCAGCGGCATGCGGGCATGGGTCTTCGCGCGATAGAGAAAGATCGGCTCCATGAAGGTCTCAACGATTTGAACTTGAGGCGCCAAAATCTTGATTTTGTCTTTGAGTTTTTTGAGTTCGTCTTCCTTGATCAGATTCACATGGGATAAAACAACGATCGAGGTTCTTTTGAGCACCGTCAGCGGCTCACGAAGAATCCCGCGGGGAATAAGTTTTTCGTTCCCAAAAGGATTCAGGGCATTGATGGCCACAATATCGACATCGCGTTCCAGAACCATATGTTGCAACCCGTCATCCAAAAGCACGATATCCACGTGCCTTTTTTCCTTAATGATCTGTTCCGCGGCCTTGGCCCTGTCTTTGCCGACACCAACCATGGCCATGGGAAGGTGATTTTGCAATTCTTTGACTTCATCGTGGCTGTAACCGCGTGTGAGGATTAAGGGAACGCGCCGGTGAGCGCAGATTTTCCGTGCCAGATATTCCACGAAAGGGGTTTTGCCGGTACCCCCCCAGGTCAAATTACCGATACTGACCACCGGATAAGGAAGCCGCTTGCGCGCTAAAATTTTCTTTTCGTATAGCCACCGGAAGGTACGCACGCCAAGGCGATAACACCACGATGCAAATCCCAAAAGCGGATAGAGAAACGTACTGGCCGTATCATGTTGTCGATCCTCGGCCAAAAGTCGAAAGTAATTCTTGGGACTGTCCATTCAAATCGTTCCTTTCTTGTGAGAGCCGACCTTTCAAAAACGCCAGGATCCAACCTGCCTGGCGTTTGCTGGCACCTCGTAAACGGTTGATGATCTGATAAGCCTTGCGGCCCATCTCATGGCGTTCGGACGCATTCGCAAGAAGCTTCGCCGCCGCAGACGACAGTTCGTCCGGAGCCGAAACCCTTAAAGCACCTTGGCCATGTTGAAGTTGTTGATAGATCTTTTGAAAATTGAAAACATGCGGCCCGTACAAGATCGCCTTTTCGAACCGTGCCGGCTCAATCGGATTCTGGCCTCCGTGAGGGACCAGACTCCCGCCCATGAATACAAGGTCCGCGATCTGATACAGGTTCCGCAAAATTCCAAGTTGGTTGAGAATCAGGATGTCGAATCCCTGTTTCTCTTTTCTTTCTGATGATAAAACTACTTGAACTTGAAAATGTCTCGTCTTTGCAACAAGAGAACCGCAGCGCTCGATGTGCCGTGGCGCGATGATCATTTTTAATTGCGGAAATTCCTGACGCAATTTCGAAAAAACATTGATCAATACCTCTTCCTCCCCAGGATGGGTACTGCCTGCTATCAGCACCAAATCTTCAGGCATCACTCCCCACGCCTGTCGCAATCCCCCGACATCCACCCCGCCGGCTTGCGCCCAATCTGCTTGATCGAATTTCATATTCCCCATATCACGCACTGATTCTTCCAGAATCCCGAGTTTGCGGAAACGGTCCGCCGATTCTTCGTTCTGAGCAAGTACAAAATCCAGTTTTTCCCACAAGGGTTTAAAAACCCATGAAAATGCCTGATATCTTTTAAAAGACTTCTCGGAAAGCCGGGCGTTAATAATCCCGACCGGTACATGACGCCGCTTGGCTTCCGTCAGCAGATTCGGCCAGATCTCGGTCTCCACGAGCAAAAGACAAACCGGCTTGAAACACGCCAGGAATCGTCTAACGACAAAAGTTAGATCAAACGGAAAATAACAAACATGGATCCTGCTGTTCGCAAGCTTTTTGGCTATTCTCTGACCCGTCGGCGTGACAGTGGTCAGCACAAGATCATATTCCTGGGACGCGCCAAACCATTCCTGAAGGAACTTTTCAATAGCCATCACTTCGCCGACGCTGACGGCATGAAGCCAAACGATTTTTTTCCCGAGAAATTTTTTGAACCAGGATTCCGGCAATATCCCCCACCGCTCCCTCCAAAGAACCTTCGGTTCTTCGGCTTGCCGGAGTTTTAAAAGAAAAATTGGCAAATAGAAAATCGCGAAGATCCCGAAAGCTAAATTGTATAAAAAGGTTCTTAACATATCCGTTTCCTAAGCCCGCGGATGCGCCGTCGCATAGGCATCCTTAAGCCGCTGCGTGCTAACATGGGTGTAAATCTGCGTGGTCGAAAGGTTCGCATGGCCGAGCAATTCCTGAACGCTCCGGAGATCCGCACCCCGGTCCAGCATATGCGTCGCGAAGGAGTGGCGCAATGTGTGCGGGGAAATTTCTTTCCCAAGACCCGTCCTTTTGACATACTTCAAGATCATCCGCCGGACACTCCGGTCCGTGAGTCTCCCTCCGAGACGGCTCATAAAAAGCGGCTTTTTGAGCGTGTTCACAGCTTCTTTCGGTGACTTAGCGTCCAGATAAGCCCGCAGGTGTTGAAGCGCTACCTGACCGACAGGAACAATCCGCTCTTTTTTCCCTTTGCCTCGGACCCGCACCAGCCCTCCAAAAAAATCCAGGTCATCATGATTCAAACCCACAAGTTCGCTCACGCGAAGTCCGGAGCTGTAAAACATTTCGAGAATCGCTTTATCCCGTTTCTCTTCCCAGCAATTTTTAGCAGGGGCATCTAATAACTTGGTTACTTCGTCAGGATTTAAAAAAGACGGAAGGTGTTTCTCTTTTTTCGGGGTTGCGATTCCGGCAGCCGGATTTTGGCTAAGAATATTTTCACGGATTAAATATTTAAAAAACGAGCGAAGACAAGCGAGTTTCCTGGAAATGGAGCTTTTACTGTATTCCCGACTTTTCAGAAAAGCCAAGAAGGAACGGATGTCCAGATAGGTCAGATCTTTCAGGTCTTTCCCGCCAAGAAACTTCATAAATTCGCGCAAATCGATCCCGTAGTTCTTGGTCGTATGTTCCGAAGCGCCTTTTTCAGTTGTAAGGAAATCGAGAAAATCTTCAACCCGCTTGTCTGTGCTCATGGCGCTTCAGGCGAAGGGTTTTGCCCAGCAGGCGCTGTTGCCCCGTCTTCTTTTTTGGGCAAGGCATTCACGATATAGGTGCATTTGGGATAGTTCGAGCATCCGTAAAAAGACCGCCGTCCTTTGCCTTTGCGTTTCACCAGTTCGCCGCCGCAACCTGGCTCCGGACAATAAAATCCCGTAGGAAGGGAACGCGTGTATTTGCACTCGGGAAAACCGGAACACGCCAAAAATCTTCCGAAGCGCCCGAATTTGATCCACAAAAATTTTCCGCATATATCACATTTGTATTCCGTAGGGACCGCCGCAGGTTTGACGCTTTTCATCTCCGTTTGAGCCCGAGTCAGCAATTCATTGAACGGCGCATAAAAATCCTGGAGGACTTTGATCCACCCCAGTTTCCCCTCTTCGACCTCGTCAAATTCTTCTTCCATGAGCGCCGTGAATTCCGTTTCCAGAATCTTGGGAAAATGTTTTACCAGAATATCCACGACCGTTTCCCCAAGCTCTGTCGGCGTCAAAGCGCCGCCGTTGCGTTCCGCATACATTCGGTCTAAAATCGTTGAGATCGTCGGCGCGTAAGTACTCGGCCGGCCAATCCCTTTTTCCTCCAAAAGCCTGATGAGACTTGCGTCATTGAACCTGGCCGGAGGTTTTGTGAAGTGCTGTTCGCCCAAAAGCTCATGAAGCTTCAATGTCTGACCGATGCTCACTTCCGGCAATTCTTCGGTCTCAGGAGTTTCTTCCTCAGTCTCTTTGGAATTTTCTTTTTCGATTTTGATTTCACCAAACGCCGCGGTAAAACCTGGAAAAAGATTCCGCTTGCCGGTGGTCCGAAACCCATATTTTTCTCCCGCATCGATCGTAATAGCAATGTGTTCGTCGATGGCCGACGTCATTTGGGAAGCAAGAAATTTTCGCCAGATCAACTCATACAGTTTCAATTCATCGCCTTCCAAAAAACTTTTGATCGAATCCGGTGTGCGTAAAACCGAAGTCGGACGGATCGCCTCATGAGCTTCCTGAGCTCCTTTTCGCGATTTATAGACGTTGGGTGTTTCAGGAAGATATTCTTTGTCAAAGCTTTTCAGAATATAATCCGCGGCCTCTTGCTGAGCAGAAGCAGCAATATTCACGGAATCCGTACGCATGTAAGTAATGAGACCGACACTGCCCTCGTCGCCGAGTTCCACGCCTTCGTAAAGCCTTTGTGCGATCCTCATGGTATTGGAAGCCGAAAACCCTAAACGACTGTAAGACTCCTGTTGTAATTTGCTGGTGGTATAGGGTGCCTGCGGGCGTCGGCGTTTTTCGGTTTTTTCGATATTCATCACCTGGAACGGTAGATTCCCAAGCTCGTTTTTGATCCGATCTACTTCCTCCTGGTTTTTAAGCTCGGGCTTCTCTTTCCCGATCCGATTCAATCGCGATAGAAAAACCTTCTGCTGTTCCGTCCCTTCCGGGGATGAAAGTTTCGCATCAAGCGTCCAGTATTCTTGCGGTACAAATTTCCGGATTTCGCGCTCGCGGTCCACAATAAAGCGAAGCGCCACGGATTGCACGCGGCCAGCGCTCAGCCCTCTTCCGACATTACGCCAAAGAAGCGGACTTAATTGGTAACCGACCACCCGATCCAAAATACGACGGGCCTGTTGAGCGTCCACAAGATGCATGTTGATAGTCCGCGGATGCTTGAAGGCCTTCAGCACGGCTTCTTTGGTGATCTCATGAAATTCCACACGATAAATCTTCGAATCTTTATTTTGTTCTGAGAAAATATGCGCGAGATGCCAGCTGATCGCTTCTCCTTCACGATCAGGATCGGTTGCGATATAAATGGCTTTTTTCCCTTCGGCCATTTTCTTGAGATGATTGACAATTTTGATGGCGCGGCGGATGACGATGTATTCGGGGGTAAAGTCATGTTCAAGATCCACCCCCATCCGGCTTTTCGGCAGATCCCGAACATGCCCCATGGAAGCTTCCACATGAAAATCTTTTCCGAGGAACTTATTGATCGTTTTCGCTTTAGCGGGTGACTCCACGATCACTAGACTGACCGGTCCGCTCAGCGCTTTTACTTTCTTTTTTGCTTTTGCCACAAAACCTCCATTGAAAAATCCAGAATCCTTAATACCTCGTTCAATAAATTCAAGTGATATTTCAGGAACGACTCTCCTCGGGAGAACCGTTCCTTCTAAACCTTGCTTTCAAGCTTACTTAAAGGGAAGGATTTTAAACAAAATACTGCGGATTGTAAACGCTAACTTTATCGGACGCTTGCAACTCTTTTATTTGAAGCAGGTTAGGAAATCTTATCCCAAGGATCGTCTTTAGCCTTGGGTGATTCAGGGGAAGCTTTTTTTGGATTTGCCTGCGGAAGATTATAAAGTGATTCAAGCTCCATAATTTGAGAATCTCGAACCGCTTCTTTTTCAATACGCCGGACCATGCTTTTCAATGCCCCGACTCGAATCCCAAGTTTTTCAACGCAAAGCGTTGTCAATAAACGAGTTAGAAGATTCATGTGAATTTCCAAATCGGTAAGACGATTGTCAGTCACCGATCCAGTCTCTTTCACTTGGCTAACGTCTTTTTTGAGTTCGATCAGTTTGGAATAAAGAGAGAGGACATCTTTTAAGGCATACGGGGCTTTTTTAGAAGAGTTTTTCTTTTGTTTTTTCTTTTTATTCATCCTAACGGCCCTCTCTTTTCAATATTAACACAAGAAAGAGGTCTTTCCAATTCTGCCTGGCATTTAAAAAAAATCCTCTCCCGCTGTATTTTGCGGAAGAGGATTTAAAATGGTTCTAGAAAATTTTTTAGGCTTCAACCACCTGCGTTTTCGCCCATGCATCTTCAAGCCGTTGCCCTTTGGCAAGCAGCATGATGATTTCCAAAAGATACCCGATTACCAATATAAAGGGAATAATCAAAAGAATGTTTCTGATGATCGCCTGTACAATCGTGACCTTTTCTCCTGTCAAAGAAACAATCTTTGTCTTGATCATGGCCCGACCCGGTGAATAGACCGCATCGCGAAATACCAGCCATATAATATTGACGATCACTAGCACAATACTACGAACGGCATCCGGAGCCGCCAAAAGGATCAATCCTATAACAATCCCGAGACCAATAGGGATAATAACCAGGTCGATTAAACCGGCCGCAAAACGCTTTCCCTTACTTGCTGGAACCAATCCATCCATCTTGAACTCCTTTCGTTTGAAAAAACTTCTTTTTAAAAAGGCAACATTGATAAAACTCTACCTAGGAAATGCTTTACTGTCAAAAGCTTTTTCCTCAAGTGGTTCTTTTATTAACGGCTAGTTCCTTGATAGGGTTTAACGAAAGACACCTCTACGCAAGCCCCCGAAATAGTGACAGTCACTTTTGGTGACTGTCACTATATCCCGATGGCCCAGACTCAGGCTGTTTGAGAACATACTTTCCATCATGGGATCGTTGAACTTTGTGATTTAATTCAAGCTGCAGAAGTACGGACGGCACTTGAGACGGTTCCAATCCTGTTACATCCAAGATATCCTCCCGGCTTAACGCCCCCTCTTCCTGAAGGGCCTCCAGAATCGCATGAGCTTCGTCGGTAAGAGAATTCTCTCGATCCGAAAAAGAATGCTCGATCTCTCGCTGGGTTATTTCAGTCTCTTTTTGATCCGATACTTCTTTTTTAGTTTCGGTGGTCGTTACCAAAGGTTTATTCGTGTCTGTTCTTTTTGGAAAAACCAGGGAAGAAAAAAGGCTTTTTGCTTTCTCGATCACTGAAGATTGATTTTTGACTTCATATTTAAATAGATTGTCCTGTCCCAATCGCAAAGCCAAAATTTCAACGATATCTTCCGAGTTTTCCACCAGATAAGCGCCTTCCTTTAACAGCTGATGTGTCCCGCGCGATGTCAACTGATCGACGGGTCCCGGAAGCGCAAAAACCTCACGATTTTGTTCGAGTGCCTGGTGGGCTGTAATGAGTGAACCGCTTCGCGAGTGTGCTTCGACCACAAAGACACCGTAAGAAAGTCCGGAAAGGATCCGGTTACGCCTTGGAAAATTTTCCGGAAGCGGCGGCGTGCCTAAAGGGTATTCGCTAAAGACAGCTCCGCGCTCTACGATCTTTCCGTAAAGCGTCGCATTCTCTTTCGGATAAATAACATCCAGCCCGCACCCCATCACCGCGATCGTCCGGCCATAGGAAACCTGAAGCGCGGCTTCATGCGCAACCTGATCAATCCCGCGCGCAAGACCCGAAACAATCGTGAGTCCTCTGGAAGATAATTCCTGCGCAAATTTTTTAGCTTGTGTCCTTCCGTAAAAACTTGGATGCCGCGTCCCGACAATCGCCAGAGCATTTTGATCCGACGGAAGGATCTCTCCTTTTTTATAAAGGAGAATCGGCGGATCAGGGATCTCTTTGAGGAGCGGCGGATACTCGGGATCTGTCAAAGGGAGCCAGCGGATACCTTTTCGGGTGCATTGATCGATCTCTTGATCCGGATCAAATGCCTGCGCCTTTCCCGTCGCCATCATCACTTGAAATAATGTTTCGTTTTGCAACTGGACAACAATTTCAGAAGGACTTTTACCTTCTCCAAGTAATGCGACGGTCTGGCGTCTTCCTTCAAGCTTGAGTCGATTCAGAAAAAGGAGTGCCTTGAGGTTTTGATAGTCCAAAGGATCCATAGGGGAAAATATAGCCTAAATTGATAAATATTGCAATATTTGCAATAAAATATTTGTTTTTATTAAATTATAAAAAAGCATCTTCTTTTCTTTGACGTGATCCTGTAAAGGGAATCTATTTCCCTCCGGCGAGACGAATGATTTTCTGAATAAGGCTGACCGGAATTTTTTGCTCGACCGTCACCTGACCGATACGGCGAGGAAGGACGAAACGGAGAAGACCCTGGCTTTTCTTCTTATCCTTCATCATGACTTTCAAAATGGCTTCGGTTTTAAGATGGAATCGTTTGATTGAAACCGGAAGCTTGAAGGACAAAAGCACTTTCATCTGACGCCAAATAAGTTCGCGGGGACAGATCCCGAGATCCGCGGCAAGTTGCGCCCCCATCATCATGCCGATCGCAACTGCTTCTCCGTGGACCAGTTTTCCGTAACAAAGCGCCCCTTCGATCCCGTGCCCAAACGTATGCCCATAATTCAAGATCATACGCTCTCCTTTGGTTTCGAATTCATCAGACGACACAACCCTGGCTTTGATCCCAGCGGAAAGCAAAATAATTTTTTCCAGAGCATTGAGATCTCTCTGCAGGATCCTTCTGCCGTTCTTTTCCAGAAACCCGAACAGCTCGGTATCGCGGATCATTCCATATTTCACAACTTCCGCAAGCGACGCGCTCAACTCCCGTTCGGGAAGCGACTGCAACACCCGCACGTCAGAGATCACAAGCGCCGGAGGCCAAAAAGAGCCCACAAGATTCTTGCCTTCCGGAAGATCGATCGCGGTTTTGCCGCCAATCGCACTATCCACCTGTGCAAGCAAAGTGGTCGCAACATTCACATAACGGATCCCGCGAAGATAAACAGATGCCGCAAAACCGGTAAGATCGCTCACCACCCCGCCACCCACCGCCACCATCCCGTCCTTGCGTTCAAATCCTTTTGCCAAAAGCGTCTGTATCAACCGAAAAAGTTCCTTCTCGGATTTGGCGCGTTCCCCATCGGGAAGCATGTGCGTTTGGACTTTAAACCCTTGTTTCTTCAAGGACGCGAGAATAGGATTGAGATAAGGCGTTAGATTCTTTTGCGAAACTACCATCAATTTCGATTGGCTTTCAAAGACATCCGAAAGAAAAGTTCCGGCCCTTGGTAAAAGATTTTTGCCTACCAGGATCTTATAATCGCCCTTGGAACTTCTGACATGAATGGTCTTCATCTCTTTGCCCCTAGAAGTTTCAGAATATGCTGCGCGACATCTTCGGCAAGTTTGCCGTCTGTAGGAACCGCCACATCGCACGCGTTTTGGTAAATAGTTTCCCGGTCACTCAAAATCTGCTGGAGGACACCGAACGGATCCGGCTTATTAAGAAGCGGCCTGTCTTTCGAGTAGCGAAGCCGCTGCCATAAAGTTTCCGCGGAGGCCGTCAGTAAAATAATTTTGCCCGTTGCCTTCATGCGCTGGATATTTTCCTCACGAAGGACAATACCGCCTCCCGTGGCAAACACATAGCCTGCTCTCGAAGAAAGGCTTCTCAGCATCAAAGACTCTACATTTCTGAAATAAGCTTCCCCGGATTGAGCGAAAATCTCGGGGATGGTTTTCTTCTCTTTTTTTTCGATTTCGGCATCAATGTCCGCAAATTCATAACCCAGAAACGAGGCTAATTCTTTGCCAGTCGCGCTTTTGCCAGACCCCATCATGCCGATCAAATAAATATTGTCAGCCACGAATGCGTTTTAGATAACCTTTATAGTTGTAACGGATCTCTGCAACGGAATCACCGCCAAATTTCTCGAGAAATGCGTCCGCAAGCACATACGCCACCAGAGATTCCCCGATCACGCTTCCGGCCGGAACCGCGCACACATCGCTGCGCTCAAAATCCGCTTTTTCGCTTCTCTTTGTCCTCATATTGACGGAAGCAAGCGGCGTCGCCAATGTCGCGATCGGCTTCATCGTTAAACGGACCACCAGATCCGAACCATTCGTCATGCCGCCGGTAATACCGCCCGCGCGGTTCGTTTTATGATAATACCCGAGGGCTTTGCTGTAGAAAATCTCATCATGCGCTGCAGATCCAAAAATACCGGCCAATTTCTCACCGGCACCGAATTCGACGGCTTTCGCGGATTGCTGACTCATAAGCATCATCGCAAGCCGCGCGTCGAGTTTCCTGGTGTAATGAACATACGAACCAAGTCCGATCGGAAGACCGGCGGCCCGAACTTCATATTTCCCGCCGAGAGAGTCCCCGTTTTTCCGCGCCTTTTCGATTGCTTGGATCATCGCCTTTTCGGTTTTCCTGCAAACGCAATTCACCTGCGATCCTTTGACGCCTTCACGAATATCCGCTATTGTCAGGTCTTCAGCGGGCAGCATCACAGGTCCGATCTGAACCACATGCCCCGCGATCTCAATCCCGAATGCCCTAAGAAGTAATTTGCACGCTGCACCTACAACAACCCGCATCGTGGTTTCGCGCGCACTCGACCGCTCCAAGACTGACCGAATCCCCTGATCATATTTTAAAGCACCCGCAAGATCCGCATGTCCTGGCCTCGGCCGATAAAGTTCCGGCATTTCATCAATAGTACAGTCTTTATTCATGAGAAGAAATCCTAAAGGCGCACCCGTTGTCGTTTTTTTGACGACGCCGCCGATCACCTCCACCCCATCGGATTCGATCTTTTGACGCCCTCCGCGGCCGTACCCTGACTGACGGCGGCGGAGTTCTCCGTTCAAAAATTCCGGATCCAAAACCAGTCCGCTTGGAAAGCCTTCCAAAATAGCCGCCATATAACGGCCATGCGATTCTCCCGTGGTAATGTAGTTGAGCATATTAGACTCCGTATAATTTAGCGACATAGTTTAAAAAAGCATTTCCGTGCATAAAAAGAAGCGCTCCCGACAAAGCCAAAAAGGGCCCAAAGGGAATCGTTTCCTCTTTTTTAACATAACGCTGCCATAGTCCAAAAGGTAATGCGGGGAACGGTGCCAATAAAAAAATGAGCCCGGCATTTGAGGCCCCGAGAAAAGCGCCCATCATCGCAAGAAGTTTCACATCCCCGCCTCCCATGCTGTCCTTTCGAAAAACAAGCGTCCCGAACCATCCGGTCAGAAGCAAAATGCCGCCCCCCACCACGAGCCCGATAAAAGAAGCTAAAAGTCTTTGATACCAGAACGCTTGAGGGAAATGCGCGTTTCCGATAACGCTCAAGAGAAGTCCCGCCATCATGCCTGGGAACGTAATGAGATCCGGAATTAAACCGGTTTCAAAATCTGTCAAGATCACAACCAAAAGCAGCGAAAAGAACAGAGCGGCAGTCACAAAATCAACGGAGAGACCGTATTGCTTCCATAAAAGCCACCACAGCAAGGCATTCACAATTTCGACGAGCAAGTAACGAACAGGGATCGGTTTTTTGCATTGAGCACATTTGCCGCGCAAAAAAATAAAACTCACTAAAGGTATGTTGTAATACCAGGCAATTGGTTTTTCGCAATGCGGACAAAATGATCCCGGCCAAACGATCGAAAGATCCCGCGGCATACGATAAATACAAACATTCAAAAAACTTCCAACGATCGCTCCCAAAATAAATACAAAGCATGCAACCACCGAAGCATCCATTCTATTTCCCTGTCCCTTTCAACGCTGTCAGCAAAGCTTGCCGCATCACTGCTACTGGCGCTTTCTGTTTTGTCCATTGTTCGAAAGCCAATACGCCCTGATAAAGCAGCATCCCGAGCCCGTTCAAGGTCCTGTGTCCTTTTTCTTTTGCCGCCTTCAAAAAAGGTGTTACCGCCGGATTATAAATAAGATCCATCAAAAGCTTTTTTCTGCTACCTGCTTGGGGAATCCAGTCTTTCGGGATCACAAGCGGATCTTTTGCTTTGAGACCCAGCGGCGTTGCGTTGATGATAACATCTGCTTTTTGAATAGCCCCTTTCACTTCCGGGATATCGGCCTTGACAGCCTGATAATGGATTTTTGGAAAAATTTTCCGCATTTCGCGAACGATCTTTTCCGCTTTTTCAGGAAAACAGTCCGTCAGAAGCACCTCCCGAATCCCTTCGAGCGATAATCCGTACACCAAAGCTCTGGCCGCACCTCCGGCGCCAAGAACCACCGCCTTTTTTCTTGAAGGACGGAAAGCGCCATCCCGCTTGAGCGTCATGAGAAAACCCGGCATATCCGTGTTGGTACCCACCCATCGTTTCCCTTGGCGATAAACCGTATTGACCGCCCCGATCGCCTTCGCCTCCGCACTGATATGATCCAGATATTTCATGACCGTTTCTTTATAGGGCACTGTCACATTAAATCCGGCTAAAAGAAGTTGGGAAGCCTGCCTCATGGTTTTCCTGAACGCGGAAGGTTCCAATTCCACAACAATATAATCCGCATCGATACCAAGCTTCCCAAAAGCGGCTTCATGCATCGCCGGAGACAGAGTGTGTGAAAGCGGGTAACCGAAAATTCCGTACAATTGAAAAGTTTTTCTTTTTTTCACACTGGAGAGGGTTGGCTCGTCGCCCGTTGAGGATTTGCCGAAATTTTATTGATGGCAAAAAGATAAGCCCGCACGCTTGCTTCAATAATGTCCGTACTCGTCCCTCGCCCTGTCACTTCTTTGCCCCCGATCTCAAGCTTCACCAAAACTTCTCCCAAAGCATCTTTGCCGCCTGTCACAGACTGCAAGCCATAATGAATGAGCTTGGCTTGTGAATGCACGATTTTTTCGATGGCCTTATAGCAGGCATCGACAGGCCCGTCTCCTGTGGAGGCTGCCTCTTTGATGTTCCCCTCATAGGAGAGTCGAATCTCCGCATAAGGCTTCGCTCCGGTTGCAGACACTACCTTCATAAATACCAATTTCCAGGTTTCCGGAATTTTAGCAATTTCATCTTGAAGAATCGCTTCGAGATCTTCGTCAAAAATATATTTTTTCTTGTCCGCCAACGCTTTAAAGCGGGTAAAGGCCTGATCCATTTCTTGGGCGGCCAATTGAAAACCCAATTTTCTTACACGAATTGCAAAAGCGTGTTTGCCGGAAAGTTTCCCGAGCATCAGCTGATTGCCAGAAAGACCGATCTGCTTGGGATCCATGATCTCATAGGTTTGACGTTTCTTGAGAACTCCGTCCTGATGGATCCCCGAGGCATGCCAAAAAGCATTACGGCCGACAATCGCCTTATTGGGCTGGACGACCATTCCCGTCAGATGCGACACAAGCCGGGAAGCCTTTGTGATCTCAGACATTTTGATATCCGTGTGACAATTCATGAAGTCCTTGCGGGTATGGATCGTCATCACGAGTTCTTCCAGCGAAGCATTCCCTGCCCGCTCCCCGATACCGTTGATAGTACACTCCACCTGATTCGCACCGGCCAGAATCGCGGCTAAAGAATTGGAAGTCGCAAGCCCCAGATCATTATGACAATGAACGGAAAGCACAATACTTTTGCCTAACTCCGGGTTCTTTTTGATCACAAAACGGATCAGATCACCGAATTCCTCGGGAATCGCATAACCAACCGTGTCCGGGATATTGATGGAAGTCGCCCCCGCATCAATCGCGGCACGAACCGTCTGCACAAGAAAATCCCGTTCTGTCCGCGAAGCATCTTCGGGAGAAAATTCGATCTGCTTGAAATCCTTGACCGCCGACTTGATATTCTGAACAGCCATGGCCAGGATTTCCTTTTTATCCTTTTTAAGTTTGAATTCCCGGTGAATCTGAGAAGTCGCGAGAAAAACGTGCAAACGTTTTTTCGCAGCTTTTTCAAGAGCTTGCCGGCAGGCATCAATATCCCGTGGGATCATCCGCGACAGGCCGCAGATCACGGGCTTTCGCACATGTTCCGCGATCATGGTCACAGCCTTCATCTCTCCAAGCGATGAAGCCGGAAAACCAGCTTCAATGACATCGATATTCAACTTTTCGAGTTGACGAGCAATCTTCAGCTTTTCATCCGGCGTCAACGACGCCCCGGGCGATTGCTCTCCATCCCTTAACGTTGTGTCAAAGATATAGATCTTTCGTTTTGTCGCCATCTTTTTACTTTTTGTTAATGAACTCCATCATTTGACGCAACCGTGCGCCGACCTCTTCGATCGGATGCCGGTCGCATTTTTCACGCATCTGTTTGAAATTCGGACGGCCGTTCGCATTCTCAGCCATCCATTCTTTCGCAAATTTTTTGGAAGTAATTTGTTTGAGTATTTTTTTCATTTCTTTGCGAGTTTTTTCTGTGATCACGCGAGTCCCGCGGGTATAGCCGCCATATTCGGCAGTGTCCGACACGCGACGATACATCCCACTAATGCCGTGCACAAACATCGCATCCACAATCAGTTTTACTTCATGCAAACATTCAAAATACGCCATTTCCGGCTGATACCCGGCTTCCACCAGCGTATCAAAACCGGCCGTAATGAGCTCACTCAAGCCGCCGCAAAGCACCGCTTGTTCACCGAAAAGATCGGTCTCGGTCTCTTCTTTGAATGTCGTTTCAATCACACCGGCACGGGTACCGCCAATAGCTTTGGCATAGGCCAAACCGATTTGCAACGCCTGATTGCTCGGATTCTGTTGGACCGCCACAAGGCACGGAACGCCTCCGCCTTCCACGAATTGAGAACGCACCAAGGAACCCGGCCCTTTCGGCGCCACCATGAAAACATCAATTTTTTTCGTGGGCTTGATGTATTTAAAGTGGATATTAAAGCCGTGAGAAAAGCAAAGCGCCTTCCCGGCTTTCATATGCGGTGCGATATGCTTTTCATAGATCTCGGCCTGAATATGGTCCTGGGTCAGAATCTGGATGATGTCCGCCTGCTGCGCAGCTTCGTTCGCGGGAATGGGCTGAAAACCGTCCTTCACCGCAAGTTCATAATTCGGCGTCCCGGGGACTTCGGAAACGATCACATTGACGCCGGAATCACGCAGGTTGAGACCCTGCCCGCGGCCCTGAATGCCGTAACCGATGATGGCCACCTTCTTGTTTTTGAGTAAATTGAGATCTGCATCTTTATCGTAATAAATTTTAACTGCCATTTTCTTTTCCTTTCTGTTGTTTTAAAAAATGTCCGAATTATTTCTTTTTTGTTTTCTTTGTTGTTTTGGCTGTTTTACAAGCCCCTGTTTTCATCGCGCAAGATTTCGGCGGAGCCTTGAATTCGCCGCGCCGCGCCATGGCAATCTGCCCTGTCCTGACCACTTCCCGCAGGTCAAAAGGCTTGAGCAGCTCAAGCATCGCATCGATTTTACCTTCGCTCCCCGTCACTTCAATGGTCATGGATTCGGGATTCACATCCACGATCTTGGCGCGAAACGTATTGACAACATGCATGATGTCGTTCCGGTTCGCGGCGTTTGCTCCGATTTTAATCATGACAAGTTCCCGCTCAATGACGTCTTTATTCGTAAGGTCTTCGACGCAAATCACGTCAATCAGTTTATTCAGCTGCTTCATGATCTGTTCGACTACCTTATCGTCCCCTTGAGCGATCACGGTCATACGCGACACTTCCGGATCCTGAGTTTCTCCTACTGCAAGGCTGTCAATATTGAACCCGCGCGCCGAAAAAAGATTGGCTACGCGCGCAAGAACGCCAAAATGATTTTCCACTAAAACCGATATCGTATGCTTCATAATTTCTCCTTCGGCCTGTTCCAGGCCGTCTATTTTTTAAGCCATATCCATGATCTGGTCCAAAGCGTTCCCCGCCGGAACCATCGGATAAACATTTTCTTCTTTGGATACAAGGCAGTGAATAACCACCGGCCCTTTATAATTAAGGGCTTTCCGGATTGCCGGGACAATATCTTTCTTTTTCTTGATCTGGACCGCAAGAATCCCGTAAGCGCTTACGAGCTTCATGAAATCCGGGTTACTCGGTCCGATAACAGATCCTGAATAACGCTGCTTGTAAAAAAGCTGCTGCCACTGCCGGACCATGCCATAATAACCATTGTCAAAAATAAACACTTTGACCGGAACTTTGTAATAGGCCATGGTCGCGAGCTCCGTCATGGTCATCTGAAACGATCCGTCGCCTTCGACACAAATCACGCTCTCCTCGGGTTTGGCAAGCTGAGCACCAATCGAGGCTGGAAAACCATACCCCATCGTCCCAAGCCCCCCCGACGTTAACATCGTCCTGGGTTTCAAGAATTGATACCACTGCGCAGTCCACATCTGGTGCTGGCCCACACCCGTCACCACAATGGCTTTATGTCCTGTCAGTTCACCGATCTTTTCGATCAGGTAAGACGGATGGATTTTTTGATCCTGGCTATTGTATTTCATCGGGAATTTTTTCTTCCATTCCGTGATCTGATCAAGCCATCCCTTCATGTCAGGACGCTTGTCCGGTACAAGCTGAACCAATCTCATCATCGCTTTTTTAACATCGCTCACAACCGGTACGTGCACACGAACTGTTTTGGAGATTGAAGAAGGATCGATGTCGATATGAATGACCTTGGCGTGCGGTGCGAATTTTGAAACATTCCCGGTGACGCGATCGTCAAAGCGCGCGCCCACACCGATCAGGACATCGGCATTCTGAACCGAATAATTCGCATAATGGGTCCCGTGCATCCCGAGCATCCGAAGCGAGGAAGGATGCGTCTCCGGAAAGATCCCCAAACCCAGAATGGTCGTGGTAATCGGGATTCCGGTTTTTTCCACAAATTCGCGAACTTCTTTTTCCGCACCAGAAATAATGGCACCGCCCCCCACATACAGAACAGGTTTTTTAGCGCTTTTGATGAGCTGCGCGGCAAGGTGAATCTGCGCCTCTGCTTCCGGATGTTCGACCTCAGGCCGGTAGCTCCGGATAAAAACATCTTCCGGCCATACAAAATCCGTTTGGGCACGGCTCACATCCACGGGAAAATCAATCAGCACCGGACCCGGCTTCCCCGTGGTGGCGATATAAAATGCTTCGCGAACGATCCTCGCAATATCTCTAACATCTTTTATGAGAAAACTGTGTTTGGTGATGGGTCGCGTGATGCCGACAATATCCACCTCTTGGAACGCGTCACTCCCGATCGCATGCGTAACCACCTGACCGGTAATACAGATCAAAGGCACTGAATCCATGTAAGCCGTAGCGAGTCCGGTCACCGTGTTGGTCGCGGCAGGCCCGGAAGTAACCAAGCAAACACCCGGAAGACCTGACGCGCGTGCGTAGCCATCCGCCATATGCGTCGCACCTTGCTCATGCTTGGTCAAAATTAATTTGATCTTAGAATCGTAGAGCGCGTCATAGGTCGGCAAAATAACCCCACCCGGAAGGCCGAAGACGTGTTTGACCCCTTCTTTTTCAAGGCTCTTGATCAAGATTTTTGCGCCCGTTAACTTCATGATGATTCTTTCCCTTGCGAATTAAAATTTAAACCAGATCAGACTTCAAAAAAATTCTTAACGCCTTTTTTGAATCTCCCTTTCCATCCCTCATGAGACTTTGCCACAATGGCAGCCCAACTCTGGCTTTTGTCCTCAAGCCAGTCAAAAAAAGCCTTTTTAAATTCAAGCTCGTTTAGCTCCTCATCCTTTTGATATTCAGTGACGTTCAGGAGATAACCTTTTTTCTGGAGATCTTCGAGCCAGATTTGATTCCGTTCCTTTTCTCCACTGCCGGCCTTGAAAGCTATATAAAAAGGTACTTGATTCACGGCATTCGAGCGAGGTTTAATGAGCTGGGCAAAAGGACCTTCCCAAGCTTTTTCCAATAAAACCACCGCTGAAAACTCCTGGGGATGTTCGGTCGCCAAATAGGCGGCATACTGAGCCCCAGTACCTTTTCCCAATAAATAAACACGCTTTTTGTTGATCGGAAATCTTTCGATGATCTCCTTTTTTACAGAAAGAAACCATTCATCCAGCCAATAGGGTGTGTCCCCTGCTTTTGGCCAAAGTACATCAGGTGCCAAAATAAAAATACTTCTTCTCTGAGCAAGACCGGCCAAATACTCGATTTGATCCCTGGCTTTTACGGCTTCGCTCGGCGCAAGGGTCACCATGGGATAGAGCCGGTCCGTCTTATAATCATTCGGCACAAAAAGATAGACCGGGTATTTAAATCCACTAATTTCAACCATTCCTGACGGCTTCGAAACATCCGGCGCTTTCTCAGTCTCAACCATTTGTTTTTCAGGGGGAGCAACTGGCGCAGCTTGGGAAATAGTCGCAACGGCTGGCGGTGAAACAACTGCAGGTTGCGCAAGCGCAGCTTGAGTCGGCGCAGGAGACTGCTGATTTTGCGTTTCAGCAGAAATCTCCTGGGCAACAGGCGCTGTGGCTGTTGCAACCTCTGTTTCTTCAGGGATAGCGGCATGAATTGACCAACTGCAAACAAATGCCACTATAAAAAAAACGAGAAAAATAATGTTCTTTTGACATTTTTTCATTGATTTCTTGCTCCCGTCTGTTTGCCGCAGACAAATGAGAAATGAAATTGACGTAACTACCTGTAACAAAAGAGGTTATTATTATAATGATTACCTTTAGCTTGTCAACGAAGCTAAAAATGCTCTTGAGGCTAATGCCGCAGAAAAATCGTATAGGGAGAAATACTTCGGCGGGACCGCGCACCCCCGTGTACCAAGACCAGTGTAGTTGCCCATTGGTCGCAGAAAAAGCGGTCCTTTACCGCTAACCCATCCATCCGCCTGGAAACGGTACTAGCTATCCTTTTTCTTTAACGAATGACTCTTCTGGGCTGAAACGATAGCGGCAACAGACTGCCTTACGGACACTGTTTCATTCGAGGTGCCCGCCAACGAAGAATCTTTCGCAGGACTGACCGGAACATTCACCGTAGTTTTCGAAGCACTTGTTTTGGCTGTTTCGGGAGAATTCGAAGGATGTTTTTGAGTGACTAACTCATAGACAATCTCCCCGGGTTTGACAAAGCCAAGCTCTTCACGAATAACCTTCTCAAGATAAACGATGTCGCTTTGGAGAAGGCTCCGTTCATCGGTCAGCGCCTTGATTTGGGCGTCAATCTCCTGGATCTTTTTATTGATCTTTTCTTCCTCAAGCTTCAGTTCGCGATAGCGAGTGATGGAGGGCAGGTAGACCCAGCAGGCTATCAAAAAAATAACGGTCGCAATCGCTAAAAAAACAAGGACCTTTTTTAGCATCGGGCGCTAATTTCAGTCGCAGCGTAAACTGCTTTGGAACCAAGCATTTCCTCAATACGAAGCAGACGATTGTATTTACAAATACGATCGGTGCGTGACGTCGATCCTGTTTTGATCTGTCCAGTGTTTAACGCCACGGCAAGATCCGCGATCGTGGTGTCCTCGGTTTCGCCGCTGCGATGGCTCATGACCGCCGTATAGTGGTGTTTGTGCGCCAGCTGAACGGCTTCGATCGTCTCGGTCAATGTCCCGATTTGGTTCACCTTGATCAAAATGGAGTTCGCCGTGCCGCTTTCAATGCCTTGCGTCAGGCGTTTGGTGTTCGTCACAAAAAGATCATCGCCCACAAGCTGGATTTTTCCACCCAATCTTTCCGTGAGCTTTTTCCAGCCGTCCCAATCGTTTTCCGCCAAACCGTCTTCAATGGAGAAAATCGGGTATTTTTCGCAAAGATTGGCGTAAAATTCCACCATTTCCTCCGCTGTCTTTACCTTTTGCTCTTCGGCACAAAGGACATATTTGCCGGGATTCGGATTCCCGCCAAATTTATCCTGCCCGTAAAAACTGGAGCTCGCGGGATCCAAAGCGATTTTAACGTCTTTACCCGGCTGGTAACCCGCTTTTGCGATGGCTTCCATGATCACATCCAAGGCATCATGGTTGGAACCAAGATTCGGCGCAAAACCACCTTCATCCCCCACGGCCGTGGAAAGTTTTTTGTCATGAAGGATCTTTTTCAAATGATGGAACACCTCCGCGCCCATGCGTAAGGCGCTGCTGAAAGTGTCCGCCCCGAAAGGCATGATCATGAATTCCTGAAGATCGACGTTGTTATCCGCGTGCACACCGCCGTTGATAATGTTCATCATCGGCACCGGCAGCAAATGCGCGGAATCGCCGCCAAGATAAAGATAAAGCGGGATCCCTTTTGTATTCGCAACCGCATGGGCACAGGCAAGTGAAACGCCCAAGAGGGCATTGGCTCCAAGCCGTGATTTGTTCGGGGTCCCATCAAGTTCAATCAACTGCTTGTCAATCCGTTCCTGTTGTGCGGCATCTTTTCCCTTCAGAGCCTTCTGGATTTCACCATTGACGTTCTCCACGGCCTTGAGAACGCCCTTGCCGAGATAACGAGATTTATCCCCATCCCGGAGCTCAACCGCTTCATGTTCTCCTGTCGACGCACCGCTCGGCACTGCAGCACGACCTAGCATACCGTCTCTCAGGATCACATCCACTTCGACTGTGGGATTCCCGCGGGAATCCAGGATTTCACGCGCCTTGATCTTTTCAATAATAGCTCTCATTTTCGACTCCTTTTTAATGGTTAGATCTACGGGTCATTCCCGAATGTCTTTCCGCTAAAGGACGGCTTTGTCCCTTGGCTGATTTCGCGAATCTATGGCTCCCCGCTAAAAACTGACGGGAACGACAAGGCAAGAAAACCGATAAATCAGACGCTGATTATAGCAAATCCGCAGGGGGTGTCCAGCTTGCTTCTATAGCTTGAGGGATGATCCTTTTATTTTTCCCGAAAGGACTAAATTTAACGCCTCTGGATAAATCTCGTATTCGGCATCATGAACACGAGTTTCAAGGGTTTGAAGCGTGTCCCCAGAAAGTATGGGGACTTTGCGCTGGAGAATGATCGGACCGGTATCCACACCACAATCCACAAAATGAACCGTGACACCGGTCTCTTGGACCTTTGCATCCCAGGCATCCTTGATCGCATGAGCTCCCGGAAAAGCCGGCAAAAGTGCGGGGTGGATATTGATAACGCGGCCCCAGTTTTTTTTGACAAATCCCTCGGTCAAAACACGCATAAACCCAGCCAGCACAATAAGATCGATCTTATGAAATTCCAGACATTCCTCGAGGGCTTTGTCAAAAGCTACCCGGTCCGCATACGCTTTGTGGTCAATCACAATCGCCTTGACGCCAAGCGCAGTCGCCTTTTCAAGGGCTTTTATCCCTGGTTTATTGGAGATGACAATCGCAGGGTCCGCCTGGATTTTGCCGGCCTTGATCTGTTTGACCAGATTTTCCATGTTGGTGCCAGATCCAGAAACTAAAAATGCGATTCTTTTCATATTGATTTCCTTTTTGGGAGGACTTGTTTGCGGCCTTTGCCGCTTACCAAAACCACCATCTCTCCTTTTCGGGGATGCCCTTCAACCTCTTGAACCAATTCGGAAAGATTCCCGCGAAGAACTTCCTCGAATTTTTTTGTGAGTTCTCGCGCTAACGCCGCCTCACGATCACCAAAAACTTCCAGCATATCTTTCAGCGTTTTGACAATCCTGAAGGGTGATTCAAAAAAAATGAGTGTTTCCTCGCGTTCCGCTAACGTCCGCAGTTCCTTTTTTCGCTGTTGTCCTTTATTGGATAAAAAACCCAGAAAGCTGAAACTGTCGCACGGAAGACCGCTTAACACCAGCGCCGTGTCCACCGCCGAGGGCCCCGGCAGTACTTCAAACGGCAAATGATTCTCAAGCAATCGGTGCACCACGCAAAAACCGGGATCGGAAATGAGCGGCATACCCCCGTCAGACACAAGCGCCAATCGTTTCCCCTCTTTCAAAAGAACTGCAATCTCATCCACTCGTCCGCCGGGACTATGCTCATGATAACTGAGAAGCGGCTTGGAAATGCCATGATGCTGCAAAAGTTTTTGGGTCTGACGCGTGTCCTCACAAATGATCATGTCCGCCTGCTTCAGAGCTTCCAAAGCCCTTATTGTGATGTCCGAAAGATTACCGATGGGCGTGGGAACAATACTCAACATAACGGGCTAGCGATTCCTTTCGAGCACATAATCTGCAAGCTGCTCAAGGCTCGTACGATAATCAGACAACGGAAAGTATTCGAGTTCACGTTTCGCCATGATAATAAATGTCTGTGCCTTTTGAAGCGTATAATCCAGCGCCCTGCTCTTTTCAAGGAGATCCTTCAGCATGGGAAAACGCCTTTTTTGATTCCGGGAATAAAGAATACGAACCACCTTATCCCGGTCTCCCGACATCAAGGACCGAATGACGGGAAGTGTGTAAACCCCTTCTTCCAGGTCAGAGCCGAGGGTTTTTCCAAATTCGCTTTCTTCACCCTTAAAATCAAGGTAATCATCGACAAGCTGAAAAGCTGTGCCGAAACAAATCCCGAAGCGCCCCAAGGCTGCGAGCGAGGGTTCGTCCGCGCCCCAAATCAAAGCTCCCGTTTGAAGCGCGCAGGCGAGAAGAGAGGCTGTTTTTTTCTGGATAATTTCGATGTGGGCTTCTTCTGTCATATTGATATTTTTTTTCTCGCTAATCTCCTGGATTTCGCCTTCGCAAATCTCACCGGCAGTTCGCAGGAAAATCGGAATGATCCCGTCATTGCCGTAGCGAAAAATCGTTTCGACGGCACGATCGTGAAAAAAATCTCCGGCAAGCACGGCCGCTTGGGGTCCCGATTTAATGTGAAGCGCCGAAATACCCCGCCTTAACGGAGCTGAATCAATAATATCGTCATGAATAAGCGTTGCGGCATGAAAAATCTCGGTAGCCGCAGCAAGGTAAAGTTCTGCCGTCTCATTCCTCTCGGAAGGAATTTTTGATCCGACCTGCAGAGACCTTGAAAGACCGGCTCCTAAAAGAACCAAAGCCGGCCTCAAAAGTTTGCCGGTTTTTGAAAAAAAGTGATAAACCATCTCACGCATTTTAGGAACCGGCGTGTCGAGACATTCCAGAATCAGACTGGGAACCCGCTTGAGGGTTTCCTGCACAGGTCTATAAATATCTTCAAGGGTCAGTACCGGGCTCATAAGAAGATGGGTATTATAACAAAAATCCTTTCCAGCCAGAGTGATATTTCATCGATCTATAAAAGATCCTACCTCTTTTGCAAGAGCAAAAAATTGTTCCAGAGAAAGCTCTTCCCCGCGCACCTGAAGGGCCCATCCAAGCCGGGAGAAAATAAGCTCAAGGTCTCTCCGGTGAATCCTGAATTGAAAGTGATGCACAAGCAGCGAAAGAAGTGTTTTTCGTCTCTGGCTGAAGGCGACTCGGATCACATCTAAAAGAAGTTCGTCCTTTGGGACACAAATCTTGGCAGGGAACGGGCGAAATTCAAACGAGATCACACGCGACATGACTTGAGGATGCGGCAAAAAGCAGGAAGGAGAAACATCAAAAAGAAATTTCGTTTCCCCGTAGAGCCTTCCGGTCACACTGAGACGGCTATAATCCTCATCACCGGCTTTGGCTGAAAGGCGCAACGCCACTTCCTTCTGTAGCATCAAAACCGCCTTCGAAAACACTGCCGCGTGTTCAATGAGATGAAAAAGGATCGGCGTGCTGATGTAATACGGCAAATTTCCGATGACTTTCACTTTTACCTTTTTGCCGGCATGATTGCTGACGAGTTGGGCGAGATCGCTTTTTAAGATGTCCTCATGGATAAGCTTAAAACGTCCGCCATAGTCTGGAACAAGCTCCTGGTTCAGCACTTCCACAAACTTAGGGTCTTTTTCAATGGCCAGTACGGGAAAACCACGCTTTAAAATTTCATGCGTTACGGCGCCAAGCCCCGGCCCAATCTCAAAAACAGATGCTCCCGGCTCAAGATCCAGAGCATCCACAATTTTGCGAATGATATTCGGATCGAGAAGAAGATGCTGCCCTAAATGACCGCGGATTTTCAGGTTGTATTTTTTAAGCAGTTCAATCTGCGTGAGCATAACGGGAAAGCGTTAACGATTTTGCAAGGCGGAGGGCCGCGAGCATGGACGAAGGATCCGCCTTGTCTTGATAAGCGATATCAAAAGCGGTTCCGTGGTCTGGAGAGGTCCGGACATAAGGAAGGCCGAGCGTGATGTTGACGCCTTCATTAAAAGCCACCATCTTAAAAGGCCCGAGCGCCTGGTCATGATACATGCAAATCAGCGCATCATATTTCCCGGTATAGGCCGCATGAAAGAGTTGGTCCGCGGATTGAGGTCCGACAACATCGACCCCTTTTTTTTGAGCCCTGCGGACAGCAGGCTCGATGGTCTTTCCTTCTTCAATGCCGGCTTCTTTCCCGTGAGGATTCAAAGCACAAACCGCAAGTCTTGGCTTTTTTATGTCAAACCCCCGCCGAAGCGCGTCATGAGTTAATAAAATTTTTTCCTCGATCCCTTTGGCGCTAAGAAGCATACTCACTTTTTTTAAGGGAACATGGATGGTCGCAAGCGTCACTTTGAGTTTGGAGCTGGAAAACATCATGGCATAATTTTTCACTTTTTCTTTTTGAGCGAAAAATTCCGTATGCCCTATAAATTTCTTATCTACAAGCCTCATCGCGGCCTTATTCACCGGTGCGGTCACAATAGCCTGGATGATTTTTTGTTTGGCCAAACGAGCAGCCCGTTCGATCGCGGCAAGCGCGAGCGAGCCATTCTCAACGGAGATTTTCCCAATCTGGAATTTTCCGCCTTGCCGGAGGCCTTTGGAAATATCTAAAAAATAAATGCCTCCCCCTTTCAAGGCGGCCTTCCCCATCCCATTCCATTCCCGAAAAGAGAGAAAGAGCCCGATCCTTTTCCGCAGTCTCTCACAAACTTCACGCGTGCCGATCACGAGAAAAGCGCAGGATGAGGCGGGCCTTTCTTTTTTGAGGGCTTTTGCGATAATTTCCGGGCCCACACCGCCGGGATCTCCCATGGTGATCGCAATCACAAAGGGTTTTGACATCGTTTATAACTTTCCTTGGTTTATTTTCAAGGCCGTCCCGTTTTAAAATAAAGGATCTTAGCTTGATGGATTAAAGACTTACCGGATCGAAATATAAGCGTTGCGTTTGATTTCTTCCATCCATTCCCGAAAGCGCGTATTGCTTTTTTGCTGATAAAGATAATTCATGATCTGGTCTTTGACTTCATCCAGTTTTCTTTCCTGGGCCGGTTCTTTAGCCGTCACGCGAAAGATATGATACCCGATGGGTGTTTCCACGATTTGCGTCAATTGACCGAGGGGTGTGTTAAAAAGCACCTCATCCACAGATTCAATCATAGAACCGCGTTCGATCCAATCCCCGAGACCTTCCTGCTTCGCATGGCTGTCCTCGGAAAATCGCTTGATCACTTCCTCGAAATTGTTTTGGAGGCGGATTCTTTGTTCCAGGATTTGAATCTGCTGGGCGGCCTTCTCATCCGGAATTCCTTTCTCGCGGGCTTCTCCACTTTTCTTGATGGTGAGCGATCGTACCCGAACACGTTCTTTAACTCTAAATTTATCGGGGTTCTGCTTATAAAAATCCTCTACCTCGACCGGAGAGATGACCACCTTCGCCCGGATCTCACGATCATGAAGCTGACGCACCATGGCTTGTTTCCGGAGCCTTTCTTTGAAGGCCTTCATAGTCATCCCTTCTTTCTCAAGCATCAGGTCCAGTTCTTCCGGCTTTTCCATCTTCCGTTTAAAATCATCGAACTCTTTCTCCACATCCTCTTCCTTGACCTCGATCCCCTGTTTCACGGCTTCTTGATAGACCAGCTTGTCCTCGATCATCTGGCTCAGAATCTTCTGCCGTGCCTCCTGGACCATCTTCATGAGTTCTTCCCCTTGATATTCCTTGCTGTATGCCTCATAGATAGGCCTGAGAAAGGTATCGAGCTCGGCTTGGGTGATCACTTCATCATTGACCACAGCCACCACACGGTCAAGAAGCTCTTGTTCCGCAGCTTGCACTTTTGGAAGTAAAAGAAATACGAGGAAAAACAAAAAAATAATCCGATTCATAGACGGGTATTATATCATGATTGCTGTGTGCGTAATGTTTAAAGGTTCGTTCCGCCTGCCTGATAGTTTAAATAATTCTAATTTTTCGCTTCTTCGACAGCGGTCTTGAGCATGCGGCAGTAAAGATCGAATCCTACCGCATGGATGAAACCGCTTTGCTCATGCCCTAAAAGGTTCCCTGCCCCGCGAATCTCGAGGTCTTCCATGGCGATTTTGAAGCCCGAACCAAGTTGTGTGAATTTTTCGATCGCTTGAAGTCTCTTGGCCGCATCCTGGGTCATGACCCAATTTTTAGGTACAAGAAAATAAGCGTAAGCCTGACGCTGTTCTTTGAATCTTCCGACGCGACCGCGCAACTGATAAAGATCCGCAAGACCGAAACAATCCGCGCGATCCACAATCAGGGTGTTCACATTCGGGATATCGATCCCGGATTCAATGATGTTGGTCGAGACAAGGCAATCAATTTCTCCTTTCAGGAATTTCTTTAAAACGCCTTCCAGCATTTCGACATCCATCTGCCCGTGCATGACCCCCAAGCGCACCGAGGGCAATAACTTTTGAAGACGTTCATAAACCCTCTCAATGGATTGCACTCTGTTATGAACAAAATAGACTTGTCCTCCGCGCGCCATTTCCCGCTCCACGGCCTGCTTGATAATATTCTCGTGGTATTCCATCACATGCGTTTCAACCGGCAAGCGATTTTCCGGCGGCGTATCAATCACGGACATATCCCTGACTCCTAAAAGGGCCATATGGAGTGTCCGCGGGATCGGTGTCGCCGTCAGCGTCAGCACATCCACCTGAGTCCTGAGCTGCTTGAGTTTTTCCTTATGCCGCACACCAAACCGCTGCTCTTCATCAATGATCACAAGTCCGAGATCCTTGAATTGAATATCCTTGGAAAGAAGCCGGTGCGTCCCAATCACAACATCCGTCGATCCCTGCCGGAGCGACTCCGCAATGACCTTTTGTTGTTTTGGGGTCTGGAATCGCGACATGAGTTCGACGGTCACCGGAAAACTTTTGGCACGTTCTTTAAGTAACACATAATGCTGTTCCGCAAGAATGGTCGTGGGCACAAGAAACGCAACCTGTTTGCCACCCATCACAGCCTTGAACGCGGCGCGCATCGCCACCTCGGTTTTCCCGTACCCCACGTCCCCGCAGAGCAGCCGGTCCATGGGCGAATCCGATTCCATGTCCTTTTTGACTTCTCCGATCGCACGCTCCTGTCCGGGCGTTTCCTCAAACGGAAATTCTTCCTCAAATTGTTTTTGCCAGGGCACATCTTTGGGAAAAGCCAGTCCCTTCATAAGATTCCGCTTCGCCTGGATCTCAAGCAAATCTTTAGCAACCCGGTGAAGCGCGGTCCGCGTGCGCTGTTTGATTCTTTCCCATTCTTTGGTATTCAGTTTCGTCAGTTTCGGCGCCATGCCGGAGCCGCCGACATAACGTTCGAGAGGTTCTTCCATGGAAAGGTAAAGGATTTCCTTGTCCGCGTATTCAATCGCATAGCACCGGGTCTTTTGTCCCTGCATCTGAATGACCTTGGTACCCAGAAAACACCCGATGCCGTAATGCAAATGCACCACATAATCGCCGCGGTCCAGTTCCTTGACCCCCACGACAGGTTCAAAAGATTCCAGGCGTTCTTCAAGACGGCGGATTTTTTTCTGAAGCATCTCGGTAAGCGGGATGAGAAAAACTTCTTCGAACGAGGTCAGGCTTTTGCCTTCTGCGAGGGAAAAATCGCGGATCTGGACGATCACTTCGCCGTGGAATTCAAGACGGACGGGAAGCCGGTACGTCACGGGGTAAATATCCACTAGCCCGCCGCGAACCGCGAATTCCCCTGGAAGTGTGACGAATTCCTTCTTGTGATATTTCAGCTCAAGAAGCAATTCCTCGATTTTGTGAATCGGGATCTCAGTTCCGATTCTCAGACGTTTGATGTCCACCTTTTCTCATCTCCTCAGTGACAGTCCCTTTAGGTGACTGTCACCAATTTTTCACCAATTTTCCGGATATTAAAACTCTAAAAAATGAGATTACCTTGAGAAAATTGTAGCACAAAAAAGAACTACGGCACTATGCCTTAAGGAAAAATTGGAAAAGGATGAAAAAAGGAGGGTTTTAAGCGGGAACGGTTTGTTTTTTGGCCCAGGCAGCGATGCGTTGGACCGCAGCTTCGATGTCTTTTTCAGAGGTGGCAAAGCTCATGCGAATATGATGGACGCTGCCAAACGGTTCGCAGGGAATGACCGCCACATGGACTTCTTCGAGGAGTTTTTTGGCGACGTCAAAAGCGCTCAAACCCGTTGCTTGAATATCCACGAACAAATAAAAAGCGCCGCTCGGTTTGAAAGGTTTGAAAGACGGCACCGTTTTTAGCAAAGAAATGAAAAAATCGCGGCGTTTCTGGAAAACCGTGAGCATCTTGACCGCCTCCGCATCTCCTTTGTCAAGCGCGACAACGCCTCCCGGCTGCGTAAAAGAAACAGGATTGGATGTCGAATGACTCTGAATACTTTCCACAGCCTTAGCAAGCGCCTTGTCCGGCATGGCCGCATAGCCTAACCGCCATCCTGTCATCGCGTAGGCTTTGCTGTGTCCGTTCACAACGATGGTGCGTTTGGCAATTTCGGGATCCAGTGACGCAATGGAAACATGTTTTAATCCGTCAAAAATGAGTTTCTCGTAAATTTCATCGCTCAGCACCATGACATGAGGATGTTTGTGAAGCACCTTGCAAAGAGCCAGAAGCTCCTCTTTGGTATAAACTGCGCCTGTGGGGTTTGAAGGAGAGTTCAAAATCAAGACCTTGGAACGAGGATTCAAAACCTTTTCAAGCATTGGCGCCGTAATCTTGAAACTCGTTTTTTCATCTGTTTGAATAAAAACATTCGTACCGCCGAGCACCGTGACCATTTCGGGGTAACTTAGCCAGAAAGGCGAAGGAATAATCACCTCATCCCCGGGGTTGAGAAGGGCAAACAACACATTAAAAATAGCGTGCTTGGCGCCCGTTCCTACCACGATTTGATCCGGCGTAAAATCAAGCCCCTGGTCACGTTTCAGTTTGCGGCAGATGGCCTGACGCAGTTCTATCGTACCCGGCACCGGGGTATATTTTGTGAATCCTTTTTGGAGGGCTTCAACGGAAGCATCTTTGATGAAGGAAGGAGTATCAAAATCAGGTTCCCCGGCGCTAAGGGAAATAACATCGATCCCCTGGGCTTTCATTTCTTTCGCTTTAGCTGCGATCGCAAGAGTGACCGAAGGTTTTACCGCTAGAACTCTTTTGGAAAGTTCCATCAAAAAAGCCTTTACTGGTCGTCGCCTTTTAGGAATTTTCGAAGCTTGCCAAGAAAACCGCCTCTTTTTTCCGAATCCGGCTTCTCAACCGGCTTCGGAGTCTCGGCTTCCTTCTTTTTTTCCGTAACCGTTTTGGCTGTTTCTTTTAAAGACGGTTTGTCGTCAACTTTTTCTTCCGGTTTTTTTTCTTTCTTTTTCTTGGCTTTTTTGGCCGGCGCTTCAAACACAGCCGTCCATTCCAAAAGCGCTTTTTGCGCACCGTCTCCCGGGCGAAGCCCTAGCCGGAGGACGCGGGTGTACCCGCCTTGACGATCCTTGAATTGCGGCGCAATCTTCTTAATAAGCAAATCCGCAACATCCGCATTGCCTAACTTGGAGATCAGAAGACGTCGGGCATGAAGTCCGTCCTTTTTGGCGATCGTGACCATCTTATCCGCAAAGGCACTGGTTTCTTTTGCTTTTGCGTGCGTAGTCTCGATACGTTTCTTTAACACAAGAGCCCGCAATAAGTTGCGAAGCAGGGCTTTTCGATGATCGCTTTTTACTCCTAATTTCCTTCGAAGTCGACGATGACGCATGATGGTTCCTTATATATGTTTATGATGCTGCGGGTGTCGCAGCCGGTGCAGCGCCTTTATTCTGCATACGCTCTTCAAGGTTCATCCCGAGATGAAGATTCATGGAGGTCAAGATAGCATTGATCTCGTTGAGGGATTTCTTCCCGAAATTTTTGTATTTGAGCATTTGCGCTTCGGTCTTTTGGACAAGGTCGCCGATCGTCTTGATGCTGGCAGCCTCAAGACAATTCGCGCTGCGCACAGACAGCTCAAGCTCACTGATGGGTTTATTGATGATTTCGAGAAACTCCTTATCATGTTCCTCTTCCTCTTCTTCCTCTTCCGGTAACTCCCCGTAATTGACAAAGATATCAAGGTGACGCTGAAGAATATTGGATGCATAAAGCAATGCCTCTTCAGGGCTCATGGCGCCATTCGTCCAGATCTCAAGCACCAGCCGGTCATAATCCGTGATCTGCCCGACACGCGTATCTTCCACATAAAAATTCACCTTGGTCACCGGTGAAAAAATCGAATCCACATTCACCACACCAATCGGAGAATCTTCCTGCTTATTGCGTTCCGCAGGAACATACCCCCTGCCGCGGCCTACTTCCATTTCCATCTTGAATGAAACAGATTTGCTCAGATTGCAGAACACAAGCTCGGGATTGACGATTTCAACCGTCTCATCCGCCTGAATGTCCGCAGCCTTGACCGGCCCTTGCTTTTTAACATCCACATAAATCTTTTTTGGGCCTTTGCCATGATAACGAAGTACTAATTTCTTGATGTTCATCACGATCTGCGCACCGTCTTCAACCACACCGTCAAGTGTCGAAAATTCATGCAACATTCCGTCAATCTTGATGTTGGTAACGGCAGCACCTTCGATCGAAGAGATCAACACGCGACGCAACGCGTTCCCGATCGTAGTTCCATAACCCCGTTCGAATGGTTCGGCAATAAACTTACCATAATGAGCCGTCAGTGTGCCCTGTTCGGCTTCTAAACGCTTCGGCATTTCAAATGTTTTCCAGCGAATTCCCATGTTTGTTCCTCCTTATGCGGGAAAGATAAAAAACCGTTTATTATTTAGAATACAGTTCCACGATCAGCGATTCTTCCACAGGCAATCCTGCGTCCGCTTTCGTGGGGAGTCTGAGAACTTCACCCGTCAGTTTTTGACGGTCCAGCGCCAACCATTCTGGAGCATTCAAGTCTTTCCATTTTTCGAAACTGGCCTGCGCCCGTTTAATCGTTGGTTCTTTCTGCTTCACGCTGATTTTTTGACCCACTTTAACGATATAAGAAGCAATATCCACTTTTTTTCCGTCCACGGTGATATGCCCATGCCCCACCATTTGACGCGCTTCTCTCCTTGACGACGTCAACAGGAGGCGGTAAACAACATTGTCCAACCGCCGTTCCAAAAGCTGGATAAGCATTTCACCTGTCACGCCTTTCATACGAACCGCCCGTTGAAAAAAAACGCGAAACTGCCTTTCCCCAAGTCCGTAGATTCTTTTCATTTTCTGCTTTTCGCGCATTTGTACGCCATAATCAGAAAGCTTCGTCCTGGCCAGGCCATGCTGCCCGGGAGGTTTGCTGAGACGTTTATCGTGTTTTTCATCCGTCGTACGACGCCCTTTGAGGCCTAAGTTCACTCCTTCGCGACGATGTAACCGGATTACTGGTCCGCGGTATCTTCCCATAAATTAAACTCTCCTCTTCTTAGGCGGGCGACAACCATTGTGCGGCACCGGCGTAATATCATGGATCACACTGATCACAAGCCCCGCCGCCTGAAGCGCTCTAATCGCTGATTCCCGACCGGCTCCAGGCCCTTTAATATAGACCTCAACTTCTTTCATGCCGTATTCCATTGCCTTTTTCGCGGCTTTTTCTGACGCGATTTGAGCCGCAAAAGGGGTCGACTTTTTAGAACCCTTAAAACCCGCAGAACCGGAAGATTCCCAGCAAATTGCATTACCGCCGGCATCCGTAATCGTGATGATCGTGTTGTTAAAACTTGCCGCAATGTGCGCAACACCGCGCACGATATGTTTAATTTTCTTTTTCTTTGCCATATGCTTCTGTTATCCCTTCATGCTATAAATCACTACGATTATTTCGGAGCAGGGGCGGCTCTATTAAGACCCCCGACAGTTTTGCGTTTTCCCTTGCGGGTTCGGGCATTGGTATGTGTCCTTTGGCCGCGGCAGGGAAGGCCCTTCAAGTGCCTTTGTCCGCGATAACAACGAATATCCATCAAACGCTTGATGTTCTGCTGAATATCGCGACGAAGATCCCCCTCGACTTTCGCGACGCGCTGAATAATTCCCGTAAGCACCGAAACTTCGGCTTCGGTCAAATCTTTGGCGCGTTTTGCAAAATCCACTTTTGCCTCCAAAAGGACTTTTTTAGAAAGCGTTTTTCCGATCCCGTAAAGATAGGTCAGCGCCACATCCATTCTTTTTTCTCTCGGGATATCCACCCCAATTATACGCGGCATACTTATAATCCTTTCTTGAAAATAAATTAACCCTGTCGCTGTTTATGCTTTGGATTACTGCAAATCACATAAACATAGCCTTTACGGCGCACGATTTTGCAATTCTCACAAATCCTTCGAACTGAACTTCTAACTTTCATTTTTCACCTCAATACTGCATTTCTTTTAATATAGGAAAACAACGCATAGTCCCGCTTAACCGATCAAATCAATTATCAGGCAATACTAAAGTATTATTTCACCCGGAAAGTGATCCGTCCCCTGTTTAAATCATAAGGAGAAAGTTCCATTTTGACTTTATCCCCCGGAAGAATGCGGATGTAATTCATTCTCATCTTTCCGGAGATGTGCGCCAAAACCATGTGCCCGTTTTCAAGCTGGACACGAAACATCGCATTGGGCAATGGTTCGATCACTGTTCCTTCTACTTCAATCGCATCTTCTTTCGCCATCGCTCAGAGAACCCCAGTCCCAGTTAAATTGATAAATCCATCTTCTGTAAAAGCAATCGTATCTTCATAATGACTGGCATTCTTACGGTCCTTTGTCACAACTGTCCAGCCATCGGAAAGCGTTTCCACTGCGTAGTGGCCTTCCGTCACCATCGGTTCAATGGCCAAAACCAAACCCGGCTCCAGTTTCGCTCCGCGGCCTGATTTTCCATAATTAGGAACCTGCGGGTCCTCATGAAGTTCGCGGCCGATCCCGTGTCCCGCATAATCCCGCACTACCTGAAAGCCTTCAGCTTCTATGTATTTTTGGATGGCTTGCGAAAGATCTCCAATGCGCCAATCTGGCTGATAAACCGCCAATGCAGCATCCAAAGCTTCTTTTGCAGTATCGATGAGTTTTTGCTTCTTTTCATCCATAGTGCCAACAAGCCAGGTTCTTGCGGAATCTGCAAAAAAACCATTTTTTTTCACGCCCACATCAAAACTGACAATATCCCCTTTTTTAAGGCGACGTTTGTCCGGAATCCCGTGTACGACAACCTCATTCAGGGAAATGCAAGCTGTTTTCGGGAAACCTCGGTACCCTTTAAAGGCCGGCTCGCCGCCATTTTCCAAAATCACACGTTCCGCAATAGCGTCTAATTCTTCCGCCGTAACACCTTCAACGACGACCGGTTTGACAGCCTTCATCACTTTTCGGATGATTTCGCCGGATTCCTGGATAAGTTGTATTTCCCGTTTTGACTTCAGCTCAATCATTTTATTGAACTGATTTTTTCAAAGAGCGTATCTAAATCTTTTTGAACCAAAGAGGCTTCCCCCTCAGCCGGAATATCATGAAGTAAGCCCTTCGTCCTGTAAAATTCAATCAAAGGCTTCGTGGATTCATGATAAACCTTGAGCCGGTGGCGTATCGTCTCAGGTTCATCATCCTTGCGAACGATCAGGGGCTGATGATGACAATCACAAAAACCCTCCTTTTGGGGAGGCATATTGCGCACATGATAAATCTTCCCTGAAATCGCGCAAAGCCTTCTTCCCGCCAAACGATCCACAAGAACGTTTTCAGATGCGATGAAATTTACAACAGCCGTCAGCTCGATTTTTTCCTTCGAAAGAAACTTTCCCAAAGCTTCGGCCTGATTAATCGTCCTGGGGTAGCCGTCTAAGATAAAACCTTTCGCATTCACCAGCTTCAGGATTTCCTCAAACATCATATCGTTGACGAGATCATCGGAAACAAGTTCGCCTCTTGCGATCACATCTTTGGCGCTGATGCCCAGCGGCGTCCCTTCTTTAATGTTCCGTCTCAAAATATCTCCCGCAGCCAATTGGAGAATGCCATATTTCTCACAGAGCATCTTTGCATGCGTTCCTTTTCCTGCACCCGGAGGCCCCAAAAATATCAAATTCATTAACGGCGCCCTTTCAATCGACCCCTCTTAATAAAACCGTCATAGTGCCTCATCACCAACTGTGATTCGATAGCTTTCATCACATCCAACACAACACCGACGATAATCAAAAGCCCTGTGCCGCCGAAAAAGCTGGCGATCAAGAATGGAATATTCAAAACCACAGGCGATGAAATGATCTTCGGAAAAAGCGCAATCAACGCCAAAATCACTGCGCCCGAAGTCGCGATCCTCGTCATCAAGTAATCCAGATGTTCCGCCGTATTTTTTCCGGGCCGTATCCCCGGAACAAACCCGCCGTATTTTTGGAGATTGTCGCTTACTTCAATCGGATTAAACGTGATCGCCGTATAAAAGAACGTAAAGAAAACAATCAGAAGCGCATCGATGGCCATGTAAGGCCCAGTGCCGTAGCTGATCAATTTTGCGACTTCTGTCAATGCACCCGCGTGCGGGAAAAAACCCGCGATCGTCGCAGGAAACAAAACCACCGATTGGGCAAAAATGATCGGAATAACACCTGCCTGGTTCACCTTGAGCGGCAAATAAGTGCTCTGCCCGCCATACATCCGATGTCCGCGTATCTGCTTCGCATACTGTACCGGGATCTTGCGTTGCCCTTGTATGATTAATATCAAAAAGATCACCGCTCCCACAAACAATCCGATCATAATGACAAATTTCCACCATGGCAATTGTTGTCTCGCTAGATCAAAGGGCGACAACAACACATACGTCTGTCTAAACGCTTCAGGCAACCTCTCAATGATCCCTGCCGTAATGATGATCGACATCCCATTGCCGATTCCGTAAGCGTCGATCTGCTCACCAAGCCACATGATAAACGCCGTTCCCGTCGTCATGGTCAGCACACACATGAGCCGAAAACCCCACCCCGGATTCGGGACAATGACGGTTCCGTTAAAAGCCGCCGGATTTTCAAGCCAAAGAGCTATAAAAAATGTTTGTAGTACGCTCAAAACAATTGTCCCGTAGCGCGTGTACTGGATGATCTTCTTCCGGCCTTCCTCGCCTTCTTTCGCCATTTTTTCCAGAGCAGGAATCACGACGGTCAGAAGCTGCAAAATGATCGACGACGAAATGTACGGCATGATCCCAAGCGCAAAAATCGTCGCTTTTTGAAGCGCGCCGCCGGTAAACATTCCCATAAAACCCAATAGGGACCCTCCGGCCATGTGTGTATTAAAAAATCTCGCAAGGGCCGTGCCATCCACTCCCGGTGTCGGCACAAAAGCACCTACACGATAAATGGCTATGATAAAGAGCGTAAATAAAATCTTTTTCCTGAGATCAGGAACTTTTAAGATATTTGCGAATGCTTGCAGCATTGAGTCCTTTTATCCTATGCTGGAATGATTACCGCTTGGCCACCGGTTGCTTCGATCTTTGTTTTGGCTGAAGCACTGAAAAGATGAGCTTTGACTGTCACCGTTTTTTTAATTTCTCCGTTCCCAAGCACCTTCAAACCGGATCGCAATTCTTTAATAACACCCTTTTTTAATAGTAGGTCAGGCGTTATTTCCTTTTCATCAAGCTTTGCAATCTGCTCAAGGTTCACGATGGTATAAAATTTTTTAAAAGCATTATGACTAAACCCTCGTTTTGGAAGACGCCTGTAAAGAGGGGTTTGACCGCCCTCATATCCCTGGCGAACCTGTTTGCCGGAACGGGCCCTCTGCCCCTTATGCCCTTTGGTCGAAGTCTTTCCGTGCCCTGAACCGATCCCGCAACCTAAACGTTTCCTGCGTTTTTTATAAGGAAATTTAGCTCTCATAATTCTGTTTTCTCACCTTCCGTATCCATGCGCACTTTTCGGTCTACCAAGGAGGTCAACCCATTAATCGCTGCCTTTAAAACATTCGTGGAATTATCGCTGCCCAAACTTTTTGTCAAAATATCCTTGATCCCGCAGGCTTCACACGCCGCGCGAACCGAACCGCCCGCAATAACCCCAGTACCAGGAGCCGCCGGCTTTAAAAGGACTTTCGCCGCTCCATAGCGGCCCACAATTTCATGCGGGATCGTAGTCCCTTTCAGCGTAATTTTGATCTTGGTTTTCCGAGCCGCCACAAGGGCCTTTCGAATCGCATCAGCTACTTCATTCGCCTTACCCGTAGCATAACCAAGTTCTGCAGCGCCGTTCCCGACTACAACGAGTGCGCTAAAACTAAAACGTTTACCGCCTTTAACAACTTTGGCGCACCGATTTACTTGAATGACTTTTTCAAAAGTCGTGGAACCGTCCCCCGCCATTGGCATAAAGGAGCCTTTCCCCGCAGGAGCCTTTGGCTGGGCGACCGCAACAACCTCATGATTTTGTTCGCTTAATGGTGCGTCTGACGTTTGCATGCTGCTTAGGTTTCCTTTCACTTGCTGCTTTAAAATTGAATTCCGTTTTTTCGCATCGCCTCGGCTAAGGCTTTGACACGCCCATGATAAAGATAACCGCCTCGATCAAAAGCAATTTTCTGAACATTTTTTTTCTTGAGTGCCTCGGCAAAAGATTTCCCGAGTTGTTCCGCGACGGTTATCTTGCCTTTTTGGGGTGCTGTCTTTAAAAATTCTTTATCAAGCGATGAAAAAGACGCTATGGTTTTTTGGGCAATATCATCGATCGCCTGAACACAAATATTCTTCAGGGAACGATGCACCGCCACGCGGGGTCTTTCAGCCGTTCCAGTAATTTTTTGCCGAACCCTGCGATGTCTTTGAATCCTTCCCCATTCCTTAACATGAACCATACGTCTTATGCTCCTCTTTCCTATTAACTGACGGCTTTGCCCTGTTTGCGCCGCACATATTCGCCAACATACCGGATCCCTTTGCCCTTATAAGGCTCTGGCTTATAATAACCTCGGATTTCTGCCGCGACCTGGCCAACGCGCTGCTTATCCATGCCTGTGATCGTAATCTGGGTCGGCTTGGGACATTTGATATCCACATCTTTGCCAAAGGTATAATCCACGGGATGCGTGAATCCAAGCGCCATGGAAAGGACATTGCCTTTCACAGAAGCTTTCATCCCAACCCCCGTAATCTCCAAATCTTTGGAATATCCCTGTGTAACTCCCAAAATCATATTCTGGATCAGACTGCGCGTGAGACCGTGAAGGGCACGATCCGTCCGAATATCCGTCGGACGAGTCAGCTTCACTTCATGGCCTTCGATCACAACTTTGATGCGCGGATGAACGTCCATACTAAGCATCCCTTTGGGACCTTGCACCTGAACCGTCAAAGCCTGCTGGGATACTTTAACTTTTTCTGGTATCGCAATAACTTTTCTACCGATACGTGACATAAGAGAACCTCACCAAACCGTGCAAAGAAGTTCGCCGCCGGCTTTCGCCTCGCGAGCCTGTCGGTCCGTCATCACACCTTTTGACGTTGAAAGTATGGCAACCCCGAGCCCTCCAAGGACTTTAGGGATTTCCTGATAGCGCACATACCGTCTCAATCCCGGTGTGGAAATGCGCTTTAATCCCTGGATCGCTGCTTTCTTGCCACCGGGCAAATACTTCAAATGGATTCGCACAAAATTCTTGTTTCCTTCGCTGAACGGTTTCACATTTTCAATGAAACCTTCTTCTTTCAAAAGTTCCGCGATCCGCACTGTGATCACTGAAGCGGGAACACTTAATTTATCCTTGTGTGCCGCTGAGGCATTTCGAATCGCTGTTAAAAAATCCCCTATGAAATCATAACACGACATGAAAGATCTTCCTCCTCGCTTACCAGCTGGATTTCACCACACCAGGAAGCATCCCGGCGTTTGCCAATTCCCGGAAGCAAATACGACAAATCGAAAACTTCCGGATATAACCACGTGGCCGGCCGCAACGCTGACAGCGGTTGTATTTTCTTACTTTGAATTTCGGTTCAAGTCTTTGTTTGACAACTAAACAAGTTTTCGCCATGAATTATCCTTACTTCCTGAAGGGAAAACCCAAAAGCTCGAGAAGCCGTTTCCCTTCCTTTTTATTCTCAGCCGTCGTCACAAATGTGATATCCATTCCCTGAGTCTTTTTCATCTTGTCAAATTCCACTTCAGGAAAAATGGTCTGCTCGGTTAAACCGATCGTGAAATTGCCATGTTGGTCAAAACTTCTATCCAAAAAACCGCGGAAATCGCGTATGCGCGGCATGGCAACATTAAAAAGCCTGTCGATAAATTCATACATCCGAGCCCGGCGAAGCGTCACTTTAAGACCGATCGGTGATCCTTGTCTCAACTTAAACGCAGAAATGGATTTTTTTGCTCGAGTCACCACGGGTTTCTGTCCCACGATGCGGGCAAGTTCCACCGCCAGTTGATCCAGAATCTTGATATCCTCTTGACCTTCTTTGACGCCCATATTGACCACAATTTTTTCAAGATGCGGCGTCTGCATAGGATTCTTATACCCAAACTCCTTCATGAGTTCGGGGACTACTTCGCTGCGATATTTTTCTAACATTCTAGGAACTTTCGAAACTGTCTGATTCATAATTGTTATAAAACCTCACCGGAAACTTTAACCATGCGATGCTTTGTTCCATCCGCTAAAATAGAGTAGCCGACTCGGGAAGGTTTCCCGCTCCTCGGGCATACCAACTTCACATTGGCAATATGAAGTTTCCCTTCCATTTTAGCAATCCCGCCTTTCGGGTTTTCCTGACTTTTCCTCAAGAAAGCAGTCCGATAATTGATCTTCTCGATCAAAAGCATTCCCTCTTTCGGGAACACCCTCATCACACGGCCCTTTTTGCCTTTATCTTTCCCCTTCATCACCATCACTTCATCACCCTTACGAATCTTCATGATTTAAACGACCTCCGGGGCAAGCGAGATAATTTTAGTAAAATCACTATCGCGCAATTCACGCGCCACGGGCCCGAAAATACGAGTCCCCCGCGGATTTTTTTGATTATCAATTAATACGATCGCATTCGAAGAAAACTTCACGAAAGAACCATCCTTGCGGCGAATCGGAGACTTGGTCCTCACCACCACAGCCTTCACTACCTCTCCTTTTTTGATCGCGCCTGTCGGAAGAGCTTCTTTCACGGAAGCCGTAATCACATCTCCGATTTCAGCCGAGCGTTTCCCATGCCGCCCAATGACGCCGATCATGGCCGCTTTTTTCGCTCCGCTGTTATCCGCAATCTCAAGAATACTTCGCATTTGAATCATGATTTGATCACTTTCACTAAACGCCAGCGTTTTGTCTTTGAAAGCGGACGCGTCTCAACAATTTGAACACGATCCCCTTCTTTAGCTTCATTCTTTTCATCGTGCACGGCATATTTAATGTGCCGTTTGATCACTTTTTTGAATTTGGTGTGCTGCAACAACCGCGTCACAAGCACCGTAATGGTCTTGTTCATCTTGTGACTGACGACCATCCCCTCACGGATACGCTTACTTTCGATCTTTTCTTCGACCTCGCTCATGACTTCTTTTCGCCTTTCTTCTTTTCATTGATGATAGTCAGCAGTCGCGCAATATCCTGTTTCGTTTCTTTCAAAGAGGACTGTCTCTCAAGTTTTCCCGTTTTGAGTTGAAATCTGAATTGCATTAACGTTTTTTTAAAGCTGTCTACCTTTTCCTGCAATTCCTCAATGCTGAGTTCGCGTAATTCTTCCGTTTTTAACATATTAAACCGCTGCCTCATGCTTTACAAATTTAGTCCGAAACGGGATTTTGTGGGCGCATAAGCGCATGGCCGAACGCGCCATCTGTTCCGGGATCCCGCCCATTTCAAAAAGAATCCTCCCGGGTTTGATCACGGCGACGTAGTACTCGGGAGCACCCTTCCCTTTTCCCATACGGGTTTCTGCCGGCTTTTTGGAATACGCTTTATCCGGAAAAACTCGAAGCCAGATCTTGCCGCCACGTTTCACATGACGCGTCAAAGCGACGCGAGCTGCCTCGATCTGAATAGCTGTAAGCCAAGCGCATTCTAAAGACTTGAGCCCATACTCTCCAAAAGCCAAGCTGCTTCCGCGAGTGGAAATGCCACGCATCCAACCGCGCTGCTGCTTGCGATATTTAACCCTCTTAGGCTGTAGGGGCATCGTTCAAATTCTCCTTATCGCCGCTAGGCTCTTGCTTCTCAATCACCGCTTCTGCCGAAGGCGCTTCTGTCTTGGCGCTTTCTTCTTCAGTCGGTTTGAATTTTTTTTCCATTTCCATCTTTTGCGCTTCCTGTTCTTTCTTTACAAGAATATCGCCCTTATAAATCCACGTCTTACAACCAATCGTCCCGTAAGTGGTAAACGCTTCGGCAAATCCATAATCGATGTCCGCGCGAAACGTACTAAGCGGAACTTTGCCTTCATGATATTTTTCTTCGCGAGCAATTTCAGCCCCGCCAAGCCGTCCCTTGCATTTCACTTTAATGCCTAAGGCTCCCTTTTGCATTGCCAGCTGTACGGCTTTTTTCATCGCCCGGCGAAAACCAATGCGCTTCACAAGCTGGAGCGCTATATTTTCAGCCACAAGCTGCGCATCGATTTGAGGAAGCTTGACTTCCTTGATATCGAGAAATACTTCATTTTTCGTCAAGGCCGCGAGATCTTCTTTGATCTTATCGATCTCTTGGCCGCGCCGACCAATAATCACACCCGGTTTGGCCGCAAAAATACGGATACGCACACGATTGGACGCCCGGTCAATTTCAATGGAAGAAATACCGGCAAAGGATAATTTTTCTTTGAGATAATTACGGATCTTGAGATCTTCCTGAAGAACTACGCCGGCATCGCGTTTGGCAAACCAACGCGCTTTCCAGGGTTTAATATACCCGACTCTCAAACCGTATGGATGAACTTTCTGACCCAAAATAGCCTCCTCTTTCCTTACTTAAGCCCCTGCAGCGGCTTTCTTTTTATTTTTTACTTTTGCATCCGTTGATGATTTTCCGCCCCAAATCTTTGTCCCTTCGCGTACTTCTACGGTCAAATGTGTGGTGCGTTTCAAAATTTTATCCGCGCGACCCATCGAACGGGTTAGAAACCTTTTAAGCACAGGCCCTCCGTCCGCACGCGCATCCGAAACATAAAGAAGTTTTTCGTCCAGCCCGAGATTTTTTGCATTCGCGATGGCGCTTTTCAGTGTTTTAATCGCCATTTTGGCGCCCTTTTTATTCAAGAGCGACAGAATACCCACGGCCTCAAGAGCGTGTTCTCTGCGAATGGTATCAATCACAAGACGCATTTTGCGCGGAGCTATCCTCAAGTACCGCGTGATCGCCTTGACTCTTCGCGTTTTCGGTTCCAATTTCGGTTGTGTCTTTATTTCTTCTTTAGCCATATTCTAAAAACTCAGGTTATGTTTTCGCGCCTTCCGCGAGGGCTTTTGCTTTATCGCCTGCGGCGCTGTGTTTTCTAAAAGTACGTGTGGGTGAAAATTCACCCACCTTATGCCCAACCATATTTTCCGTCACGAACACATTCTGGAAGGTCTTGCCGTTATGAACCGAAAGCGTGACCCCTACAAAATCCGGTGTAATCGTCGAACGCCGGGACCAGGTCTTGATCGGACGGCGATCTTTCCTTTGATTTGCAATCTGCACTTTACTTAAAAGCTTTTCGTCAACGTAGACGCCTTTTTTTGCCGAACGGCTCATTTTCTGCGATCCTTCACAATATACTTGTTCGATGCTTTATAACGTTTGCGAGTTTTGAAACCCTTGGATTTCTGACCATTGGGACTTTGCGGATGATTCCCCCCCTTGGATTTACCTTCACCGCCCCCCAATGGATGGTCCACAGGGTTGCGTGCCACACCGCGCGAAACGGGTCGTTTTCCAAGCCAACGAGCGCGCCCTGCTTTGCCATACACAATATTTTCATTATCGATATTCGAACATTGTCCGATGGTCGCGTACGCTTTCGCAGGAACAAGCCGCACCTCGCCAGAAGGAAGTTTGATATGAGCAAAATCATTTTCTTTAGCAAGAATTTGGGCCACAACCCCCGCTGAACGAACTAACTTTCCACCCAAACCCGGCTTAAGTTCGATGTTATGAATCATCGTACCTTCCGGAATCTTCTCCAGAGGCAAGTGATTTCCCAAAGTCACATCCGCATCAGGACCGCTTACAACTTTTTCACCCACTTTTAAACCGTCAGGACAAAGAATATAACTTTTCAGTCCGTCATTATATTGCACAAGAGCGATACGCGCGCTACGATTCGGATCATACTCTACAGTCAACACGGTCGCGGGAATTCCGATACGATTACGCCGAAAATCGATGATGCGGACACGCTGTTTGTGACCCCCGCCAATACGCCGAGACGTGACATGCCCGTGATTGTTTCGTCCGCCTGTTCTCTTTTTAATATAGGTCAACGGCTTATAGGGACGATCCACGGTAATCTCTTTAAAATCAGAGACATTCCCGTATCGCCGCGTTGGTGTTGTTGGCCTGAATTTTATAAGTCCCATATAATTTTTCTTCGTGCTCCTTTACTTCGTCAAATCGATCTTTTCACCCTTCCGAAGAGTGATAACCGCTTTTTTCCATGCCGCTGTTTGTCCTGGAACATAGCGTACCCGCCGCCATTTTCCGGAGACATTCATCGTATTCACTTTTTCTACATGGACATTGAATATCTTTTCCACCGCTGATTTGATCTCTTTCTTATTCGCTTGAGGATGAACCCGAAAACCATATTGATTTGCCTTTTCAGTAGCCTGGGAGAGTTTTTCCGTAATCAACGGCTCCATCACAATATCATAGACATTAAGCCTCATTTTTCTTCTCCCCTCCAAGACGCTTCTCAAGCAAGGCAAGAGCGCTTTCATCGATAATCACTTTTTCACGCTGCATCAAATCATAGGCGCTAACATCCGTCGCAGCCTTAACCTCTACCCACTTTCTCAAATTTCGCATCGCCCGCTTCATATTGACACTGAGTTCTTGGGCAATATAAATCGCTTTCTTTTTTTTGATCGGAAGCATTTTCAACACAGCCGCCCAATCCTTGGTCTTCGCGCTTTCCAATGTCACACTTTCAAGAAGCATCAGATTTTTTTCATCAGCCCGCTTGCTAAGCATGACTTTCAAGGCAAGATTTCGAATGCTCTGCGAAAGCCGGACTGAATAATCTCTCGGATGAGGGCCGAACACGGTACCCCCACCCCGCCAAATCGGTGAACGAATAGAACCATGACGAGCATTCCCGGTACCTTTCTGTTTCCACGGTTTCTTACCTCCACCGCGCACTTCAGCTCGCGTCTTGGTATCCGCCGTCCCTTTGCGAAGATTGGCAGAATAAGCATTACGAACGAGCTCCAAAAGACGCTCATTCATCCGCACCCCGTAAATTTCGGGATTCAGCACTACTTCTTGCTTTTTATGTCCCTCTTTTGTGTAAAGAGACGCCTTCATTGTTTACCTTTCGTTCATCCCTTAATCCGCTAGGATCAGGAATCCGCTTTTGTTTTTTCTTGAGGATTTTCAGACTTGGAAGTTTCAGAGGGAGTTTCTTTCGAGGACTCCTGCTTACCACTTCTCACTTTCCAGGTGTTCTTTTTCCCCTTCTTAAGAGAGCTGCGAACAATCACGTAGCGCCCCTCGAACCCAGGAACACTGCCTCTGAGAACAAGTAAATTGTTCTCGGCATCCACTTTCATTACCTTCAAATTTTGCACACAAATTGTTTCATTCCCCATGTGGCCGGGAAGTCCTTTCCCTTTACGGACTTTCTTGCGGCAACCCCGTCCTCCGGCCTGCGCCCCGATTGACCCTGGTACACGTCCAAACATGGAACCATGACCCTTGCTTGCACCACCTTTATAATTAAGCCTTTTGACAACGCCCTGAAAACCTTTGCCGATCGAAATGCCTTCGACATCCACAAAATCACCTACTTCAAAATTATCCGCACCGATTTCATTCCCAATCGCCAGATTCGCAATGTTATCCGTGCGAATTTCATGCAAAAAATTCAAAGTCGGAACATTCGCTTTCCGAAGAATCCCGAGTTCCGCTTTCGTGAGCTTCTTTTCTTTGACCCCGTCATAAGCAAGCTGAGCCGCCAGATATCCGTTTTTTTCCTTCGTGCGAAGCGCTGTGACATAACAAGGGCCTACTTCCAGCACCGTCACCGGAATCTGCTGACCGTCTCCGTCAAACAATTGAGACATTCCGATTTTTTTTCCTAGTAATCCGACCATATTTTTCTCTTTTACAATTTGATCTCAACGTCCACGCCTGCCGGAAGATCGAGCTTCATCAGCGCATCTACCGTACGGGAAGTTGGTTCTTCAAGTTCAATAAGCCTTTTATGAGTCCGGATTTCAAACTGATCGCGGGCTTTTTTATCAATATGCGGGCCACGAAGCACTGTTGTTTTCCAGACATGCGTCGGGAGAGGAATCGGACCGATCACTTTGGCGCCCGTTTTTTTCGCTGTCCCTACGATCTCCTGAACCGACTGATCCAACACGCGGTGATCGTAAGCCTTCAATTTAATACGAATTTTCTCTTTAACCTGTGTCATTTTTTAGCTCGCTATGATCTTTTCTGTGATCATTCTTGGAACTTCCTGATAAGTGTGCGGTTCCATGGTGAATGTTGCGCGCCCTTGAGACAAGGAACGTACCGCTGTGGCATACCCGAACATTTCGGATAAAGGTACAAGACCTCTGATGGATTTCAAGTGACCACGATTGCTAAGCTCCTGGATCACGCACCGACGAGAATTCAAGTCGCCGATCACATCGCCCATATATTCTTCCGGCACCAAGACTTCGACGGACATGATCGGTTCCAAAAGAATGGGTTTCGCTCTCTTGAAAGCTTCTTTGAAGGCAAAAATACCGGCCATTTTAAACGCGATTTCCGAAGAGTCAACGTCATGATAGCTGCCGTCATAAACCGTTGCCTTGACATCTGTCACAGGGTAACCCGCCAAAACACCGTTCGCACAGGCATCTTCAACACCTGATTCGACTGCCGGAATATATTCGCGGGGAATCGACCCGCCCTTCACTTCATCTTCAAACTCGTTTCCAGTCCCGCGCGGCAAAGGCTCGATCTTGAGAAAGCAATGCCCATACTGTCCGCGACCACCTGTTTGTTTAATGAATTTTCCTTCGGCTTCCGCATGACCTGTAATCGTTTCCTTGTAAGCTACTTGCGGTTTTCCGACGTTCACTTGCACATTGTATTCGCGTTTCATAATATCAATTTTGATATCCAAATGAAGTTCCCCCATCCCACCGATCAAAGTCTGTACGGTTTCCTGATCGGTCCTGACACGGAAGGTCGGGTCTTCATTCACGAGTTTTCCGATCGCATCGGACAAACGGTCGCGGTCCGCTTTGGTCTTGGGTTCCACGGCCATCCAGATCACCGGCTCCGGAACAAACATCGTCTCAAGCAGAATCGGATTGCTTTCAACGCAAAGTGAATCGCCTGTTTTAACTTCTTTAAGACCGACTGCTGCAACAATATTCCCAGCGCCTGCTTCTTCGATCTCTTCACGTTTGTTGGCATGCATGAGCAACAAACGGCCGATGCGTTCCGTCTTACCGGTTCGGACATTATAAATATAAGAACTTGAGGAAAGAGTCCCCGAATAAATACGAATATAGGTGAGTGACCCCACAAATTTATCACTTGCGATTTTAAACGCATAGCAGGTCAAAGGCGCTTTATCGTCAGCTTCACGAAGAATCTCATTTTCTGTTCCGGGTTCGGTCCCCTTGACTGGTGGAATATCTTTGGGGGAAGGAAGATAATCAACCACCGCATCCAAAATCTGTTGAACACCTTTATTCTTTAAAGCTGACCCCACAATCACGGGGGCTATTTTAATGGCAATTGTTCCCTTTCGGATGGCGGCCTTAATCTCAGGCACGGTCGCTTCCTGACCTTCAATAAATTTATGCATCAACGCATCATCGAATTCGGAGACCTTTTCGATCATGAATTCTCGAGCTTTTTTTGCTTGTTCCATCAATGCCGCAGGAATTTCCTGGGTGTCGTATTTCGCGCCAAGACTTTCATCATTAAAAATATAAGCCTTCATTTCAACAAGATCCACAACGCCTATAAATTTTTCTTCCATGCCGATCGGGATCTGGATCGGAACAGCATTCGCGCCCAATTGATCACGCATTTGCTGCACGTTTTTTTCAAATTCCGCACCCGTACGATCCATTTTATTGATAAAAGCAATGCGCGGCACATGGTACCGATCTGCCTGGCGCCATACGGTTTCGGACTGAGGTTCCACACCTTCTACAGCACCAAACACTGCAACGCAACCGTCCAACACACGCAGCGATCGTTCAACCTCGATTGTAAAATCCACGTGTCCTGGGGTGTCGATCAGGTTAATGCGGCAATCTTTCCAAAAGCAAGTCGTTGCGGCAGACGTGATCGTGATCCCACGCTCTTGTTCCTGTTCCATCCAGTCCATAACAGCGGTGCCTTCATGCACTTCACCGATTTTATAAGTGCGGCCCGTATAATAGAGGATGCGCTCGGACGTGGTCGTTTTCCCCGCATCAATGTGGGCTGCAATGCCTATATTGCGAATCTTATCTATCGGAAAATGTATTTTCTTTTCGTCTGCCATTTTAGTTTACCAACGATAGTGAGCAAAAGCTCTGTTGGACTCCGCCATTTTATGAATATCTTCCCGTTTCTTAATAGACGGCCCCGTTTTATTAAAACCGTCAATAATCTCCTGCGCGAGTTTCTCGTGCATAGGCTTCCCCTTGCGTTCACGCGAAAAAGCGCGAAGCCAACGAAGTGCCAGGGAAAAACCGCGCTCTTCCGGTACGCTCACAGGAACCTGATACGTCGCACCGCCAACGCGCCGAGATTTAGTTTCCAGGAGAGGGCGCACATTATCCACTGCCTGGCGAAAAACTTCAAGAGGTTCTTTTCCTGTTTTTTCTTTGACAATATCCAGAGCATCGTACACAATCCGCTCCGCGATGGACTTCTTTCCGCGCTCCATCACAATATTGATGAGTTTGGCTATTAACAAGTCTCCGTATCGCGGATCCGGATTGATCAATCTCTTTTGCGCGCGTCGTCTTCTCATGATTACTTAGCTTCCTTTTTTTTCGGTGTTTTGGCACCGTATTTAGAACGTGATTTCGTGCGATCGGCAACACCGGCGGCATCCAGCTTCCCGCGAACAATATGATAACGAACACCTGGAAGATCTTTCACACGGCCCCCGCGAACAAGCACGATCGAGTGTTCCTGTAAATTATGCCCAACTCCCGGGATATACGCTGTGACTTCTTCGCCGTTCGTTAAACGTACACGCGCAATTTTGCGCAACGCAGAGTTCGGCTTTTTCGGTGTCTGCGTTCTTACGATCAGACAGACCCCCTTACGAAACGGTGAATTCTGTAATGCGGGGGATTTCGATTTTCCTTTAAAACGGTTTCTTCCGAAACGGATCAACTGGTTGATGGTCGGCGCCATTATGAATTCTCCTTGGATGTGCTGGCTTCTGCGGCAGCTTTTTCTTTTTTGTCAGCCTCTGGATCAGGCAACACATCGGTCAGGTCTTTCTCAATTTCGATATCCTGATGGATCTTGAACCCTGTCCCGGCGGGTATCAAATGCCCCATAATCACGTTCTCTTTGAGGCCCTGCAGATGATCGCGTTTCCCTGCGGAGGCTGCTTCCGTAAGCACACGCGTCGTTTCCTGGAAGCTTGCGGCCGAAATGAAACTGTCCGTGGTCAAAGACGCCTTGGTGATCCCGAGAAGAATCGAAGTTCCCTTGGCTGGTTCCTTCCCTTTTTTAATCATTTTTGCGTTTTCTTCCGCAAACTTCAGCTTCTCAACATGGGAACCCACAAGGAACTCCGTATCCCCGGAATCCTCAATGCGAACCTTACGAAGCATCTGGCGGACAATAACTTCCACGTGTTTATCGTTGAGCCGAACACCCTGCAGACGATAAACCTCCTGAACCTCATCTACCAAATAATTTTGAAGACTTCTTTCTCCTGAAACACGAAGAATATCTTGCGGCACTACAGGACCGTCCACGAGCTGTTCACCCGCGACAACCTTGTCCCCTTTATACACGTTCAAATGCTTGCCGTGCGGTATCAAATATTCCTTGGTCATCCCGGAAGGATTTTTCACAATAATTTTCCTCTGACCTTTCACGATTTCGCCGATTTCCACCACACCGTCGATTTCAGAAATAACCGCGGGATTCTTCGGCTTCCGGGCTTCAAAAAGTTCCGCGACGCGCGGCAGACCGCCGGTAATATCGCGCGTTTTTGCGATTTTACGCGGTGTTTTTGCAAGCAAGGTTCCGCCCGTCACCGTTTGTCCGTCTTTGACAACGACATGCGCGCCGGTCGGAATCGGGTAGAACGCAAGGATCTCATTCTTATCCCCTTCGATCAGCAACTGCGGGTGAAGATCTTCTTTGTGATCGATGATCACACGCTCGGTCATTCCTGTCGTCGCATCTAACTCTTCATTCATAGAAACACCCACTTTAATATCCTCAAAGCGGATCGTACCGGAAACCTCCGTTAAAATCGGAACCGTGTAAGGATCCCACTTCACGAAGATTTCGCCTTTTTTAACTTTATCGCCGTCTTTGAAATGAATGAAAGCGCCGGTCGGAATGGTGTAGCGCTCGAGTTCGCGGCCTGTCGCATCATGGATGGAAAGCTGGCCATTGCGGTTCAGCACAACAATTTCGTTCGTTTTCGTGATGACGGTCTTCAAATTATGATACTGTAGGGCCCCTTCATTGCGAGCGCGATAATAAGATTGCTCGACCACGCGGGAAGCCGTACCACCGATATGAAACGTTCTCATGGTTAGCTGGGTACCCGGTTCGCCGATAGACTGGGCGGCAATAATACCTGTCGCAGTCCCCAGCTCCACAAGACGGCGTGTGGATAGGTCGCGCCCGTAGCATTTCGCACAAATCCCCTTTTGGGCCTCGCAACAAAGAACGGAACGGACCCGGATTTTTTCGATACCGGCATCCTCAATCTTCTTAATCGTAGCCTCATCAATCAGATCGCCGGACTTTACAATCACCTGATCCGTAATCACATCCACCACGTTATCGAGAGCAACGCGTCCAAGAATCCTGTCAGCAAGAGAAACGATGATTTCTTCGCCTTCGTAAACAGGCTCCATCACAATCCCATTAAGCGTGCCGCAATCGTCGATGTTGATGATCACATCCTGGGCCACGTCCACCAACCTTCTCGTCAAATATCCGGAATCGGCTGTTTTTAAAGCCGTATCCGCCAAACCTTTACGGGCACCGTGCGTAGAAATAAAGTATTCAAGCACCGTTAGACCTTCCCGGAAATTTGCGGTGATCGGGCTTTCGATAATCTCGCCGGAAGGCTTTGCCATGAGACCGCGCATCCCGGCCAACTGACGAATCTGTTGTTTCGAACCACGCGCTCCCGAATCCGCCATCATGAAGATCGGATTGAATGACTCAAGCGCTTCAAACATCACATCCGAAACACGATCCGTGGTATGCGTCCAGATATCGATCACTTTGTTATAACGTTCACCGTCGGTGATCACGCCCTGTTTGTATTGATTTTCAATCGCTTTTATTTCTTTACGCGCTTCATTGAGAATGGTTTCTTTGGCATCGGGGATTTGAATATCATCAATTCCGATGGAAAGTCCCGCATTGGTTGCCTGATCAAAACCAAGCGCTTTCAGTCTATCGAGGAGCTTGACCACTTCTTCATGGCCGAAGGTGTTGTAGCATTCGGCAATAATTTTGGAGAGTTTCCCTTTATTAATAACATCATTGACATAACGGAACCCCTTCGGCAGCACTTCATTAAACAAAATGCGCCCCATAGTCGTTTCAACAATCTCTCCGGTCTGTAAGCGCAACTTGCACTTCGCATGTTTATGAATCTGCTTGTCCTGGAAAGCCAGCCAAGCCTCTTGAGCACTGCTAAAGGCAAGACCTTCCCCCAACGCTTTTTCACGCATCTTGGTCAAATAATAGATCCCAAGCACAATGTCTTGTGTCGGCGTGGTGATCGGCTGGCCGCTAGCAGGCGAAAAAATATTATTGGCCGAAAGCATGAGAATACGCGCTTCCATTAAAGCTTCCATGGAAAGAGGAACGTGAACCGCCATCTGATCGCCGTCGAAGTCCGCATTGAAAGCCGTACAAACAAGCGGGTGAATGCGAATTGCGTTCCCTTCGATCAACAACGGCTCAAACGCTTGAATACCGAGACGATGCAACGTTGGTGCGCGATTCAACATGACCGGATGCTCATGAATGACTTCTTCCAGAATATCCCATACTTCCGGTTTGACACGCTCCACCATCTTTTTGGCCGAACGAATCGTGTGGACATGCCCGCGTTCTTTCAGTTTGCGGATGATAAAAGGCTCAAAAAGCTCAAGAGCCATTTTCTTCGGGAGACCGCATTGATGCAGTTTTAGCTCCGGACCAATGACGATCACGGAACGGCCGGAATAATCCACGCGCTTACCGAGAAGATTCTGACGGAAACGGCCTTGTTTTCCCTTGAGCATGTCGCTTAGGGATTTGAGAGGTCTATTCCCGGCACCAAGCACAGGACGGCCATGACGGCCATTATCAAAAAGAGCATCCACCGCTTCCTGAAGCATGCGTTTTTCATTGCGGATGATTACATCGGGTGCTTTAAGTTCAAGAAGTTTACGCAAACGGTTATTACGGTTGATCACACGGCGATACAAATCGTTCAAATCACTGGTCGCAAAGCGGCCTCCATCTAACGCCACGAGAGGACGAAGATCGGGCGGAATGACCGGAATGACTTTCAAAATCATCCATTCCGGATGATTGCCGGATTTCCTGAAAGCTTCCACAATTTTCAAAATTTTCACAGCGCGCGCGCGTGACTGCTTGGACTTTGCGGCTTTGACCTGCCGGTGATACTTCTGGGTAAGTTTCTCCAGATCGAGTTCCATGAGAAGCGTCTGGATTGCTTCTGCACCCATCTGAGCCGTAAAATTTTCCGGACCGTACTGTTCCTGCGCCTTAAGATATTCTTCTTCCGTTAAGAGCTGCTTTGCTTTAAGCGGTGTTTGTTTCGGATCAAGAACAATGTATTCTTCATAATAAAGCACTTTTTCAAGAGCACGGACGCTCAGGTCAAGTAAGTTCCCAATGCGTGACGGCATCGTTTTGAAAAACCAAATATGCGATACCGGCGTCACGAGATCGATATGCCCCATTTTTTCGCGCCGCACGCGCGCCTGGGTCACTTCCACACCGCAGCGGTCGCATACAATGCCTTTGTGCTTGATACGTTTATATTTACCACAAGCACATTCGTAATCCTTTGTCGGGCCGAAAATTCTCTCGCAAAAAAGACCGTCTTTTTCCGGCTTCAGCGTTCTATAATTGATGGTTTCCGGTTTTTTGACTTCTCCACGCGACCACTTGCGGATTGCTTCTGGTGCCGCGATACGAATCGAAACGGAATCGAATGTATTGACGTCGTAGTTCATACTTTCAGTTTCTCCTTAGCCTCTTCGATTTTGTCCTCTGAGGACTTGGCCTTGGTATCCGTGAGTAGCAATTTGTGCGAGGCTTGTCTCTCGGGTTCGATATCCAACCCTAACGCCTGTAATTCCTTTACAAGTACGTTAAAAGATTCCGGCGTTCCGGCATGCAAAGCAGGCTCGCCTTTGACGATGGCTTCATAAACCCGGGTCCTGCCGACCACATCATCGCTTTTTACAGTCAGAAGTTCCTGGAGAGTGAATGCGGCACCGTAAGCTTCAAGCGCCCATACTTCCATTTCCCCAAAACGCTGCCCCCCGAATTGTGCTTTGCCGCCAAGCGGCTGCTGCGTCACAAGGGAGTACGGACCGATGGATCGCGCGTGAATTTTGTCATCTGCAAGATGCGCAAGTTTTAACATATAAATCTGGCCGACAGTGATTTTCTCATCAAATTTCTCGCCCGTTCGGCCGTCATAAAGTGAAATTTTTCCATCGAGCGGGATTTTGGCCTCTTTCATCATCGCCTTGATCTCGTCTTCGGTGGCACCGCTGAACACAGGTGTTTCCATATGAAGACCAAGCGCTTTGGCGGCCCAACCCAAGTGCGTTTCAAGAATCTGGCCTACATTCATACGAGAAGGCACACCGAGAGGATTGAGAATGATCTCCACGGGCGTTCCATCCGCGAGGAACGGCATGTCCTCTTCTGGAAGAACTTTTGCGATCACACCTTTGTTCCCATGACGACCTGCCATTTTGTCACCGACAGAAATTTTTCTTTTGGAGCATACATAGACAACAACTTTTTTAATCACCCCCGGAGGAAGCTCGTCACCTTTTTTCACCCGATCGATCTCGCGCGTTCTTTCGGCCACGAGCTCATCGATTTCATCACCCCATACACGAGCGATTTTCTTAATGTTTTCTTCAAGATCCGGGTCGTCATCTAATCGAAGGGAATCCCAATCACAGCTGTCGAGTTTCTTGAGATCCGATTTGGAAATTACATGCCCGCTTTTGATCAGAACTTCGCCAAGGATATCATCCAATAGATCTTCGGAAAGTTTCTTCCCGACGACCATATCGGAAACTTTGTTAAGACGTTCTCTTTTAAGCAAGTCAATGCGCTCGTTAAAACGTTCTTTGATTTCATTAATATCTTTATTTTCCTGACGACGTTCTTCTTTGGTTTTCGCCTGAGATTCCTTGCGGGCAAATACCTTCACATCAACAATCACACCTTCGACGCCCGGAGGCACTGTCAAGGAAGCATCTCGCACATCCCCGGCCTTTTCGCCGAAAATCGCGCGTAAAAGTTTTTCTTCGGGAGAAAGTTCGATCTCGGATTTCGGCGTAATTTTTCCGACAAGAATATCACCGGGCTTTACTTCAGCTCCAATGCGGACAACACCCTCCGTATCAAGATCCTTCAAGGCTTCTTCGCTGACATTCGGAATATCGCGCGTAATTTCTTCGTTGCCAAGTTTTGTATCGCGCGCTTCAATTTCGAACTCCTCGATGTGAAGCGAGGTATAGACATCGTCTTTGCAAAGCTTTTCACTCACGATAATAGCATCTTCAAAGTTGTACCCACGCCACGGCATGAAAGCCACCAGCACGTTACGCCCAAGCGCAAGTTCGCCGCCCTGAGTTGCCGCACCATCCGCAATAATATCCCCGCGTTTGACTTTGTCTCCGACTTCCACAAGCGGACGCTGATTGATGCATGTCCCAGCATTGGAACGTTTGAATTTTCTGAGTTTATAAACGAAATCATCAATCACGATCTCTTCAGAAGAAACATGTTTCACAGTCCCGCGTGATTTCGCCTGAACGACTGCCCCGGAATCTTTCGCTACATAACGCTCCATGCCGGTTCCGACATAGGGTGCCTGGGGATTGAGGAGCGGCACAGCCTGGCGCTGCATGTTCGAACCCATGAGAGCGCGGTTTGCGTCGTCATGTTCTAAGAATGGAATCAAGGCCGCCGCCACGCTAACCAGCTGGCGCGGCGAAACGTCCATATAATCGATCTCTTCGGGTTTCTTTTTTGGAAAATCTCCACGAAAACGACAGGAAACAGCATCCGTAAGGAAATGCCCATGTTTATCAAGAGGTGCGTTTGCCTGAGCAATCACATACTTGTCTTCCAAATCGGCCGTAAGATAGTCAATAGTTTCCGTGACACGACCTTTGACAACTTTACGATACGGACTTTCCAGAAAACCGATGTCATTCACACGCGCAAAAGTACTGAGTGATGCAATCAAACCGATATTCGGACCTTCCGGCGTTTCAATCGGACAAATACGCCCATAGTGCGAAGGATGAACGTCGCGAACCTCAAAACCCGCCCGCTCTCTCGAAAGACCTCCCGGCCCTAGAGCTGACATACGGCGTTTATGCGTCAATTCCGCAAGAGGATTCGTCTGATCCATAAATTGCGACAGCTGGCTGCGGCCAAAGAAATCTTTAATCGCCGCAGAGATCAACTTGGGATTGATCAAATTGTGAGGCATTGCAGCTTCCAGATCATAAATCGACATACGTTCCACGCAAGACCGCTTCATACGTGAGAGCCCCACACGGAACTGATTCTGCAATAATTCACCAACAGAACGCACACGACGATTGCCGAGGTGGTCAATATCATCCACCGTTACTTCACCGGAACGGAGTTTTAAAAGCATCCCGATCACTTTCATGACATCTTCACGCCGAAGCGTCGTCACCTTCAAATCTGAAGATTCGATGCCAAGTCCGAGCTTTTTGTTTAGCATGAAACGTCCGACTAAACCAAGATCATAGCGTTGGGCATCAAAAAACAATTTTTGAATGAGATCTTTAGCACTTGCTTCGGTCGGCGGATCACCGGGACGAATCCGACGATAAATCGCAAGCTGGGCATCTTGAGCATTGCGGTAAGGATCCCGTTCTAAAGTATTAATCAGGGATTTGTCTTCCTTGGAAAGCTTAACGATCGAAAAGGTTGTGATTTCATTAGTGAGGAATGTATTCAAAACTTCTTTGGTCAATTTCGTTCCCGCGGCTGCAACGATTTCTTTGGTGGAAGACAGGATCACATCATCCGCCAGAATCTCGCCTTCGCAATCTTTGATCTTGGATCTTTCAAAGCCACGGATTTTTTCGACAAGATAAAGTTCTTTAAAAATATCAAAGGTCGTAGAATACCCGAGAGCTCTGAGAAGCGCTGTCGCAAGAATCTTGCGGCGCCGATCAATGTAAGCGTAAAGCACGTCATTAACATCCGACTCGAATTCAAGCCAGGCCCCGCGATAAGGAATGATTCTGACGCTAAACATCTTTTTGCCGCTCGGATGGATCGTTTCTTCTAGGGAGACGCCGGGAGAACGATGCAACTGGCTGACAATCACGCGCTCAGCACCATTAATAATGAAGGTGCCGGTTTCGGTCATAAGAGGAAGTTCGCCGATGTAAACTTCCTGTTCTTTGGCAACTCCTTTACGGACAAGACGCAGTTTCACTTTCAGAGGCGCGGCATAAGTCATTCCGCGTTTCTGACATTCCGGAATCGAATACTTGGGTTTGCCGAGAGAATAGCCTTCATACTCCAAACGGCAGGTCCCGTCAAAACTTTCTATGGGAAAACAATCCACAAAAGCCGCTTCCAGACCTTGGCTTTTACGCCGCCGGTTCGAGCGCCCGCTTTGCAGAAACTCCTCGTATGATTTGATCTGGATCTCCACCAAATTCGGCAGATCCATCGTATCCTGGATTTTTGTGAAACTTTTTCTTTCAATTAAAGGCATCATTATGAGTTGTCCTCCTTAAGGACAGTATTCAGTATTGGCCTTCAAAAACGGTCTTACTTTATTTCGACCTTAGCGCCTTGGGCTTCCAAAACCTTTTTGATTTTTTCCGCTTCTTCTTTATTCACATCTTCTTTAATGGTCTTCGGAGCACCTTCGACAAGGTCTTTGGCTTCTTTCAGACCTAATGTGGTGACCGTGCGGATTTCTTTGATCACGTTGATCTTCTTGTCACCTGCGCTGGCAAGAATGACCGTAAAGCTGGTTTTTTCTTCCGCTGGAGCTGCAGCAGCGGCACCACCACCCACCGCAACGGCAGCCATCGGGACCGCAGCGGCTGCGCTGACGCCAAATTTATCTTCCAGTGCTTTGACGAGATCGGCAAGCTCCAACACCGTCAATGTTTCGATCGATGTGAGAATCCCTTGCAGCTTCTCAGAAATTTGTTTTGTTTCAGTTGCTTCTGTCATGACTAATGCCTCCTTATTGAATTTCCCTTATCAGGACGTTCGTTTTTTACCGGTGTTCTTAAGACGCAGCACCGGCAGCTGCTTTTTTCTTCCGGACCTCTTCAAGGGCCACCACGAGATTGCGGGTCAAAGCCCCGAGGACGTTCACAAAACCAACGATCGGCGAGTGCATGCGCAGGACCACCTGCGTTAAGAGCTCCTTGCGCGACGGCAGTTTCGCAAGCTGTTTCACAAAATCTTCCCCGTAGACCTGGCCTTCAAAGATCACACCGGCGGGTTTCCACTTCTCGTTGGTCTTGGAAAAATCCACGATCTTCTTGGAAATCTCCTGGGGATCTTTATCCCCGAAAGTGATCACCACGGAACCATTTAAATATTTTTCAGCCCCGCTGACGTTAAATTTTGCAAAAATTTTTCGGGCCATAGCGTGTTTGACCATCAGAGAACGGCGCGAAACTTTTTCCAAACTTCGCCTGGCATCCGAAATGTCCAGCACCGAGATACCCTGAAGATTCGAGATGAATGCATACGGGCTTTTTTCGAATTCACTCACGATCGTTTTAAACATCAATTCTTTTTCAAATGAAGGCATTTTCCTACAACGCTCCTGTATTCAACTTGAGACCGGGCCCATGCGTTGTCGCAATGTTGACCGATTTCATATATTCCCCTTTGCTCGTCGGGGGTTTTGCATCTTTGACGGCCTTGATCACGGTTCTGGCATTTTCTAAAAGAGCTTCTTCGGCGAACGAGAGTTTGCCGCATACGGCATGCAACCCTGCGGTTTTATCGCTTTTAAATTCAATGCGCCCCCCCTTCACCTCTTTAACAGCCTTGCCCACCTGCGGCGTCACCGTCCCTGTTTTCGGGGTTGGCATGAGACCTTTCGGACCAAGCACCCTACCGAGCTTACTCACCTCGCGCATCATATCCGGATGCGACACCACCACATCAAAATCGAGAAATCCATTTTTCACTTTTTCAACAAGCTCTTCAGCACCGACAAAATCCGCTCCGGCTGTTTCAGCATCCTTGGCACTTTCCCCTTTTGCAAAACAGAGGACACGAACGGTCTTACCGCTTCCGTGAGGCAAACTGACAGTGCCGCGTACGTTTTCATCCCCCTGCTCTGCACGCACTCCTAGCTGGAAATTAAGGGAAATAGTCTCGTCAGCCTTTCCTTTTTCAACCTTTTTTAGAATCTTGACGGCCTCTGGCAATGAATACAATTTCCCCTCTTCTACCAGAGCTGCCCTTTTTTTATAGCGTTTACTAGGACTCATGTCTTTCCTTTACTTCGAATCAACGACTTCGATTCCCATGCTGCGTGCGGCACCTGCAACGATCCGTTCCGCGCTCTCAATTTTTGTGGTATTGAGATCCACCATTTTCTGCCTTGCGATTTCTCGGACTTGTTCGCGGGTAATTTTGCCGATGATCTGGCGTCCCGCTTCCGGAGAAGCCTTCGCAAGTCCCACTGCTTTTTTGATTTGAGCCGCTACAGGCGGCGTCTTCAAAATAAACGTAAACGACTTGTCTTTATAGACGGTCAATACGGCCGGAAGAATGGTCCCCGGACGGTCTTTGGTGCGTTCATTGAACTGCTTGCAAAATTCCATGATGTTCACACCATGTTGGCCAAGCGCGGGGCCAATCGGCGGCGCAGGATTTGCTTGCCCGCCTGGAATCTGTAATTTGATTTTTGTTATGATTTCTTTTGCCATATTAGATCTTTTCCACCTGCCAATATTCAAGCTCCACGGGAGTCGGGCGGCCGAAGATCATGACCATCACGCGCATTTTTCCACGATCCGGATTAATCTGCTCGATCGTACCATTGAAGTTTGCAAAGGCACCTTCTTTGACACGCACGCTTTCCCCTTCGGTGAATTCAACTTTCGGTTTTGGCTTCGTTTGTTTTTCTTCTTGTTCACGAATAATCTCGCCGACTTCTTTTTCGGTGAGCGGAATCGGGTTTTTACCCGACCCGATAAATCCCGAGATCCCCGGCGTATTGCGAACCAAATACCAGCTTTCATCGGTCAATTCCATTTTGACCAAAATGTAGCCAGGAAAAAACTTCCGCTCGCTGATTCTTTTCTTTCCGCCTTTCACCTCACTCACTTTTTCCATGGGAATCAATACCTCATGAATCAAATGAGAAAGCCCAGCTGTCTCAGCATGGCTGATCAAACTTGCACGCGCTTTCGCCTCAACGCCCGTTTGTGTATGAACCACATACCATTTAGCTTCTGCCATAGTCGTCATTGGGTAATCAGCAAACGCATCGCATTGGAGATAAAAAAATCAACGACGGCGATAAAAACCGCCATAAAAAAAGTAGCGATAATGACCACAAGCGTCGCTTGCCACACTTCATTCCAAGTCGGCCAAGTGACCTTTTTGAGTTCTTGGATCGTTTCCTGAAAAAAATTCGCTACTTTTTGAGCCATAGTTTCCTTTTTGTTCCTTCCAACCAACAGGCCTGGCAGGACTCGAACCTGCAACATGCGGTTTTGGAGACCGCCGCTCTACCAATTGGAGCTACAGGCCTTTATCCCGCTTGAAGCTCTTGCTTCCTATTGCGGGAAAACTTCCGTGAGCCCAATTTGTCAAAATTGTTAACAAGCTGTTGTGGTTAAGTTCCGAACGGGATCAATCCCGCCCTACCATGCAAATGACTTACTTTTTCTCTCGAAAAAGAACACGCGTCCTGCAACTCGGACAATATTTTTTTCTTTCGATTTTATCCGGATTTTTTTTCTTGTTTTTGCGAGTCCAGTAGGTCGCCTTGCAATCACAGGTCGACACTAAAGAAATGATTTCTTGCATTGAGATAAAACCTTTATTTTTGTCTTAATAAATCTAAGAAAAGACAATTCCTGAACAATACATCATTCGGCTTGTAAGACTTCTTACGGCGAAAATAAACGCCTTACAGCCAGATAGGGCTTCGCCAAAAACTCGTCAGAATGAGGCTGAACGAGATGTTACGCGATAATCTCGCTGACTACACCAGCGCCAACCGTTTTACCACCCTCGCGGATTGCAAAACGAAGCTCTTTTTCCATAGCAACCGGCGTGATCAGTTCCGCTTCAATCGCAACATTATCGCCAGGCATTACCATTTCAACGCCTGCCGGCAACGTCACAATTCCCGTAACATCGGTGGTGCGGAAATAAAACTGAGGCCGATACCCTTTGAAGAACGGCGTATGACGACCGCCTTCCTCTTTGCTTAAAATATACACTTGCGCTTTGAATTTCTTGTGAGGTGTCACCGAACCCGGCTTCGCGATGACCATGCCTCGTTCAAGCTGTTCTTTTTCAATACCACGAAGAAGAAGACCCACATTGTCACCGGCGCGTCCTTCATCAAGAAGTTTTCGGAACATTTCGACACCAGTCACAACAGTTTTCATGGAACCTTCACGCAACCCGATAATCTCCGCTTCATCATTCACTTTAATGATGCCACGCTCGATACGGCCCGTTCCGACCGTACCACGGCCTGAAATGGAAAAAACGTCTTCAATGGGCATCAAAAAAGGTTTGTCGATATCACGTTTCGGCTCAGGGATGGTTTCATCCAAAGCTTTAATGAGATCCATAATACACTGGTTTGCTTTGGCATCTGTAGGATTTTGAACTGCAGGCAAGCTGGAACCGCGAATGACCGCGATTTTATCGCCTGGGAAATCGTATTTTTTCAGAAGATCACGGACTTCCATTTCAACAAGATCAAGAAGTTCCGTATCTTCCACAAGGTCGCATTTATTAAGAAACACCACAATGGCAGGAACGCCGACTTGACGGGCGAGCAGGATGTGTTCACGCGTCTGGGGCATCGGACCATCCACAGCAGAAACCACGAGAATGGCGCCATCCATCTGGGCGGCACCCGTAATCATATTTTTAATGTAATCTGCGTGTCCCGGGCAATCAACGTGGGCATAATGCCGTTTGTCGGACTCATATTCTACGTGGGAAACAGCAATGGTCACAATCTTTGAATCATCGCGAACAGTTCCACCTTTGGCGATATCCGCATATTCACGAACGGTTGCCATTCCTTTTGCCGCTAGGACTTTTGTCATAGCACAGGTCAAAGTGGTTTTTCCATGATCCACGTGGCCAATGGTTCCGACATTCACGTGAGGCTTAGTGCGCTTGAATTGTTCTTTTGCCATTTGAGTTCTCCCTCATTGAAGGTTTCATGTTCACATCCTAGCTGGAGACGGGAATTGAACCCGTGACCTCATCCTTACCAAGGATGTGCTCTACCGACTGAGCTACTCCAGCGCTTGACTCCGCTAAGCGCTTTCGATCGCTCGATCCAATACAAAAAAATAAACAACAAAATTTTTGAACTTCTTCTTTGAAAAATCGCGAACGCTTTGTTTTAAAACAAAACTGCTAAAAAACCAGCGTATTGCGGAGACAGTCCTCTCCTTTAAAGAAAGAGGTGCTATTCTATAAAAAAACAGTTCCGTGTCAAGTTTTTTTACATTTTTTTTAGGGAGGGGGAAAACCCCTAAAAACCCTCTTGGGGAAACGATCGCTAACGAGCTAAAGGAAAACCATTTTTTTGTTTTGCCTGACCTGAAATTAATTTTAAAGCATTGGCACAAAAATGGTTATGCTAATTATTCAGAAAGTTTTTGTTTCAAGGAATCTAGCGTGCGGCCTAAAAATCCTTTTGGCTTACTGCTTTGATAGCCATAGGATTTTTGAAACTTCTGGAGCTGCGCATCGAAATAGCTGAATCCCATTTTTTTAAAGGCCTCGGTCGCAACAATCATGGCAACATCGTTAACACCTTGAATATTATAGTACGTTGCTCCTTGAATTCCGGCGCGATAACGGTTCTGACGCAAAGAAGATTTACTCATATCAAGGTAAGAAATATCTTCTACGGAAAAAATGAGTTCATCGATTAATAGCGGCGGCGTGTATTTATTGACCTGACGACGGATAGCCGCTTGAGACGGTGATTCGTCCTCTTCTTTCTTTTGAAAAGGCTTCAAGGCTAAAATATTCAGCCCTCGCTGAGGGACATTCATCACTTGCAACTCTCGGAGATTAAATCCGACCGTCTTGAAACGAAATATTCCTTTTGTGACACTCGGCAAATCCAGAGAAATGATTGCAAGCGGGATCTCCGCTAAAAGGCCTTTCGAGAAACCGTACGGATTTCCTATTTCCATCCCTTGAACTTCAAAGCCTGTATTTTTCCAATCCATTTTTACGCTTTGAATGGAAACGTCCGCCCCGAGGCTATAGCTTAGGGAAAAGATAAGGGTTTGTTTGATCGCCCATGTGTGAAAAATAAGAACAAGAATTAGAATAAAAAAAACAAGCCGTATAAGTCCAAAAATAAACTGAAAAAGTCCTTTGATCATATCTTCTCCTCCAAGGAGTTTACTATATCGGCATCGATGACAAAAAACCAGAATAAAATCAATGAAACCCGAACTAGCCAAAGGTGAAGGCCTTTATTAAAAAACCATGCCTCCAGTGGGGCGCTGTTTACCTTGACAATGAAACCATCTTTGCGAATAATAACTTATTATATTTGATGAGCTAACATTTGAGAGCCGGGTGTCACATCACCCAGGACCCCTTGGACGTTAAGAAAACAGATCTCCGCCGTCTTTTCTGGATGCTTGGTTTAGCGATTACTCTGCCAACGGTGCTTTTAAGTGGACCTCTTGCAGGTTATCTGCTTAGCCAGTGGGTCATCAAGGCTGGGTATGGAGACTCAAATCTTACGCTTATACTCGTCCTTTTGGGCCTTTTAGGCTCTGTGATACAAACGGTCAGAATTTTAAAACAGCTCCATCGAGAAAGTAAGAAAAGAGAGACATGAGCATTGCAGAACAGTCTGTCGCACAAACCGGACACGTCACGGAAGAACTCCCGAATTTCATCACGCTCCTGAATCAATGGTTCCCCCACTCAGGCCTTGTTCATTTTTTCCATTATTGGGAAAATATCGTTTTTTCCTTTCTGGTTTTAGGATTAATCGCACATCGATTCATCGGTGCGGCACGCCAAAAAAGCTTTCTCCCCAAAGGTCGTCAAAATCGCTGTGAGATGGTAGTCGAGGGCATCACCGGATTCGTGACAGGCATCCTCGGTCCCAAAGGGATCGAACACGTCCCTTTTCTCGGCACGCTCTTCATTTATATCCTCATTGAAAATTTCCTTGGTATGATTCCTTTCATGAAATCCCCCACAAGCGCGTGGAGTACCACCATCGCACTTGCGCTCATTACGACTGTTTACGTCCAGTGGGTGGGCATCAAAGAGCAAGGATTCTTTCATTATGTGAAACACATGGCCGGAAATCCTCAAGGGTTGCTCGGCCTTGCTCTGGTCCCGATTATGCTGGTCATCAATTTAAGTATTGAATATTTGGCTGTACCGCTCAGTTTGTCGCTTCGTCTTTTTGCCAACGTTTCAAGTGAAGACAAGCTTCTTTATAAATTCGCGGAATTGACCGGCATGTACTGGGGGGCGCCGTTTCCTTTCCAGATCTTTGCGAACGTCCTTGTCATGATTTTTAGTCTGGTACAAGCCTTTGTGTTTCTGTTGCTTGCGACTGTGTATATTTCTCTGATTATGCCGCACGATGAGGAACACAGTGATCCTCAGTGCGGCGCATCAAGCGCTGCTCATTAACCCAATTAAAGAAGGAGAATTTCAATGGACTCACACGTTGCTCTAGGTTTCGCATTACCGATCGGACTCGCTATCACGGCGTTCGGCTCCGCACTTGGACTCGGCAAGGCCGTTGCCGCCGCCATGGATGCCACGGGCCGGCAGCCTGAAGCGTCGCAAAAAATCCTGGTCAACATGATGGCCGGTTGCGCGCTTATTGAGGCCTTAACCTTGTACGTGCTTATTTTTGGTTTTGTGCTCATGGGAAAGATTTAAACCGGCTCTAGCGATGGAATTTTTTCAGGAGAACATCCACCTCAAAGAAGTTTTTATCCAGCTCGTCGCCTTTTTGATCGTGTTCTTGACGCTCAAAAAGTTCGCGTGGAAACCGCTTCTTGCGATCATGAAAGAGCGCCGCGATAAATTTGAGCACGAGTGGACGCATATTGAAAAAATAAAAAAAGACGTTGCGGCGCTTCAAAAAGACTATCAAACACATCTTCAGAAAATCGAAGAAGAAGCGCGCATAAAAATGCAGGAAGCAATCCAGGAAGGCCGGCGCATCGCCCGCGAGATCCAGGAAAAGGCCCGCGCCGACTCCCAGGCATCCTTCGAAAAAGCCAAGGAGACAATCGGTATAGAGGTTGAAAAGGCCCGGATTGAGCTTCGCCGGGAAATCGCGAAACTTTCGCTGCAAGTCGCGGAAAAAGTGATCTCTGAAAAAATGGATGGCGCTTTTCATGAAAAGAAAGCGTTGGAACTTATTGACGAGTTGGAGAAAAAACTGTGAGCAAAACCCTTGCAGGCATCCGTTATGCCCGGGCGCTTTTTGAGCTGGCGCAAAAATCAGACCAACTCGATGAAGTCGATCTGTGTTTGACTCGCTTCGCGGACGGCATTAAACGCTCCTCGACAGCAATGACTTTCATGCTGAATCCAATCATTCATGAAAGCGAAAAAATTCGTTTTATCGAAGAGCTTTTTCCCGAAGGAACAGCGCGGCTCCTCAAAGATCTCTCCAAGGTCTTGGTCGAAAAAAAACGCTTCTTGATCCTTCAAGAGGTCCGGGAGATCTTTCATGGCCTGTACGAACGGGCACGCGGGGTGTTGGAAGTCGAGTTGCTCTCCGCAGCCCCTTTTTCCGAGAAGCTCCGGGATAAACTTACAAAAGTTTTGTCTCAAAAATTGCGCTCTGAGATTCGCCTGATTCCAAAAACCGAAACGGCCCTGATCGGCGGGTTCGTGCTTCGCTTTGATGGAAAAGAGATCGACTGTTCCTTCAAGAACCGCTTTCATGAAATCGAGCAAAAGCTTTTCAGCTCCATAGAAGAAGGGAATTCTTAATGCTTAAACCTGAAGAAGTCACACAAATCATAGAAAAAGAAATCCAGAAATATAAATCCAAACTCGAGCTCCAGTCTGTCGGTTACGTCCTTCAGGTCGGCGACGGGATTGCGCGCGTGTACGGCCTGGATGAGGTGATGGCCGGAGAACTCGTCACTTTCCATGACGGAACCACAGGTCTTGTGTTAAATCTTGAACCCAATCATGTGGGGATCGTGATTCTCGGAGATGATCAACGTATCAAAGAAGGCGACCAGGTCAAGCGCACCGGGAAAATCGCACAAGTACCGGTCGGTGAGGCGCTGATGGGACGTATTGTCAATCCTCTTGGAGCCCCTCTGGATGGCAAAGGCCCGATCGCAGCAAAAAAAGCACGCCCAATCGAAGCCATCCCTCCGTCGGTGGTCCAACGCCAGCCGGTCAAAGAACCTTTGCAGACAGGCATTAAATCGATTGACTCCATGATTCCGATCGGCCGCGGCCAGCGGGAACTCATCATCGGCGACCGCCAAACCGGAAAAACCGCAATCCTGATCGACACGATCCTTAATCAGAAAACAACCGGCGTTCATTGCATTTATGTCGCCATCGGTCAAAAGCTTTCAAGTGTTGTGGCGCTTTCCAAAACTCTCGAGAAATACGGAGCCATGGAGTACACCACCATCATCAACGCATCATCCGAAGACCCGGCGCCGCTTCAATATTTGGCGCCTTATGCGGGCGCCGCAATCGGCGAAGAAGACATGTTCTCGGGCAAACACGCGCTGGTGGTTTACGACGATCTTTCCAAACACGCGGTCGCATACCGTCAGCTTTCCCTATTACTCCAAAGACCGCCGGGGCGTGAGGCGTATCCGGGCGACGTCTTTTATCTGCATTCGCGCTTGCTGGAACGCGCCGCAAAACTCCGTGACGATCTTGGCGGCGGATCCTTGACAGCACTTCCGGTGATTGAAACACAACTCGGCGATATCTCCGCCTATATCCCGACCAACGTTATTTCCATTACCGACGGACAGATCTACCTTGAAAGCGACCTTTTCTTTTCCGGCGTCCGTCCTGCCATCAACGTCGGACTTTCTGTATCCCGCGTCGGCGGCAACGCCCAAACCAAAGCGATGAAACAGGTTGCCGGCATGCTCCGCCTGGCGCTTGCTCAATATCGCGAACTCCAGGCATTTTCTCAGCTCTCCACGGACCTTGATAAAGCCACCAAGGACCAACTCGCGAGAGGCGAGCGTATGGTCGAGATCCTCAAACAGAACGACCTCCAGCCCATGCCTCTTGAACAGCAAGTCGTCATTCTTTTTGCTGGCACAGGCGGTTTTACGGACGACATCCCGGTAGATCGTCTTAAAGATTTTGAAACGGGTCTTTTTGAATTCATCGACAAAAATTATCAGGAAATTTTTCATGAAATTGCCGAGAAAAAGATTTTCTCGGATGATTTAAAAATAAAACTGAAACAGGCCATTATTAAATTCAAACAAATATTTTCATAATTCGTGAAACGCGCAAAATACAGCGAACTACTGATGCCGCGCGTTGAAAAGGTTTTATGTCAGGACAATTAAGAGCATTAAAAAACAGGATCCGCGGCGTGGAAAGCACCCGAAAGATCACCAAGGCCATGGAAATGGTCGCGGCATCCAAGCTCAAGCGTTTTCAATATCTGAAAGCACAAGCCGCTCCTTACGAAGAATCGTTGGAAGGAATCTTGAAAAGGCTTTTGAGGACGGACATGCCGCTCACGCATCCCTTGCTGGAACAGCGCAAAGAAAAAGAAGCCGCACTTCTTGTGATCACTTCGGACACGGGGCTTTGCGGCTCTTTTAACTACAGTCTTGTGGAAGAAACCAAGAAGTTCCTAAACGGACGCGCAAAAACACCCCTGATGATCGGTTTTGGGAAAAATGGTGTGAACAGGTTATTAAGCTCGGGACAACAATGGCACAGCACTTTCACAGACACAAAAACCAACCAAATCGAACCAACGATCGCCAAAATCGGTCTTCTCATGAAGAACCTTTTTTGTGAAAAAAAAGTGGATGCTGTTTATGTCGTTTTTTCTCATTTTATAAGTAAAAATTCTTTTTGCCCGACCGTAGAGAAAATCTTACCGTTCCCGATCAGTGATCAAAGAGTTTCGGAAGAAGGCGCCTCTCCTTACATTATAGAACCGGACGCCGGGACCCTCTTCGCAAAGTTGATTCCCCTTTTTTTTGAATCGAAAATACGAATGATCTTTTTGGAATCTTTCATCGCGGAGCAAACCGCGCGCAGAAACGCCATGTCTCAAGCCACGGAAAATGCGGAAGAACTTATTGAGACGCTAGTTCTTTTGAGAAACAAGATGCGACAGGCGGCCATCACCAAAGAATTAATCGAAATCGTTTCGGGCTCACGAGCCCTTAAAAATAAATAGCGGAACTTATAACCAGGAGAATTTTATGGCAATCGGAAAAGTCGTTCAGGTGATGGGGCCTAGCGTTGACGTCGCATTCGAAACAGAAAAACTTCCGTCGATCCTTAATGCCGTCGAGATCATGATGCCTCACAGGACTTTGGTCCTCGAAGTGGCACAGCACATCGGAGACAATATTGTTCGCTGTATTGCGCTTGCGTCGACGGATGGGTTGGTTCGAGGCATGGAGGCTAAAGACACCGGCGCTCCGATCTCAGTCCCTGTCGGCGAACAGACTCTCGGCCGCGTCTTCAATCTTTTGGGCCAGCCCATCGATGAACAGGGAGCCATAAAGAATCCGGATAAAAAAAATAACATTCATCACGCCCCTCCCTCGTTCGAAGAATTGTTGCCCGTTTCTTCAATCCTCGAAACCGGGATCAAGGTGATCGACCTTTTGGCGCCTTATCCGAAAGGCGGCAAGGTCGGACTTTTTGGAGGCGCCGGCGTTGGGAAAACCGTCATCGTGATGGAGCTGATCCACAGCATCGCGACCGAACACGGCGGTGTTTCTGTTTTTTGCGGCGTCGGAGAACGTACGCGCGAAGGAAATGACCTTTGGCTGGAATTGAAGGAATCGGGCGTCATTAAAAAAACAGCCATGGTATTCGGTCAGATGAATGAACCTCCCGGTGCGCGTCTCCGCGTCGCGCTTTCGGGTCTCACCATGGCCGAGTATTTCCGTGATGAAGCGCATCAGGACGTACTTCTTTTTATTGATAACATTTTCCGGTTCACACAGGCTGGCGCCGAAGTGTCCGCGCTTTTAGGCCGTATGCCTTCCGCCGTCGGGTATCAGCCGAATCTTGCGACCGAAATGGCAGACCTTCAGGAACGCATCGCTTCCACAAAAGCGGGGTCGATCACTTCCGTGCAAGCCATTTATGTCCCCGCGGACGACCTGACCGATCCCGCTCCGGCAACGGCTTTCTCACATCTGGACGGCGTCACGGTGCTTTCCCGCCAGATTGTGGAACTCGGCATTTACCCGGCCGTGGACCCCCTCGCCTCGACATCACGCATGCTGGATCCCCGCATCGTCGGTCAGGAACATTACGATATTGCCCGCGAAGTCCAGCGCGTCCTTCAGCGTTACAAAGATCTAAAAGATATTATCGCGATCCTTGGGATCAATGAACTTTCTCCGGAAGACAAGGAAACAGTGATGCGGGCTCGTAAAATCGAACGTTTTTTTTCACAACCTTTCTTTGTGGCCGAAGCCTTTACGGGACAAAAAGGACGTTACGTCCGTTTAAAAGACACTGTGGCGAGTTTTAAAAAGATCCTCGCGGGCGAACTTGATCAGGTCCCCGAACAATGTTTTTATATGGCAGGCGGCATCGAAGATGTTATGGAAGCATACGAAAAAATAAAGGCCACTGCCTAAGCTTATGGCCTCAAATTATTCTCTAAAAATCATCACGCCGCAAGGCGCCGCTTATGAAGGAACGGTCTCACATACCTTTCTGCCCACGGAAAACGGCTTTGTCGGCGTACTGGCACACCACGCCCCTTATCTCGTTTCCTCAAAAGGCGGTAAACTGGTGGCCCGCGAAGACACAGGATTGGAAAAAACATTCGCGGTCGGCCCCGGTTTTTTCGAAGTCAACCACGACACGGCCGTTTTTCTTACGCAGAGTTGTACGTCGAAAGAATAAATTCCAACTTTAAGATCGGCGTTTTTTATATCTTCAGATCTTTAAAATCGATAAGCTGAACACCTGTTTTTTGCAAACTTTCAAAGATTTTCCGAACCTCTTCCCGGTTATGCCGGACTGCGCGGACGGCATCACGAATCACAAATACTTCGAAACCTTCCCGAACGGCATCGATCGCCGTGGCCTGGACACAGTATTCCGTTGTTAATCCTGATAAATATAATTTTTTAATGCCATGATCCTTCAAATATTTTTTAAGATCCGGGCGGGGATCCTCGAAAACACTGTAGCCATCCTGCCATTTTTCCACTCCTTTGTGGAACTCTTGTTGAATCCTGGACGTTTCAAGCATTGGATGAAACGCCGCCCCGCTTGTCCCTTGAATACAATGAGGCGGCCACTTTTTAAAATGTTCGGACCCCACCGGATGCATGTCCCTTGACGCCAGGACAAACTGGAAAAAGGGCATAAGCCGGTTGATGAGAGGAACGATCTTATCAGCCCCGTTGACAGCAAGCGACCCGCCTTCGCAAAAATCATTTTGAACATCCACGATTAACAGAGCAGCATCCTGAATCATTTGGCACCCAACCTCTTTAGAATCATTTTTTCTTTCAGATCAAAAAGCTTTTTGCTGACCCCTACCCGATAAATATGCGGATAGAAAAAACGCTTATGTTCTTCTGGAAGTAAGACCAGGCGTTTTTTTGCATATTCCCGAATCTCACGAACCGGAACTTTTCCAGCCACTACCTTTCCTTTTTTCATGAGAGCATGGAACAAAGGTTCCGCCTTCAGCCCTTTGGTTTTCGTATGCGCCATGGAATTGAACGGATGGATCAATTTGGGCGGCGTTTTTTCATGCTCCAAAGCAATCCCGTCCAGAAAAAACTGACCGTCTTTGGCAAAGAACCGGAACACCTTTTTCTTCCCGGGTTCGTTCATTTTGCTAAGCGTATCCGAAATTTTGATTTCAGGCTGACAATTGATTTCTGAAAGCTTATAGACCATATCCAAGGCAGGCTCGTCATAAGCCGTCACAAGTTTGGTGCCGACTCCGAAACCATTAAGACTAGCCTTTTGCTTGAGGAGGCTCTCGATGATGTATTCATCGAGCTGCCCTGATGCAAAGATTTGGACGCGTGGGAAACCCTCGACATCCAGCACGCGCCGCACTTCTTTGCTCAAATACGCAAGATCCCCGCTATCAAGACGGACACCATGGATTTCAATTTGTTTTTTCCGCAGTCTTTTCAAACATCGAATGAGATGAGGCAGACCGCTTTGCAAGGTGCTATAGGTATCGATCAAAAGCACGGTTTTTTCTTTATGAATCCGCGCGTATTCCCAAAAAGATTTTTCTTCGTTTCGAAAAGCCTGGATCCAACTGTGGGCCTGCGTGCCAAATATTGGAAGATCATAGGTCTTGGCTGCCAAAACGTTAGAAGTCCCATCCACCCCGCCGATATAAGCCGCACGCGATGCCATGATTCCAGCCAATCCCTGGGCGCGGCGAAGCCCGAACTCCACCACCTTTCTTCCGGAGGCGGCTTGCACAATCCGTGAAGCCTTGGTTGCTACAAGAGAAGAGAAATGGACGAAATTAATGAGGAGAGTCTCGACCAGTTGCGCTTCAAGAATGGAGCCTTCGATGCGCATCAACGGTTCATGAGGAAATACGATCTCTCCTTCCCGAACGCTTTGGACATTCAAGCCAAAACGAAAGGTCTTGAGATAATTTAAAAAAGATTGCTTGAACCCATGTTCTTTTAAATAATTCAGATCGCTTTTCGTAAAACGGAACTTTGACAACAAACGAACCGCTTCATCCATGCCCGCCGCAATGAGATATCCTCCTTGAAAAGGGTTTTTCCGGTAATAAAGATCGAAAACGGCCTTCTGCCGGAAAAGGCCCGTCAGAAAATAGCCTTCTGCCATCGTCAACTGGTAGAAATCCGTATAGAGCGGTGAAAATTCTTTTAAAAAGGGTTGCTTCATGGAATTTCTCTTTTATTTTATTTTTTCTCGTTCAAAATTTGACGGACGGTTTCCATTAAAAAGTGTTGCGCCTGAAATAACGGCTCTGTCAGCCGCCAGACTACTCCGATTTCTCGCTTAGGTTGCGGGGAAGCAAAAGGAACATAAACAAGGCCGGCGGAGCGCTCAAAAGCGACAGCCATTTCAGGAACGAAAGTAACACCCTCCCCCACTGCAGCCAGCTGAAGCACTGATGTCAAACTACTGCCCTGAAAAATCACTTGTTGGTCCTTCCTTTTGATTTTGCAGAAATCCAATGTTTGCTGTCCAAAACAATGGCCTTCCTGCAAGATGAGCATTTTTTCATTCGCAAGGTCAGATCGAGTTACCTTTTCCTTTGCGGCAAGCCGATGCCGTTTGGTCATGGCTAAATAGAAAGGCTCTGTGGCGAGACCCTGCCCGACAATCCCGCGATCTTTGACCGGAAGGGCAAGAATCCCGAGATCAAGTTTTCCGCTTTTTAGAAAATCCAAAAGAACGGAAGTGGTTTCTTCAAAAAGTTCAAGAACGAGATGGGGTGCCGTCTTCTTCAGTTGAAGAATGACCTTTGGCATGAGATAAGGACAAATCGTTGGGATGACCCCAAGCCGGACGGTTTCGTTGATATCCTCCGTATCTTTTCGAATCTCAAGCACTCCTTTCTGGATCTGATCCAAAGCGCTAACCGCATGCGTAAGGAATTTTTTGCCAGCAGCAGTGATTTGTACTTTGTGAGAAGACCGTTCGAAAAGCACGGCGCCAAGCTCTTTTTCCAGGTTCTGGACGCCTTGGCTCAGAGTTGGTTGCGTGACATGAACCTTTTGAGCTGCACGCTGAAAATGAAGCTCCTGAGATAACGCAACTACATAACGTAACTGTTGGATATCCATCGATTGCCTCTTTCAATGACTATTATAACGAATATCAATTAGACCGAATACTCCTATCGGTTTATCCTTGAATTGAACAAAAAAGGTTCAACAAAACCTTCGATAGAAGGTGAAGGGTGTTTCCAAAGAAAGGAGCAGGTTATGACGACCTTAACCATCATTTCAAAAGAAGAGTTAAAGTCAAAGATCGACCGAAAAGAGGATTTTCAGCTCGTGAATGTGCTGAGCCCTGATTATTATCACTTGGGATCGATTAAGGGCTCCATAAAGATACCTCTTGATTCGCTTGAGAAGCGTTTCAAAGAGCTGGACAAGAGTAAAGAAGTAATTGTTTATTGCGCCAGCTATGATTGTGCCGTTTCAAGAAAAGCTGCGGAGCTTCTCGCAAGTCATGGATTCGGGGTGGTCGCCTACGAAGGCGGCATCAAGGAATGGAAAGAGGCTGGATTTCCTTTGGAAATGGAAAAGGGAGCAAAGCGTAAAGGTGCTTGCTCTTGTTAAACCGCTCGCGCTTTTTCGCAAGCGGGTCAACCATGGGAGAAAGGAGTTGCTTTATGTTGTTTGAATTAACAATTGTACCGGTGACAGGCCATGCGCATATCAGCGGTGAAATCGCGGAAGCTCTTAAAATCATTGATGCCGCGGGGCTGGCATATCGTCTCACGCCAACGGGGACTTGTATCGAAGGGACCTGGGATGAGGTGATGCCGGTGATCCGGCGGTGTCATGATCATATCCGCAAATTCACCCCCTATGTGGTGACGACCATCTCGATTGAAGATAAAGAGGGTGCGCAGAATCTGCTGGAAAAAAATATCGCGAGCGTCGAAGAGAAACTGGGCCATCCGGTAAAGTGCTGAAACCCGATTGAGGCACGTTTAAGAATGTTTCGGTGACGAAGAAATAGTTTTATGGTTTTTAAGGTGTAAGAGATAAATATTCGCTTTTATTTAAGAAGAGGTTTGACCCGCTGATAGATGCGTTCCGCCATGATTTCATACCCTTTGCCGTTGGGATGAATTTGATCATACTTGTATCGCGGGTCAAAAAGGATGCCTTTGAGGATATGAGGAATAAGGACAATATGTTTTTGATGAGCCAATTTCTTAAAATCCTCCTGATAGTCATCCCCCAGTAAACCCGTCTGAACCGTGGCCCAAACGACCATGGCACCTTTCCCATGTATCCGGTCAATGATCGCTTCCATATTCTTCAGGGTTTCTTCTTTAGGGATCTTACGAAAAAAATCATTCGCCCCCAGTGTGATGATCACGATCCGCGGGTCATGCGCGGACACATCGTTTTCAAGGCGCGCGAGTGCGTCCCCTGTCGTATTTCCGGAAATGCCCGTATTGATGACCGGCAGATTTACTTTGGAACGCAGAACCGAAGGATAATCCTTGCCTTTCTCAGCACCAAAGCCCTCGGTCAGACTGTCACCGAAACAAACGACCGTGGTCCCTTGCGAATCGCGGTTTGCAATTCGAGGTTCACAACCGCATAAAAAAATGACGCAAATAAATAAGGATAGATATTTTTTTATCATAAAAACGACTTTACCTTTTCGCCTCCTCTGAAACTTCTCATGGTCCCTTATGCCCGTTCCTTCAAAAGAGAGATCACCGCATCCAACTGATTCGATATTTTTCTGAGCAGATCGATTTGCTCTCGCGACATCTTATCCTGTTTTTCCTGCATGGCCTTCGCCTCGCCGGCGATCTTGGCCATATCCCCTAATTTATTAAGATCAAACATCTTTCCTCCTTTGATTTTCAGTTTTGATTTTTTATTTTAACGGGATGATATTCGCTTTATGCTCGGACTTGAGCCCCGTGCGGGCAGGGATCTCACCTTTCAATGCGGACTTCACCAGTGTTTTGACATCGTCCTTGAAATCCATAGTCAAAAGCCATTTCAAATACCCCGGATCTTTCCGAACGAGTTCATCCAGTGAAACCTGCCTACGGTATTTACCGAACATGGGATACAATTTCCCGTTCCACCAGCCGAATTTTCTTTCCGCATCATAAAAATTCATATGGGAACTGTATTCGAACTTATCCAGGACCGAAATGTCCTCTTGCCCCTCGCCGTATTTGTCTACCTGTTTCTCCAGGATTTCAAAAACCGCTTCGCTGTCCGCCAACGCCCCATGAGCACCGACCAGTTCCTTGCCGCAATAGAACTGGTAAGCCGCCGAGAGATCCCGTTTTTCATTCAGGTGAAAGATCTTTTGCGCGTCATAAACCTTTCGATCTTCCCATGTGAATTTGATCCCGATATCCGCGAATTCCCTTTCTAGGAGCGGCAGGTCAAATCTTTCCACATTGAACCCTGCCAGATCCGCGGAACCGATAAAAGAAAGGATTTCATGCGCCACATCCCGAAAAGCAGGAGCGTTTTTCACCTCTTGATTTGAGATCCCCGTTAAGTCTGTGACGATTTTGGGAATGTTAATCCCCGGATTAACCCTCTTGTAATACGTTTCCTTTTTCCCGTCAGGTGAAAACTTAACAAGCGCAATCTCAATAATCTTGTCCTTTTCCACCCACACCCCGGTGGATTCAATATCCAGAGAAACGAGTGCGTTCTGTATTTTCACAAAAGTCCTTTCGGTTGATTCAAATTTTATTTAGTAATATGAACAGCCAGCCATACGGTTTTTTGCTTGGAATGCGTCCAGTCCACGCGGTGGTAGGTTTTTGCCGGAATAAACATATAATCGCCTGTCTTTAAATCGAACTTTCCCTGTGTCTTTTTAAATGAAAGACGCGCCCGCCCCTTCAAGACGGCCACCCACTCTGCCGTTTTCGAACAAAGCCATCGCCCTTCCGGCGTGGTCTGTCCGCATGAAACGATCCGTTCGATCTTCAAACCTCTTCCCTTCATTAAAACCTGAAAAATCTCTCCCTTTTTGACTGCAGGAAGTCCGGAGAAAAGATTGTGAATTTTTATTTTTTTCATGGGTAGCGTTTTTGGTTTGTCCGGTCTTAATTCAAAAACCAGCGCCGAATCAAAGAAAGAAAACCTTTGCCTTGCGGTTTCGGGGTTTCGGGAAAGGATTCCGGAGGAAGTTCATTTTGGGATTCCGTGCTGATTTCCTGCTCCGGCGTGGTCTGAAAGTCTGCCAGGATGGCCTCAGCCCGCGACCGGTCTTCCGGACGGATATAAACTTTCACGGTGCCCATCAAAGGATTCAGGCCGCCCAAGCTCCCTACTGAGAACAAATTCTGAACGCCCTCATTCTGAATAAAACAGTCAATGTTCGCCGACTCAAGCGCAGATCTTACGACCTCGGCCCGCATCGGATCCCCATCTTCAAAAATAAGATGAAATGCTTCCGGATCTTTATCCATCACTTCTCGAATCAAGCCGAACGCAGAAGCGCCGCCTGGCGTATTTTCCGGATCGTGCTTTGTTTGTGCTTTTTACCAAACATCGGATTATTTTTCCCTACTTTTCTTCGCTGCTCCTGCTTAATCCATGTCTTGGAGTGGTGCTTGCCATAAAACGGATTTTTTTTACCGGCCATCGCTCGGCTCATCTTTGATCTTGCCGCCTCACTTAGCCCTATTTTTTTTATGCCCATGCTTGCCTCCGAATCCAGTTGGGTTTTTTAAAAAGTATCAGATACGCCATGTTGCTATTTAATTGAAAAAACGGCTATGCTTCCCTCAAATAGGCTGTTCCCGTAACCATTGATTCTTGCCCAAAGATGCCCCCGCGCCATTTTATGACGTTAGGAAAGGATAGCGCTACCTATCTGCCAAGTCTTTGTTCTCTTCGCGTTATTCGGCTTTATCCGCACTATACTTGACTCGAACCGTTCCTGCATAGACCAGCTCGGGCTTCTCTTTTGCATCAGCCTCGGCTTGAACCTTTTCCGCTTCTTCCGGCGTCAGTAACTTCACCTTCACCCCCTGCGGGAGCTGTACTGTTTGATCTGTTCCGGTTTTGTCGACCGCGGAAACGGCTGTCTTGGAAACCCGTTGAGATACTTCACTTGATTTTTTCTTCATTTTTTTATCTTTGCGTGGGGAAAAATCAAAAGCGGATTGACCCACGCAAGGCGCCGTGATCAAAAACGCCATCACGACCACAAAAACTTTCTTCCACATAATCTCCTCCTTTGAGCGTTATGAAAGGATTTAAGCAAACGATAGCACTATTTGATCTCAGAATCAACCGGCGTGCAAAAGCCTAGGACACATAAAACCAGTGAGCCTGGCAAATTTGGGCGTCTTTTTTGGCAAGACATCTTGGGATCTTACTGTTTACGAAAAGAGTCTATTTTTTGTTCCAAACGCCCGACTTCTCTCCTGATTTTGAAATGAAGCTCTTTAAAGCCGTCTTCCATCATTCGCATTTTCTCGTATTCCATACCGCCTAAAGCGACATATTCCCGGATTTTTTCGAGTTCTCCTTCATCGAACCAAGTCCCATGCTCGAAACATTTATCGATAACAATTCCAGAATAAGTCCCCCATATTTTCCGGTTCATCAATTCTTTGCAGACAGGACAGGAAACATACTGAACAGGCTTGAGACGACCCAACGGTTTATAAGATCTATGAAGCCTTTTCAGCTCATCCATGGTGAAGGCTGCCGGCTTAATCCCAAGCAACTCTCTTTCCGCCCAGATATCCACCCAGACACCTTTACATTGTCCGCAAAAATCGATTTCCCAGCCTTCCTCAACCGCTGCCGTCAGTAAATTTGAACACCTAGGACAAACTAATGTTTGGCCTGCTCGCTTTGCGATTTTTTGATCTGTTTCCATGGGGTCTCCTTTTCTGAAAATATTATTTTTAAAGAAATTGCTTTTTAAGATCAGGGGCAATCACGCGCCCCAAAGTTTTAATCTTAGAATAGAACGATACAAAAACTTTTTACAGCGGCCAGGCCGCCTCACAGGAATGATGCGCAAAGGAAGAATCCATCAATAAAACAACTGGGAAAAGCTTTAAAAAGATAACATCCCTTTGCAATCGGTACAATGTGGAGTTTCAAGATTTTTTATCAAAAATACTTCTGATGATTTTGCCAGTTCAATCAGAAGATTTTGATATCGACTTCTAACAATATGAAACAATCAAGATAGCTTGAAACTATTTTTCATTTCCTTCTAAATTTTTTGTTCTTTTCCGGAGTGCTTGCCTTGGCTTTTGGGGATGGAGATGCTTCTGATTTTCTATAAACCTATCTTTGAAAAAAGCGGTTGTTGAAACCGTCTTTTGGGAATCATGGTTCAAGGATGTTTATTCGTCAGCAGGGCGAGCACGAAGCCGCTTAAGTTCCCCGCGTTTTTGCTTGGCTGCAAGCATCTTATCTTTGGCTCGCTTGGAACGTTTACGTTTTTGGCGTCGGATCTTGAAGATCCGCTTGCTTTCTTCGCTCTCCCGACCGAGGGACTGCGTTTCCAATTTATCCGCAAGCATCCGGCGCGCCCAGTACCGGTTCATGGCCTGCGTACGTTCTTTTTGGCATCTTATAGAAAGACCTGTGGGGATGTGCTTGAGAATCACACATGTGGCGACTTTATTGACATTTTGACCTCCAGGTCCTCCGGAACAAACAAATGATTCTTCAAGATCTGATTCACGAATTCCAAGCCGCGCTAATCGCCCTATAAGTTCTTGCTGTTTCTTTTCAGTCACCGGATAAATATTCATTGAATCTTCCCAGAAAGTTTGCCAGTGGATTGTTTCTTTTTGAAAAAGAGCCAGTTTTTTTCTTGAGCCAGGCCCGATTTTAATTTGATAAGGCAGTACACGCCTTTCAGTTTTTTCCCTTTCAACTCCACAAGAATCTCATGAGACCCCATTTTGACCGGCACATAATGTCCCCGGTCCCATATTTCAACTGTGCCCGCACCGTAGGCACCACCGGGGATAACCCCTTCAAAATCGGCATATTCCAACGGATGGTCCTCAACCCGGATCGCCAGACGCCGGACACCTTCTTCCGTGGAAGGTTCTTTGGGGACCGCCCAACTTTTGAGAGCCCCTTTCATTTCCAGACGCAGATCGTAATGCAAATGAGTCGCCCGGTGTTTGTGAATAACAAAAATAGGATGTTTCTGTTTTCGGCTGAGCATCGTTGTTGTTTCTCTGCAAGTTAAGAACTATGCTTCCCTGCCAGCACTGTCCCCGGCCTACTCAAACATAAGGAACATAAAGCGGTTCATACATTTGACTTTGGAGATAAGCTCGCAAGTTTTTGGGACGAGGTTTCCCGGCAAGTTTTTGTTGGTAAGCCACTGACGCAATCGCTTCGGCAATGGCTAAAGAAACCTTGCGGATTTGATTCAAAGGCGGATAAAGAGTGCCGCTTTTAAAGTCCTCTTCTGTAACCAGTTCGGCTAGCGTCTTTGCGGCCACGAAAAACATTTCATCCGTCACATGCTTGATATGACAAGTCGTGATCCCCAATCCCATACCCGGGAAAATATAGGCATTATTACTTTGTCCTGGCTTGAGAAGTTTTCCGCCGTAATTTACCGGAGCGAACGGACTGCCGCTGGCAAAAATAGCCTGTCCTTGTGTGAATTCATAAGCCTCGCTTGCCGTACATTCCGAGCGGCTGTTCGGATTGGACATTGCGAAAATAATCGGCCTCGGATTTATCCGAGCCATGGCTTCCAGAACCGCTTTTGTAAAAATTCCCTGTTGCCCGCTCGTGCCAAAAAGTGCCGTGGGTTTTACAAGTTCAATGGCACCCAGACAATCCGCGGCTCCGGAACCGTCGAATGCAAAGGCTCGTTTTCGTTCTGTGAGGTCCGTACGGCTCGAAATCACAAGCCCTTTGGAATCCACAAATAAACAACGCCGGCGCGCTTCGATCTCGCTCAAGCCTTCGCGCTTCATCGCGGCCACAATCAATTCCCCGATCCCAAGTCCTGCCTCGCCGGCACCCACAAAAAGGATTTTTTGATCTTTAAGACGTCCGACCGAACTTTTTATTTCTTTTCCGAAATAGTAGTTTGGACGACCCCAATCTCCGCTTCGCTGCGATTGATCGGTATTGAGACCGCCTTGAATCATCGCCGCGGAATAAAGCCCGGCGAGTGCCACGCTTGCGGTCCCCTGAATATCATCATTGAACATACACGCGCGATCCCGGTATTTCGCCAAAAGACGGAAGGCGTTTTCATTCGCAAAATCCTCGAATTGAATCAGGACATGGGGAAAAACTTCGCGGGCCGCGGTCACAAATTCCTCGATCAGATCGTCGTACGCTTTCCCTCGCAGACGCCGGTCCGTAATCCCGATATACATCGGATCCTTTAAGAGCGCCTCGTTATTCGTTCCAACGTCCAGGGTCACGGGAAGACATTGCTCCGGATGGATCCCAGCGCACGCGGTGTAAAGCATCAGCTTCCCCACGGGAATTCCCATGCCGTCCACTCCGAGGTCACCGAGCCCAAGAATCCTTTCTCCGTCCGTCACGACGATCACACGCACATCTTTCAAAGGCCACTGCTTCAGGATTTTCCGCATTCGTCCTTTATGCTGTGCGGTAAGAAACAATCCTTGGGTACTGCTCCTGAAAATGTGGCCGTATTCCAGGCAGGCCTGTCCCACTGTCGGGGTATAAACAATCGGCATCACTTCTTCAAGATGATCAATAAGCACCCTGTAGAAAAGCGTTTTGTTGCGGTCATGAAGCGCAGTTAGATAAACATATTTTTCCAATGCCGTGCTTTTTCCGCGAATATTATCCATCACACGCATGACCTGATTTTTCATGGAATTCACACGCGCCGGAAGAAAACCGAGAAGTCCTAAAGCCTCCCGCTCTTTTTGAGTGAAGGCTGTCCCTTTGTTTAGCAAAGGATCCCGTAATAAATCTACACCTTTGGGATAAATTTTTTTGATCGTTTTTTTCTTCATAGTTACGGGCACCGTCAAATTTTCTTAGATCCCATGATAACACCCAACATTTGTATATACCAGCATCGATACGGACAGTATCCGTTAAATTATGCCCGCGAGTTGTTTTTTCAAAACGTGAGGTGCGGTTCGGCCTTTTTCAGGAGTTTCGTCAGTTTTCCAAGGTCGGCAAGAGAACGGATCCGGACGCCTGCTTCACGGAATGCCATGATGCGGTCGACCATCACCTGCCCCAGGCCCGGAACACGGAGGACCCGCTGCGGGTCATCGGTATTGAGATTCACGGGAAAAAATTCCGGATGTTCCTTGGCCCACATTTCTTTCGGATCGGCTGTAAGAGAAAGGTTGCCTGCAGGATTCAGCGGGATTTCTCCGGCCTGAAAACCGTATTTACGAATGAGCCAGTCCGCCTGATAAAGACGGTGCTCGCGAACCAGCAGGTCTTTGTTGGCCGCTTTCGAGTTTTCTCCCGGGAGTTCCGGCGCACCCGCGCCTCTTTGATAAGCGCTGAAGTAAACGCGTGAAAGTCTCAACTGTTTATACAATTTCCAGGAATACCCCAGGATCTCTTTGTCCGTTTCCGTAGAAGCACCCACCACAAATTGCGTCGTCTGTTTGATCCCAGAGTAATCCGATCCTTTCGCGGTCAGCTTGCTGATCAACTGGATCGGCCGGAGGATATCACGCTGATAGTTTTTAGTGGTACTGAGATATTTAAAATTCGCTTCGCCCGCAGTCTCGATATTGAGCGACACAGCCGTGGCAAGTGAAAGACTTTGACGGATTGCGGCATCGGACGCACCGGGAATGATCTTTAAATGAATATAACCTTTGAATTGTGTTTTTCGAAGCTGGAGTGCCACGCGGTTGATGTGTTCCATGGTGGTGTCCGGGTCTTTCGAGACCGCACTCGACAAAAAAAGACCGCTGACTTTTCGGGCATGGTAATACGAAAGAAATGTCCGGGTCAATTCCTCGGGACTTAAACTGCAACGCCTAGCGTCCGCACCGGCCCGGAGCGGGCAGTATTTGCAGTTGTTGACGCATTCGTTGGAAAGAAGTGTTTTAAAAAGAAAAGTCCTTCCGCCGTTGGGAAGAATGACTGGATAGATCCATTTGTCTTCTTGGGAACGGCGGCGATGTTCGTTCTCCCGTGTCGCGCAGGCGCAGGCAAGATCATATTGGGAATCGCGGGACAGGATCGCGAGTTTTTCTTCCGCGGCGGGACTTCTAAAAATGCCGACCATAAATAACCTCCCCGGGATTGCCCCGGTCTTGAGTGGATTTTGCTGTGTTGGCCCGAACCTTCGGGGATATGTTTAACGGCAGGTTTTTTTTAATTTACATATAGCAAAATATAGCAAATTGCATGACGAAAAAAGTTGCGACCAGGCGAAAACATCGAACTCCTCGTGAAGGCCTGGTTTGCAGCGAATTCTAGAACCGTTTCCGGTTTAACATCGAAAGCCGCTCTTGGATCTGCTTGATCATGTCCAAGCATGCCTGCATAGCTTTCGAGGCTTGAGCGGCATCCTCTGCTGAATCTCCCAAAGCACTATAGGTATTCGCGGATTTTTCGAAAAGCTGCCCGGCCTGAATAAAAAGGTTCATCGCTGCTTTCAGATTCCCGCGGTTCGATGGATTTCTTTGGACCAATTCAAAAGCCTGTTGCTGAAGCCGGATCGCGACCGTGGCATCATTATCCGCCTGGGATTTATAAGACTCGGGCGACATGGCGCCGAATCCCAAAGGCGAAAAGGCGATTAGTGTCACTCCCAAAAAAACCAAAAAAATTTTCACCCAAAACTCCTTTTTGTTTGAGGTTGCTAAAAGCACCGTCGCATTGAACGGTACACGGTACTATGTTACGGCTTTATCTGAAATAAGGACATCGATCCGGCAAAGGACGAAAAACGCAGCTTTCATCGCAGGGAACGATCCGGACTGTCGCTTCGCATCCTGGCATGTTGTTCCGAAGGTCCTTTTCAATCCTATCAGAAATCCGATAGGCCTCGGGAAAAGATATCTGTCGCGGTAAAATCACACTGCATTCTACAAACTTTTTCCGGCCCGAACTCCGGCTGCGAATGTCCCGGAACTCGCAACATTGTCCCAGATATTTTCCGAGCTGCTTCATCACCTCCATTTTACTGTCTTCCTCGAGGGAGGCGTCCAAGAGCTTTAAAAAAGCGTGTCGGGTCATTTGAAAAGAAGGGATGGTGATCCAAGCGCCGACAATGAGCGTGGCCACAGGATCCAGATAAACCGTCCAGGATCTTAAAGGCGTCGGCATCAAAAGTATCAGAAGCAAAAATGCGGCCGCAATCGTCAGGGAAATAAAACCCTCCAGCTTATAATGAATGCCTTCAGCACGAACCGCCGGCGAATGACAGACAGCTGCGAGGGAGAGGATCCAGGCCGAACCGATAAAATTGACCGCAACGCTGACGATGCTGAACCCGAAACCCAGCCAGGGCACGCCGATCTCGGACGGATGATAAATATGGATCACGGCCTGGACCGACATCACAAGCGCAATCCCGATCAGGACGATCCCCTCGACAGCTTCGCAGATGTGTTCTATCTTCCCGTACCCGTAATTGTGAACAAGGTCCGCCGGACGGTTCGAAACCTTGACCGACTGATAGAGAACAACGGAAATAATCAGCCCCACCACGGTAATCCCTAAATCGGTCGCGATAGCCAGCGAATGGACAAGAAGCAAGGCCACAAGCTTCACGGCAAAAAGAAATGCGTTACCCGCCAGACTGATCCGCGCGGCCTTGAGCATCGCCGCCTGCTTGGCCCCTTTCATCCTAGTTAAACCTTCCTTCCTTTGAAAAGCTCCTGCCGTTTAAAAATAAAATAGGATCGTTGCATTAATGTCTTGAGGAACTCTGGCTCGCTTTTTTCTTAAGCCAGTCCTGCAGGATCTGAGTCCCGACTTCCGTCCACGTCGGAGCTTGGGGAGACGGCACGCGAGCTTGCGTCTTCCGTTCCTCCGGAACAAGATCGATATCCATGGTGGAGGTAATCCCTTTTTCGATCTTAACGGTCTGAGTCTCCTCACGGTGGAGCGGCGCAACGAATTTGACAACGTAATTACCGGGGCTAAGTGCTTCGGCTTTGTAATAACCTTTGATATCCGTCTTGACTGTACTGGCCACAGCTCCCTCCGCGTCCTTGATCTCAACTGAGACCAACTGTAACGGACGGGCAATCCTCGCGTCCCGAACAATGCCCTGGAGACTCCCGTGGTCACCGCCTGAAAAAATATGGCTTTTGAGGGAATAAATACCGCATGTGATCGAGATGATCCCGGCCAGAAAAGCAATAATAACATTCATCTTTTGAAAATGCGAAATCGTGGACCGTGGCAATGGATGGGTCGGAGTATTCATGAGAGTAATACCGCCTCAATTGTTTTTTGATCTGAAAAGAACCCGAACATAATCTGTTTCTGGTTGCGTATTATAAAAGAATCCCCATCTTTTGTCATAACAGTTTGACACAATCGAAAGGAAGGATGCCGAAAAAAATTGAAGGGGTATTTCTTTAGCTGGAAACCACAGGCTAGAGTCTATACGTTATTTTGATCTTTAATAGGTCCCAGTCTTCAGCATATGTTCGTCCGAGATCCCAAAATAATGCGCGAACTCGTGAAGCACGGTGTCCCGAACGGCTGCCCGCATCTCCCGCCGATTGCGACAGGATCGCGTCACAGGTCCCCGAAAAATCGTGATCTTGTCCGGAAGAACGTCCCCGGAATGGTGCGTCCGCTGCCCCAGCGGAACGCCTTCGTAAAGTCCCAAAAGCTCTTCGTCCGTCCCGGTCCCGGATTCCTTTTTCTGACGGACCGAGGGTTCCTCCTGGATCACAATATTGATGTTCTCGAGCCTGCGCTTGAATTCTCCCGGAAGGTTTTTTACCGCATCCCGAACTAGCGCTTCAAATTCTCCAGCCTGACTCTCTTTTTTTCTCATGATCCCCGTTCGTTCTCGTAAAGTAGAATGACACTTAGCATATCATACGGGTGCTGATGTTTGTTTTTATAAGAATCAATTCCAAACTGCCGTGAAGACAGGTTCAATTAGATCAGCGTGTCTTTTGATACCCGGCATTATTTTATGTTCTATGACGGAAGAGGCCGCATAATGGAATTGGGAGCACTTGAAGTGATTTCTGGATTGCTGTCTTCAGGAAGCCCTCACCCTCTTCCGTTGTCCTATATGATGGGACTTTTGCTTAAATCTTTTTCTTTTCCAGCAACTTCTGATCCCATGCGACTTGGCGGTTGGATGCCTTGATAGCAACCAGGTGACGCGCTCCCCTTCTCAGCAAGAAAAGCACTGCGTAACATACGACCATAAATTTCATGAGGAACCAAAACAAATGAGGAAAAAATACCAAGACTGGGAGGGTCAAAATTAAGATCAAAAAATGGCGCATTAAAGTGGTCAGAACGGCCACGACATCGATAGTATCTACTAGGGTATTTTTTGTCATTTGGAAGTTTTTTATTTTGTGCGTTTGATCGGATTTCCCCCTCCGAACGAACACAAAACGATTTAAATGTACACGACCGATTGCATATTGACAAGGGCTCTGCTTAAAAAAAATGGCTTTCTTTCCCGATGGGACTACAAACTGAGCGCCCATTGTCTAAAAACACGATAAGCCCTCTGATTTAACTAGCAATTTCGATCTTTTTATAGCATGCTTCTCTGCTAAAGCTGGCCCGAACTGCTTCTTCCCGTATCAGCGGCCAGAACGACCTTTGGCTTTCCGGTCTTTTCGTAATTCTTTTTTAGCACTGTGCAGTTGCTTTTTGTCTTGGCGCATTTGCCTGACGTTCTCTTGATGCATCGTCTTGAGCTGTGCCTGGAGCTCTTTAGTCTTTGCGGTATCTCCGGCTTTTCTGGCTTCCCGAATCTGCTCCCTTAAGGCTTTTTCCTCAGACCGGGCCGCTTGAGCATTTGTTTTGATTTCATTTTTTCCAGTTTTAATTGTTTCTTTATCCTGAGCCAACTCTTCTTTCAAAGTCGTTCCCTCATTGACGGCTGCCGCTGGAACGGTTTCCGCGGTACCGGTTGCCGCAGAAACAACCGTATCTTCCGCAAAAAGTGACGGCACGCTAAACAGGCCAACGTAAAAAAGAATCGCCACAAAAATCCAAAGTATCTTTTTCATTTTTTTATTTTCCTCCTGTTGGTTGTTTTCGAAAACTAAAATCTAAAATCGCTTCCGCTCTTTAAGAATGCCATCGTTGTCCCGACTTCCTTCTATTTCCAAAACCCGATGGGATACCCTCGGATCAAACATTCAATACATCGCCGTTTTTCTTAAGGACCAACCCATGCCCCTTAACATCCACAAGCACCTGATCATTTCCCAAAATTTCATTTTTGATCAGTGCCTTTGCCAGACGTGTTTCCAGCTCCCGCTGCAAATATCGCTTAAGCGGTCTGGCTCCATACACAGGATCATAACCGTTTTGGACGATCAAGTCACGGGCCGCATCCGAAAGTTCGATCCAAATCTGCCTCTCGGTCAACCGTTTCCGCAGATCCTGCGTCAAAAGATCGATAATCTTCATCAATTCCAAGCGACTCAGGGGCTTGAAAAGAACGACCTCGTCGACGCGATTTAGGAATTCGGGACGAAAGTGTGCGCGCAGTTCGTCCAGAACCTTTTTTTTCGTCTCTTCTTTGAGCACACCGCCCTGAGAGATATCTTCCAGAAGGTATTGCGAACCGATGTTACTCGTCATGATCACAACGGTGTTTTTGAAATCTACGGTCCTGCCCTGGGAGTCGGTCAAACGGCCGTCATCCAGAAGTTGCAGCAGAACGTTGAAAACATCATGGTGTGCCTTTTCAATTTCATCCAGCAGAATCACGCTATAGGGTTTCCGACGAACCGCTTCCGTCAACTGACCGCCTTCGTCGTACCCGACATAGCCCGGAGGCGCACCGATCAGCCTCGAAACGGTATGGCGTTCCATGTATTCGCTCATATCGATGCGAATCATATTTTCCTCACTATCGAAAAGGGCCTCGGCCAAGGCCTTCGCCAGCTCCGTTTTCCCGACACCAGTCGGCCCTAAAAAGATAAAGGAACCAATAGGACGCCTCGGGTCCTTGATGCCGGCCCTTGCTCGAAGCACCGCATCCGCCACCCATTGAACGGCCTCGTCCTGTCCCACAATCCGGCGGTGAAGCACATCGTCCAAGTGCAGAAGCTTTTCCCTCTCGCCTTCCACAAGACGGGATACCGGAATTCCTGTCCATCGTGAGACGATCGCCGCGATTTCCTCTTCGGTGACTTCTTCGCGCAAAAGCTTTTTTTCATTAGGTTTTTTGGAAAGCGCTTTCTCCTCATCTTTAAGCTTTTTTTCGAGATCGGGTAATTTCCCATAACGAAGTTCGGCCACTTTACCCAAATCCCCTTTGCGCTCAAAGGCCTCGGTATCAAGCTTTGCTTTTTCGATCTGTTTGCGAAGCAAACGCAATCTCTGGATCGCCTGTTTCTCGGTTTCCCACTGGGCTTGCATGGTCTTTTGTTTTTCCCGAAGATCGGCTAATTCTTGTTTAAGATCGTTCAGCCTGTCTTTGCTTGCCTTGTCCTTTTCTTTTTTTAAGGCCGTCTCCTCGATTTCAAGCTGCATCACGCGTCTTGAAACTTCGTCAAGCTCCGTCGGCATGGAGTCAATCTCGGTCCGGATCATGGCGCAGGCTTCATCCACCAGATCAATCGCTTTATCGGGTAAAAACCGGTCCGAAATATAGCGATTGGACAAAACCGCGCTTGCGACAAGGGCATTGTCCTGAATTTTTACGCCGTGATGCACTTCATAACGCTCCTTGAGCCCGCGCAAAATCGAAATCGTATCTTCCACGGAAGGCGGGACCACCATGACAGGCTGAAAACGTCTTTCCAGCGCCGCGTCCTGTTCGATGTGCTTACGGTATTCGTCAAGCGTCGTGGCGCCGATGCAGTGAAGTTCTCCTCGCGCGAGCATCGGCTTCAGCATATTGCCCGCATCCATAGACCCTTCCGCCTTTCCGGCACCGACAATGGTATGAAGTTCATCGATAAAAAGAATGATCTGGCCGTTGCTTTTCTTGATCTCTTGCAACACTGCCTTCAAACGTTCTTCAAATTCTCCGCGGTATTTTGCCCCCGCCACCAAGGATCCCATATCCAAAGCAAAAATAGCTTTGTCTTTTAAACCTTCCGGGACATCTCCCTTCACGATCCTTTGGGCCAGGCCTTCTACAATGGCTGTTTTCCCGACACCGGGCTCTCCGATGAGCACAGGGTTATTCTTTGTCTTACGTGAAAGGATCCGGATTACCCTTCTGATCTCCCCGTCCCGGCCGATCACCGGATCCAATTTTCCTTTCTTGGCCTGCGTCACAAGTTCCAACCCGTATTTTTGAAGCGCATCATAAGTCCCCTCCGGATCGGCGCTCGTCACGCGCTGATTTCCCCGTATGGCGGTCAGAGCCTGAAGAACTTTTTCTCTTGAGATATGAAATTCCCTGAAGATTTTTCGTGAAGGAGTAGCGGCATCTTCATCGAGAAAGGAAAGAAGGATGTGCTCCACGGAAACATATTCGTCTTTAAGCTGTTTCGCTTCTTGTCCAGCTTTGAATAAAAGGGACTGAAGCCTCTGTGTGACGTAAATCTTTCCGATCTCAGTCCCCGCGCCGGAGATCCTAGGCATCCTCCCAAGTTCCTCCTCAAGATGTTCTTGGAAAGACTCGACAGAAACATCCATCTGCTGAAGCAACCGGGGAAAAAGACCCTCCGACTGGGTCACAAGCGCTTTCAGCAGGTGCTCCCCGTCAACTTGCTGGTGGCCATATTCCACGGCGATGCTTTGAGCCTGAGCAATCGCCTCTTGAGATTTCAGCGTAAACTTATCGAGATTCATTGGAACCTTCTCCGTTTTCGGTTCAATCGAATGCCAAGGGATACAGCAAAGACCCGCCAAGGAACGCGTTGATCCTCCATTCCTCCGGCGAGTGCCTACTCTATTTTAGCTATTCACCCGCCATACCGCAACGGCGGATTACTCCGATCCGAAAAATATGGTTTGGGGGAAAAATTAAAAAATTTGTTCTGCCTTCCATAAACTTCCACAACGGCTAGAACAGTATCTTGTGCCAGTCGGTATCAGCGCCCGATGGTCGTTGCCATGACATCTCAAAGGCGACTTACCTGTTCCTCCTGTTTTCCTCCCAAAGGAATCAAAAACCTTCTTGGATTTTTTCTCGTTTCCGATTATCCTGTTCATCGTATAGGTTCTTTTTTTGCGGATTTTCTTGGAAGAGTCATCCGCACCCAAAATTGTTTCTTTCAACTTTAAAATAAAAAAGCTGACTTAAAAACGAACATATATGAATGATCGAGACAGTTTCTATAAAATGGCGGGTGGCATTTTCAATCTTGTGGTCGGCTTGATCCTGCCTCTGGGTTGCCTCTTGCTCCGCTTTACCATCAGCGGCCAAATCAGCGGTCAGCCGTTTCCTGATGCGCTATGGATCGAATTAAGAGACAACCTGTTTTTCTACATCTATTTATTCGCTAGTTCTATCCTGTCTTGCCTGCTTTTCGGTTTTTGCCTCAACTTTTTGAGAAATGAAACGTCGAAACAAATAAGGTCGTTGGAGAGTTTTCACAAAGTTTTAGAGCTTCGTCAAAATGACCTGCAAAACATCAACGATTCTCTAAAAAACCAGACGGTCATTGATTATCTGACCGGACTTTTCAATCGGCGGTATCTCTGGCTCGAACTTGAAAAAGAAGTGGAGCGGGCCAAGCGGCTAAAAGCTTTAAAGCATGTGCTAAGCGCTATCATGATTGACGTCGATAATTTCAAAGGCATCAATGACCGCCACGGCCACCAAGTCGGTGATTATGTCCTGCAGGAAGTCGCACAGCTTCTCAAACGCAGCATCAGAGTCATTGATCTTGTGGGACGTTATGGGGGCGACGAATTTCTGGTGATCCTTCCGGAAGCTAACGATATCACAGTCCAGAAAGTCGCTGAGCGCATCCAAAGCAACGTCCATGATCTCACCCTCCGGTTTGCGGGAGAAGAATTAAAGGTCACGCTCAGCCTGGGAATTTCGACGGTCGAATATATTGAAAGTTCGAATGATATCGATGTTCTTATTGAGAAAGCCGATCAATCCCTGCTTGCCGCAAAAAAGGGCGGAAAAGACAAAATCGTATCCGGCTAAAATCCTCGGAATCTGTCCTCATATCCCCGTTCATCCTTGGTACTCCTTCCAAACGGCCTGAAGAGCATCAGCGGCACCCATTGAAATTTTAATGTCGACCAAGCCTGAGATGTCGGTTTTGTCCGGATTGATCTCGACGGTCGGTTTTCCGAAATGAGCGGCAAGGGTCATGGGATAGCGGATATACGGAAAAACGCTCGTCGTCCCGATGGAAAAATAGATGTCGAACATCTGACCAAGTTCACGTTCCATTTGATCGACTTTATGAGGCGGGAGACATTCTCCGAAAAAAACAACGTCGGGTCTGACAATGGTGCGGCACTCGGGACATCGCGGAGGAATGTCAAGGCCGTCGTAAGAGTCCACCCTCGTTTGCCATCCGCACCGCTCGCAAAGAATCTCATGCATATCGCCATGGATATCGATGACATTCTTTGAACCGGCCGCGTGGTGGAAGCCGTCGATGTTTTGAGTCAGGATCCAGACCCGCTCAAAATCCCGTTCCATTTCCGCCAGGATCTCATGAGCGCGGTTATGCTTGGCATGCCGGCACCTCCGTTCTATCTGGAAGAGATACTTCCAGGTAATCTCGGGTTTTTTCTGAAGCATCTCTCCTGCAAGCGCCGTCTCAATCGGAACTCCGTCTTCTGTGACTTTGTCATCATAGAGACCGCCCGTTCCTCTGTAAGTCGGCAAGCCGGAATCCGCAGATATCCCCGCTCCCGTGATGCATAAAATGCTTTTGCAGTTCCTGAGCAAGGCGGCCACTTTTTTGATCTGTGCACTTCTCATAGCTTTTGCTTTTCTTTGAAGATGTTGCGCCAGCAAAAGGTTCCCGCCCCCGCCGGGACAAAACCTTTGCGGCCTTTCGCGGATCCGAAATCCGTGGCTAAGTGGAAAGTTGAAAAAGTTTACGGACAGTCCCTTCGAATGAAGAAAGTAAGCGATTTTTTTGCTAGTTCAAAATGAAAATATATTCCGCCCCAGGAACCATCGATTTTATAAAATCTTCCGGCTTGAAGAACGCACTTCTACTCGTCTTATGCCGGAGGATTGGGACGACCGCTTGCCTGGTTGATAAGAGCGCATGCTTTTTGATTGTCCGCGGTTGAAAAAATCCCAACGATTTTGAAACCGTCCGAACTCGTACCATAGACAGATTCAACGTTGACGCCGTTTTGCCCAAGAATCTTTGCGACCTCGGCCAAAGTCCCGACTTTGTTTTCAAATTCAACAATCAGGATTTCCCGTTCCTCAATTTGTGGGATAAAGTAGGCAATGCTTTCTTTCGTTTTTTTGAAATCATCCCCGGAGACGATCAGCCGGAGGTGACCCATCTCGCCTTCCGTATGCGCCGTCAGATGAACGATGAAAATGTTCTTTTGAGCCAAGGCGTAAATGATCCGACCGAGAAGCCCTGTTTCATCTTTGGCGACACAGTAGATTTCTTTCCCAAGAGTCGCTCGTGCCATTATCGCTCCACTTGTTGAAAACTATTTTCCTTAAGATCAAGATTTTACCAGATGCAATAAACAACGGCCGTTTGACACTACAGCTTGGTCGCGAGGGTTTGCTCCTCCTGAATTTTTTTTCGGACATTGTTGAAAAATTTCTTTGTCCCCCACACTTCTGGATCCCATTGATCTCCGATCTTCAGAAATAATGTGCGGGCGGTCTCAAAATCCCCAGCCCTATAAGCCGTTAACGCAAAATCATTTAAGTAATGATTAGATTTGGGAAAATCATTCGTAACTCTTTCATAAACCGCTTTTGTTTCTTTCCACGCAACAGGATCTTTTTTGAAATATTCCTTGGTATCATCCCGGTAATACATTTCCCGGTGAGCATCAGCAAGAATCAGCGGGATAATGGTTTTGGGCGGGGCATTACTGGCAGCCTCCCTCGCAAAAACAAACATTTGTTCACGGGAGCCATGCCACTTCGGCATTAAATAAGTTAATTTTAGAAGATAGGCCCTATAAGCCGTAGGGTCCACTTTAACGGCCTGTTGGAACCATTTTTCCATTTCAGCAAACTCCAGGCCTTGGCCTCTTGCAACGGTTAAAAGATTAATAGGGGCCCAAGGATCGTCTGGATTGAGTCCATACGCTTTGGTCAGATACTTTTGGGCTATCTCAAGGCGTTCACGATAGAGCCGGTATCCTTTGGACGTGACTGTTTTTGAAAAACCGGCACCCCGGGCTTCCCAAGCATAATCAATATAGAAAATTCCTGCAACCAAGTTAGCAAAATGAGCATTGGGCCTTTGCTTCACCCATTTCTCGATTAGTTTTAAACGATCTCCAAGCGGTACTCCCATAGCTTTAGGAGCTACGAGTTTGTTGATTTCCTTACGAAATTCTGCGGAACCATCCTCGTCCTTCTTGTTTGCTTTCAGCAATACTGCTAACTGTGTTTCCAATTCATCATAGCGTCCCCTTTCCAACATCACATTCAGGTCATTCGGATTGACTTTCAGCGGCGCGTGGACACTTTTCAAATAGGCTCGAACAAGTTTTTCGTGTTCCGCATGGGGAGCTAAGGTAAGGTAACGTTGGAAATAATGAATTGCGTTGGCAGTATCCCCTTTGACTTGATACGCCCTGGCAACTGCATGGTTATATTCCGGTTTTTCCGGCTCATATTCCAAGGCTTTTAGATAATAACGAATCGCTGATTCCTGATCTCCTTTATTAAAAAAATGAATCCCGATTGCATAAGCTGCATCACTCTCATCAGGATCCACGTAGAGTGCCGCTTTTTGAAATTTGTAGTAATTATCTTCATCACGACGGGCATAATAATAAAATGTCCCCATATTCATCAGAGCAATAGAATAATCCGAGCATATCTGCAGGGCCATTTGATAATTTTTAAATGCTCTTTCTTTTTCGTTCAGCCGTTTTTCATTGCGACCACGGGTTAAGTAATTCCCGGACAATTCGGTCATGTCGCTTAAAATAGATTGTATACCCTTCAGGCGCAAGGCCGCCTGTGGGTCTGTTTTTTCTATTTCGGTTTTCAGAAGCTCCTTTAGATCAAGGTTCTTAAGACCATTGATGACGAGAGACGTTTCCGCTTTTTTAAGTAGCACCTCATCTGCTCGGGTTTTGGGATCGGTGAACAAAGCTATGATTTTTCGTAGCTTCTCAGAATCACCCGTTGCCCTGAAATCTGCCCAAAGAAGATCCAGATCCTCTGCCGTCGCAATATTGGGCACGGCCTGGCCCGGTTGTTGAGCCTCTTGAACAATCGCATTGAGCCAATTTGAAGCTTCGACGCTTAAAGCAGTCCCCAACGCTTTGATTTCTTCGATCCTCTGAGGTTTTCCTTTTAAGGCCGTACTAAAAAAATGTTTGGTATAAGCGGCCGTTTGGGAGTCTTTAAGCAAGGCCGGATTTTTTAAAAAGGTTTTGAGATAAGCAGTGAGATTTTCTTCGTCGAAATTACGGTAATAATACAAAAGCGGCCAACGAGGGTCCTCCGGAAAGATCACAACATCGTTTTTTGTTGCGGGATGGTTCGTGTCCAACAGTTTCGCCAGAGCCTTTTTGAGGTTTTCATTGTTTTTGATCAACTGTATGCCAGGATCGAGGGACGCTTCTGTTTTTTGCGTTTCCCGAACCTCACCAATCTCATCACGAGAAAAGGTAAGCACTACCCCGCTATAAAAACAATCAAATTGAACAAACTGGTCTGTCTTGTTAACAATTTTTCCGGAAACCGCATTGCCGGATTTGAAAATGATGGTATCGGCACAAAGAACGACTGGAAAAAGAAAATAAAAAAACGTGCTGAGAACAATTCCTTTTCGGATGTTCATTTTTCAGCTCCCTTTTTTATAAAACCCACATGAAACGGGATGTTGTTGTTTCTGTGTGTGAGCTTATCGTCCAATGATTACTTTTTCTTTTTGGATTTTTTGGCGTTTTTGGAACTGGTTTTGGACTTTTTCTTTCTCGCGGAAGTTTCTTGCACCAGGGCAGGCATCGAAGGTTTGGGCAGATTCGGTATTTTGATGCCGCTGGTGATATCCTTTGGCACATGGCCGGCCTTGCGGATTGCAAAGCATTCCGGACAGTAGACCGGGCGGCCTTCGCTGGGTTTGAAGGGAACTTTGCAACTTTTGCAGCAATCCGCACAGACGGCTTCATACAAAACCTTTTCCCGGGGACTGCGTTCCATTTGGGAATTTAGAACAGGATGCGGCGGCTGTTGCGCAGGACGCTGGACATTCTGGAGAAGAGACCTTATTTCCGATGGCAGGGATGAAGCCCGGCCAAGAATCTGATCCGTTTTTTTCTCTAACGTTTCAAGCCGTTCCACAAATTTTGTCATGACTGCTACTAGATCCGGCAACTCACTCCCTGCTGTGGACTTCCGGGATAATTTTTTGGGTGTTTTTGCTTTTGTGCGCTTTTTCATAGAAGTCCTTTTTTAGTTCGATGACTGGAATTCGGGATTTTAAAGAGGTTTATAAATCGCGCATTAAAATCTTTTATGCATCTGAGCCGGTTTTTGCAAGAATGTTTTCGTTTCAGAATCCGCTTCCCTGAATGGCCCGTAGTGATTTCTCATTAACTCCATCCTAAAACTAATGAGAGTCTACCTCTCCTTTTTCACCTAGGTATCAGCTTGCGGATTGCTATTTCAAAAAAAAGCGCTGCTTTTTAGGCTTTTCCGCTTTTCACTAATTTTTCGGCTTCGAGCCAGATTTCAAGGTCTTTGCCTTGGACGCGACCCTTTTTTTCCCAAAGTTCTTTGGCTTTTTTCTGGATACGCGCAGTCATTTCGGCATCCGAACATTTTGGCGTTGAAGTTTTATTCCATCCTAAATCACTGATCTTTGCCATTATTGGTTCCTCCTTGGCTCTTTCGCCTGTTTAATCCTCATCTCCTCAAAAGAAAAGCCCCATGGTTAAAAGCGCGCCCCCTATGGCCGCAGAGCTCAACATCACGACCCGAAGCGCAAGCGGTTCGTTTACAAGGGCTATTAAAATCTCGCGCGATTTTTTATAAAAAAAAATCAGCGGCACTATTTTGACTAATCCGAGACTGAGAACGAGCGTCACGACGAATCCGTATATGCTCGCAGCTTTCCATAGCTCCATCCAAGTCCCTAACACCCAGAGCAATATCAAAAAACCAATTGCCGGCAGCCATTGGGGCCGTTTGTCAGGATAGATTTTTAAAAAGATATTTTCCCACTTTTTCTGAAAAAATACAACCCACAACCCGCCCAAAACCATCCACGCCCCAAGCAAGATGCTGAGAAATTTAAAATAGTTCATTTTACTTTTCTTCCCGCGCGGCGCTTTGTTTGCCGCACGACTTCATCTGTTTCCATCCTTCCACGATAACCGTCACGCCAACGACAAAAAAGGAAAGAAAACCGACCAATGCGAAAATTGCTTCCTGCAACGTCCCGGCCCAAAATGCACACCCGATGAATGCGAGTCCCGGTAAAAAATAGTTCAAAAAATATTTTGGAGATTTCATAAACTGCGGTTTCAAGAGTTCCTCTTTATCCAATCCTCATCGGGCAACGAAGGCTTAGGGTCGGGTTCTATAAAAGAAAAATTACACTGGGGGCAATGCCCTCTTTCTAACACTGATAGAGCAGACTTGTAAAGCCCTTTTACTGGTATTGAAAATATTTTCCCGCAAGCAGGACAAATCCCCAACAAAGTTTCAAAGCCCACTCCGATACCGATCATGATAAACGTCAGGATTATGATTTTATCATAGGATTGCGTATGAGCGCTGAGCTCATAAAAAAGAGGCACTGCAAAAATCAAAGCAGCTACGATTTCAAACGATCTTATAAAAAAACTTAGCCTTTTGTAGGGCGCCAGCTTAAGAGGCAACCGGATAATTTTACTCATGATAAATTGTTTTACTAAAAAAACAACCAGCATCCAAAAAACAACGGTCATTATCAAATAAATCAAGCACATACGGCGCCCCCTTTATCGATAAAGTTTATTGTTTCAAAAATGAGGAGCAACTGCAAGAAAGAAAACCCGTTAAATCCTTCGGCCAATTGACGATTCAAATGACAGGTTGCTTGCTTTTCAAAGACTTAACAAGTAGCATGGGCACATTTAAAAGGGAGCGGAATAGATGGAAGAAGCACTTTTAGATGCATTAAAAGACACGCTAGCCATGGTCCCCTGGCTCTTCGGGATCCACGTTGCGCTTGAATTCTTTGCAAAAAAAACAGAGGACTTCACCACTGAGAAAATCAGCCATAGAGGCAGTTTAGCTCCTTTTCTCGGTGCGGTTTTCGGCTGTATACCGCAATGTGGTTTTTCGGTCATCGCTGCCACGCTTTATGCCCGACAATGCATTTCACTCGGAACACTCCTGGCCGTTTTTATTTCCACTTCCGATGAGGCTATCCCAGTCATTCTTTCTCAGCAAGACAAAGCCCCGCTAGTCTTTTGGTTCCTGCTAACAAAAGTCGTTATCGGAACTATCGCGGGATATACCATCGATAGTCTCATCAAAAAGCCACCCTCTGAAAAAACCCATCTTCCTCATGAACACATCATTCCCTCAGCCGGACATCAGCATTGCTCCTGCCATACCCACCAGGGCAAGGAGGCCTGGTGGAAAAGATATCTGTTCATTCCGTGGAGGCATACCATCAGGATTTCTTTTTTCGTTTTCCTTGTCTGTCTGGGACTCAACATACTCCTCGAACATACCGGAGCGGAAAACCTCTCGCGATTTTTCTTTTCCAATACATTGTTTCAGCCTATCATGACCATACTGATTGGTTTGATCCCTAATTGTGCCGCATCTGTAATCATCACCGAGGTTTACTTGAAAGACAGTATCAGTTTTGGCTCAGCGATCGCTGGCCTTTGTGCAAGCGCGGGACTTGGTACGATTGTTCTTTTTAAAGAAAACAAAAATACGAGAGAAACTTTTCAAATTATCGGACTTTTAGCCGGCATCAGTCTTTTGGCTGGTTGGATTCTGAATGTTATCGGATAAAACACGGGAATAACCGTATGATGTTATTCAAAAAACAAGTAAAAACAACGATGCTAGAAAATTCTCAAAAACACAAGCAATGGGCCGCCAACAGCTCTGTCCTTGCCGCTGTGGGCCTTACCGCCTTCAAAATCGTGACCGGTTTTATAACAGGCAGTCTCGGCATTATTGCCGAGGCCGCTCACTCAGCCCTCGACTTTGTTGCCGCGGCCATGACAGCGATCGCAGTCCGCCTCTCGGGAAAGCCGGCGGACGACGAACACCCTTACGGACACGGCAAAATTGAAAATCTTTCCGCGCTTTTTGAAACATTGCTCCTCTTGGTCACCTGTTTCTGGATCATTACGGCCGCATTTCAACGGATCCATTCCGGCAAGATCGATATTGAAGTCAATATCTGGTCTTTTATCGTGATGTTCACTTCTATTATTGTGGATATCTCCAGGTCTCGCATGCTGTACAAAGCCGCTAAAAAGTATAACAGCCAGGCCCTCGAAGCTGACGCACTTCATTTCAGCACGGATATCTGGAGTTCTTTGGTGGTCATTCTGGGTCTTTTTTGCGTGAAACTCAGTGAGTGGTTCCCGGAATTAAAATTCCTGCATCTTGCGGATTCTTTTTCCGCCATCGGAGTTGGGATGATCGTGATCTTTCTCTGCATGAAATTGGGCATGCGGACAATCAGCGCTCTTTTGGATACCGCCCCCGCCGGGTTGGAACAAAAAGTCATCGCCGTGGTCGAGGTCATCCCCGGCGTTGTGGATTGCCATCATGTGCGGATCCGTTCCTCAGGACCGCATCTTTTCATTGATTTTCACGTCCTGGTGGATGGGAATCAATCCTTGCGTGACGCTCATAAATTAACCGAAGACATTGAACGCGCCGTCCAAAAAGTCGCACCCAATTCCGATGTCACAGTCCACCCTGAGCCGGATTGATCCAAAGCTCTAAAAACTCTTTGTCTCCACTGGAATCAAAATTTTAATGAATGCCAGTACCGCTTCACGCTTGCGAGAATGACATACGATTTTCGAGGATGCGTCTACTTAAGAAACTGCTTCTAAGTCTGCTCCCTTTTTTGTTCTACACACCCTTTGCGGGCAAATCTGCCCTTCAAACTTGGCATGCCTTTTGCTCTACATATTTGTATAAATGGTCGATTTTATGAAATTTTTAGAAACTACAAAAATGTAGAACAAATTCGTCAAAAAACTTTAAAAATGACAAAAGAGGAGGAATCGGATGAAAAACATAAGGAAGCTTTTATGGGGTCTAGCAGGATTCATTATTCTGATGGGAGGATCTCGGGCAGCGATGGCCGAAGAAATTGCCGTTTCTCCCATAAATACCGGCGATACAGCATGGGTGTTGATCTGTGCGGGACTTGTATTTTTGATGACGCCGGGGCTTGCCTTTTTTTATGGAGGCCTGGTGCGTAAAAAAAATATGCTCTCTGTGTTGATGCAATGTTTCATGCTGGCAAGCATCATCACGCTGCAATGGATTCTGTTCGGTTACAGCCTTTCGTTCGGCCCTGATATCAAAGGATTTATTGGCAGTTTAAGCTGGGCGGGACTTAACGGCGTCGGCGTAGTACCTTACGCGGATTACTCCGCAACGATCCCGCATCAGACTTTTATGATCTATCAAGCGATGTTCGCCATCATTACACCAGGTCTCATTCTGGGTGCCTTCGCGGAAAGAATGAAGTTCTCCTCTTTCTGCGTTTTCTCCCTTCTTTGGGCAACCATTGTTTATGATCCTGTGGCTCACTGGGTGTGGGGTGTCGGAGGATTCCTTCGCAATGCAGGCGCGCTTGACTTTGCGGGAGGCACCGTGGTCCATATCAACGCAGGAATTGCGGCCCTTGTGGCAGCTCTGATTTTAGGAAAGCGGAAAGGTTACCCGCAGCATATGTCCCCGCCTCACAATCTTCCGTTCGCTGTGTTAGGCGCCAGCATTTTGTGGTTCGGTTGGTTCGGTTTCAACGGTGGAAGCGCTTTAGCCGCTAATGGCCTTGCGACAAGCGCTTTAGTGGCCACCCACGTTGCCGCTGCAGCCGCAGGCTTGACCTGGTCACTGTTGGAATGGAAGTTTAATTCGAAGCCAACCATGCTGGGTATCATCACAGGGGCTGTCGCAGGACTCGTGGCCATCACCCCGGCCGCAGGATTTGTCAACGCGGTTGATTCAATCTGGATCGGGGCCGGCGTTTCAGTGATCTGCTATTTCTTCGTCGCCGTGGTGAAACCCAAACTCGGATATGATGATTCTTTGGATGCTTTCGGTGTCCACGGCGTCGGTGGCATTTGGGGAGCGCTAGCAACAGGTCTTTGGGCCAATAAAACGGTCAATGCTGCCGGAAACAACGGCCTTTTTTACGGAAACCCGGGGCTTTTATTTGTCCAGCTCAAAGCGGTCCTGATCACTATCGTTTATTCGTTCATTTTCTCTTGGATCCTTTTGAAGATCGTCGATGCGATCATGGGATTGCGCGTCTCAGAGGAAGAAGAGCGGATCGGGTTGGACGTCACACAGCACCGCGAATCAGGTTACACTATCTTAGATTAACCAGGGAGGAAAAGAGCCATGAAATACATTATCGCAGTTATTCAGCCGGACCGGTTGGAAGAAGTCCTCCGAATCCTGGAAGAAAAAGAAATCCATCTGGTCACCGTATCGAGCGTTCTCGGAAGGGGCCGCCAGAAAGGAATTTCCGAAGTCTACCGGGGGCACAAGGAAGGCGGCAGGCTTCTGAAAAAAGTGAAACTCGAGATTGCCGTCAACGAAGAGTTCGTGAAATCTACAGTGGACGCGATCAAGGAAGGCGCGCGGACCGGGCATATCGGAGACGGAAAAGTTTTTGTCCTGGATCTTCAGGAATGTTTCCGGATACGCACCGGAGAAACTGGAAAAGACGCAATCGGATAAAAAATCTTTCTCCTTCAAATCTTTACCGCTGTTGAAAATCATCGGTCCTGATGATTCCAGCAGCGGTAAAGTCTTCCCCCTTTCCCCTTTCTCGAGTTTGAGCTACAATAAATCAACATTTCAAGAATCTTCAAACTCTAAGGAGAAATCATGGCAAAAAAAGCGAAAAAAGCTTCCAAGAAAAAAACAAAGAAAACAGCTAAAAAATCACGCTGCGGTTGCTGCTGCAGATAATCCACCTTCAAACTGACGCGGTTCTTCTATAGACCGCGTCAGTTGTCTGAGAGAATGTCATGAAAAAAAAGGAAGATCCCGGTACAAAGAAACAAGGTTTTTTTTCCAGATGGCTGGAAAAGCTCGACAAAAAACTCGAAGAAAAAGCCAAAAAAAACGGCTGCGGGTGCTCCCCTAAGGATCAAAAGGGAGATTCATGCTGCGGCTGACCGCCGACTGGATTGTCTACTCTCTCTTACGGCTTCCTCCTGAGGCAAAATGGGCGGAAGCCGTTCATTTTTTTATTTATGATTCTGTCAAGATCCTGTCCTTGCTTTTCATAATGATCGCGGGAATCGGCCTTCTCAGGACTTACCTGCCTCAGGAAAAACTTAAGGGCTGGCTCACTCAAAAAAAAGGGTGGGGAAATTTCTTTGCCGCTCTTTTCGGCGCGGTCACGCCTTTCTGTTCCTGTTCTTCCATCCCTATTTTTCTCAGCTTTCTAAAGGCAGGGATCCCTCTTGGGATTGGCTTCTCTTTTCTGATCACTTCCCCTCTAATCAACGAATATCTGGTCGTATTGATGTTTGGTTTTTTCGGCTGGAAGATCACGCTTGCCTATATTGCAAGCGGCATGATGATCGGCACCGCTTGCGGGTTCGTGATCGGAAAAATGCGGCTTGAAAAATATCTGGTACAGGATATGTTCCCTACTAGACCTGAGGAACAAGAGAGGAAAGATTTCCGGGGATTGTTGCCGCGAATCCGTTTCGGGATCCGCGAAGCCCTGCTGATCACCAAAAAACTATGGCCCTGGATCCTCCTCGGCGTGGGTGCCGGCGCTTTGATCCATAACTATGTGCCGGAACAAAGTATCCACACCGTAATGCAAAAAACCGGTTTTTGGGCTGTCCCGGCCGCAACGGTCCTCGGCGTTCCGATGTACGGAAGTTGTGCGGCGATCATTCCCATCGCCGTCGTCCTGTTCCAAAAAGGCGTGCCTCTCGGAACCGCGCTCGCTTTTATGATGGCTGTTGCGGCATTGAGCCTGCCTGAAGCGATCATGTTGCGGAGAGCCATGAGACTCCATTTGATCGGCATTTTTTTCGGCGTCACAACACTTGCGATCATTTTCACGGGCTATGCCTTCAATATCCTTCAAGGGATCCTTGCTCCATGATAAATACAGAAACCACAAAGCATCCGGTTGTTTTTGAAGATGACCATCTCCTCATCATCAACAAACCCCACGGCGTGCTCTCTCACCCCAACCCAAATCACAAAACTTCCTCCGCCGCGTTCGAAGGAAATTATGATTTTGATGACCGCCGTTTTGACACTCCCCGGGGTCCTGTTTGGCTGATCCACCGTCTCGACCAGGACACTTCTGGAGTCCTTCTCGGGGTGAAAAATAAAAAGAGCGCACAGATTTGCCGTGAAACTTTTGAGCAGAGAAAGGTAGAAAAGGATTATCTTGCTCTTGTTTCCAGAAAACCCATGCCGCCGCAAGGCAAATGGAAAGATTCCTTGAAGGAACGCCGAACCGGAAGTAGTGTTCGCGCGATGATCAGCCGTTCCGGTCCGCCCAATGCTTTTCTTGCTTATAGACTGAAAGAGTTTTTCCCGAAACTGAACCTCACCTTGCTGGAAATAAAGCTGGTCACCGGCAAGACGCATCAGATCCGGGTCCAGTCCGCCTGCCATGGACATTTCGTCGCCGGAGACAGGGTTTATGGAAATTTCGGACTTAACAAGGAACTGCGTCAGGCCATCGGTCTTAACCGTCTCTTCCTGCATGCCTGGCGGCTTGTGATCCGGCATCCTGTCACCAGTCAAATCCTTGAAGCAGAAGCGCCGTTGCCCGATGAGCTGGAAAAATGCTTGCTCGCGGCTTCTTTTAAAAAATGAAGCTGCTGCTTTTACAGCCTCCGGTCCAGGATTTTTATGAAACAGATGTCCGGCTTCAGCCGATCGGACTTGCGTATTTAAAAGCCGCCATCGCGCAACACCATCCGGACGTCCAAGTCCTCGTTAAAAACTATCACCATGGCTGGGGCCGGAAAACGATCCCTCTGCCCAGGGAGTTTTCATACCTCAAAAAGTTCTACGCCAAAGACGATAAAAGTCCTTTTTCGACATTTCACCATTATTATCATTTCGGCGCTGATTTTGACGCCATCGCCGAAGATGTCGCCGGGGAAAAACCCGACATCGTGGGGATTTCCATCCTCTTCGCGCCCTACTACCGCGAAGCTGTTCGATGCGCCTCCGCGATCAAAAAGAAATGGCATGCTCCGATCTTGGCCGGAGGCTCTTTTGTTTCCACGATGCCGAAATTCATCCTTTCCCATCCGGACATTGATCTGATCATTCAGGGAGAAGGTGAACGCGCTTTGGTGGAATTCCTGACGGCTTTAAAGCGCGGCAAAGGTTTTCGAGAAATCCCGGGACTTGGGTTCAAAAAAAACACGCGCTTATTCTTAAATCCGAGAAAAGAAAATTTTAAGATCGGAGAGCTCCCCTTCCCGGACCTTTCAGACCTTCACGAAAAACATTACCTTTTCGAAAAAAAACCTATGTGTTTCATCGTTGCGTCACGCGGGTGTCCCTATCGATGCTCTTTCTGTTCCGTCCATAAAACCTTCGGATCCCGCTACCGAAAACGCCCCTCGGAAAACATTCTTGAGGAAATGAAATCACGCTACCGCGCCGGATACAGAGTCTTTGATTTTGAAGATGATAATTTCGCTTTGAATCGCGAAGAAACTATATCTCTCTGCGAAAAAATCGCCGCGGCGTTCCCGAAAAGAGACATTCAACTTTTGGCAATGAACGGCATCTGCTATTGGACGCTGGACAGGAAACTGTTGAAACAAATGCGGCAGGCCGGTTTCACGCACCTCAATCTATCTCTCGTCAGTACCAACGGGACTCTTCTTAAAGCTGTCCATCGGCCTCATTTTCTCAAAAAATACCGTTCCGTCGTCAAAGACGCGGCACGCCTCGGCTTCCGGATCGTTTCTTATCAGATCCTTGGCCTTCCCGGAGAAAGCCTGGATTCGATGATCAAAACCATGATCTGCAACGCGGGATTGCCTGTCCTTTTGGGAGCTTCTCCTTTTTATTTGATCCCAAACTCACCGATCGCAAACGACATCGAGGCTGAGACCGAGGAAGATATCTTTAAAGCGCGTCTGACCTCTATGGCAATCGAGACACCTCAGTTCGACCGTTCTGATATTTACACTCTTTTCATCACGACAAGGATTCTTAACTTTTTAAAAGGGATCCCGGTCCGTTCCAACAAGTGCTCCCTCCAAAAAGCTCTTGCCGTCGCTTCAAGATCGGCCCCGAGGTCAATGGCAGGCGTTGAAATATTAAAAAAATTATGGCATGAAAAACAATTTTATGCCTTCACCGCGAAAGGGCCGGAGCCGCTGCCGGAATTCAAGACTAAGTTGTTTTTCCGCGTTTGGGATAAACTTGATAAAATAGTCACGTTAGAAAATAAAATCATAACCATCCGGAGGTCTAACAACAGATGAATCTTAAAAAAATTGCCACGTTTTTATTTTTTTTATTGCTCTCTCACTCTGCCGGGATTGTGGGCTCTTTTTTTACCATCCCGGCCATTCCGGAATGGTATAACTTTTTGCAAAAACCTTCGCTGTCGCCTCCTAATTGGGTTTTCGCGCCAGTCTGGACAACACTCTTCACCCTCATGGCCCTAGCCGCTTATCTGGTTTGGAACAAGGGAATGAAAGAGCCTGCCGTGCGTTCCGCGCTTGCCTTCTTCCTAGCCCAGCTTGCGTTGAACAGCCTATGGTCATTCGTCTTTTTCGGACTGCGCTCCCCTTTCTACGGTCTTCTTGAGATTTTTGTTCTCTGGATCGCGATTTTGATTACAATATTGCAATTTCTCAAGATCTCAAAACTGGCTGCCGCACTCATGATCCCTTATCTTCTTTGGGTGAGTTACGCGAGCGGGCTTAATCTCGGGATTTTTCTTTTGAACCGTTAGCATCCGTTTAAATAGAAAGTTCGGTGTTTTAGTATGGAATGGTTTCATGAATTTTTTTCAAAACTTTATCATTTTGAAGAGCTGATCCGCTGGGGAGGGTATTTTATCCTCACAGCTATTGTTTTCGCGGAAACAGGGCTTCTCGCGGGGTTTTTTCTTCCCGGTGACTCGCTTCTTGTAACGGCGGGCCTTGTGGCAGCGGTAGATAACAACTTGAACATATGGGTCCTGAACACTCTGCTCTGCGTTGCCGCAATTGCCGGCGACACAACAGGATACTGGATTGGTTATTATTTCGGTCCTAAATTATTCAATAAGGAAGATTCCTTTTTCTTTCACAAGGATCACTTGTTACGTACTCAAAAATTTTATGAAAAACACGGCCCGAAAACCATTGTCCTTGCGCGCTTTGTGCCGATCATAAGGACTTTCGCACCTACTGTGGCTGGTGCGGGCAAAATGAATTACAGAAAATTTCTTGCCTATAATGTACTTGGAGGGATCGGCTGGGTCATGAGTATGACGCTTTTAGGGTACTTTCTCGGTCGTTCGATTCCCAACATTGAAAAAAAAGTTCATTGGGTCATTTTGATCGTGATCGTGCTGTCTCTTTTACCGATCCTCAGGGAGTGGCTTCACAGCCGCAAAAAATCCTGATCATGAGAGCCATTGCCCTATTAACAGTTTCCAATATTTTCATGACGGCCGCTTGGTACGGACATCTCCGCTTCAAACATGCGACCCTGTGGAAGGTCATTCTGATCAGCTGGCTGATCGCTTTCGTGGAATATTGTTTTCAAGTCCCCGCAAACAGGATCGGGTCTTATCAGTTCTCGACCGCCCAGCTTAAAACCATCCAGGAAGTCATCACGCTGGTGGTCTTTTGCGGATTTTCCGTGCTTTATCTGAAGGAAGAGTTAAAATGGAATTATCTTGTGGGATTCGGTTTGATGATCGCGGCTGTTTTCTTCGTTTTTAAAAAATGGTAACCCAAGGAAGATCCTTATGGCACTAAGAGAAACTTATGAAAAACAAGGCGCGTTCCTTTTCCGATGGCGCAGTTATATCCCTCTTCTGTTGATCCCTATTGTCTTCATCGCTCTGAGGGACCCTTCCTATTCCGCCCCGTCATTTGAGGGGTCTCTGGGCCGATGTTGGGATGCCTTTGCTATTCTGGTATCGTTGTCCGGGCTTATTGTGCGGGCGATGGTCGCGGGCTACGTGCCGCGTGGCACTTCCGGCCGCAACACTCTGACCCAGGTCGCTGAATCGCTGAACACAAAAGGCATGTACTCGATCGTCCGCAATCCGCTTTATCTTGGAAATTTTCTTATGATTTTCGGGATTTTCCTGTTCCTTCAAGTGTGGTGGTTTGTGATTCTTGGAAGTCTTCTCTTCTGGGTCTATTACGAGCGCATCATTTTCACTGAAGAGGAATTCCTTCGTAAAAAATTCGGGGAGCCTTACGTCGCATGGTCCAACAAAACGCCGGTTTTTATCCCCAATTTCAAGACCTGGCAAAAATCCGATCTTCCCTTCTCCTGGAAAACCGTTCTGCGCAGAGAGCATTCGAGCTTTTTCGGGATGGTCGCCGTATTCACGGTACTTGGGCTTATCTCGGATCTTTTTATTGAACGCTGTGGAATCAGTCTTTTCTGGCTGATTTTTTTCGGCGGCGGTCTTTTGATTTATTCCGTTCTCCGTTTTTTAAAAAAGAAAACCCACCTGCTTGACATGGAAGGCAGATAATCATTTTCAGTGAGGTGACTTATGAAGAAATCCATCGGTGCTAAAACCATCCTTTTTCCCACTCCGGTCCTCATCGTTTGCACTTATGATGCCCAGGGTATCCCAAATGCCATGAATGTCGCTTGGGGCGGCATTGCAAGTTCGGAACCTCCGTGTGTTACGGTTTCTGTGAGAGAACCGCGAAAAACTTACGAAAATATTCTTTTAAAGAAGGCCTTCACGATCAATATCCCGTCGGAAAAATATATCAAAGAGGCTGATTATTTCGGAATTATTTCCGGTAAAGCCGAGGACAAGTTTAAAACGACAGGATTGACCCCTGTGAAAAGCGATGTCGTGGATGCTCCATACATCAAGGAATTTCCTTTTGTGATCGAATGCGTCCTCAAGGAAAGCCATAAACTCGGGATCCACACCCAATTCATCGGTGAGATTAAAGATGTCAAAGTGGATGAAGAAGCCTTGAACCCGAAAGGATTTCCTGACATCGAAAAAATGAAACCTTTCATGTTTGATCCCGGCACAAGCTCTTATTACGGCGCGGGGAAATTTCTCGGGCAAGCTTTCTCGATCGGTAAGAAAAAATAGTTTATGGTTAAATGGCTCGGTTTGACGGCGGGTGGGGTCCTTGGAACTTTCGCCCGTTATTTCCTCTCCGGTTTTATTTACCGAATCTTCGGAAGTCATTTCCCATTAGGAACGCTTGTCGTCAATCTCATCGGCTGTTTTCTGATCGGTTTTCTCGCTGTCCTTGCCGAAGAAAAATTCCTTTTGGGCCCAAATGCGAGAATATTCCTGATGATCGGGTTTTGCGGCGCTTTCACGACATTCTCAACACTCATTCTGGAAACTTCTAATCTTAGTAAAGTCGGAGAAAATCTTTACGCTTTTCTGAATATTGCTTTCAGTATTGTGCTGGGATTGTTCGTTTTCCGCCTCGGCGTATTGCTTGGAAAGGTGATTTAATCGGAGATCTTATGAAAATACCTTCGGAAGGAAAATTATTAAGGATTTTTATCGGCGAAGCGGATAAATGGCAGGGTAAACCGCTTTATGAATCTATCGTGCTCTTGGCTAAAAAAGAAGGCTTGGCCGGAGCGACTGTGCTCAAAGGCTGTATGGGTTTCGGTTGCAAGAGCCATATGCATACCGCAAAACTTCTCCGCCTTTCCGAGGACTTACCCATCGTTATTGAGATCGTCGATAGCGAAGAAAAAATTACCGGCTTTCTCTCACTTTTAGACCCGATGGTCAAAGAGGGACTGATCACACTCGAAAAGGCCAATGTGATCCTTTACCGGGCAGGTTGAACTCCCGCCTTTTTGGAAAGGCTTCGGCTGATCGACTGGTGCAGGGAATAAAGACAGCCGCAATATTTCTGCTTGTAAAAATTTTCCTCCTGGGAAACGGATGCCATGAGTTCCGTCCCGCCGTGGAGTCTCCAGTTATAATCCCAATAAATCAGCTGCGAAAAAAAACGCGCTGCTTTTTCGCCCGCCCGGTTCACCTGAAGCAGGTCCTTCCAGCGCGAGATTCCCAAACTTGTTGCAAAAACCCGGAATCCGTTTTTTGAGGCATAAGCTGCCGTCTTGCCTAACCGCATTTCAAAACAAAGGGTGCAGCGTTCTCCCCTTTCAGGCGCATTTTCATATCCCTGAACAGTTTTCATCCACTGCTCCGGATCAGGATCCTCGTCTACAAAAGGCACTTTTATTTTTTCGGCATAACGGATCACTTCTTCTTTGCGACGCCGGTATTCTTCCGCAGGATAGATATTGGGATTGTAAAAAAAGACCGTCGGCTCCATACCGTTTTCGACGAGCCTTTTGAGGATAGAGCCCGAACACGGCGCGCAGCAAACATGGAGAAGAATTTTTATTTCACCTTCAGGCAATTGAAGAAAGGAAGAATTTTTCATCATAAACACTCCGAGCCGCGAAAATCAAAGAATCCCGTCCAGCGGAATCGCTTCATTTACAAGCATGAGGGGGATACCGTGGCAAACCGGATATAAAATTTTTTTATCCTCCCGGATCAGCCCTTCTTCGATAGTTTGTTTCACCACAAACCTGCCGCAATTTTGAAGTTTTCCTTTTTCGATTTTCTCATTGATTTTGTGAATCAGGGAAGGTTCCGCCGCTGAAAGCGCCTGCTTGGTTTCAGGACAACACAGGATTTTCAGTAATGTTTGCTTTATCATGACGTTTCCCTTTTTATAAGAGCAAGACCATATTTTATCATTATCATTTTTTGAGAAAAAGTGGAACGAATTTTTCGGAAAGATCAAACATTCTCTTCGTCAGATTCCTGATCCACAGGAGTGGCTTCCGTTAAATCTCCGGCCGGATTCGGTAAAAGGATTTCGCGAGGCTTGGCGCCATCTTGAGGACCGACGACGCCCGCGGCCTCCAATTGATCCACAACACGGGCTGCTCGCGAATATCCCAGCCTCAACCGTCTTTGCAGGAACGAGGTGGAAGCCTGCCGTGTTGTCAAAACAATCCGCTTGGCTTCTTCAAATATCTCATCCCGCTCCTGGGCGCTGATGTCCGCATTCCCGCTCTGGGCGGCCTGGATTTCTGTATGGTATTCCGGTTCTCCTTGTTTCGACACAAAATTCACGACGGAGTTGATCTCCTCCGGAACAATGAGCGATGCTTGACCGCGAACCATTTTATCGCTCCCGGGCTGAATAAAAAGCATGTCCCCGCGACCCACGAGTCTTTCAGCCCCTTTGATGTCCAGGATCGTTCTGGAATCGATCGCGGAATTGACTTTAAAAGCAATCCGGGCCGGCATATTGGCCTTGATGAGACCCGTAATCACATCCACTGAGGGGCGCTGGGTTGCCAAAATCAAATGGATCCCGACAGCGCGTGAAAGCTGGGCGAGACGGATAATTGCCGTTTCCACTTTATCCTGCGCCACCATCATCATGTCGGCAAGTTCATCCACAATAACCACGATCCTCGGAATAGTCGCCGGAATCACATGATCCGTATCCTTTGCCCCGGCAACCTGGATCTTGTCATCTTCCGAAAGTTCGCGGCTATTGAAAGCAGTAATGTCCCTCACCCCGACGGCGGCAAAAAGACGGTAACGCCGTTCCATTTCCATCACAACCCAGTTGAGAGTATTCGCAGCTTTACGGACGTCCGTCACGACCGGCGATAGCATGTGCGGGATTTTGTTGTAAACCGCGAGCTCGACCATTTTAGGATCGATCATGACGATTTTCAGCTGGCTCGGTTTGCAATAGTAAAGCAGACCCGTAATGATGGAATTGATACAAACGGTTTTTCCGCTGCCCGTGGTCCCAGCAATGAGGATATGCGGCATGGACGCCAGTTCGGCGATCATCGTTTTTCCGCTGGTATCCTTGCCAAGAGCGAGCGGAAGAATATGTTTTTTCGACTGGAACTCGACCGTTTCGACCATCTCCCTCATAAAAATTGCGCGCGACACGGTGTTCGGGACTTCAAGCCCAACCGCGGATTTTCCAGGAATCGGAATCAGAAACCGGATACTCGTAGCTTTAAGGGCCATCGAAAGGTCGTTACCGTAAGATTCAATGGTATTGACCTTCACGCCCGGGGCTGGCAAAAGTTCATAGCGCGTGATCACGGGGCCCTGCTCCACTTCCGTCACTTTAACTTCGATGCCGAATTCCGAAAGCGTTTGTTCGATGATTTTGGAATTTGCCGCAAGATCATCTCCGCCGATTTTTTCGCTCGGTGGCTTTCTTAAAAGTTCAGAGCTCGGAAATTCGTACTCCCGATCGGCTCCAGCGCTGGCTCCGATGATCCCTTCAAAGGGAGATTCGGCAGACGGCCCCTTCTCAAAGGGTCCCTTTTTTCCCTCGCCGTTTTCTTTGGAAACTGTCACGGATTTCGGGGCTTCAACCTGTTTCGGGGTTTTGGTCTTCAACTCGTCTTTCTTCAAAATTTCGGCTTTTCGGTCGAGTTCCGATTTGGCCTGAGGGGACTGGGGCTTATATTCGTAGGGCTTGATCTTTGTCTCAAGTTTCGCGATTTCTTCCGGCATTCTAGAAAAGGTTTTTTCCTTTTCTTTTCCTTTCGTCTCTTCGAACTTCCCATTTTTAGCCTGTTTTTCTTTGCCGCGCTGTGAAGGTTCTATCCATTTTTCAGTGGTTCTCCGAACTTTAGAGAATTTTCCGGATATCGCTTCAAAAAACGCCTGCACTTTTTCTATCACCAGCCGGAATAAGGGATAAAGAAGAAAATCCGTTGCAAGAAGCACTGAAAGAAGCAATGCCGAACCCGCGAGGATATAACTTCCAAGAAGACCGAAATAACGCAAAAGATGATTACCAGCTACATACCCAAAGGCGCCTCCGTAAATGAACCGGTACTCGGGGCCCACCGTAATCGTCACCAGAGTAGCAAGCGATAAAAGGGCGATCGCAAGGCCGGAAAACTTAAAAAGTTTTCTTTCCGGCACTTTTTGAGAAAAAAAACATTGCGCCCAAAGCAGAAAAACAAACGGAATCACAAAAGCGCTGATGCCGAAAACAATAAAAAGCCCGAAGGCCAGATAAGCCCCAAAGACACCCGCATAATTCTGAACCGGAAAATTAACGCGTGAGGTGTAAAATGAGATGTCTTCTGTGTGATAGAAAAAAAGGCTTGCAAAAGTAAACAACCCGAGCAGAAGGAAAAAAACTCCCCAAATTTCGTTGATTCTTTCTTTTTTCATGATGGATAAAACCGGAAATTTAATTTATGAATGAATTAATGACCTGTATGACCGAAACCGCCGGCGCCCCGACTGGTTCCGTCTAGATTATCGACTACCTCGAGCTTGGCCTTTACCACCTGAGCAAGCACCATTTGAGCGATGCGCATACCACGGGTAATGGTAAAAGATTCTTTCCCGTGATTGATCACAATGACTTGAATCTCACCGCGGTAATCAGAATCGATCGTTCCAGGTGTGTTGAGAAGTGTGATACCGTGCTTGATCGCTAAACCACTGCGAGGCCGTATCTGAGCCTCCATATCTTTGGGAAGGGCGATGAGGATCCCTGTGGGGACAAGCGCACGATCCCCCGGTTGTAATATCACGGGATCGAGGCAAGCGGCCAAGAGATCAATACCGCTTGCACCCTCAGTCATATATTGCGGAAGAGCCAATCCTTCAAAATGAGGAAGCGTTTTCACAAGAACAGTTAATTGTTCTCTCACTTCGCTCTCCATACTGTTTTTAGCACCGTTCTCTATATTTGATTTTAAGGGCTAAAAGCACTATCCGGTGAACCCTTACCACATAATGACTAAGCGTTATTAGCGGCGGGAACGACCCCTGCCCCCGCGATCATCACGGTCACGTCTTGGCGGCGCTGCTTCGACAACCGTCCGTTGATCTTCAGGAAGAATCGGAAGGGGTTCTGTCATTGCCTGCTTGATACTCAGACTGATTTTGCCCCGCTCGTCAATGCTAAGAACCTTGACCTTGACCTTGTCACCAACGCGAAGATAATCCCCGGCGCTTTTGACAAACCCTTCCGTGATCTCGGACACATGACAAAGCCCGTCCTTACCCGGCAGGACTTCGCAGAACGCTCCGAACGGCATCAGTTTTTGGACCGTACTGTCGTAGATCTTACCGATCTCAGCATCTTCGGTCATGGACTGAATACGCGAGATGGCGGCTTCCGAAGATTCATTGCTGACCGCGGCAACAAACACGCGCCCATCATCTTCGATATCAATCTTAGCGCCCGTTTCTTCGACGATCTTCCGGATATTCTTGCCTCCAGGGCCGATCAGCATGCCGATCTTTTCTGGATCGATCTTGAGCGTGGTGATGCGCGGCGCATACTCCGACAATTCCTTCGGCGCTTGAATGCAATTCTGGATCAGATCCAGGATCTTGAAACGCCCCTGTTTTCCGTGATCAAAAGCCTCTTTGAGCTGATCCTCGGTGATCCCATCGATCTTCATGTCCATCTGGAGTGCAGTAAGCCCGTTCCGGGTTCCGGCAGCTTTAAAATCCATGTCCCCGAGATGGTCTTCAATGCCCGCAATATCCGTCAGCACTTTCCAGCGATTCTTATCTGTCACAAGTCCGATCGCAATACCCGCCACAGGGGCTTTGATAGGAACGCCGGCGTCTAAAAGCGCAAGCGTGCCGCCGCAAACAGTGGCCATCGAACTGGACCCGTTGGATTCCATGATCTCAGAAACCAAACGAATCGTGTACGGAAAATCTTCGGCCGAAGGAATCACGGCTTCAAGCGATCGTGACGCAAGCGCTCCGTGACCGATCTCGCGGCGACCCGGTCCGCGATTCGGTTTGACCTCTCCGACACTATAGGAAGGAAAATTGTAGTGAAGCATAAAACGTTTGGTCTGTTCCCCTTCCAGCGCATCGATCCTCTGTTCATCATCCCCCGTACCAAGCGTCATCACGCTCAGGCTTTGTGTTTGACCTCGGGTAAAAAGTGACGAGCCATGGGTTCTCGGCAAAATCCCGATCTCACATTTGATCGGACGGATATCCCGTTCCCCTCGGCCATCCGCACGCTTCCCTGTGGAGAGCATCACCTCACGGATCTTCTCATGCTCAAGCTTTGCAAAAGCAATCTTCACAAGCGTTTCATTGAATCCTTCCGCGTTCTTATCGAATTGGGCGATGACCTTTTCATAAAGCTTTTTAAAAAAACCTTCCTGATCTTCTTTGGTCGGAAGGCCAAAAACTTTCGAGAATTCATTGCCGGCGATTTCGCGAACCTTCTGCATCATTTCCGCGGAAATCTCAATCGGTTTTACTGCCACCTTGGCTTTACCGGCTTTCTTTTTAAGTTCCACTTGAAGCTGAACCGTCTTTTTGATCGCCTCATGTCCAAACTTGATCGCCTCAAACATTTTTTCTTCGGAAAGTTCTTTGGCACCAGCTTCAATCATCACTACTTTTTCGGCCGTTCCTGCGAGCACAAGGTCAAGATCGCCTGTGTCGAGTTCCTGCTGAGTAGGGTTGATGATCAGTTTTCCGTCTACCATACCGACCCGGACGGCACCAAGCGGTACTTCCAGCGGGATCTCGGAAATAAGAAGCGCGGTGGAAGCCGCGATCATGGAAAGAACCTCGGTCGGATTCTCACCGTCAAAAGAAAGCACGGCAACCGTGATTTGGACTTCATTAAGGTAATCTTCAGGGAAAAGAGGACGAAGCGGCCGATCGATCAGACGCGACGTCAGGACTTCCTTTTCCGTAGGCTTGCTTTCGCGTTTGAAATAACCGCCTGGGATCCTGCCGGCAGCGTAGGTGCGCTCGCGGTAATCCACGGTCAGCGGAAAAAAATCACGAATTTCGTCCGGTTCTCCGCCCGCGACTACAGCCGCAAATACCACGGTCCCGCCGCATTGGACGGACACTGCACCGTGAGCTTGACGAGCCATATGACCTGTTTCGATAATGATTTCACGTTCACCGATCTGGGAACTGACTTTTTCTATTTTAAACATGGGAATGATCCCCTTTCATTTAGATGGATTCCTAGAAAGACCAGAAAAATGGAGGAATTATTTCCTCAAATCAAGGCGAGCGATAATCTGCTGGTATTTTTCAGGATTCTCTTTGCGAAGGTGGTTCAGGAGCTTCTTGCGCCGGCTCACCATCTTGATAAGGCCATAACGCGAATGATGGTCTTTGACATTCTTTTCAAAATGTCCTGACAGGCCATTGATGCGCTCCGTAAGAAGTGCTATTTGCACCTCATCAGACCCTGAATCGTTCTTGGAAATTTTGTACTTCGAAATAATTTCTTTCTTTTTTGTTTTTTCTAACGCCATATTCTTTCTCTAACTCCTTGTTAGTCTTTGATTTACGTCGTTTTCCCTATAATTAGGATTGCGCAAGTATACCTGATGCCCCCCTGATTTGTCCAGTACTGTGTCATTTTAAAATTTTAGTAATCCACGGTACTGACACTACAAATCCATGGAATTAAAATTGATGCGGGACCAGATTTTCTTAATTTCCAAGTTCCCTCAAAATGGAGCTCTTCTTGTAATATCTTTGAGCAGTCCAAACATCTTTTTGGATAGCCGTTTTGAGCAATGCTTCCATTGCAAATCTTTTTTCGGGACGGAGAAACCGATGCAGGGCGATTTCCATCATTTCTCCATAAACTTTTCCTTCAAAATCCAGCAAATGAAGTTCGAGAACGGGTTTCGGGGTCTCTTTCTTCGGATAAGTCGGCCGTTTCCCAAAATTCATAACACCAGGCATCCAGGGAGGTAATAAAAGATTCTTGTCCAAAGGCCCCTGGGAGAGGAACCATTTTCTGTTTGGCAAGAACCGGCCAGAGGCAACATAGACTCCAAGCGGCAGAAGGATGTCGGAATGCGGTTCAATGTTTGCGGTGGGAAACCCAAGATGAGCGCCATGGCCTTTGCCATGAACGATCTTGCCGACAATGCTGAATGGCCGGCCTAGACATTGCGCCACCTTTTCCACATCCCCTTTCATCAAAAGTTCACGAATCCAAGAACTGGAAACAATTTTTTTTCCGATCCTCACCGGCCCCATGCTTTTGAAAAAAAACTTGTTTTCCCTGGCAAGTTTTTCCATCAAAATTGTATCGCCTTTACGGGCATGCCCGAAATGTGCGTCATAGCCCATGCAGATCTCGAGAATATGGAGTTTTTTAACAAGAATTTTCTTTACAAAATCTTCCGGTGATATGGCGGAAAAGGCCGGCGTGAAAGACTGGAGAAAACAGACATCCATCCCGGCTTGTGCTAAATGAAAAAGTTTTTGTTCCATGCTGTGCAGGAGCAGGGGTTTCTGCTTGGGATGTAAAATACTGTGCGGATGTTGTCGAAAGGTCAGCACCGCGGCCTGGGCTTGATGCTTTTTCGCCTGTGAGACCACGTACTGAAGAAGTTTTTGATGCCCTAAGTGGAACCCGTCAAAATTTCCGAGCGCAAGAATAAGCCGCTGAGAGGTCCTGGCCTTATAATGTTGTAGGTCCGTTACAATTCGCATGATTGACCACAGAAGCGTTCAAGGGCAAAATCTTTTCGCGGAGCTGGGCTTCGGTAAAATTCTTCAGATCTTCGATCGTGACGCTTTGTTCAAGCTGGAACTTCCCGCTTCGTAGCCTGCGGAGATTCGCAAGCGTCGCATAACACCCTAAGGCATCGCCCAAATCATTGATCAAAGTTCTCAAATAGGTGCCTTTGGAGACGTGGGCAAAAAAATTTACAAAACGTCCTTCCTTTTTATCGAGACGAAAGCTAAAGACTGTCACAGGCCGGCCTTTCCGGGGAATTGTTTTCCCTTGCCGCGCAAGTTTATAAAGACGTGTTCCCTCATGTTTTAAAGCGGAAACCATGGGCGGCACTTGAACGATTTCACCTGTAAATTCTTTAGCCGCCTTCGCCTGGATTGCTTCAAGAGTAATATGTTCCCACGGAGCTTCAGCCACGATTTTTCCATGCCGGTCATGAGAATCCGTCTGAATACCGAGCTCCATGACGCCGAGATATTCTTTATCACAAGAACTTAGCGGCATGGACTGTTTGGTTGCTTTCCCGAGAAGAAGCACAAGCAGTCCGGTGGCAAGAGGATCGAGCGTTCCCGCATGGCCGACTTTTTTGATTCCAAAACGTCTGCGCACAAACGCGCACACATCATGAGAGGTCCAATCTTCGGGTTTATCGACCAGGAGAACACCGTCGATAAAAGGAGAGGTCATTTACGCGCCTTTTTCTTTTTCCTCAATTTTACGGAGGACTTGACCGATTTCAAAATCTTTATCCAGGGAATCGTCCAGCTCAAATTGAAGTTTGGGAGTATAGCGTAATTTTAACGCCACACTGACTTCCCTCTGGAGAAAACCCGCAGCACGCTTGAGCACTTGAAGCGTATCGTCTTTTTTCTTTTGATCTCCCATCACACTTAAAAAAACCACGGCAGATTTAAGATCCGCCGTAATCTTCACATGCATCACGGTGACAAATCCAAGACGCGGGTCTTTGACCCTCTCCAGAATAAGCTTACTAAGTTCCATCTGGAGCAAAGAAGCTACACGCTCTGTTCTTTTTCCTTGCATAAAACACCTTGTTTCATGGAAAAGGGGGAAGTTTAAAATTATAATTTTGCGGCTAACTTATCGATCCGGTAAGATTCGACAATGTCGCCTTCACGAAGGTCATTAAATCCCTCCAGGGAAAGGCCGCATTCATATCCTTCGGCAACCTCTTTTACATCGTCTTTAAAGCGCTTCAGCGAAGATAATTTCCCTTCAAAGATCACGACATTATCCCGGACAAGGCGCACGTAATGCTGTCTTGTGAGACGACCTTTCATGACAATGGCACCGCCGATCATTCCGACTTTTGAGGATTTAAATATTTGGCGGATCTTCGTTTTGCCTTCGCTCACCTCTTTGAGCTCCGGCTCCAGGATCCCTTCCATGGCTTTGCAGATCTTTTCGACGGCATCATAAATAATGCTGTAAAAATGAATGTCCACACCTTCTTTTTCAGCCAATGTCTGCGCCTTCGGATCGGCTTTCACATGAAAGCCGATGATAATGGCATCGGAAGCCGCAGCCAGCATGACGTCCGACTCGTTGATGCCGCCCACAATGCCATGAATCACCTGAAGCCGGCATTTGTCGGTGCTGAGCTTTTCCAGCGATTGTGACAATGCCTCGATAGACCCTTGCACATCCGCTTTGATGATGATCTTCAATTCCTTAAAGGCGCCTTCCGAGAGCTTGCTATATAAGCTTTCCAAAGACATATGCTTCATAACGCCGCGCATCTGACGTTCGCGCAATTCCAGAGTTTTTTGCTCCGTGATCTTCTTGGCTGTTTTTTCATCTTCTACCGCATATAAAGTTTCGCCGGCTTCGGGCACGCCGTTCAAACCACCGAGTTCCACCGCATAAGCGGGCCCGGCTTCACGGACGGTTTTGCCACGGTCGTTTTTCATGACACGGATGCGTCCCATATATTGCCCGGCAATCACCATATCCCCTTGTTTCAGCGTCCCTTTTTGAACAATCACGCTCGCCACCGGACCGCTTCCTTTGGAAATATGACTTTCGATCACGACACCCATCGCCAGCCGATCCGGATTCGCTTTGAGTTCCAAAACTTCGGCCTCAAGCAGAAGCATATCCAGCAATTCATCGATCCCTTTTCCTGTTTTGGCGGAAACCTTGACACAAATCGTTTTGCCGCCCCATTCTTCAGGAGCAAGCCCTATCTTTTGAAGTTCTCCCATCACCTTGGCAGGATTAGCAGAAGGAAGATCGATCTTGTTCATGGCGACTACGATCGGACATTTAGCTTCGCGGGCATGGTCGACCGCCTCAATGGTTTGCGGCATCACACCGTCATCGGCAGCCACTACCAGAATGACAATATCTGTTACATTCGCGCCGCGGGCACGCATGGCCGTAAAAGCTTCATGACCCGGCGTATCCAAAAAAGTAACATGCCCTTTACCGGGAATATCCACCCCGTAAGCCCCGATATGCTGAGTAATGAATCCTTTTTCTTTAGCCGCCACATTTGTTTTGCGAATCGCATCCAAAAGCGAGGTCTTTCCATGATCCACATGTCCCATCATGGTCACTACCGGAGAACGTGGTTTCAGTTTTGCCGGAGACTCCTCCGCTTCACTGCGACGAATTTCCTGGGTCTCATCTTCCACTTTTTTAATCACAATACCCATCGTTTCCGCGGCAGCATAAACAATCTCTTCATTCAAAAGCTGGTTCACATTCGCAAAAATACCGATGCCCATGAGGGTTTTGATCAGTTCTGGAATTTTGCGATTCATTTTTTGCGCCAAATCTCCGACCGTGATCGGAAAACGAACATCGACCATTTGTTTCGCTGGAGGCGTCGGCGCGACCGGTTTCGGCGGTTCAGAAGACGACACGCCAACTTTTACTGCTTCAGAAGCTGTTTTTGGCTTGGGGGTTCCGGAAACGACCGCCGGGAACGGTGTTTTTACTTCGGGGTTTTTTTGTTCTACCGGCTTCGATTCTATTTTTTTCTCAACAACCGGAATCTCTGCGGTTTTTAATTTTTCTTTTTTAACAGAAGCGGCCGGTGCCACAGTCCCTGGCGCCGCTTTTTTAGGAACGGAAAATTCTTCGGTGGGAGCCGTTGTTTTTACTTTTACTTTTTTTTCAACCGTTTTCTTTGTTTTCTTAGGAGGTTCTTCGACGCTGTTTTTTTTATCCTTTGACGAGGGGCTTGAAGCAGAAGTGGATTTCATATATTTTTGAATGACTTCTTCGCCAAGAAGAGCCATATGATTTGAAACTTGTACACCCTCTGTTTTGAGCTTAGCTATAAGTTCTTTACTTGTCACGCCTAATTGTTTAGCCAGTTCATGAACCCGCATGTTCAGATCCCTCATTTTCCGCTGACGCTTCTTCCCCGTTTTCTCCCTCGTGCTTCTTTTCACCATTTTCTTCCGTATTTGGAGGATTTTCGCTCAAAGGGTTTTTTTTGCCAATAGCTTTTTGAGCGGAAGCAATGACTTTCTCGGCGGTCTTTGTCCCGATCCCAGGGACCTTCGCCAACCCTTCAGCGTTCATTTTCAGAAGGTCCTTGATGGAATGAATCCCGGCATTTTTCAAAGATTCTTCGGTTTTCTCGCCAACCCCGTCCAGAGAACTCAGGGGAATCATCTGGCTCGTGCTGCGCACATCGAGTTCCCATCCGATAAGCTTTGAAGCAAGCCGCACATTCTGCCCTTTTTTTCCGATCGCAAGCGAAAGCTGATCATCCGCCACAAGGATTTCGGCTCTTTGTCTCTCGCGATCGATTCTGATCTCTTTAAGTTCTGCCGGCGCCATCGCATTTTTAATATAAACCTCCATGTCATCAGCATACCGGATAATATCGATCTTTTCCCCTCCAAGTTCTCTGACAATGCTCTTCACGCGTTGTCCGCGAACCCCCACACAGGATCCCACGCAATCGATCTTGTCATCCTTGGATGTGACGGCGATCTTCGTCCGTGACCCGGCTTCACGCGCCACCGCTTTAATGATCACCACACCGTCATGAATCTCCGGAACTTCCATCTCAAAAAATTTTGTCACAAGATCGGGATGCGTCCTTGAAAGAATCACCTCGGGTCCTTTGGATGTTTTTTTCACCTCCATCACATAAGCGCGGACAATATGCCCTTGCTTAAAATTATCCAGGGGAGATTGTTCCCGGGCGGGTAGAATGCCTTCCGTTTTTCCAAAATCGAGGATGATGGATTTTTTTTCAACACGATGAACATTTCCGGAAACGATAACACCTTGTTTGTGGCTGAATTCTGTAAAAATAGAATCTCGTTCCGCTTCACGGATCTTCTGGATGATGACCTGTTTGGCGGTCTGGGCCGCGATACGGCCGAAATGAGGATCATTGATCTCCTTGCCTTCGTTCAACACGCTGATGCGAAAGGTTCTTGGATCAATTTGAATCTCAAAAGTATCCGCTTTTTCCGGAAAGCTTTTGCGGCAGGCAGAAATAAGAGCATGACGGAGAGCTTCCAAAAGCACTTCTTTGGAAATACCTTTCTCTTTTTCTATATATTCCAGCGAAGACAACAAATCCTGTGACATTTTGTCTCTTATTTCTCTCTTTTTCTGTTTTGAAGAAAAAAAAAAGTGGGTTAGCGCCCACTTCTTCTGCCTGCTAAAATTTAATGTAATTATTATAAGGAAAAAAGACGAAAAGTCAATAAAGGAGTCTTTGAAAAGGAAGAAATGATCGTCGTTCTATTTTCCTTAACTTATTGGTACTAAATAAGTTATCGATCAAGAAGAGGATCCATTCACCTTACAAGGATTGACGTTTCTTTTTTTGGGTTCTCGCCACCTTCGATGCGCCCAAAGCCAGTCGCCGGGTCTTTTGCGAACCTCCTCCTCGATCTTGGAAACATATTGTTGTGTATTCGCCAGCAAATCCGCCTTGAGATCCCCTGTTTTGATAAGTGGAAACAATGGCCCATATTGAATCTTTGAGAGTCCGCTCTTATCGCGATAAAAAAAAGCGGGAAGTACTGGATACTCATATTTTAAAGCAAGCATGGCAGGCAGCGTGCTGGTAGAAGCCTTGTGACCGAAAAAATCCACCCAGACAGCACCTTGGCTCTCATGTTGATCAATGAGCACCGCCAAAATCCCGCTTTGCTTAAGAACTTGAATGGAAGCGCGGACCGCACCGGCTTTGTCAATGTTTTGAAGGTTCGCGGTTTCGCGCATGCCACGGATATATTGATACAAATAAGGATTTTTCAGAGGCCGACCAACGGCATGGCAAAAAAGACTGTGTTTTTTGATCGGGATCGCCAACCACTCCCAGTTGCCAAAATGCGAAACAATGGCTATGAATCCACCTTTCTTCTCAACAGCCTCCAAAATCGCTTTCATGTCTGGAGGCTCAATATATTTATCAGGGTTCATCGTAACATCAGGTGTTCGGATGAATTCCAACCCGATCTTAAGCAGGTTCCTCATGGATGCTTCCGCGATTATGAGAAGTTCTTCTTCTCTTTTTTCATCTCCAAAGGCAAGCCTTAAGTTATCAAGCATGATCTTTCGCCGGATCCCCAAAATCCTGACGGCGAAAACACTCGCGATGTTTGCGATTTTATAGCTCACGCGAAGAGGAATGAGGCGAATCAGAAAAGCCGCGATCCGGAAAAGGAGATATTCAAGAAAAAAACAGATTTTTTTGAATGGTGTCATATACGCTCAGGGAGCGGGTAGCCTTACTTCCAAATGAAACATAAATAAAACAACCGGGCAACCCCGTCCTTATCAAAATTAAAAAGGAGAACGGGGCAGTCCGTTCAAATTTAATAATCAATGGAGCGGGCAGCACATGATCTTATCGAATTCAGAAGGAGATCAGTGCAGCACCGCTTTTCCTATCTAAAAAAATATAATGAAAAAGCGGGCAGCGGGAATACTAAAGCCCTTGCTTTAGTACCGCAAACAGATCGAAACTTGTGGTTTCGATCTGCGGTCGAGGTTCTCTCCCCGCAGCCCGTTCAAAAAAATATCAATGGAGCGGGCAGCGGGAATCGAACCCGCATGGTCAGCTTGGAAGGCTGAGACTTTACCATTAAGCTATGCCCGCACAAATTTAAAAAGCAGGGGGTATTGTAATCAAGGAACCGATGACACGCAAGTGATTGAAATGTCAGCCCATTTTTTCCCTTGCGAGAAAGAGCCGGATCATAAGGGCTGCCGGCCCGAAAGCGCCCTCGCGAGAGTGGCTTGATCCGTGTATTCGATATGACTTCCGACCGGGATCCCGCGCGCGATACGCGTAATCTTGATTTTAAAAGGCTGTAAAATCCTGGCAAGATAAAGCGCGGTCGTATCGCCTTCGGTATTAGGATTGGTCGCTAGAATAATTTCTCGGATCTTGTTTTTCTTCACACGCTCTAAAAGGTCCTGGATACAGATCTGGTCAGGCCCGATACCGTCTAAAGGTGATAAAGCGCCGAGCAGCACATGATAAACGCCAGGATGATCCCCTGTTTTCTCGATTGCCACAACATCCTTCGGATCTTCAACCACGCAAACGATCCCTTGATCACGTCCCGGATCCGAGCAAATATGACAAATTTTCTGGTCGGAAAAATTGTGACAGATGCTACAGAAGACAACACTTTCGCGGAGCTGTTTGATGAGCTCGCCAAGCGTCAGGACATCTTCCGGTTTGGTCTTTAAAAGATAAAATACGATCCGTTCCGCAGACCGTTTTCCGATGCCCGGCAATTTGGAAAGAGATTCGACCAATCGCGTCATCAGGTCCGAATAAGCTTTCATGAATTTAAAACCCAAATTTAGTTTTCATGGATAAGAACGGGTCATTCTCTCCGGATGATCTTGGCGCCGTCAAAGATCTCTAGAGCTTTCAAGACAATATCCGGAGTTTCTTTGTCTTTGGAGGTGGTCTCATTGCCCTCGGATGATTCTTGGGTCATTTCTTCCCGCTCCGTGACAACAAATTGCACACGTAACTTTTTACCAAGCACCTGAGTGAAGGCTTCTTCAACCACTTGTTTATTCGATTCTTTTTCCAGTGTCTCTTTATGAAAACGAAATTCGGACGGCAACCCCAACACGATAGTGGTTCCGTCCACCTCCACAGGTTCGGATTCTGCCAGAAAAAGGCTTGTGGACATGCGTTTGGCCTTCACATATTCGATCACCTGCGGCCAGAATTTTTCCACATCATTCAAAGTGAGACCGCCTTCTTGTTGAAGATTCTCGGAGGGCGGTTTTTGAGATGTTTTTTGCCTCAGGGGTTCCTGATTTTCACTGGTGGATACCGTTATTTTTATTTTAGGAGCTGGAGATTCCGAAATCTTAACGGTTTCTATCGGTCTTTGAGTTTTTTTTTCCATAACTTGTGTCGCGACCGCGATATTTCCTCGCCCGGCCGCAACATTCTGGACAAGCTCTTCCACCGACTTCAACCCATCAAGGTAAACAAGCTTAAGGAGCGCGGTTTCCACCAGCAGCTTGGGAGAGGCCACAGGCCGGCGCAGCTGATGCTGAAGGTTTTGCAGGATCGCAAGAGCTAAAAGAATCTCAGACTGTGAAAAAACATTCGCTTTTTTCCGGAGTTTTGCGATCATGTCCGCGTTTGCTTCAATCAGACCTTCAGCCTTGGCCGCGGTTTTGAGCACCGAGAGATGCCTGAAGATCTCAAAAAGTCCTTTCGCGAACTGGGCCAGATCGCCGCCGTCCTCATATAATTTTTTGACAAGCTCAAAAATCTCATGACCTTTTTTCTCCCGGATCGCGGAAAGGACAGAAAGATAAACATCATCCGACGCGATCCCTAAAAGGGTCAGGACATCCTCTTCCTTGATCTTGCCTTCCGAAAAACTCGCAAGCTGGTCCAGAAGACTTTCTGCATCGCGAAGGGCGCCTTCGGTCGACTTGGCGATCAGGAAAAGCGCGTTCTTGTCGTATTTGAGTTTTTCTTTCTGCGCGATCTTTTCCAGCTTTTCGACAGCCTCGGGAATGGGGATTCTTTTGAATTGAAACCGTTGGCAACGCGAAAGGATCGTGAGCGGCACCTTGTGCGATTCCGTGGTCGCAAAGATGAACTTTACATGCGCCGGCGGTTCCTCGAGAGTTTTTAAAAGCGCGTTGAACGCGTCCCCCGTCAAGGAATGGACTTCGTCGATGATGTAAATCTTGAAATTTCCGGCGGAAGGCTTGAATTTCACGTTTTCACGAAGCGTACGGATCTCTTCGATGCCGCGATTGGAGGCGCCGTCGATCTCAAACACGTCCATGGAATTCCCCTGTTCGATCTCTTTACAGGAAGTGCATTTTCCGCAGGGTTTTTCCGTGGGGCCGTCTTTGCAATTGAGTGCCTTGGCAAGAATGCGCGCAGTGGATGTTTTTCCGACACCGCGTGGACCGGAAAAAAGAAAACTTTGCGGCACACGCTCCTGGCGGATGGCATTCTTGAGCGTGGTGGTAATGGTCTCCTGCCCAACGACCTCTTCAAAAGTCTGCGGCCTGAATTTCCGTGCGAAAATCAAATAGTCCATGTGGTCTTTTCTTTAGCGTTATTGTATGAGTGCTTTCTGGAATGAGCGTCTATGATGCGGGAAAAATCCTGGATTTTCAACAAGTTCTTATAAGAAAAAAGGGATGTGCCGAGAAACAATCTACTTTTTAAATTGGAACGTTTTCAGGACATGCTCAAATACTGGCGTATAGTTGTCATACTGAGATCCTATCGTTTCGAGCATTAACTCGTACAAACGACCCTTGCTTGTCAAATAAACTCGTATCCCTTTCAGCATAACCGGAGGGGCTTTCTCGCTAAACAGCGGAAAGGATTCATATTCATAAAGAGCCGAAACCGCTTTTTCCCCACCCACTTCTCGGGCTCCTTTATGGAGTACTTTAAATTTGGGTAGATTGGAATCCATTTTTAGATAAGCCTCCAGAAGATCGGGAGCGGTTTTCCCGCTTTCCAGCGGCCTTACGGTGGCATGAATAAGCGTCGTGAATCCATTTTCCGTATGAACAGGCCCGCGGAGATACACCAGATCGTATTTCTCCGTCCCACCCGAAACCTCCACAGGCGTCCAGCCCGTTTCAGGGTATTCAAATGTAAAATTGAGGGATGAATTTTCGGCTTTGAACTGAACGTATTTCAGCATTATTTGACTCTGGCTGATTTTTTGGGCTTCCAGGAAATAAAATGTACATGCTCCCACTGTGATGGTCACTATTATAACACCAAAAATCAGGAAGGGTTTTTTCCAGTTTTTTTTCTGCATGCTCATAAGGTCCTCATCCGATTTTGATCAGTATTCCGGTAAATTATATTGTGCATACCATTCGCGAACTTTAACCTTTGCCGCGGCTGAATCCTTGAGAGTGCCGTCATCATTCGCGAATGGACTCGCTTGACCATCAACGCGATCTCCTAACCCTGAGGCGTCAAAGACTTGGTTCGGAGGTTTTTTTAAATCCATCCAGATCTGGGCCGCTGTTGCAAAAGCGGTATACTCATCGTCAATGGTACCATTAAGCGAATCCCCGGAGCGTTCATTTCCCAATAAGTCATTCGGGACACCATATTGTAATGAAGGATACGGAAAGAGTTTGTGTTTACTCCAATCATCTTGCCATACAGCATGTTTGGTTTCATGCGCCAGTACATATGCCGCCGCATATTGATTGCTTTGCAGTTCGGTGCTCAATACGATGGTACTTGGGACGGTACCATAACAGACTCCCCAATTACCCGCTCCAGCATCACCAAACGAAACTGCTACATTATTTGAACGAATAAAATCGGCAAGGTGAGTGCCTGACACCATACCGGGGATACTCAACGCGGCTGTTGAGGTTGCTAAAATATCGAGGACCTGCTCGATGTCATCTGTATAACCATCAAAAGACGGCAAAGAAGGTGGGGGCGTCAGAACAAAATCAGGCCTCATCTCCCTCCCCCCTCCACCGCTAATAGTACCGCCCCCAAAGCCTATCCCGCCCCCACCGCTGTCGTTTTTCCCCCCGTTTCCGCCGGAACCTGAACTCCTCCCGCCGCCGTCCGAAGAAGGATAATTGACAAAACCATCTTTATTGATCCCGAACTCCTGAAGCCAATTATTGAGAGACTCGATAGGCGTTGCTAAGGCAAGAAAATCTTCTTCGGATGCGTTAATAATCTTGTAGTTGTAGAATTTATTGCCTTCGATCAAAAGCCCCAAAGCCGACTTGATGGCTGTTTCATCTGCTGCCGCCAAAAATTTCCCGAGCACGCCATGGATCACGTGCTCTGCGGAACGAATCGCCCCAAGGGTCCGAACCGCTTCCGTTTCCTTTGCTTTTTTAACCTGCCCGACCATGCGCGGAATAATCAAAAAAGCTACGAAGGTAATGATCGCGGCCGCGATCAATAATTCTACCAATGTGAACCCTTTTTTAAGCCGCCTGTTTTTTCTTTTCATCCTTATTCCCGCTCATGACTTCTTCCAGTATTTTTTTGTTCTGGGCTGCCTCTTTTAAATGGGGATCCAGCGCTAAAGCCTTGTCCCATTCCTTAAAAGCGTTATCGACATCGCCTAAAAAAGCATGAGCCAGTCCGGCATTGGCGTGAGCTTTGGCATAACGATCATTGATTGAAAAAATCTTTTGAAAGACCTCGAGCGCTTTTTGAGGTTGATTTATTTTAAGATAAAAAAGGCCCATGTCGTTTTGAAGTGCAAGGTCGCTCGGATCTTTCCTTAATAATTGTTCATAATAAGAGATTGCTTTGGCGGAGTCCTTTTTTTGGGTAAACGTTTGGGCTAATCCGTAAATTGCACCAGGATTTTGGGGGTCTTTTTCCAGAGCTTGCTGAAAGCTCATTTCGGCTCGATCCCATTCTTTTTTCCCAAAATAAAGCTGGCCAAGACCAAGTAAGGCCTGCGGATCGTTAGGATCCCGGGACAAGGCTTCTTGATACTGGATCTCGGCCTGAGCGTAATCTTTCCGCAAACGCAAGATTTCTGCTCTATGGAGATATGCCCGCGGAATGGGAGCCGGGCTCTCGATCAAACGCTCCGTAATGATCCACGCCTGATCCAATGCCCCTGCCTGGATGAATGCCGCCGCGGCATTGCAACTGGCAATGGTGTCATTTTTCTGGCCCAATTCTTCAAATAGTTTTGCAGATGCCAAGTAATCGCCTGCCATATAAAGGCAAAAAGCGAGATTCCGTTTGAAGGTGAGTTCATGGGGCTTGAGTGTGACGAGTTTTTGATAATAAGGAATGGCTTTTTGATACTGTTTTTCGGTTTCATAAAAATGGGCGGCATTCTGAAGCAGATCGATATTGTCGGGTGTTTGTTCCAAGGCCTTTAGAAAATTCGCCTCCGCATTGGCAGGGATCTTCGCAGCGGCATAGGCACTTCCAAGGTTCGCATAAATAACCGCATTCATCGTCTGAGGACCCAACGCCTTATGAAAAGAGTCGGCGGCCTCAAGAAACTTGCCTTCCTTGTAAAGCGCAACGCCTTTGGTGAAATGGACCTGGTTGCCGGAGACCTCAAGAAACTCTGTCTGGGAACCGCGCCAGATCATTTCGACATCGCTCCGCGGGATCTTGACTTTGCCGCCTTTGGCTTCGACGGTCAAAAAATCATCTCTTTCTTTCAAGATTTTTGTTTCTATGACATTGCCGTTTTTGAGCTTGATAATCTCGGCTTTGACTGTTTGAGTGGATAAGAAAAGAGAGAAACATAAGAGAAGAAAAAATAATTTTTGGATTTTTTGAATTTTGTTCAAATGGTTCTCCGTTTCGTACGACTGTGTTGATTCAAAAAACGGGAAATCCCTGATCGTTCCTGATCTTTTATTTCCCCGAATAAGATAGGGGAAACTTTTTTATTTATCAAGCCTTTAGAACTTCAACTTTTTGAAGCTTTTTGTGTCTTGGGAAGAAGGCAATAAAATCGGTGCCTCTTTCGTCAAGTACTGCGCAAGAATCGTAGAGACTAAAAAGGAACCGCCGGCATTAAAATGACAGTCATCAAAAAAAAGATCGGGATCTTTAGGTAATAACTTGGCCAGATCCACACATTCGGCCTTGAGCCCCGCGCAAACATCCAACATCGCCTGGTTATACATCGCCATCGTTTCTCGAAGAACGCTTACGGAATAATATTTTTTGCATTGGTCGCCAAAACCCGCTTCGGCCCAACCGAACCATAAGGTGTTTTTTTCTTTTTCCGTCAGATGCTCCATCCACTTGGTGGGCTGCGTCACAAGGATCGGCCGGGCACCTCTTTGCCGAACCATGGTGACCCATAAGTACAACGCCTCTTTGTAGCTTTGCAATTTTTCTTCCATGGGAGGCATCGCATCAACCAGAATCGCCTTTTCCCGGTCTTTTGCCCTCAAACTATAGGAAACCGGGCCTGAACCTTGATCCAATTTTCGATCCACAAAAAGCCTGTTTTTTACCACCCTATACAATTGCCATAAAGCTGTTTTTTCATAAAAAGGAACGGGCTTCACCTCTTGTTTTTGGGGTGGGGCCTCCAGCGGAATCGCCAAAGCTATGGACAGGTCGTTGATCCCGGTAAGAAGAAGGATGGCATCGATAAACGGGAACTGGTTGAGTAAAAGTTCACTGTCGCGGATGTGATCCCTGACGATCGTTCCGCTTCTGCCGACATTGCCGACCCAGATGCGGTATCCTTGCTGGTTCACGATTTTTTGTGTGAGGTACGGCCAAGCTTCTTCATTATCAAGAAACAGACATTCGGTCGTGCTGCCGCCGACCGTAAGGATGTGATAATTCTGGTAAGGTGAAAATTCATCTCCGCGAATACCTTTCGAATTGACGGAATATCTTTTTTTACCAATAGACGTTCTAAAGGTCTTTTCAAGGTGCGGCTTCAGAATATAACGATCTTCAAGAGGCTCCGTATCTTTTACAGGGGCTTTCAGAAGCATCACCTTCCCTGCGATCATTTCGCTAAGGACCAACGCAAGGGCCAATCCTCCCAAGACCAGGCAAGCTTTGATGATGCTTTCCCTAAAGAAAGAAGGTTTCATTCAAATTCCTTTTTAGGCGAATTTTTGAAAAAATCGCTAACCTTTAGCATCTTTTTTCCCTGTTCCAGCGAGATCCGCCTGATAACAATCTTCCGGCAATAGTTTGAACTGCGGGCTATTGAATGTATCGATATAAGCCCGCGCCCATAAGGCATACCCTTTAGGGTTAAAGTGGGGATCGTTCATGTAATAATAAACATCCTGCGTCGTATTCCGGATAAACGGTTCCAAAGCAGCCACGCTGTCCAGGTAAGGAACATTGTATTTTTTTGCGAGATGTTCGATCTCCTCATGCGGCCTTTTGGACCAGACTCTTTGCTGCTGCGGTCCGGAAAAAAGGAATTGCCCATAATACGGTGTCCCGGACAATAACAGTTTCACATGGTTTGCCTGGCAAAGTTTGATGATCTTTTCCAGCATGCCCATCGTAAAAGCAACATTTCCACGGGTTTGCGCGTCCCATTCGGGCTTGCACCACGACCAGCGGGGATAAAACTGCACCAGTCCCTTGCGAAGCACCATAGAACGCCAGTGTTCTTCCTCTTTTTCCTTGGATTGGTCCACTCTGTGAAATTTCTTCAACAGCCAGTTGTATAAATGAGAATATTGATATAAAAACAGGATCCCTCGCCGCAGCCATGTCGCCTTCACAGGCCCCTTTTCAGTATCAATGAACAATTGATAATAAATGTTCGTCGGCGATGCGGCAAAAGGCTCTCCCTTCTTATCATAAAGCAGCTTCTGACGGTATTTCCAGTCGTCATAATCATCCGACATATCGACATTAACCACCACGACATCGGGCTGATATTTGAGAAGATAATATTTGATGTTGAGGTAATAAATGACCGGCGAGTAACTGACCGTCCCGGTATTGATCACTTCAAATTGATAACCGGTTTTTTTGTATCGCTCGTTCAGGGCCTGCCCCACCAAACTCGGAACCGACTGACCCATGGGACAAGTCCCCTCCACAAAGGAATCTCCCACATAAAAAATGCGATAGATTCCTTTGGGTTTTTTAAGGGAAATGTCATGGTCTTCAACCCACCCTTGTGCGTTATAAAAATGCACGTAAGGTTTCTTAAATTCGGGGTTGCTGGATTGCCACCCGCTGACCGTGGATTTGGAATGAGGCCGCCACGCATGATTGAGCTGAAAATGCTCAAACGTGTTATGATCCATTTGGGGAAAGAACAAAGCAAACATAAGCTCCGCAAAAAGAAAGATCGCGACCGTCACACCCATCGCGGTTAAGCCTGCTAAAAACCATGAAAAAAAATTATTATTTCTTTCCGTTATAGGCATAGTTTCTTTTTTAAAAAGGAGGGACTGTTATTCTAAAATTTACTTATATAGAAAATATAACTATAAAAAAATATGGCGGAGAGGGGGAGATTCGAACTCCCGAACCGCTTGCGCGGTTAACAGTTTTCGAGACTGCCGCAATCGACCACTCTGCCACCTCTCCACTCACGAATCGTCATTTCGACTGAGAATACCAAAACGTTCCTTCAATAGCCGGCGTCCCTGACCCGTCTTAAAGAAATTTTCTCTTTGCCTTGCTGCCGTATAATCAGTACAACTTTCTTCAAAAACCAACCGCCATGGTCGACCTGCTTTCGTAGATCGCGTTCTCCCGGCATTGTGGGCCATGAATCGCAAATCAGCATTATTTTCACGGCTAGAACCAATGTAAAACTTCTTCGTTTTTTCACTGATCAGGACATAAATACAAGCCATAGATTCATTTTATCTTAGCCAGTTTTTCCGCCGAAGGCGGACCCGCCAAGCTTTGTGGCGGGCGAGACTGCCGCAATCGACCACTCTGCCACCTCTCCACTCACGAACCGCCACCTCGAATGAGAATACCAAAGTGTTTTTTCTATGCTATTCAAAAAGGATTCCTGAAATTATACGGGTTTCCATCCTTTTTGCAAAACACATATGCTTTATTGCTGCCTTGCGGCAATGTTCCTTCTGTCTTCGAAATGCTTTTATGCATCAGGACGTGTTGCGTGCTGCCTGTTCCGAAAACAGCGGGTGAAAACCCGAATCTTGGTTTGTGTACAAAAAGGTGAAACAGGATTATTTCCTGCAGTGAAATGCTTAAAAAAGAAACGGCAAAAGCCGCCAGCGCACTTGTTTAACGTAGGCCTGATATTCGGGATCCTGCAAAAGCATTTTTTCTTCGGCAAAAATCCGGAGAATCTGGCTAAGCAAGCACAATACGGCAACTAATCCATTATAAAGACTCGGCTGATTGATGATATAGCCTATACTGAAAATCTGATAGCTGGCATAGAGGGGATGCCGTACCCAACGGTACATCCCTCCCCGCTGGATCGCGCGATTAGCAGGAAGCATCCCAAAAGAACGGTTAAGCGAAATAATCGCCGCGATCGTAAGCAAGCTTCCGATGATCTGCACCACAGTTGCGATCAGGCTGGTCCCGGCAGCTGTCGTTCGTATGAACAACAGTATCGAAAAACTGCCCAAAAAAGAAGTAATAATATCCATCAAGCTCCAGGAAGTGGTCTTTGCGGCTTTACGGAAAACGGCAAAAACAAAAAAAAGAACCGCTTGTAAGATCAGAAGAGACTCGGAAATTTGCTGCCATCCTGTTAACCCCCAGACCTGCAGGCTATGCCCATAGATCCAAAAGGAAAAAAGAACTCCCCATGTGGTCCCACTTAGAATAAAACCCATTTTTTTAAATGCCGTTTGCATCTTTTTCTCCTGATCCATTTCAACTCGGCATTGCCGCCCAACGGCATGACGCTTAAAGACATTCCTTAAGACACGGCCTGTTAGACAAGCGCCGGTAGCACGCAAGAAAAACTTACACCTTGGGATTTGAAAAAAATTACAAGATCAGAAAATGTAAAAATCAGGAGGCATTTTAATTTCTGACCCCGAATTTTAAAAAAAGTTTCAAGACGGCTGGAGAGTATCGCCCACCTTCAGGTCGATTTTTTCAAGGCTCCCTGCGGGAAGTTCCACCACGGAGTAAGCATTCCAAACGACAGGCCCCAACCGATTGCGTTGAAAATGATGCGTGAGCTTCACAACCTGACCTGCTTTGGTCAAATAGATCACATCAATCGCGTATCTCATCCCTAGCGAATGAATGGAATCGCATGGGACCAGCCAAAGGCCGTGTCCCGGCAACAGCTGATCCGTAAAAAGCAACCCACGCATCCTGGAAAAAGGGGTTTTCGCAATCTTCAGGTTTTCCACAACAACTTCCCGGGTACGTGCCGTTATCAGCTTCATCGTATCCCCTTTCATCTTAAGCATTTTTGGCTGTATTTATTTTTTCTAAAAAAGGAATGATATTTAAAACAGAAGGCCCTATAAGCACGACAAAAATAGACGGCATAATCAAAAAAGCGAGCGGGAATAATAATTTGATTGGTAATTTTAAGATCTTTTCACGCGTCCGAATACGAATCGTTTCCCTCAATAAAGCACTGTGATTTCTTAACGTATCGCTCAGCTTCATGCCCAGTTTTTCGGATTCAATGAGCGTAATGACAAAGGATTTTATATCCGGAACTTTGGTTCTATTGGCAAAATTTCGAAAGGCATCTTCCGCAGGAAGCCCCACATTGATCTCGTAAAAGGTATAGCGCAATTCATTCGATAAAGGGGTTCCCTTCGTCTCTTCTGCTAAACGGACCAGAGATGCATTGAGAGACATACCCGCCTCAAGGCAGACAACCAGAAGATCTAAAGTGGTCGGCAAGGCCTCTTCAATCAAGCGTCGATAGCGACGGACCATATAAATTTTCAAAAAAAGTTTTAGCGATAGCCCTGCCAAAATAGCCATGAGAAGTTTTATGGCCACCGGTCCGGAAGCAGGAGCTGCTTGCTGCCACAAAATCGCAAAAAATATCGGGATACCTAAAAAAAGAAGATTTTCAATGTAGAATTTATGGGGTGAAATATGCGCGGCTTTTAAAACCTCCTCTTTATATTGTTTCGCAGACGTCAAGATGCTTAAACGTTCCTGAAAGCGGTCTTTTTGGGCGGTGGATGTCAAAAATGACCAAACTCCCAATCCGACCGCAAGGCTAAACAACACGATCACAATCGCGAATATCATTTTCTCCTCTTACGCTTAAAAGGGAATTCTCAAATTGACCATTTTCTTTACGATCAAGGCCCCCATCACCATCATCACCAGCGCAATCGTAACAAGATTGCGTCCGACTTCATTTTCAAACAAGGGCTTTAAATAACCCGGATTTAATAGGTTCAGGATCAAGGCAACAACAAACGGTGCCGTAGAAATAATCCAACCGCTTAGCCGCGCCTGAGCTGTTAAAGCTTTCAGCTCCTTGCGCATGACCACACGCGCTGTGATGGTGGCTTCCAATTTGCTCATGAGTTCTGAAAGATTTCCGCCGGACTCCTGCTGGATGGCAACTCCGACCACAAAGGTTTTGGTGTCTTTGCTTCTTATTCGCTTGTAAAGCCCCGCAAGCGCATGCGCCATACTTTCTCCCATTTGCAGTTCGCCTACCACCGTTTGAAATTCTTTATTGATCGGATAGGGAGCATCATGGGAAACTCTTTCAAACGCGCTGGAGATACCAAGGCCAATCCCCACCGCCCCCCGTATGATCTGCAAAGCCATGGGAAAATGCTGGTCGAAAAGATCGACATATCTCGCATAACGATAGGTCAGAATACCGCTTGGCACAAAAAAAAGCGCCAGTGCCGCCGCGGGAACGGCAATGATATTGGGGATATGCGCTCTAACCAAAATAAGATATAAGAACAAAGCTCCGATGAGCGAAATGAGCACAAAAACGCTCACCGAAATGCCCCATCCGCTAGCCTTAAGCATGAGATTAATCTTCGAGAAAAAAGCCTGTCGCAATAGAATTGCATTCAGTGCGCGTATGTCACTGTATTGGTGTTTCTTTTCAACCTCAAGATGCCCTTTCTTTTTTTTCTCTTCAACTTGTCCTTCAAAACGCTTTTGCAGAAAGGCCGCATCTCCCGCTGTTTTATCCAACAGGAAAAAAGTAATAAAAAAAACGGATCCGGCCAACAGCGCGGCTAAAATAATAAATATCATGAGGGTCTCGTTTTAAAGTGGTTTCAAAATTCGGCTTAAAAATTTTGGTCTTACTGGGGAGAAAACAAACTGACCGATCACCCTTCCTTTTTCATCAACCCCCTTTTCCTCGAATTGCATCACATCCTGAAGGCTGACGACGTCTCCTTCCATCCCCACGACCTCTGAGATCGATGAAATTTTCCTAGTTCCATCGGAATAACGTTTGATCTGGATCAAAAGATGCAATGCCGAAGCAATCTGGCGGATAATCGATAAATGAGTCAGATTGGCATTTCCAAGCAGCACCATCGTTTCAATACGGCTCAATGCATCCCTTGGCGTATTGGCATGAACGGTGGTGAGCGAACCCTCATGCCCCGTATTCATCGCCTGCAACATATCCAACGCCTCTTCGCCACGGCATTCGCCGATAATAATGCGGTCAGGACGCATACGTAGCGCATTGCGCAACAAATCCCGCTGGGAAACCCGCCCTTTGCCTTCCACATTCGCGGGACGTGTTTCCAGACGGACCACATGCTGCTGCTGCAGTTGAAGCTCGGCAGCATCCTCAATGGTAATAATACGTTCTGTGTTCGAGATATGTGCCGAAAGGACATTTAAAAGGGTTGTTTTTCCCGTTCCTGTACCCCCGGAGATCAAAACATTTAATTTGCTTTCGACAGCGAGTTTGAGACACTCCGCCACTTTATCATTCAGCGACCCGAGATGGAGAAGATCCTGAACCTTAAGAGGATCCTTTTTGAAACGACGGATGGAAAGCACGGGACCGTTCAGTGCCAGGGGTGGAATGATCGCATTGACACGTGATCCATCCGCAAGCCGTGCGTCAACCATGGGCGATGCCTCATCCACACGCCGTCCCACCGCCGCCACGATACGGTTAATGACATGCCTCAAATGCGTGTCATCCTTGAAGGTAATACCTGTCAGGATCAATTTCCCACGCTCTTCAACATAGACCTGTTTGTAACCATTGACCAGTATTTCATCGATGGAAGATTTTGCCAGCAGAGGTTCAAGAGGCCCGAGGCCAAAGGTTTCATTTACGATTTCCTTGATAAGATCAGCTTGCTGGTAAGCATTCAGGGCGACCTTTTCTTCTCCCACGATTTTTTTTACAAGCTCCGCAACCTGGTCACGCGCGTCATTGGCCGGAAGTTTATTGATCGCTTCAAGATCCAGACGTTCAATGAGCTTCTGATGCAAGCGGAATTTCAGATTGTGGAAAAAAATATTTTGCCCTATTTCCCCGACGATTGGCTGAAAACCGGAAGCGCTTTCGCTGTGGGCGGATATTTGCTTTAGCCGGTCCGCGAGACTCATGGATGGATCACCTTCTTAAGCGCTTGTTTGAATCCCAAAAACATCCGCATGTCTTTTTTTTCGGATTGGAAATCAGCTTCAATCTTTTTTGCGAAGTCTTTAAACTGAGCATTCAAAGGAGATCCGTGCGCGGCGTTAATAATCGCCTGTCCCATATTGACGCTTTGACATGCGCCGGCATAGTCATTGCTGAAAAAGTGCGCGAAATTATACCTCAAAATTTCTTTTGCCTTGGACAGGTTGATGGCTTCGTATTTGGAGCTATAACGATTGATAATGATTTTTATCTTTTCAGGTGAGTATTTCAACTGCTCAAGAAATTCAAGGCACCGTGAAGCGCTTCTCAAGGAAATAAGTTCCAAGGTGCTTGTGATGAAGATATGGCACGAATTATCAATAATGGAAATCAACTGGTCGGTCAGACGGTAACCTCCGTCGATAAAAATATAATCAAAATAAACCATAAAAGCATCGAGCATCTTTTCAATGATCGGGGATGTCAATTGTTCGATGTCTTCAATTCTTGCGGGCGCCGGTAAAATGGAAATCCCGTGTTCGGTCGGCGGCAAAACCCCGCGCAAATATTTATCATCAACACGGTCAATATTGTGAGAAATATCCATTAAAGAAAACTCGGGTTTGTAATTTAGAAAGAAGGGGATGTCACCCGCCTGAAGCGCCATGTCCCATAGCAGAACCCGCTTTTTGGTAAGTTTCGCTACGCTGATGGCAGTATTGACAGTGACAAAAGTGTTCCCCACACCGCCTTTAAAATTAAGGAAGGTGTATACCTTCCCCAGTTTCCTCGAACTTTGCGGCGTCCCGCTCCGTCGAAACCGCTGTATCACTTTCAGGATTTCTTTTTCCTGAACCGGAAGTTCGATAAAATCCCGCATCCCGTACTTCACGAACTGAAGCGCATGAGGTTTAAGCTCGGGGGTCAGGATTCCCACAAGAGGAACGATATCACCCACCTTTTCCAGTTTGGAAATCAAATGCTGTAGCTCTTCATCGGAAAACGATCCGAAATCCACCAGGATCAACTGAGGGCCGTAGCGTAAAAACATTTCCTCTGTGGTTATTTTAAGCGGGCACAGGTCGAGTTTGCAACCGGATTCCGGATGTTTCCGGAAAAACTCTTCAAGGGTTTGCGCGTTTTTATAATCATTTGAAAAAATAATGGCGTTGATTTTCTGTACTTCCATAATTTCTCCTATGCTTGCTTTTTTAGCCTACAAGCGAGAATGGAACGAATAAACTTATTTCATCGAAAATCTTCTGCAACGCGGCTTGAATTTTCGCAATATTGTTGGTGTCTTTAATATGATAATGCTCCTCAAGCCCCGAATATTGCGCGATCAGGTCAAACAGCAGCTTCGTTGTCTTCTGCTGTTGTGTTGATCCGCCAAGATCCCCGAAAGTGATCGGGTAAACACGGATATTCTGTTCGATCGCCTTCGTTGCCTGCGCAAGGGTATAATTCCGGGCTAACGCCAATTCCGCCGCCGTTGCTTCCGATCCAAAACATTCGACTGCGCCACCGGGTGTTTTGGGTGCGCAGTTAGGCAATCCGTCCGTAAACACAATAATGACCGAAATGCTTCTCGAGGAAGTAGCGCTGCTGGTAATACCGCCGGCCGCGGTAAGGATCGCATCTCCGATATTGGTGTTTCCGTGGGGAATCGCAATAGGGCCGAGAAATTGTTCTATCGCCGGATCATAAGCTGCTGTGCCGTTATACTTATAGACAGGATTGGTGACAACGGTCGCATCAGGAAGAGTAATAGGATCGGCCCGAATAAGGTTATGATAAAGCTCGCTATTGTTGAAAAGCGGCGTAAAAACGTTGTTTATATTGTCCTCCGTGACCGGGATCAGCGCAGGCCCCGACAATTTTTGGGTAACATGGCTTGCAAAATAATAAACCCCCGCCATATCCCCCAGATCACTCTCAGCGATCAAGCCTTCCAAAAAATCAAGCGATGAATTCAGAACCACTTGTAAAGGCTGCGGGTATAAGGGAGGATTCGGTGCCGGAGCTAAAGGGCTAAAAAGCATCGGAAAGGACGTGCTAAAAGTCGGACGGCTGATAAAACTCTCCGTCTGCGGCCACACAGGATTGGGGGCGGTTATTTTGCCTGTACCATCCATCGTGGTCGTTCGAGGATAGCTGATATCATCCATGGAACCGGAATTGTCGATGACGAGCGCGAAATTGCGCGGGCTGAGCGAAGAAACGGAATTACGCGAAAAAGAAAGGCTTGCCACCCCGCAAATGTTCCCGAAAAAAGTCTGCACAGCGCCCCCTCCCATGCGAGTGACATGCACACGAAACGCCGTAATATCATGCAGCCCGATGCCTCCGCCCAGTAAATCTGCTGTCCGATCCGTAAACAACAGATTATGGGGATGGCCCGGCTTTTCATGGTAGGGATTCGTGTTGGTTAAATCAAACGTACCGAATTGAAGCGAGATGGTCATGTCGGGATTATTACTAAGAACCTTGCTTTTGGCCATGACAGCCTCAGTGGTATCTTGCGTTCTCTTTCTGATTTTTTTGATGACGGTGAGATCACTTAGATTCTGCCCCGCTTTGGCCGCAGCGCGCATCTCGGTAAGAAAACTGGCCGCGGCAGTTAAGGCTCCCGAATCCGCTATGGATTTTAATTCCGTGGAAACGACCATGACGGCAGAGAGATCCACAGCAAGGGCCGCAAGCCCCAGTGCCGCCACCATCATCGCAATGCTATAAACCAAAAGCATTCCTTTAGCATTCTTTAAAACAAAAAATAATCTAGATATCGTAGAAATTGATCCTGTTTTGCGTTTCATTGCCTGTGCCCTGCCCTTCCCCAACAACCTCTTTTTGGATTCTTTCCTTGGCCTTCTTGGCCTTTTCTTTCTCCAGCTCTTCAGCTTTCCTGGCCTCTTTTTTCTTTCGTTCTTCGGTTTTCTTAATCTCTTTCTTTGCCCGTTCTTCGGCTTTCTTAACCTCTTTCTTGGCGCGTTCTTCTGCTTTTTTGGCTTCTTTCGCCGCCTTTGCCGCGGCTTTTTTATCTTTTTCCGTTAAACGTCTGGCATCCTTATCCTCAAATTCCTTTGCCAGCGCTTTCTTGTAAGCGAGTGCGTCCGCTTTTTCAGCAGCCTTCCTGTCACGTAATTCCTGCTGGGCTTTCAGATATTCCTGGCGCAATTCATCACGTTTGATTGTGCGGTCCGAAATACCTAATCCGGATTTGCGTTCATTTTCATAACGCGTGAGATATTCTTCCATAGCCAATGCCTTTGCGATCTCGAAGGGCGGCTCCGGAATTTCATTCATAGTAAACAACGGGTCCTCTCTCTTTAGGTCTCTGAGATCAAAACTTTCCTTTTGGAGATCCACGATATGCGGCGTAATAAAGATCACCAGCTCAACGCTCGCGTGTTCGCTCGATTTGCTTGAGAAAAGCTTGCCGAGCAAAGGAATCTTCCGAAAACCGGGCACTCCGGAATCTGTATTGGTATTTCGATCCGCAATAATTCCGCCGATCACAAACGTTGTATCGTTATTGATTTCAACTACCGTATTGGCCTTCCGGCTGGTAATCGCGGGAATATTAAACCCGTTAGCGATAATACCATTCGCCTGGTCCAGTTCGCTGATCTCGGTTTGAAGATCAAAACGGATCCTGTTGTTGTCTAAAATAGAGGGCGTATAAGTCAGCTTGGTACCGTATTCTTTATAAGTGACGTCCGTGGTATTGGAAGTCACCTGCGGGATAGGAAATTCTCCTCCGACAAGGAGATGGGCTTTGGAGCCATCCCGAACAAGAATATTCGGCTTGGCCAAAACTTTAACCCAACTTTCATTCTCAAGTAATCTGACGACCGCACCGCCCCACCAATTTTTGCTGTGATAGGAGCCCGTCCAAGTGGTTTTCGTGCCATCCTCCGGAAGAGCTAGAACAATATCTTGATGATCGTCAGAAACCTTAGACATGACAGGCCCTAATCCACCGGGCATGAATGTCATCCCGAATTTTTCAGCAAGATACGCACCGTCAATGCTGAACTCATTGTCCTTGGAGCGACTGATCTCAATGACCCGGATTTCCAAGAGGATCTGCTTTGCTTCATTGACTGTCACGATGCTAGCGCTGTCTTTGGAAAAGGCTTGCGACGTTTCCGCGATCTGTTTTTGCATCTCCACGGTATCGACATTGCCGCGGACCACATAACCTTTTTCGGTCGGAAAAACATCCACCTTGTTCTGCGGGGCGATCTTTGCCAAAGCCTCTTTCAAAACGGTCGGATCGCCAACGGAGGTCACATTGTACACATAGATGTCCCCGGCCTTGTCCCAAACCAGAAGGTTGGCCGCGCCTTTTGTTTTAGTGGAGATCAAGACCTCCTGCTTATTAACGACTGCGACATCTGCGACATCGGGTGCGGAAATGGCCACACGGCCCACTTCCCGGTTGAAATGAATCACATGGCTGTTCCCGCTGATGATCTGCAGGTCGCTCTTGCCGACAACTTTATTTTCACTCCACGCAGGTTCTTCGACAGCAGCCGGAAGGGACTGGGTTTCCTTGTTCTTTGAAAAAGCATCGGACGAAGGACCGGAAACCGGGACATTCTGAGGCGCGTCAGGAACGACTGCCACGCAAATCCCTGTAAAAGCGAAATTGGCGATAAGTAGAAAGATTCCAAACTTTTTAAGTAAAGTCTTCATACCTTCACCTTTTCCTTCTTAACTCCGCGATAAAGTTCGATCTCTGTTTGCTCCGGAAGTATGGGAATGATGGATGTTTGTTTCGTACCGACAATTTCATCAAGGCGCATGTAGGTGTCTTTCACGTCGCGCTCGGAAAACGGCCGTATACTGATGTCCAATTTGCCCTTTTTCATGGCATAGGCCATGATTTCCGCGCCTTCGGGCGTCACCGCCAGAGTCACAGTGACGGTTGAACCTCCTGGCATCCCTCCCGCCTGGGCCCCTGCTTGTTTCATCGGAGCCGCTTTCATCACCAGTATGTTTTTCATAATGGTCTTTGTCTCAAATTCCTTGGCGGAGGTATCCGTAAAAACAACATCCACACGTCTGCCAAATTTGAGGAGCCTCAGGGCGTCTTCTGAAATAGGCAAGCTTACCGTGGTCGCACGATAACCTTCGGGAATCATATTGGCAATATTGTCTGTTTCGTCCGCGAGATCAAAGCTCCTGATAACATTCCCCCGTTGAACGGCATTGCGAAGATTTTGTCCCACCACCGGCGCCAACTCCGTAAAGGCAGTGCTCAACTCTGTCCCTTTCGGCATCAACAGCAAACTGACATCGGTCTTTCCGATCGTATCCCCGATATCCAGATCCCGAACGGCTGTCGCCACAAGAATGGCTTTAGGATCTTTTTTCAACTCGTTGAAGACATGGAAAATAACTCCCAGTGTCAGCAGGGCACATAGTACCGAAAGAAAAAAAATGGATCTTGAAGATAGTCTCATAGGCAACCTCTACGGTGCTCAAAGTGTTCAGGGGTTTGATGAATAAAACTTATCCTTCGAATTTGCATGAATCATCATCCGGATAAACAATACATAATTCTTCTTGACTGCAACTGCTGCGGTCTAACCGGCAAAGTTGGTTCGTCCCACAACGGGCATGATCATAGAGGCAGCAAGCGTCACTCTCTCCCCTTATCGTGCAGCGTTGTTCCAGAGTACATCCCGTGTTATATAATCGGCAGTTTTGTTCCTGAGTACAGTATGTCGCATTCAGCTGACACCGCTGATCGGGCGTACAACCGATACCGTAATACAGACATTCTTGCGTCTGTGTGCATCCAGTATGATAAATAGTACATTCCTGATCTTGAGTACATCCCGTGTGATAATACTGGCATTCCTGCGTCTGCGAGCATCCAGAGTGATAAATAGTACATTCCTGAAGCTGTGTACACCCTGTATGATTCAATCGGCAATTCTGCTCTTGGGTGCAATAGGTTGCATTCAGCTGACACCGCTGATCGGGCGTACAGCCAATATTGTGATACAGACATTCCTGCTCTTGAATACATCCCGTGTGGTAATATTGGCATTCCTGCTCTTGAGTACATCCCGTGTGATAATACTGGCATTCCTGCGGTTGCGTGCATCCAGAGTGATAAATAGTACATTCCTGAAGCTGTGTACACCCTGTATGATTCAATCGGCAATTCTGCTCTTGGGTGCAATAGGTTGCATTCAGCTGACACCGCTGATCGGGCGTACAACCACTATTGTAATACAGGCATTTCTGCTCCTGCGTACATCCCACATTATTCAATCGGCAGTTCTGTTCCTGAGAACATTCTTCTCCATGGATATCGCATAACTGGTCATCCGTACACCCTGTATGATAGTAGGAGCATTCCTGAAGTTGCGTGCATCCAGAGTGATAAATAGTACATTCCTGAAGCTGTGTACACCCTGTATGATTCAATCGGCAATTCTGCTCTTGGGTGCAATACGTTGAATTAAGCTGACAACGCTGATCGGGAAGACAATTTACATTGAGAAGCAAGCATCGTTGATCCTGGGTGCATTCATTCCTTACCAAACAACATGCATCGCTTTCCCCACGGATGGTGCAAAGCTCTTCCTGGGTGCATAAGTCAGGATCGGTGGCGCATGTGCAAATGCCCGTAAGATCGCAAAGTCTCTGAGGATCCGTCACCTCCTCCTCGCCTGGTCCTGTATCGACAGGGAGTTTTAAATTGATATTTCCGGATTCTGTGCTTTTCTCTACAAAAGCCGAAGAGCTGACCCGGGTCGTCAGGGTACTGAGTCCCCAGGAAGGCGGAAGAAAAGCGGTCGTAAAAATAGTTATTTGCCGGGAAATATTGACCTGCAGAGGATTATCCTTGATCGCCCCCGGCGTTCCGTTGACTCCGGGAACAAGAATTTCAATCCCGTTTCCAGTAGCCGGGGGAGCACTAAGTCCGCCGACCAAAGCAAGGCTGGCTGTGATACGCGCCGTACAATCATTGATCGCCGCTTGGATCGCTGCTTCCTTAGTGATCCCCAAAGGGGGAGTGTAGTTGGGATTAAGCCTAGGGTCTGTAGCAAGCATCCTCGCTTCATCGCGGGCAATATTGTTGATAGTGTTCCGGGTGGTTAACGAATGGCCTGCATCAATAATCATAAGGCTTAAAGCAAGCAGCACAGGAATCGCCAGCACCGTTTCCACAAGCGCTTGTCCTAGTTGCCTCTTACCTCGAACCCCCCTCTGAAACATTTTATTCTACCTCTCATTCTCAAATTTTAGTCGAGCGAAGGCGCCGGCATGGGTTGGGGAAGAGGTGCAACAGAAGCCACAAACTGGGGCATGGTAATTGTCGAAGTGATCTGTCTCGCCGCCAAAGTCGGTATTAAGGAACCCCTCCCCAGAACATTACTAACCATTTGAGACACCGTTATAGTAACGAGTTTTGTGCTCTCTCCACCCTGCTTTTGCGCTGGTATAGTGCTCGTGCTGATCGTAATGGTGGGAGCGTTAGCTCCCGTCAAACCCATATTGGTCAAAATCTGGTTCATACATCCCAAGATGTAGGCATTGCCACCCGCTCCTTCGGGATTTTTGGTCATACTGGCAATGCGGGCCCCTTCCCGTGCCACCTGCGTCATCTCATGCAGTCTAAAGATTACCTGCGATAAATCAAAAATCCCCGCAAACATGAGGATATACATCGTGCTGCACACGAGGAGTTCCACAAGAACTTGACCGCGTGTATGATTTTTTTTCCTTCTTATAAGCACCTCTTTGACTGCCCCATTATTTTTTTCCATCTCCCCCACTAAGCCGTCTGAAATTTTACAGCAACGGCGTCCTTCCCCTCTCATTGCGAAACACCCTCACCATGGTGTCTAAGCCTTCCTCACCTCTTGATGAGGAAGGCTTGTCGCTTTGGCAACCGTTTCAACGATCACCCCACCATGTTAAGCGACAAAAAACAACCGCGTTTTTTAAAAAGTCGCGGCAAGCCAGGTCGAAAGCCAGTTAAACGCAGCAGTAATTTGACCCGAAAACGCTGTTACTGCAACGATCACGACCACCGCAACCAACCCGATGATCAATAAATATTCAACTAACCCTTGCCCCTTTTGATTCTTCATTGCTTGATCCCCCTTTTTATTTTTACTTTTATTTTCATTACTTTTATTTTTATCTCTGAAGCTATTACAAATATAACCAAATGTTTTTAAAATACAAGTCTTTGCTTCAAATATTTAATAAGTGTAATCTATTATTATTACTAACTATATATATAAAAAATACTCATACCTTAGCTTGTTATAGCAAAAATATTTTTATTTTTATGAATTTTTAAAAAGTTCCTGTATTTGGCCATACATAAAAAAACAATAAATAGTTAACATCCATAACTCCTGAAAACAAGAAAGTCTTTGTCTATCCTTAAGGGAATCGACAATATTTGAAAATTATTGAGTATTTTATTGGCTAAAAATGAGGCTGGGGTTAAAAAGGTCACGTCCACAAGCCCCTTGTGGCATTTACAAGCCGTCTTTCAAAACAAAATTTCTCTTTTCCTTTAAGGGCCACAGCCGTCGCACCATGTTCAGCTTCAGTGTAATAACGAATTGCCCTGGTGATTTGCGTAAAAGAAAGTGAATGGTTTTTGGGAGGACAGTTGCGGCTGGAAAAATTAATCGTTCTCGGTGCAGACGCGGTTTTTACCGGCTCTCTTGGCTTTATAGAGAGCCTCGTCCACGCGGTGCACCATCGGGTCCGGCACATTTTCTCCGGAATGAAGTGTGGCAACGCCCAGGCTGATCGTCACCGGAATATTTTTTTCTTCCCATTCGAATTTCATTTTCTCAATTTCTGAACGAAGGCGTTCGGCTGTACACTGCGCCGCTTCTGTCAGGCCTGCCTTGCGAAGCATGATAATGAATTCCTCGCCTCCGTAGCGGGCCGCAAAATCGATTTCCCGAAAGGGACGCCGCTTGCGGATATGGCTGAGAAGGACCGAAGCTGTTTTTTTCAAAACCATGTCCCCGGCAGGATGACCATAAGTGTCGTTGATCTTTTTGAAATTATCGATATCAAAAAGGATAATCGAAAGGGGCTCCTTGCGAACACTTGCCTCACGAACAATCTGGTTCATGATCACACGAAAATGGCGGATCACGTAGAGTCCGGTGAGCCCGTCGCGGGTGGCCAGATGAAACAGATGTGTTTTTTCCCGGGCGGCCGTGATTTGGACATAGATCGCCGAAAAAACAAAAAGGCAAAAAATAAGAAGCAACGGGTAGACCCCATAAAACCAGTAATGCGCTTTATAAAAGATCAGAAAACAGAAGAGGAACCAACCGATCCCGAGCAGAAGCCCGGAAAGAAGAGACAGGGCGCCTCTTAACAGGATGAATAAAATGGACGCCAGCAAGCCAATACCGATCAGGCAAAGGATATTCAGCCAAAAGGGTGCCGGCCGGATCCAGTGCCCGGTCATGGCGGCGTTCATGATGTCTGCATAAACGCCAAGCGCCGGATAGGAAACATCAAACGGCGTCGTTTTAAATTCCGCCTGATTTTTGGCAACAAGCCCGACCATGCATATTTTCCCCGCGATCTTTTTGGGATCAATGACAGGTTTTAGCCCATCCCGGATCGCGTAAAAACTGTGGATCAGATCCGAAGAGCTGTAGCGCGCGATCCTTTCGCCCCATCCCCCCGTCCACGGAATGATGACTTTCCCATGATGATCGCCCCAGGCAACCCAGTCTTTGGGTAGTGGGATCCTTTTTTTGAGAAAATCATATGCGGCAGGAAGAACAAAAAACGGATAAGTCTCCGTCCCATAACTCAAAAAAGGATTGAACCGCCTCAAAATCCCGTCGGGATCTGCGGGCAGTTCGCGATGCCCGATGGCTTGTGCGTGATCTTTTATTTTCGGAAGCGCATGAACCCATGTCATTTTTCCCTCGCCTTGATCCAGAACCACGGGCATTCCATGGATCCAGAATTTTCTTTCCTTCTGCGGTTTCAGGTCTACGGGCAAATAAACAGGCGTTGTGATCCGTGCAAAAACCTGCGAAAGATCCCTATCCTCTTTGGGGTCGGTGGGTTCGGAAAAATTAAAATCAAGAACGATCGCGGCCGCTTTCCATTCATCCAATAAACGCAGCATGGCGGCATGATAACTGCGCGGCCAAGGCCACGGTCCTATCTCATCCAGCACCGTTTCGGAGATCTCAATAAGAACGATATCCCGGCTGAACTGTGTTGAATGGGCGAATTTCATGAAGGTATCCAGAACGATATGCTCCAGACGATCCAATTGATGAAATGCCAGCAGAAAAACAAAAGCGGCGATAATGGCGAGGTAGGTTCCGAAACGAAGCCAGCCCCGATAGCGGCGGGAACGGCTGCGGCCAAATAATTTTTCGGTCGTTTCAGTCGTCTCGTGAGAATCCATGATCCGAAATTTTACAGTATTTTAAAGGAAAGAGCCAGCAAAGGCATTTATGCCCAAGGCGTACGGTGTCTTCGATACTGCTTTTCTTCTTTACCGAACTCCGCAGGTCTTACGAACAACCCATACTGTTGCCGCAATTAAGACATTTGTAGCAGGAACCGCTCCGGACCGTCACATGACCGCAGTTCGTGCAAAACGGCGCGTCCCCCATCATGTTGGCAAGATGTTCATTCGCTGCCGATGTACCGGCAAAGGCATTTTCTTTTTTGAATTCTTTGCCGGAAAGGGATGCGTGTTTTTCCGGGAGAGATTTCTCTTCAGGAGAAAGGATCAAGCGGCCTGGATTCCCAGAGGCATTTTTATGAAGCTGCGTGTCTTGAGGATCCGGCGGGACCTGGATAAATTCTGTCAGCCCGAGATATTCCATACCCAAAACGCGAAAAATATAATCCACGATCGAAGTGGCGTATTTGATGTTCGGATGATCCACGAATCCTTGAGGTTCAAAACGCGTGAACGTGAAGACATTGACGAATTCCTCCAGAGGCACACCGTATTGAAGTCCCAGCGATACCGCGATGGCAAAACAGTTCATCATGGAACGAAATGCGGCGCCTTCTTTGTGAATATCGACGAAAATCTCCCCCAACTGCCCGTCCGCATATTCCCCTGTCCTGAGATAGATCTTTTGTCCGCCGACGCGGGCTTCTACGGTAATACCGGCCCGTTTTTTGGGAAGGCGTTTTCGCTCGAGAGCTTGAGGATGTTCTGCAGAGATCTCCCTTTTCTTTTCCGTTTTTTCGTCACTAGATTTGGTATTCAGAGGCTGGGAAAGCTTGCACCCGTCCCGGTAAAGAGCCACAGCCTTGAGTCCCATTTTCCAGGCTTCCACATAGATTTTTTCGATCTCCTCGACGGTGCTTTCATGCGGAAGATTGACGGTCTTGGAAATGGCCCCGGAGATAAACGGCTGTGCCGCAGCCATCATGCGAATATGCGTCATAGGCTCCAGAAAACGTTTGCCGTACCTGCCACATTGATTGGCGCAATCAAAAACAGAAAGGTGTTCCGGGTTGAGATGAGGCGCTCCTTCTATAGTCATCGTCCCGCAAACTATTTTGTTCGCTTCTTCGATTTCCGCTTTTGAGAAACCGAGTGCTTCCAAAACAGAAAAACGCGGGTGATGGTAATCCACGGGCTTGAAACCAAGCCGCTGAAGTGTTTCTTCCCCAAGTGTCCATTGGGTGAATGCAAAATTCAGATCGAAGATGGCCGGCAGCATGGCTTCGATCTTGTTTAATTCCTCAACCGTAAAACCTTTCTCGGTCAGATTTTCGCGATTAATCCAAGGCGTGCCTTCAAGGCGCGAAGTCCCCTGGATATATTCCGCAATATCCCGAATTTCACTTTCCGAATACCCCAGCCGCCGAAGCGCTGGAGGGACCGATTGATTGATGATCTTGAAATAACCGCCCCCCGCGAGTTTTTTGAATTTGACCAGCGCAAAGTCCGGTTCGATCCCGGTCGTATCACAATCCATCAAAAGCCCTATCGTTCCGGTCGGCGCAATGACGGAAACTTGGGCATTTCGAAAACCGTATTGCTTGCCAAGCCGCAGTGCCTGATCCCAATCCTCCTGAGCCGCAGTTAAAATATCCTGCCAGCAATGTTCCTTTGAGATCCGGCTTACGGCAACTTGATGTTTTTCAATAACACGCAGCATTGATTCCTTGTTTTGTTCATAATCCGGAAACGGTCTTTTTTCTGCGGCGATCTCTGCGGAAATGGCATACGCATGGCCTGTGAGAATCGCTGTGATCGCCCCGCAAACCGCGTAGGCCTTGGGACTGTCATAAGGAATGCCGCTGACCATCAAAAGACTGCCGAGATTGGCATAGCCAAGACCCAGAGGACGATACTTGTGGCTGTTCCTGGCAAGCACTTCGTTAGGATAAGATGCGTAATCCACAATGATTTCCATCGCGGTCATGTATACACGAATGGTATGACGGAATCCTTCGATGTCAAAACTGCCGTCCGGCTTCAGATATTTTATGACATTGATCGAAGCGAGATTGCAGGCTGAGTCATCGAGAAACATAAATTCCGAACAGGGATTGGACGCATGGATCCGGTCCGTCTTCGCGCAGGTGTTCCACTCATTGATCGTGGTGTCAAACTGAACTCCCGGATCCGCGCAGGCCCAGGCGGCATAAGAAACTTGATGCATCAGGTCACGGGCTGACAGGGTTTCACACACTTCTCCTGTCGTGCGGAACCGCGTCTGCCATTGCCCGTCACTGAGATAGGCCTGCATGAATTCATCCGAAATACGAACGGAGTTATTGGAATTCTGACCCGCAACGGTTTTATAGGCTTCTCCGTTGAAATCCGAGGGATAACCGGCCGCGATCAGTGCCGCAACTTTTTTTTCTTCTTTTACTTTCCAATTAATAAAATCCAAAATCTCGGGATGATCGAGATCGAGACAGACCATTTTCGCGGCACGCCGCGTTGTCCCGCCGGACTTGGTGGCCCCTGCCCCGCGATCCAAAACTTCCAGAAAGGACATCAATCCCGACGAGGTCCCGCCGCTTGAAAGTTTTTCTTGCCGGCCGCGGAGTTTTGAAAAATTGGTGCCGGTCCCGGAGCCGAATTTAAAAAGCCTGGCTTCATTTTTCAGCAGATCGAAAATGGACATCAGATCATCCTGCACGGATTGAATAAAACACGCGGAACATTGAGGATGGGAGTAAGAGTCCGCGGTGCGCTGGATGGTATCGGTTTTAGGGTCCCAAAAATAATTGCCGCCGCTTCCCTCAATGCCGTAAAGATCCAAGCCGCAGTTAAACCATACCGGGGAATTGAAAGCACATTTCTGTGTGATGAGGAGGTGTGAAAGTTCCTCTTCAAAAATCTGGGCGTCTTCCGGAGTTTTAAAATAACCGCCGATTTTTTCACCTGCCACACGGATCGAATGGGCAATGCGATAGACCACTTGGCGGACACTTGTTTCGGACCCTGTTTCGGGAACACCGGCTTTTCGGAAATATTTTGAAACCACGATGTCGGTCGCTAGCTGGCTCCATGTTTCCGGCACTTCCACATTTTCCATTTTAAAAACCACGGAGCCATCCGGATTCGTGATCACCGAACTGCGGCGAGCATATGGCATCTCATCCAACGGAGATATCCCTTCTTTTGTAAAAAACCGCCCAAAGATGAGCCCCTTCCCCGCCGGCACTGTCCCATGAGATAATTTTGATTTTGCTGATTTCATAAAATCCCTCTCGCTCGAATGATTCCTAAAAATACCACATATTGTTGTTTACTTTATTAATATATACCATATATAGAAATTCATTGCCATTAAATATTCTCCCGTAGATCCTTTCTCGCTTCCCTGCGACGATGCTAATTTTTGCTTTCATTGAATCTTACAGAGACATGACGCGGTGCCCATCATTTATCTTCAGATATCGCTAAAAGCGTTCCTGTCTTGTGATGCACCGATGCTTTAAAATTCATTTTCCAATACAAAATTCGGAAAAAATAACATCCAAGAGGTCTTCAGAATAAATCTCGCCCGTTAATTCTCTAAGCGCCTCCAAAGCTGCGCGAACATCCAGAGTTATAAATTCAAAAGACATTTTTTTTTGGAAAGATGCCTCTGCGCGCTGTAAGGCTTCCAGCGCATTTTCCAGAGCGACTTTGTGTCTCAGCTTGGTAATCTGTTCGCCGCCTTCCGATGTTTCCTTTTCTAGAAAATGGATCATTCTCTGCTCGAGTTCCTTGAAGCCATGGCGTGTTTTAGATGAAATGCGAATCCATGGCTCGCCGCCGCCCAATGCCTCAAGGGATTTCTGTTCCATTTTTGTGGGGAGATCTGATTTATTCATGACCGGAATCAATCTTTTTTCTTTCGGAATCTTTTGAAAGACATGCCGGTCAGCATCCTCTAAAGGCCGCGATTGATCCACCACATAGAGCACCACATGGCTTTCATGAATCGCCTGGAGCGTCTTTTCCATGCCGAGTTTATCGAGTGGGTGCTCCGGCGTGGAAATAAGCCCGGCTGTATCACGAAGACGAATATAAAATCCCTGGATCTCAAGTGATTCTTCCAAATGATCCCGCGTCGTGTGCGGGATATCGGAAACAAGCGCCCGGTCCCGTTCAAGCAGGGCGTTGAAAAGTGATGATTTCCCGACGTTCGGTTTTCCGACGATCGTCACCAGGATCCCTTCCCGTATCAACTGGCTCCGGTTGAAACTTGCGATCAGCAAGCGGATTCTTTGCTGGATGGCTGCGAGTTTATTTTTCATCCCCTCATGCACGTCCACTTCAAGGTCTTCCTCGGGAAAATCAAGGTAAGCTTCCATGTGCGCCAAAAGCCGCATGAGCTCATCCTTTAATTCCTTCAATAACAGAGAAAGCGATCCGGAAAGCTGCCGTATCGCAACATCCAACGCCCGGTTGCTTTTGGCGTGAATAAGATCCAGAACAGCTTCCGCTTGGGTGAGATCCAGTTTTCCGTTCAGAAAAGCACGCCGTGTGAACTCTCCGGGTTCGGCATGACGAATGCCTTTCCCGAGCAAAAGATCCAAGATGCGTTTCGTCACCGCAAGCCCGCCATGACAGCTGATCTCGATCACATCTTGACCTGTATAGGAATGAGGCGCCCGAAAAAGACTTACAAGGACATGATCCACCCTGTTGCCATGAAGATCTCTGAATTCCCCCCGGTGGATCGTATTCGCGGGAGAGGAAGCAAGGCGTTGATGGCTCTTGGAAATGAAAAAAAGCTGGACCGTTTGAACGGCTTCGGCGCCGCTAACACGAATCACAGCAATCCCGCCTTCTCCGATAGGTGTCGCAATCGCCGCGATCGTATCCTCTGTATCAAATTGAGCCATGCTTCAAGATTCTCCGTGCCTCTCCGACTAGGTAAAAAGAGCCTGTGATCAATGCGGCACTTCCGCTTGTTGAAACCGTTTTGAAAAGCCGTATCGCTTCCTTGATATTCTGAGCCGCCAAAACATATTTGAAAAGTCCTTTTGTTTCTTCAATCAGATTTCCGAGCGTCTTTGCGCGATAATTTTGGATCTGAACCAAAATCAATCCTGAAAAGTAACCGCCTAAAATTTCGAGCATCTTCCGACTGTTTTTATCGCTCATGGCGCCGAAGATAAGCCAGGGCGGGTGCTTGCGCGGAATGTTTCTTGCCTCATGCACTAATTGCATCGCAGAAATCGGGTTGTGCGCTCCATCTAAAATAAATTCACGACCATATCCCCGGAATGTTTCCATCCTGCCTTTCCAGTTCATGGACAGCAGACCCTGGTCGGAAGATTTAGGGCAAATGGGAAAATGGAAATGCCGGCGAAGAATTTCAGCGGCCTTGAGGGCCATCCCGGCGTTTTTTTTCTGAAAAGCCCCCGCAAGCCCGATCGCGGCATGAGAAACAGGTTTGGCTTTCCAAAGACATCCTTGATTCTTTCGCACCGCGGCGCAGATTACCGGAAGGGCCTCCCTGCTTTGCCAGCCGATCACCACATGGTTGTGCGGTTTGATAATGCCTGCTTTTTCGGCAGCAATTTTCGCTATGGTATGCCCAAGAAATGCCTCATGGTCCAAATGAATGGGTGTCAGCAACACAAGCGGCGCTTTTAAAATATTCGTCGCGTCAAGCCGGCCGCCAAGACCGATCTCAAAAATACCGATCTGGATGCCTGTTTTTGAGAAAACCAGGATCGCTAAAAATGTCAGGACCTCAAAGTAAGTCATCACGCCGAGAGAGAGCGGCAAAGGTTTTTTTTCCAGAAGCCTGTGAATTTCGGAAAGTCCTTCCGCCCAAAGTTTTTTGGAAAGCATCGTTCCCTGCACACGAATTCTCTCCCGAGGATCTTCAATGTGCGGCGAATGATAATAGCCCACGCGCATGCCATTGGCTTTCAGGATCGATTCGAGGAAAAAACCGGTGGAACCTTTGCCTGTTGTTCCCGCGATCAGGATAGGAAAGAATTTTTTTTCGGGATGACCGGCAATTTGAAGGAAATACGCCATCCGCTTGAGATTGAAGAAAGCATTTTTCGGGAGTTGATTTAATTTTTCGAGATTGATGAAGGCATTTAAATAGCGGAGAGATTGGGTATAGTTCATAAGTAAATTCAACCGTCAACACGCAACCAAAGCTTCTCTATTCCCCGTTGTACTTTGCGCGTCGTACGAGTTAGTTTAGTGCTTAAAATGCCGCTCCCCCGTAAAAACCATGGCAATCCCGAATTTATCGCAAGCAGCGATCACATCCGCATCGCGGATGGACCCGCCCGGCTGGATAATGGCTTTGATCTTGCGTTCGGCCGCGATTTCGATGGAGTCCGGCATCGGAAAAAAAGCATCGCTCCCGAGCATCGCCCCTTCGGTTTGATATCCGGCTTTCTGGCAAGCGATGTTTACGGAATCGACTCGCGACATCTGCCCGGCACCGATCCCGACTGTGCGTTTGCCCTGCGTAAGTACGATCGCGTTTGATTTCACGACTTTGGCACACTGGAAGGCAAAGATCAGATCTTCAAGCTCCGCGTCCTGCAGCTTGGTCTTGGTCACGAAGTGAAGCTTCTTTCTGAAATCCGCCATATGTTCTTTGATCGGCCGGTCTTTTTCCTGGATCAAAATACCACTGCGGAGGAATTTCACATCGTAAGGATTTTCGTTGCGAAACTGCTCCACGGTGATAAGCCGCAGGTTCTTGCGGGCTTTTAAAAGCTTCAAGGCACCCGCTTTGAAGGAAGGTGCGACCAACACCTCAAAAAAATTCAATTTATCAAGGATCTTCGCCGCGGTTTTCCTGTCACAGACACGATTGATCCCGACAATCCCGCCGAAGGCTGAAAGCGGATCGCTATCGATAGCCATTTCCGCCGCTAAAATAATCTGATGATCTTGCGCAATACCGCATGGATTATTGTGTTTGATCACACATGCTGCTGGCACGCTGAATTCCGCAAGCACATCAAGTGTCGCCTCAATATCCATAAGATTATTAAACGAAAGTTCTTTGCCGTGAAGCTGGGTCCAGGAAGCGGCCGCACGATAAGTCGTGGGCACAAAAAAACCGGCTTTTTGGTGAGGGTTCTCGCCATACCGAAGGTCTTGTGCTTTTTTGAAATGAAAAACGAATTGCAGCGGCAAAGCGGTTTCCGTTTCCTGCTTTTTAAGGTGACCGGCCAGAAACTGGCTGATCACGGCATCATAGGCCGAAGTCTTTGCAAAAACCTTTTGTGAAAGCGCAAAGCGCGTTTCTTCTAAAACACTTCCTTTATTTTCGTCCATTTCTTTCGCAACGCGATCATAATCGGCCGCGTCTGTGATCACGGTCACGGATTCATAATTTTTCGCGGCTGAACGCAGCATGGACGGCCCTCCAATATCGATAAATTCTTTGGCCTCATCCACGCTTAAATTTCCCTTGCGCGTGGCTTCCTCGAACGGATAAAGGTTGACCACCACAAGATCGATAGGTTTGATTCCGTGAGCCTTGACCTGCTTCTGGTGGCTTTTTTTGTATCGCAAGAACAAAAGTCCGCCGTGAATCTTTGGATGAAGTGTTTTCACACGGCCATCGAGCATCTCCGGAAATCCCGTCACATCTTCCACCGAGATCGCGGGCACCTTGGCCGCTTTAAGCGCTTTCAGCGTTCCGCCTGTAGAAATGATTTCCACTTTATGTTTATGCAGATTTTTTGCGAAAGGAATGAGTCCGGTTTTATCGGAAACGCTGATGAGTGCTCGACGAATGGTTTGGCGCGACATTTTGTTGGATCCTCCTTTTAAAATAACGATGAAGCCTTGCGGTCACCAAGCCAGGAGTCTCGATGCCGATCTTGCGGCCATCCAACTCACGCACCGGAAGTATTTCCCAGGAAGTATTGGAAAGAAAAGCTTCATCCGCGTTATAAAAATCATGCCTTGTTAAAGGAACTTCTCGAACTTGAAACCCGAGCTCGAGAGCGCATTTTATCACAAACTTTCGCGTCACTCCATTTAAGATTAGGTGTTCAGGCGGTGTCCACAGAGTCGCCTTCAGGCCCGGTTTTCGGCTTGTATAAGTTACAAGAAAAAAATTCCCGACACGGGTTTCTGTAAGATAATTTCCTTGATCCAAAAAAATCCAATCAAAAATATCTGGGGGGTGAGGCTCCGTACTCGCAAGCACGGCCTGCTGGTAAGCTGACGCCTTGGTCTGATAAGGAAAGGCGTTCCCATTCCCGCGCGGAAAAGACGCTGTCTTAAGCAAAACTCCTTTTTGATAGAGTTCTTTGGGACATCCACGGGATCCGATGATCACAAAAACCCGCCCCCCAAGCAAAGTCAAACGAACGGAAGTATTTTTCTCTCCGGACAGCTTTAAAGAAAGCTGGACTTCATGGCGGAGCTTCTCAGGATCCGGGACCGGTTGGTACCCCACGGTTTTGGCGGACTCGCAGAGTCTTTGTAGATGCTCTTTTTCATGCAGGATTTTCCCGTGATAAGCCCGCATGCTTTCAAAAATACCGATCGCTTCATCCTGAAGAAGGTCAAAGCTGATGGAGCTTGAGGCTTCTTTTCCCTCGGCGTAAACTTTGAATTTCATAGATATCGTTTGATGATTTTTTTCCCAAGATTCTGGAAAGGCTGTTCGATCCACTCGTAAGTCAGCGTCGACAGACACAAAGTCCAGCATAAAGTTACAAGAAAAACTCCGACAAAGTAAACATCCGGCCAATGGGGCAGATCAAATTTCCTGCCTAAAACGACCAGCATCCTAGCAACAATATCGGCAATAAAAAAGTGACAAAGATAAGCGCTGAAACTAACCTTTCCAACATAGCAGGTGAATCGATTGACAAGAAAAGGCATCGGATAGATCGCTAACGCCAAGCCCCACGCCAAGCACAAAAGTCCTAATCCTGGGTAGAGGTCTTTAAGAAGAACCTGTGCGGGAAAGATCTTGATGGGAATCAGCGTCAAAAAGAAAACGACAACTAGTCCGATTGACAAAAATTTATTTTTAAGGGATTCGGTTTGATTCGCGTGATTCCCTTGCATTTGAAGGCGGTCGCGCATCAAGAAAAAAAGAATGAAACCCAGCGAAAAAATGGGGAGCTGCGAAGGAAGCCAAAGAGGCAAGAGGCCGACGAAACTTTTGGAGACGAGATGATGCGGTATTAAAAGATGCGTGTAGATATATTTCAGCAAAAAAGAAAACGCCAGTAAAAAACCAAAACAAAGAATTGCTTTCTTTAAACTATCGATGTGCCTATAGAAAAAGGGCAGCAATAAGTAAAAGTTCATTTCAACCGCAATGGTCCACCCGCCCGGAACAACATTGTTGATGGTATTGGGATGCCAGCCATTCATAAAAAGAAGGGTGGACAAAACGCGCCAGGTATTTATTTCATGCGGCGCTCCATAAAGACTTTTGAATCCCCGGATCGCTAAATAGATAAAAATGGCCGTCCAGAACATAGGCGCGATTCTGAAAAAACGCCTGACAAAAAAAGCTTTTATAGAATTTCTTTTATCCTTTTCTCGAATATGGAATGAAAAAAATAGTGTAAAGGCTGAAACGATAAAAAAAAGCCTGACTCCAATCAGCCCGCCTTCATCCGAAAAGGAATTTAAAAAACCCACAAGAGGCATCCGATGCCCGACATGCTCTAGCAACACGGCTAGAAAGGCCCAACCCCGCAAGGCGTCCACAAAATCGAATTTTCTAATTTCTCTTAAAGATGCTTCGTTGCTCATCGTAAAATCCTTAACCAGTCAAAATCCGACATTTAAACGCTCGCTTCCGAAAGAGCTTTGACCAAAGCTTCGGCCTTATGAAGAGTTTCTTCATATTCTTTTTTGGGATCCGAATCATAAACAATACCGGCACCCACCTGAAGAAAGCCTTTCCTTTTTTTTAGGATGATGGTCCGGATGACGATATTGAGATCCATATTCCCGTAAAAGTCCAGATACCCTAAAGAGCCCGTATAGATGCCGCGGCTCACAGGCTCAAGCTCATCGATAATCTCCATACAACGGATCTTGGGACAACCCGTGATGGTACCCCCCGGGAACATGGCCTTGATAAGATCAAACACATCCTTTCCTTTCCGGAGTTTGCCTATAATTTTAGAAACGATATGCACTACATGAGAATATTTTTCAAGCACCATAAACTCCTTCACTTGGACAGAGCGATAATCGCAAACGCGTCCGAGATCGTTGCGTTCGAGGTCCACGAGCATCAAATGCTCGGCTTTCTCCTTTTCATTTTGAATCAGTTTTTTGCGCCACTCCCGAAATCGGTTTCGCGGACCCAGAACAGGACACGTGCCGGCAATCGGTCTCGTCTCACAGAGATCCCCTCTCTTTCGGATCAGACGCTCAGGTGAACTGCTAATGATCTCCAGATCTCCCGCTTTAAAAAAATTGCAAAAAGGCGAAGGGTTGATCGTGCGAAGTTTTCCGTAAAGCTCCAGCGAAGAGCCTGAAAACCCGAAAGAAAAACGTTGAGAAAGATTCGTCTGATAGATATCCCCTGCCGCGATATATTCTTTGGCTGTTCTTACCATTTGCTCAACTTCTTTTTGGGACATTTCGGCCATTAATTGCTTCAACTGGAAATGACGCTTTTTCTCCACCGCCGGCTCTTGAAAATACTCTTTCAGCTTTTGCACGTCGCGACCCTGAGCTTCCGATTCTCGCGCATTTGCAACCAAATAATAAACCATTTTTTTATGATCATAGACAATGACCTTTTTAAAAAGTCCTAGATAAAGCTGAGGTGTGCCGGACGCTGTTTTCTGACGGAAACGGATCTTGTCACAGAAAGGAGCGAACTCATAACTAAAATAACCGGCCAATCCTCCCGAAAAAAACGGGGGGACTTTCTCCGAAGAAATCCGGTGTTTTTCGAAGATTTTTCTAAGAACAGGGAATATTTGAGCCCCTGGATATTTTTCATTCACTTCACCTTTGAGGGAAAGAACGTCCTTGACCAGGCTTATTTCAAGAACAGGATCCATGCCCATGTAGGAATAAACTTGATCTGGTGGTGCATATCGCGGGCTATCGAGAAAAAAACAGACTTTTGTTTTTGAATAAACTTTTTGAAAAACTTCCCAGGGAGTTTGGGGGGAACGATAAGTTTCAATATGCGGCATGGTTATAGAGAGTAAAAACCGCTTTTAAAAATCATCCGTATCAGATTTTGAACGTGTTACTCCTGATGAGAATAGAAAACAAGGCCGCTGGCAAGTTTGGGATAGAAGTAGGTTGATTTTTGCGGCATGCGCTCATTCACTTCACCCATTTTTTCAAGCATTTCAACTTTGGGTGGTTTGAGCAGAAAGGCCGCCTGCGCTTGACCTTCCCGTACTGCTTGAATCGCTCCTTCCACCGAGTGATCAAACTTCAACACCGATTCCCAGCGAGCTTCCGTGAGCCGTAAAAGTTCGGAGAAAATCAGATGCCCGAGAACATTGACGTTCAAATCGTACCATATGGCAGGTTTGCCTTTGGCCATACGTTCTTTCGCCTTTTCTTTATCGAGCATGGTTAGAAGAAAACTTTCTTTCTCAAGCACGAGTCCGAAGGTCCTTCCGTCATCATCATAAGAGGCCGTCATTCCTTTAAGTTCGCCCAAGGACGCCTTTTCAACCTTAAAATATTCCTGCAGTCTCTGAACGACTTCTTGATCTTCCATGCTCAGCTTTGTAATGATCCTATGCGTGGGAAGCACGATAAATCCAGGATCATCAAAACTGACAAGGGCCATGTAGGTATAATCAAAAGGGAAAATCACATTGGGAGAAGATCTCGTTTCTTCTCTTTTCTGCCTGGCATATTCCAGTGCTGTTTCATAACGGTGATGTCCGTCCGCGATATAGACTCTTTTAGTCTTCAAAGTCTTGTGGATCTTGGAAAGAATGTCCTCATCATGAATGACCCAAAGAGAATGGGTGATTTGGTCATCATCCTCGGCTTCAAATAAGCTTTTTGAGTTGATCGGGTCTTGAATAATACTGCGAATGGCGAAACCTTCATCCTTATAAAGGCCGAATACCGGAGAAAAACTGGTTTTGACGGTCTTGAGAAGTTTCATCCTGTCTTCACGGGGTCCGCGAAGTGTTTTTTCATGCGGGATAACAATGCCTTTTTCAAAAGGTTCGAGCCGCACGCGCCCCAAAAGGGCATATCGGTTCTTTCGGTCGCCCGTCACGGGATCTTTAAACGTCTGGCGATACACATAAAAACTAGGCAAGTCTTCCTGAATTAAAATGCCTTTTTTCTTCCATTCTTCAAAAGCATCACGCGCACGCGTGTAGGAATTATCCTGATCTGTATCGGTCGGTTCTTTTCTGTTTAAAATAAGCCGAATAGTATTAAAGGGTGATTTCTCATAAAGCTTATGCTGCTTTTCCGCGGAAATCACATCATAGGGCGGCGCCAAGACCGAAGACATCTCAACCCGGGTGGTATTGTATCGCCATGCGCGAAAGGGATAAAATTCCAGTTGTGTTTTTGTAGTTGTTTCAAGCTTATTCATAGAGGTTGGATGCTAACACAAGGCGGGTTTTTTGACAAGAATATGCGAACAAGGTCAGGTTCTTTTATTTGACTTTTGCCCCGTCAGGAATCGTTCTTTCAGGAACGATCAGGGTGAGCGTATTAACATCTGAGGCGGCAAGTAACATCCCGTTGGATTCAATCCCCCGAATCATGGCCGGTTGAAGGTTATCAATAATAATGATCTTCTTCCCTTTCAGGTCTTCTTCGGTGTAATGCGCACGTATACCTGCCACAATTGTCTTTCGGACCTCGCCAACCTTGATTCCAAGCACGTAAAGCCGATCGGCATTGGGATGGGGCATCACAGACTCGATCTCTGCAACTTTAATCTCTAATTTTTGAAAATCCTCATAAGAAATCATAAAAACTTCCTCCCTCTATAAAAAATCCCATTTCGATGCATCTGAGCTATTTACACTCAAAATCCCCATGTTTTCTATACTTGGTTCAGACAATCCACCATAGCTCCTGTTTGAATGGCCGGTATTTTAACATAGAAAGAAATTTCGAGAAGAACAATATTAAAATTATGGTTATAGGACGTTCATTGTGCAACTTTATATCCTTAAAATGCTTAGGAGAGCCTCGTTTTGCTTGATTTTCAACCGTTTAATGCTATGATAATGCCCCATCTTCAAAAAACCCCATTGTTTTCATAAAAAACATCTAGGGAGGCATTAAATGGGCAAGATAAAGATCGCTATTGTCGGCGTTGGAAACTGCGCTGCATCTCTCGTGCAAGGGATTGAATATTACCGGGCTATCGCCAACGCCAACGAAAAACAAGCCAAAAACAAACAGCCCGATCACTTTGGGCTCATGAACTACGACATGGGCGGTTATTTCCCCCAGGATATCGAAGTGGTAGCCGCTTTCGATGTTGATAAACGTAAGGTGGGCGAACGTCTGGACATCGCGATAAAAGCCAAGCCCAATTGCGTTTGGCAGATTTATGGTGCGGTTCCAAAAAGCAAGGTCCGAGTCGAGATGGGCAATGTACTCGATGGTTTGTCGGAGCATATGGCCGCATACAAAGAAGATCGAACTTTTGTCTTGTCGGACAAAAAAAATTGTAATGTTGAAAAAATCCTCAAAGAAAGCGGTGCGGAAATCCTTTTGAATTATCTTCCTGTCGGCTCACAGAAAGCCACGGAATTTTACGCGGAAGTCTGTCTTAGAACGGGCGTGAGTTTGGTGAATTGCATGCCTGTCTTTATCGCATCCAACCCAGCCTGGGCAAAACGTTTTGAAGCAAAACGGATTCCCTGCGTCGGCGATGACATTAAGGCGCAGATCGGCGCGACGATCACACACCGGACTCTCGCGAAACTTTTTATGGATCGCGGGGTCAGGATCGACCGTACTTATCAATTAAATACGGGCGGGAATACGGATTTTCTTAACATGCTCAATCGCTCGCGTTTGGAATCCAAAAAGATCTCCAAGACCTCCTCGGTCCAAAGCCAGCTTGACGTACCCCTTGATGATGACAATATTCACATCGGCCCTTCGGATTATGTTCCCTGGCAAAATGATAACAAGGTTTGTTACCTCCGCATCGAAGGCCGCGGTTTCGGCGGTTTCCCGGTAACCGCAGAAATGCGTTTATCTGTCGAAGATTCACCGAACAGTGCCGGTTGCAGTATTGATGCGATTCGTGCTTGCAAGATTGCCCGGGATCGCAAGATCGGGGGACCGCTGATCTCCATTTCGTCTTATACCATGAAGCATCCGCCCAAACAAATCGTGGATTATGAAGCAAAGGAACTTGTGCGAAAATTCATCCAGGGCACGTGTCCCCGGTAAGGTCGATGGATGTTGCGCAAAGTCCTCTATAAAAAATTTGAACCTCTGATTACAAAAGTGGTTTCTTTTCTCGCCGACCGTGGAATCTTGCCGTATCAATTATCGTTCGCCGGAGCCGCTTTAAGCCTTCTCACGGGAGTCATTTACGCGAAAGGCTATCTTTTCCTCGGCAGCATCTTCCTTCTTGCAGCCGGGCTGGGGGATCTCCTCGACGGTCCTTTGGCGAGACTCACGGGAAAAGCCAGCTCCTTCGGGGCGTTTTTTGATTCCACTATAGATCGTTATTCAGATTTTTTTATTTTCGGCGGGTTGGCGGCCTTTTTTGTATGGCAAGGGGAAGTGTTTTGGTTTTTCGTAACGCTCGGAATTATTCTTGGTACTTTTTTGGTCAGTTATACAAAAGCTCGTGCTGAGAATTTTATTAAAAATTGCGGGGTCGGCATTTTCGGAAGAGCCGAACGGATCCTCTTGCTGGCCGTGGCGACTTTTTTTTCACCGCTCCTGAAACTGGTGCTTTTAGTCCTTCTCATCGGCACGCACGCCACGGCGGTCCACCGGATCCTCCATACTCGAAAAACCCTCGAACAAACCCCGAATAGTTAAATGGACCGCTTCGCGCGTTCCTTCCCCAGAATTTGCTCATTGCTTATTTGTTGTTCGTTTCTGTTTTCATTAACCGGTTACTCGTCCCCGGCCTCTAAAACCGAGTTGGAAGGTATCCTTCAAAAAGTCGAATCCCGGCATTACCGCTGGATCGCCATCCGCACATCCGTGCTTCTTTTCTTTGCCAATGCAGGAAACTCACGGGCGATGTGTGGCGGAGAACTTCTCTACCAGCGTCTGGATGAGCGCATGTTTCTCACCTGTGTGGACTCCCAAAAGAACCTGGTTTTTGCATTCCGAACCCTGGACCGCCGTTTTGATCTTTATCTCCCCGCCCAAAACACAATCTATTACGGGTCTATTTTTGACATGGAAGATTCTCCGGATATTGAAAGTCATCTTAAACCTCGGGATCTTTATCGTGCTTTGAAACCTATGGCGATTGATATGCGTCATACGGAAATTGAACGAAATAATGCGGTCGTTATCAGTTTGGATGTTTATGGTAAAAAAAATGACGGGGAATACTTGTTGAGAAAACTTTATTTAACGCCCGAAGGCGATGTGCGAGGAGAGCTTTATTTTAATATCACAGGCCGTCCTGTTACCGAGATCCAGCGTTTTGATTTCCAGGAAATCCCGGCGCGAGTAGGTTCTTTCCACTCCATCATCTTCCCCAAAAAGATTACGATCCTCTCGCCGGAAACGAAAAAAGGAAGCGCCATTTTTTTCGCCAAGGTGCAGGCCATGGATTCCATCGACCCGCTTGAGTTCCTTTTGCGAGTTCCCGAAGGAACGAAAGAGGTTTTTTTGGATGAAAAGGATCCGAAGTTTTCCATGCGTTGGCTCACGAAAAGCGGAAAATCAGTTCTTACCAAAAAAGTGGTGGTTTCTTCTCAGGAAGAAAAAAGTCTACGCAAAGATTCAGCAGCTCCTGCAAAAACGGCTTCGCTTCCTTCCGAGAAATCCAGTGAAGAAAAACAAGTCCCTGACGACGCGGATGGAGTGATTGCAGGACAGTCTTCCCAAGACAAGGAAATTTTGACGACTACGCCAGAACCGATGGTAAAACCCCTGTCAGATGAAAACCCTAACACCTCTTTGGATCCATCCGTGGAGCCCTCCGCGGACCTAGAGCCATTACCAGAAGCTGAAGGACCTATCGTGCAATACCCCAAACAACCCCTCGAAGAAAACCAGGGAAAGCAAACAAAAACTGCATCAAAAAACTCATAGCTAAGATGACGATTTCTCGACTATACTATTTTAAAGAAATGCCGTTTATTTGCTATGCTCAATGAACCGCCAAAAAGGAAAAATTTCATGAAAACGATCGCTGACTACATGACAAAAACGCTTGTCACGATTGACTGTGAGAAATCCGTCCTTGATGCCCTAAAGTTGATGAAAGAAAAATCGGTTAGTGCCATTTTGGTCATGAAGGACAGCAACACAATCGGTATTTTTACAGAGCGGGATGTTCTTTTCAAAGTCGATTTTTCAAATCTCGAGCATTTGCCTTTTATAAAAATTAAAGAGTTAATGACCGGGAACCTGAAAATGGCTGATATTAACGCTTCTTACATCAATGTCATGGAAACCATGCAAAAAAACAAGATCCGGCACATGCCTGTGGTCGAGGACGGATTCGTTAAAGGGATGATCTCTTTACGGGATCTTATGAACCACTATAACGAAAATATGGAAAATCTTTTAGAGCAAACGGTTGCCGCGTTATCCTCCGCGGTTGAGAAAAGAGACCAATATACTGCCGGCCACCAGGAACGTGTGATGCAGCTGGCCTGCGCGATCGGGAAAGAACTCTTTCTCACTGAAAAGGAACTCGGCGGTCTTAGAATGGCCGCGGTCATTCATGACATCGGGAAACTTTTTATCCCCACGGATATTTTGACAAAACCAGGCAAGTTGATCGAAGAGGAAATGAACCTTATCAAAAAACATCCGGAAAAAGGCTACGAGATATTAAAGGGCATCAACTTCCCTTGGCCGCTTGCCGAGATCGTTCTGCAGCACCATGAAAAAATTAACGGTTCGGGTTACCCTCAAGGTTTGAAAGATAACGAGATCATTTTTGAAGCAAAGATTATCTGCGTGGCAGACGTGATCGAGGCCATGGCGACCAATCGCCCTTACCGGCCCATGCTGGGAATGGATAAGGCCTTACAGGAGATTGAAAAAAATAAAAACATCCTTTATGATGCCTCAGTCGTGGATGCGTGCGTCACTATTTTGAAACGTGATAAATTATTTTGGAAAACAGACGTAGTTCCCTCTTAAAATATCCCGTTACGGGAGGCTGTTGCAAAACCATCTCAATATCCTTTTCATATCAAGACGGGCGGATGGCTACAAGTTGTTTGTCGCGGCTTTGCCATAACCGGTAATGCTTTATGTGCGATTCGCCTGCCTGCCATGAAAAATAGACTCTTTTCCCCTCGTGCAACCCGAGAAATTCCACCTGCCCTTTTTCTATATTGCGAAGAATGCACCCCATAGAAAAAACCGCTTCAACATCTTGGGCCAGTTCTTCGATAGCTTCTTCAAGGGCATGGATCCCAGCTTCCAGGCCGTCATTTTCTTCCCAAAGACCGTTGGATTGTTCGGCGGTGCAGACGAGTTCATGCACAAATAAACCATCATGCGCACGGCTATAGGCTTCTTTTTTATTTTGAAGAAGCTTTAATCGTTTTTCAAGGCTTGGCAATAAGGCTTCGGCTTCTTCCAGAGTAAAAACCCGTTTCTTTTTTGACTGGGTCAAGACTTTTCCTCCTTTTTTTCAAAAGCTTGAGGGGAATAAACTACACCCGGGGAATGCTTGCTTCAAGCTCCAAAATTGTCAGGCGCGCTATCCGACCAAATCGCAGGCATCAGTCCGCCTCCGGAAGCGACATTGACCACGCTTTCATCGCTCAGACGCACAAACCCGCCCGTGTACTTTCCGCCAGAAACTAGCATATTAAAATTGAACTTTTTATACGAGAAATCAAGTTTTAGATTTACGATTTCCGGTACGGTCATGACCGGAACGGAGACATGTTCCTGGATAACCCAATCCTCTTCCTTAAGAACCTTATCGACAGCCGCATTCCAATCGCTATCCGGCGATTCCCGTCCGATATGCACGCGACGGGCCCCGTGACTTGAGCCGTTTGGTTTGAGAACGAGCGTTTCCTTTTCGTCTTTCAGAAAATCAATGATAAATGCTTTTCGGTGGCCGTAAAAATCTTCCGCATCCGAAAGGCAGCGCGTCCATGGCAAGTGCTGCTGCTTTATCATATTCTCATTTTCGGAAAAGAACCGATCGCATTCCGGCGTCGTCAAAAGCGAAAAGATCGATTTGTTGCTGGCTAGCCTGGAACGCAACGGGTTCGCCATACAAACAGCTTTATCTTTATAAGCCCGCAGGAGATCTTGGACTTCGTCAAGACGCTCGAGAAGCTCGTCAAAAACCACGCGTCTGTAAATCAATTGCACACGGAACCCCTTGTGATAAAGCCTTCCACCTTTGTATTGTAATTCCCTTGGATCCGCAATGGTGGTTTTATAACCTTTGGATTCAAAATAACTTTTCATATATTCAAATTCCGCCGAAGTCCGCGCGTGACGCCAGTCCACAATGGCAATCTGAGGCGTTTCATAACCCCCAAACTCTTCGTAAACGGAAAGCAGGGTGCTCAGAATACTTTGAACCCGTTCACTGGCGGCAAGATGGTGTTCTTCCGCAAAGGGCCAAATCAGCTCTTCTGAGAGAAAAGCAGCTTCAAGTTGATCGGTATAGGCTGCACCGGCCGGGGCGTCGCTGTTGAATTCCAGTATTTTCAAACTTTCCCCTTCCAGAATTGCATCAAAGCGGTTAAAAACAACGCATTGTGAGTAGCCTGGATCGATCTTTACGAGTTCTTCCGCCTCAGGCGATAGTCGGAAATGGGACTTGAGCTGTGGTTCTTCAAAATAAAGACGGGTGGTGGTATTGATGATCTGTGAAAAAGCCGAGGAGACTCGTTTTAAAAGATGATTTTGTTTCGGTGTCGTAAAATATCCTTTATAGAAACCTGGCACCGTGAAACGACCGTACGCAAAAGTGGGATTCTTGAGTTTTGTGTTGAATTGCTGAATTGCCGGAACGGCCCGAGCCTCTTGGACTCTCAAGTATTGATCAAATGCATAATCCAGATTTGCGGTCATCGGACACCCAAACTTCTGTTTTCTTTTTTTTGAAAACAATTTGGGCTTCCCTGACCATCCTCTGTTTTAAATTTATAAGAATCAGGATTGCCCTGTTTGTCGTTCTTAAACGGCAAGAATCTCGCGCAATTATTTGCGCTGTTCAAAAGGGATGTAATACTGCTCTTGAGGACCGATATACTCCGCCATCGGACGAATAAGACGGTTATCAAGCTGCTGTTCGATAATGTGAGCACTCCAACCCGCAATGCGGCTCGCGGCAAAAACCGTCGTAAAAAAGTCCGGTGGAAAACCCAGTACATAAAGCACGGGTGCCGAAAAAAAGTCTACATTGCACGGAATTTTTTTCCTTTCCCACATGACTTTTTCAACCTCGTCCGCGATCTCAAGCCATGTAGTCTTCCCGGCTTTGACGCAAAGGTCTTTGGCAATAGCGCGGAAGGCCTCGGCTCGCGGATCTCTGGTTTTATAGATCCGGTGCCCGAAACCCATTACCTTTTTTTTCTCATCCAAAAGTTTATTTACATACGCCGCCGCCTTCTCAGGAGAGCCAATCTCGAGGATCATTTCCATGGCGTATTGGTTCGCGGCGCCATGAAGCTCTCCGCTTAGCGTCCCCACAGCGGACGTTGCCGCGGAGTATAAATTCGACAAAGTTCCGGTGGTAACACGCGCGGCAAAAGTGGAGGCATTAAGACCATGATCCGCTAAAAGAATCAGATAGGCATCCAGCGCCTTTTCCATTTCCGGAGTTGGTTTGACGCCGTTCATCATATATAAGAAATTGGCGGCATGGGAAAGATCGGGATCAGGTTGAATAGGTTTTTCCCCCTCCCGGAGTCTATGAAAGGCCGCAATGATTGTCGGAAAGATCCCGGTCAAATGATATGCCTTTCGCTGGGACTCTTCAGGATTCACGATATGAGCGCGCGGGTCGAGGGATCCCATCAGTGAACACATGGTCCTTAAAGCGCTCATCGGATGGGTGGTTGTTGGAATAAGTTTTAAAATGCGAAGTGCCAGATCGGATAAAGGCCTTTGGGCTTTAAGTGTGCTTCTAAAGGTTTCGAGTTCTTCGGCTGTCGGAAGTTTTTTGAACCAAAGCAGATAGGTGACTTCTTCGAAATTAGATTTTTCGACAAGTTCACCGATCATCATGCCGCGATAAAGCAATCGGCCATTCGCTCCGTCGACATCGCTAAGCGAAGTTTGGGCCGCAACCACCCCTTCTAATCCCTTGATTAGTCTTGAAGCGCTTGTTGGTTCTTTTGAATGTGGCATGTGAATTTTATCCCAGGTTTATTTTTTTGAATTGAATGACGGTATTATACCTAAAGCTTTGAATTTAGGAAATGGAGAATGAAAAACTTTTCGCTCTACTTCCGAAGGAATCCCTCTTTCATTTTAAAAGCTGCCGCAGTACATACTGTAAAATACCGCCATGGCGATAATATTCTAACTCGATAGGGGTATCAATCCTGCAAACCGCTTCGAAGAATCTCTCTTTGTCATCTTTCATGACCCTGCACTTAAGGATCTTTCCCGGCTTAAGATCTTTGGCGATTCCCTGAATGGTATAAACTTCTTCGCCGGTTAATTTAAAGCTTGCCGCATTCTGTCCCTGAAAAAACTGAAGCGGCAAAATCCCCATGCCGATCAAATTACTTCGATGAATCCTTTCGTAACTTTCCGCAATCACAGCCTTGACGCCCAAAAGCGCCGGGCCTTTGGCCGCCCAATCCCGCGAGGATCCCGAACCGTATTCTTTCCCCGCAAGAATGATGAGGGGTTGTTTGCTCTCCTGATATTTCATCGCCGCCTCAAAAATCGACATTTCGACAGCTTTCCCTTTATCGGGGAAATATTTGGTCACGCCCCCTTCCACTCCGGGCACTAGAAGATTCTTCAGCCGTATGTTCGCGAATGTGCCGCGCATCATGACTTCATGATTTCCGCGACGAGCGCCGTAAGAGTTAAAATCCTTTGGCTCGATTCCGTGCTCGATTAAATATTTTCCGGCAGGACTGGAAGGTGCGATCGATCCCGCAGGCGAAATATGATCCGTGGTGATGGAATCTCCAAGGAGCGCAAGAACACGGGCATTTTTGATGTCTTTAAGTTCGGAAGGAACATCAGACATCTTTTTAAAATAAGGAGGTTGTTTCACATAATTTGAATTCTTGTCCCAGACAAAAGTGTCCCCTCCCGGCGAGGAAAGCGCGCGCCATGCGTCATTTCCTTCAAAAACATTTTTATAGCGGTTGCGGAACATACTCGCATCCACGCTTTTTAAAGCCTCTTTGATTTCGGCGGAACTCGGCCAAAGGTCCTTTAAATAAACAGGCTTTCCGTTTTTATCTTTTCCCAACGGTTCTGTTTCAAGGCCGATTTTGACATTGCCGGCGATGGCGTAAGCGACGACAAGCGGCGGAGAAGCAAGATAATTCGCACGAATCTGAGCGTGAATACGTCCTTCAAAGTTGCGATTCCCCGAAAGCACGGATGCAACTACAAGATCGTTTTCTTTGATCACCTTGCCGATAGGATCCGGCAGCGGCCCGGAGTTCCCGATGCAAGTCATGCAACCGTATCCCACAAGATTGAATTTAAGCTCCTCAAGATAAAATAAAAGCCCGCTGGCCTTTAAATAGTCGGTCACGACTTGAGAACCCGGCGCCAGACTTGTTTTCACCCACGGTTTTACTTTCAAACCTTTTTGAACAGCCTTTTTGGCAAGAACCCCAGCGGCAAGCATCACGGAAGGACTGGATGTGTTGGTACAACTCGTAATCGAAGCTATCACCACAGAACCCTGTTCCATTTCGCATTTTTCACCAGCCATTTCACATGCAACCTTGGCGGAAAGGGCTGGCTTAGCCTTGACCATTTCTACAAGTGCTTTTTCAAAAGAAACTTTGACTTCCTTGAGCGTCACACGATCCTGCGGCCGCTTAGGACCCGCCATGCTCGGGACAACATCCGCCAGATTCAATTCCACAACATCCGAATAAACAACAGTCTCCGTTGTTCCTTCCCTGAAAAGCCCTTGTTGCTTCAAATAGGTTTCGGCGAGTTTGATCTGTTCTTCGCTCCGTCCCGTCAGTCGAAGGAAAGAAAGCGTTTCTTGATCCACCGGAAAAAATCCGGCCGTTGCCCCATATTCCGGCGCCATATTCGCTACGACCGCGCGATCCGCAAGCGAAAGCTCGGCAATGCCTGGCCCAAAAAATTCCACGATTTTACCGACGACACCTTTTTTGCGAAGCATTTGCGTCACAGTCAGCACCAGATCCGTGGCTGTCACACCTTCTAAAAGTTTTCCGCTCATTTTAAAACCCACCACCTCGGGGATCAGCATGGAGATCGGCTGTCCCAGCATCGCAGCCTCGGCTTCGATGCCGCCCACGCCCCAGCCCAGAACGCCGAGTCCGTTAATCATGGTGGTGTGCGAATCGGTTCCAACCAAGGTGTCGGGATAAAGAAAGGTTTTGGTTCCTTCTTTTTTGCTGAAGATCAAGGGCGAAAGGTATTCCAGATTCACTTGGTGAATGATGCCTGTTGCGGGAGGAACGACCCGAAAATTTCGAAAGGCCTGTTGGCCCCACTTAAGGAATTGATAGCGCTCCTGGTTCCGTTCAAATTCTTTTTCGATGTTCTTCGTAAAAGCCTCGGGAGTTCCAAAGAAATCTGTTTGGACTGAATGGTCAATCACGAGATCCACAGGCTGCAGCGGATTGATCCTTTTAGGATCCCCGCCCATTTTCACCATCGCTTCCCGCATCGCCGCAAGATCCACAACCGCCGGAACGCCCGTAAAATCCTGCAAAAGAACACGTGCCGGGGTGAAAGCGATCTCCTGCTCGCTTTTTTTCTTGGGATCCCAATTGGCAAGATTTTCAATGTCTTGACGGGTCACGCTTTTACCGTCTTCGTTGCGTAACAGATTCTCAAGAAGCACGCGAATCGAGTAAGGAAGACGCAAAACCTTCGCGATCCCGCATTCCTGAAGCGCTTTCAGGCGGTAAATCGTGTAATCTTTCCCGGCGATTTTGAGGGTTACCTTACTTCCAAAGCTATTTAAAAGACTCATTAGAAAACACCTTTCGCATTAAGAAAAGGCCCGTATTTTTTGTCTAAATTCATCACATGGTCTGAAAGCCAATGCGTCATCAGTTTGATCAAATCACTCGCAAGCGTTTCTTTCTTTTTATGAAGGTCTTCCTGAAATTGTAAGACCTTCTTCCGGAAATCATCGTGCTCTTTTTTATGCTCTATGTATTCCGGAAACTGGTACCGTCGCATAAGATTTTCTTCTGTCTCAAAATGATATTCCGCGTAAGCGATGAGCTCTTGAATAATCTCCGCAAGGATGCTTACAGAACGATTTTGCTCAACTGCTTCAAAAAGGACATCCAGCAACACAGCAATCTTTTGATGCTGCAAATCAATTTCCGCGATATTCACGCTATAGGTTTGATCCCAAATAATATCTAACATAAATCAAATTGTAAGTTTAAAGAAATTCTGCCGAACATCTTCTGCGGACGCATGAAGGGCTTTGCGCTCGGCTTCAGTTAAAGTAATTTCGACGATTTCTTGAACTCCTTCGCGGCCGAGCTTAGCCGGCACACCGCAATAAACGTCTTTTAACCCGTACTGCCCTTGAAGGTAAACACAAGACGGTATTGTTTCTCGTGTATCTTTCAGAATGGCACGAACCATTCTGACTGCCGAAGAAGACGGCGCATAATAGGCGCTCCCCGTTTTAAGCAGCTTCACAATCTCCGCGCCGCCATCCCGTGTGCGTTGGTTAATTTGTGCGATTCTTTCCGGAGTTAAAAGTTGAGTGATGGGTTTACCATGAACCAAAGTATAATCCGGCACCGGCACCATCTGATCGCCATGCCCGCCAAGCACAGTGGCCTTTACATCGTTGGGCTTGCATTTTAATTCTTCGGACAAAAAATAAGCATAACGTGCGGAATCAAGTTCTCCTGCCATGCCAATCACCCGTTCGGCCGGAAATCCGGATTTTTTGCAAGCAAGCCAAGTCATGACATCCAAAGGATTGGTGACCATCACAATAATCGCACGGGGAGAATATTGGGCACATTCCGTGACGATCCCACCCACGATCTCCGTGTTTTTAAACAAAAGATCATCGCGGCTCATGCCAGGCTTTCTGGCAAAACCTGCCGTAATGACGATCACATGGGAATCTGCCGTGTCCTGATAACGATTGGTTCCAATCATGCTTGAGGAAAATCCCTCAACAGCCGCAGATTGCATGATATCAAGCGCTTTGCCTTGAGGCAGTCCTTCCACGATATCGACAAGCACCACATCTGCAAGATCCTTTTCCACGATCCGCTGTGCGGCGGTGGCTCCGACAAATCCAGCTCCGACAACTGTTACTTTGGCTTTTCCCATGATTAACCTTTCATCTTTCGAATAATGGCCTGTCCCATTTCTCTGGTCCCGACAGCCGTAGGATCATTTCGATCGGCTTTCATGTCATAAGTAACATCCTTGCCCTCGCGAATCACATCGGCAATGGCTTTTTCTAATTTGTCCGCCGCTTGAACTTCTCCGAGATATCGCAACATTAAAACGCCCGATAGGATGACTGCCGTTGGATTAACCTTATTAAGCCCTTTATATTTCGGTGCGGAACCATGCGTTGCTTCGAATAACGCCCCGTTCGTTCCAATATTCGCACCCGGCGCAACACCGAGCCCGCCAACCAATCCGGCGCAAAGGTCCGAAAGAATGTCGCCATAAAGATTCGGTAAAACAAGCACATCATACATCTCCGGTTTCTGAACGAGTTGCATACACATATTGTCCACGATTCTGTCCTCAAACTCGATATCCGGATATTGTTTGGCCACTTCGCGCGAGACCTCAAGGAAAAGTCCGTCCGTGAATTTCATAATGTTTGCTTTATGCACGGTTGTTACTTTTTTACGTTTGTATTGCCGGGCATAGTCAAAAGCAAATTTCACAATACGCTCTGTTCCGGCAATAGAAATCGGTTTAATACTAATGCCGGAATCCGGCCGGATTTTACGTTTCGAAAGTTTTTCGATCTGATGGATAAGCTCCCCTGCTTCCGCGGTCCCTTTTTGAAATTCGATTCCCGCATAAAGATCTTCCGTATTCTCGCGGACGATCACTAAATCGATATTCTTATAACGGGAACGGACACCTTCATACGACTTACAAGGACGAAGACACGCATAAAGATCAAGCTCTTTACGAAGTGCCACATTCACCGACCGGAAGCCCGTTCCGACAGGGGTTGTGATGGGTGATTTGATCGCGATCTTGTTTTTACGGATCGACTCGATCACGCGGTCCGGAAGCGGCGTGCCTTCGGTTTTCAGAACGTCCACTCCTGCTGTCTGAATATCCCAATCAAATTTAATTCCGGTTGCTTCAAGGCATGCCTTGGCAACTTCGGCAAGCTCGGGACCGACACCATCCCCCGGTATTAAGGTAACACGATAAGATTTCATGCGAACTCCTTGATCTTTTAGGTTATCATGACTTATGAGAGCATTGCAGCAAGATACGTCATCGGTTAGAATGCGCCGTCACTACAACCGGCTCATCAAAAGGACTTACATTTTATATGAAGAACGCCAAAATTAAAAGGACACTGTTAGAAGCCATCGAGAAGGCCGGACATCTCATAAAATTGAATTTCGGCAAGAAACAGAAGATCACAAAGAAGGGTGAATTCAACCTAGTAACCGCCATTGATAAGGCTTCGGAAAAAGTGGTCGTCGACCTTATTCTCAAACGCTTCCCAAACCATTCCATACTGGCTGAAGAATCCCCGGCGGTAAAGGGCTCGGACTGCCAGTGGATTATTGATCCCATCGATGGCACCACAAATTTTGCGCATGGTTTTCCGCTTGTTTCCGTATCGATAGGTTTTGAAAGAAACGGGCGGCTTGAAATGGGAGGCGTCCTGGACCCAACCCGAAATGAGTTTTTCTTTGCCGAGCGAGGCAAGGGAGCCTTTTTGAACCATAAAAGGATCCACGTCTCCAAAGTAAAAACGCTTTCAGATGCGCTGGTGGTGACCGGTTTTCCTTATGACCGTAAAAAAAATCCGAATGACTATCTTGCTATGTTGCGTGCTTTCCTCACTCGTGTCCAGTGCATCCGGCGCACCGGTTCCGCAGCGATCGATCTTTGTTATGTGGCCAGCGGTCGTTTTGACGGTTACTATGAAATGAAGCTCAATCCATGGGATAAAGCCGCGGGGATGCTCATTCTCAAGGAAGCAGGCGGTAAGCTTACGGATTTCTCCGGAAATCCTCTGACCTTGGAATCCGTTCAAAACCTTGCTACAAACGGTTTGATCCATAAGGAAATGCTTAAAACCCTTGCGCCCTTTCAGCTTTTAGGCCGATAACCACACGGAGTCTTTATCATGCCTAAAAAAAAATCTGCCAAAATGCCGGCGCCACGCCATACCTGGGCTATCAATCCTAAAACCCGTGTCACTTCATCGAAAAAACAATACGCTCGTACCAGAGCTAAAAAGATCGAAAAGAGTTGGGTGGATGAGTTATTTGATTAGTTGTTTTGATCGGTTTATCCGTTTATGGGTATAAAAAAAGCGCCGGGTTTTGAAGCCCGGCGCTTTTAAAACAATTCCTGAAGCAGTAATTATTTACCGCTCAAATTCACATCACTCGGAATCGGAATATCCGCAGGAATCGGGAAGGTGACCAAATGAACGGCACCAAGAACCGTCGTAACTCCCGCATCGATCAACCCCTGGCCAACACCCTGCCAAACGTTTTTGCCGGCAGAAGAATAATCGTTAGGCGTCGAGATGATCTTGGTCCAACCGAGAACCGTATTGGTCAAACCATATCCCAGTTTCCCAACAGCTTTCTCACCGTAAGTTTTGCCTTCCGTCCACGGACTCGCCGCAAAAGCTAACGGGGCGAGAAACATGGCAAATACAATCGCTAAACTGATGATTTTCTTCATTGCTTTTCCTCCTTGGTTTTTAAAGCCTTGGATATCGCGTTGCCGACTGAATTTATTTTGCCAGAACTTGGCACTGTCGACAAGCACTAATATTCCTGAAATGTATCGTCTCCTAGATTTGTTTCTTAACCTTTTTTTTGAGAAATCTTGCCGCTTTACCTTGAGACCTATATGATATCGCCATGAACGTCTTCTTTAAACGGCAATATCTCCGCAAAAAACTTCGGCAATGGTACCATCTTCACAAGAGAGATCTTCCCTGGCGAAAGACCCTGGATCCTTACAAAATCTGGACTTCGGAAATCATGCTCCAACAAACCCAAGTCGCCACCGTGATTCCCTACTATCAAAAGTGGGTGAAAACCTTTCCCAAGTTGGAAACCTTTGCTAAAGCCCCTTTATCAAAAGTGCTTAAACTTTGGGCCGGCCTTGGTTATTACCGCCGAGCTAGAATGTTCCATAAAGCTGCGCAATATGTTAAAAAAAATCTTGGTGGCAAAATTCCAGGAAAGATGGAGGAGCTTCGTAAATTGCCCGGCATTGGACGATACACCGCCGGCGCTATTGCAAGCATCGCATATAATGAAACAGTGCCGGTTTTAGACGGCAACGTTATACGGATTCTAACGAGAATCTTCGGGATCTCTCAAAATATTGACCGTCCAGCCACGATTGGAAAGCTTTGGAAGATCGCCGAGACGTTGCTTCCAAAAAAAAATCCCGGTGATTTCAACCAAGCGCTTATGGAGTTAGGCGCCACCCTTTGCTTTTCGTTAAATCCGGAGTGTTCCCGATGCCCGGTAAGAACATCCTGTATTGCTCACAAAAAAAGGCGGGAGATCTTTTATCCGGTCCGTTCCAAGAGAGAAAAATATGAGAAAATTCTCATGACAGCATTGGTGGTTCAAAATAAGAAACTTGAGGTTTTCATCGAAAAACAACCCGAACAGGGACGATGGGGTGGGCTTTGGATGTTCCCTTTCTGGACAAGAAAAGAGGATATGCTACGAGCATCCTCAAAAATTTGTTGTCAATTACGTCATTTTCTAACTCTTCAACACGCTTTTACAAAATATCGAATTCGTCTTGAAGTCTATAGGGGAGATTTTAAGAAAAAAGGAATCCAAAGGAGGCGAAATTGGCGATGGATATCAATCAGGACATTAAAGGATCTTGCGATTCCTTCCCCGCATAGAAAGATTGCGGAAAAATTGTCTCTGGAAAATTCTTTGGAGAGCGGCCTTTTTTCCCCAAAAAAGACCGCATCGGTCAATAACTTCTAAACCAATAAAGACTTGCGTCTCGACTCACCTAAGCTGTTATCAAAAGGATAACTATTCGGAGTCCACAGGTCTATTCTTGATTCATACGCTCCATAAGCCATTTATCCAGCACGTCTTTCTTGAAACGCCACTGCCCGCCGATCTTCGTTGCAGGAACTTCATTTTTCTTCAAAAGACGGTAAATCGTTACGAGATGAAAACCGAGATACTTCGCCGCTTCTTTAGGCGTCATAATCTGGGTTCTTTCCCGCCTCGGATACTGGAAATCCTGATTTTGCTCTTTGGCTTGTTCCATTCTGGTTCTCCTTGTTTATTATTGCTATTTTTGAGTTCTATTTAGCTATATACTACATCATAAACTACTCTATATTTTATAAATTGTCAATAGTTGCTAGTTTTTACTATTTTCCATTAATTTTGTAACCGTAAATACAGTAATAGGTTACAAAAAAATGGCTGTTTAAAAATAAAATAATATTGATTGTTATTTTTATTCATTGTAGTATCTATGCATTACAGGTGCTAAAAAAGCATCCTATGACTTGACAGTCATTTTAAAAAATCTTCAAAAGAGGAGGTTGTTCATGAAAAAATTGAAGGTGTGGTTGGCTCTTGTGATTTGCACTTGCTTGTTGGTTCCGCAAGTATTCGCGAAAGATATTTGGGAACTGGCCTCGTCCGAAACTTACAAGGAAAAAACTGGTGGAATGTTTGTGCGCGGTTTAATTAATGCAGCTACAAGTCCTGTTGACATTCTTGTACAAACCGTGGATAAGACTAAAAGCGGCCCGCCTCTTATCGGAACGCTCACTGGTATGGCTGGCGGTCTAGGTTGCACGGCATTGCGCGCTGGTTCCGGCATTGTAGACGTAGCTCTTTTTTGGGTACCCGATTTCAATGGTTTCCCGGTAAACAAATCTTACCACAATTGTCTGTGTGATCAACCCGAAGTGAGCCAACCGGTGCAGTATGCACAGCAGCCTGTCCAGTACGTATCACCTGTTACTACGCCAACAACCATGATCTCTGAGCCAATCCCTCAGAAACCTATTGTGACGGTTGCCGCAGAACCTGAGCCTGCCACACCGCAACATGTTGTTAAGAAACATACTGCTTACGACTACGTAAAAAAATAAGCGTGTAATTCAGGATAATAAAAAAGCGTAAGGCACTATTTTTTGCCTTACGCTTTTTTATGTTAAAAATCGTTACAGGGCAAGGTCCCGCAAAGCAAACATCGGCGAGTATTGGTACTTTGCAAGGACTTCTGCAGCGCCTTCATTTCGATCTACAAGACAAATCACTTTAACAACTTTGGCCCCAAGTTTCTCGACTTCCTGGATAGCCTTCAAGACAGACCCTCCTGTCGTAATCACATCTTCCACCATGACCACCTTGTCACCTGCTTCAAGCGCCGGCCCTTCGATCATTTTCTGCATGCCATGATCTTTAGCCTCTTTCCGAACGATAAAAGCCTTAATAGGTTTTCCGCTCTGAGAACTTAAGAGGGATACCGCTGCCGCAATAGGATCTGCTCCAAGGGACGGTCCCCCAATAGCATCCACGCCTATAGCTTGGATCATATGGAGAATCAATTTAGCCGTAAGAAAAAGACCTTGGGCACTAAGTGTTACTTGTTTGCCGTCAATGTAATAGTTTGATACCTTCCCAGAAGCCAGCGTCCGTTCGCCACGCACCACGGCTTTTTCTTGAATTAGTTTTAACAGCTTTTCCTTAAGCATTAGTTCATCCATGACACGGTAACTCCTTCTTTTCAGTTAATTCTACCCTTGCTTTTCGAGCAACTCAAAACCTTTTCACAGATTCTTCGTGATAACCCTTTGACCATTTGTGCCTCTTTCTGCAGAAGTCCGCTTCTTTTGATCATCCCCCTTGTGGTTTGTAAAATCCTCGGCAGAAGATTTGCTCCCCCTTTTTGATACTCAAGAACCCTTAATGCCTTTGCAAAATGTTTCAATGTGATTTCTGTTTCTCTTTTATTAAGAAAAATTTCTTTCTTTTGAGACTTAGATTGTACCTGCCCCCCCTGCCACTGAGCTAATGAAAATAATATGACCATCACCGCCTGTGCAAGGTTTAACGATGGATAAGCATCGCTTGCGGGAATCGTTACGGCATAGTCGCAAAGCTGCAAATCCTGATTCGCAAGTCCTTTAGACTCACATCCAAAAACAATACCCACTCTGTGACGCCTGGACTCTCGAATGATTCTGGCGATCGCTTCCTGAAATGAAAGAAAGGAACCGCGTCCGCTACCCCGGCGTCTTGTAGCCCCAACAATAAAATTCAAGTCGCGGATAGCATCTCGCGTGGAAGAAAACACCTTGGCGTGCTTGAGAATATCCGCTGCGGACATTGCCATTTTCTTTCCTTTGGACCTCCACGCACGCGGTGGTCGCACGAGGCGAAAATCACAAAAACCCATGTTTTTAATCGCCCGGGCAACAGCTCCGATATTATCTGCATTTTCGGAAGCAACCAGGATAATCGCTATATGTTCCGGCTTCATAAAGAACCTTGAGAAATGAAAACTGAAAAAAGATTTTACTCTTTTTGCCAGGGATAATCAGGTAGGTCAAAGCGGCTCGTTATCGGTTTGGGATCGCCGCTTACGTTTACATACCACGGCAAGACTGCCACATCATTAACTCCAGAAACGGCCCGTGTCGTAAAATTCAAAAAGGATCGCGGTAGATAGGTTGCAGGCCAAGCCTTGGGATGCAACTGCTTTTCCGTTTTGAATGTCCGGACAAACTCCCAAGGCGAGCTCAATCCGCTGACAATGCCTCGTTCTTGAACATTCAAAATCTGCTGGAAACCGTTTGTCTTTTTTCCGTCTATATTCTTTTCAGATGTTCCCGCAAAAAGAGTGGCACTTCCAAGTACAAAAAAAATGAGAATGATTAAGGTTATGACTTTTTTCATGCTTTCGCTCCTTAGTTTTTGACAATCAACTTACTTTTTCCATCACCGCTAGAAAAAAACCATCCGTGCCGCTTTCGGGCGGCCATAGTTTAAAAAAATCTTCCCCTTTTTCGCCGTATGGCACCAGGCTTAACTCAGGATGAATGGCAAGAAATTTACCCACAACATCTTCATTTTCCAATGCCTCCACCGAACAGGTAGCATAATATAGTTTGCCGTGTTTTTTGAGATATGGCAAAGCTTTTTCCAGAATCCCGAGCTGTTCGGCTTGCAGATTCAAAAACCATTCTTCCGTAATCTTCCACTTTGCGTCAGGATTCCGGCCTAAAGTCCCCGTCCCAGAGCAAGGCGCATCCACGAGAATCTTATCAAAGCCCTCTTGGGCTATCTTAAGTTCCGGCATGCGTTTTATGTCTGCAGGAAAGATGTTAAAAACACCTGCTCGCTTTGCTCTCTTTTTCAATTCGTCTAATTTGTAAGCACGAAGATCCGTCGCCACAATGCGCCCTTTGTTTTCCATGATGGCCGCCAAAAGAAGGCTTTTTCCACCGCCACCCGCACATACATCCCAAACATTTTCTCCGGGTTTGGGTTCCATTTTTTGACAGATGAGCTGGCTTCCCTCGTCTTGTAACTCAAACCACCCATCTCGAAATGCGTCTGTATCGAACACATTGCGTCTCTCTTTGAGGATTAAGCCGTAATAGGACCGGATGGTTTGATTCGCTTCTACGCCGTACCGCCGAAACATATCCACTAATTTTTTGCGGCTGATTTTGAGCGTATTGGCTCGAAGCACAAGTAAAGGTCGTTGCACAAAAAAGCCAAGTAACCGCTCTGCTTCATGAGTCCCGAAAGCCTTGACCCATCGCTGGATCAGCCAGAGAGGAAAAGAATAGAGAACGGCCATCATTTCTTCTTTAGACTTCGGATTTTTTGTCTCCGGGAGCAAATGCTGTTGTAACGCGGCATAAATCTTTTCACTTAGTTTAAAAATCTCTTGAAACGCCTCTCGAGTGACAAGACCTTCTTTCGCTGCGGCCAATAAACAGAACCTCTCCGCTCTTTCAAGAGCGTTTATGAGAGAATGCGGGTTTATTTTTTCAAACCATGCTTCAAGAAAGGTCTTATGCCGAAAGGCAGCAAAGATTGTCTCGGAAAGAAATTTTCTGTCCCGTGAGCCGAATTTTTTACGATGCTGATAAAAATAACGGGAAAGCCACCGGTCTGCCGCTTGAGAATCTTTTTCAATTCCCTGCCAGATTTCCCCGGCAACATGTAATTGAGAAAAGAGAAGTCTTCGCTGATTATCCTTGAACATCGCTTCACACCTATAAGTAAAAAGGCCTGATCATAAGATCAGGCCTTTATGGAAAATTTTTAGGAGCAAGAAAATCAGGATTGCTCGCCTGCTTTTAAAATCCTTTGACGAATATCAGATTCACGATCGAATCGGTTTTGACGAGACATGTCTAAAGTCCGCTGAGCCGATGAAAGCTGCTGCTGAATATACGGGTCATTTTTATTGCTTCGAGCCGTTTTGAAAGCATCCGCGGCACTCCAGGCGTGATTGGCAATTAAGGGCCCAAGACCCGCCCAAAAAATTCCTCCTGTCGTTAGAGTTGCCAAAAGAATCGTTGTGGTCACCGCAGCGACTTCAATCCCCGCCATGATCTTTGTCTTTGTGGAACCGATTTGACCGTTCATAGCTTGACCCGTGGTCGGCAGCAATAGCGAAGCTCCAAATTCTTTCATACCCTCCGCAAAAACTGAAGGGGTCATGGTCGCAAATATCATTAAAAAAGCTAAAGAACAAGCGCATATTTTTTTCATGGCGTTTTCTCCTTAAATGGGCGATTTTTTAACCTTTTATTTTAACGGTTTTTTCCTCAAAACCTTTACCCCCGTTGAAACTGCCTTGCTTCGAGAAAATCCAATTAACGAAGTTTATAATTCGCCCAGTCACGGCTCAAAATGCGCTCCGTCAAGTCTTAATCCGGACAGATTGTCTATTTAGGTTTTGAAAGGTTTTCCGAACTCCAATTTGAAAGTACTTCCGCAAATAACCGGACTCCAAAACCGGTAGCTCCTTTGGGGCAATCAAATCGGTTTTGCGAACAATTTGCCATTCCGGCAATATCCAAGTGCACCCAAGGTATCCCCGCAGGCACGAATTCTTTGAGGAACATCGTGGCGGTAATCGTTCCCGCATATCCGTCGCCGACATTCTGAAGATCTGAGTGATGAGATTTGATACATTCGCCGTATTCATCCCAAAGGGGAAGTTGCCAGCAGCGTTCGCCTACTTTTTCACCGGCATCACGGATGGTATCGATAAGCTTTTGATCTGTTCCGAGGATCCCGCAGGTTTTATCGCCAAAGGTATGATGGCACATCCCGGTAAGAGTGGCCAGGTCGATGATCGCATCCGGTTTAAATTCTTCACAGTAAGACAAGGCATCCGCAAGAATCAAACGACCTTCCGCATCCGTGTTCATCACCTCAACGGTTTTACCATTATACATTTTGATAATGTCGCCGGGTCGTTGCGGGTCATTCGCAACATTGTTTTCAACGGTGGGCGCCAAACCGACGATATGGAGCGGCAGCTTCAAATCAGACACAAGGGCCATGGTCGCCACAACCGTGATCGCACCGGATTTATCGTATTTCATCTCTTCCATGCTTTTGGAGGGTTTTATGGAAATGCCCCCCGTATCGAACGTCACGCCTTTCCCCACAATGCAGACGGTTCCGTTTTTGGCATAATGCTCACCGTATTCCAAAATGATCAACGCCGGCGGCGTTACGCTCCCTCGGTTAACCGCAAGAATACCGTTCATACCCTTTTTTTTGAGCTCTTCCAAGCCAAAGATCTGACATTTGAGATTTTTGTCTTTCGCAAGTTTTTTGGCTTCTTCCGCAAGTTTCGGGGCATTCATCATATTTCCCGGTTCATTATTTAGATCCCTCGCAAAAAGAACCGCCTTCGCTATTTTTTCAGAATGAACGATCAAAGAGCGCAAACCTTGAAGCTCCTCTTTTTTTTCAAGCACAAGCTCGACAGATTCAGGCGCTTTCGGAGGATCATCCTTTTTCTTGGTTTTGTACTTGTTGAAACGGTAAGTGGCAAGCAGGGAGGTTTCTGTAAAAATGACCGCCGCTTGCGCCGCAGAAATCCCTTCAGCCAAAAATGAGTCTAAAAGGACGCGAACCTTCAAGGCCTTTCGGCTGTTCGCGAGTCCGGCTAAAACGCCTGCCGTTTTCCTCAGAGAAGCAACTTTAAAGTCCTTTTTTTCACCAAGCCCCACAAGCATAACTTCCGGCGCCTGCCGATAGGTTGTTTGAAAAGAGGTCAGAACTTCGTTTGTCTTTCCTTCGAATCGTTTTTTGGAAACAGCTTCTGCCGCAACTTTATAAAAAGCCGGTTCGGTCTTTTTGATTGTTTTAAAATCTTTGTCACCTTTAAAACAACCCACCACAAAAAGATCTGCTTTGGGTGCTGAACGTGAAAGCAATGTGGATGAAATTTTCATGAATACCTCCTCAGAATTATTTTATAAAAGTTTAAGATGGCTTGAAGAAAAACAGTTTTATTGCGATCACCACTAAGTAGACGGCAAAAAGGCGCTGAAGCATTATCGCGTCGAGTTTTAAAGAAAGTTTTGTTCCAATCCAGACCCCCAGAATGCTGAATAGGCCCAAAATAATAGCTGCTTTCCAATCCACCATTCCGGCTCTTCCATGAAAAAAAGCTCCGGCGAGCGCTGTAAAGATGATGATCAAAAGCGAGGTACCGATCGCATGATGCGAGTCAAACCCCTTCAGCAGCATCAAGAGCGGCACAAAGATAGTCCCGCCCCCTATACCGAAAAGTCCTCCCAGAAAACCTCCTAACAACCCTACAAGCGCGATGCCCATTTTCTTCCCCTTAATGCCCGGCCTTGTTCAGCGCCATATTTACAAGTTTATCCACATATTTGATTTTCGCGTGTTCTCGCGGGACATGAAAATAAGTGACACGCTTAAATTGCTTCTCTTTGGCTTTCACTTCCGCAAAAAGTGGCTTGAGATGTTCGGCCTTGAGTTTGTAGATGCCGGAAAGCTGTCTGGCAACAAGTTCGCTGTCCAAAAAATAATCTGCCTCTTCAATGCCAAATTCCGAAGCCAGCGTTAACCCCCGGATCACAGCGGTATATTCAGCGACATTGTTGGTTGCCTCACCAATCATCTCTCCGTGATCGCTGATTTTTTCGTCTTTCTCGTCGCAGATCAGAACACCGATCGCTGCGGGTCCCGGGTTTCCGCGAGCACCGCCGTCAGAATAAATCTTGGCTTTTTTAAGAGGCTTCATTTTTTCTCGTCATCAGCAGAACGTTTGAAATTTTGCCCCTTATGATAGGCCTCGAGTTGTTCCAGTTCTTTTTGGAGGGTACGAACGCGATTCTTTAGTTCTTTTACAGGATCGGGCAGATCGCCATGTTCAAGGTCAACTTCCGTAACTCTTTTACCGTCGATCCGCACGATTTCTGCTGGCACACCGACTACGGTGCAATCATCCGGAACGGGATGAATGACTACCGAGCCGCCACCGATTTTTACATGATTGCCAATTTTGATATTGCCAAGCACCTTCGCACCGACACCAACGACCACATGATTTCCAAGCGTCGGGTGTCTTTTGCCACGTTCTTTCCCGGTCCCGCCGAGTGTCACGCCTTGATAGATTGTCACATTTTCGCCAATTTCCGTGGTTTCTCCGATGACCACACCCATCCCATGATCAATGAAAAAACCTGGAGCAATGCGAGCTCCTGGATGGATCTCAACACCGGTCAAAAATCTGGCAAACTGTGAAATAAACCGGGGAATAAACGGTATTCTCAGAACATATAAAACATGGGCCAATCGGTAAAACAACACGGCATGAAATCCGGAATAAAGCAGTATGACCTCCAGAACTCCAAGCGGTGTCCTGGCCGCCGGATCACGTTCAAAGCATGCCTTAAAGTCTCGATAAATAGCGTAAAAGGGGTTGGTCATGGAGAGTATTATTTCATTTTATCGAGGAAAGTCAATCGAAGGTACGGAAAACCTAAACACTAAAGCGGAAAAGCATAACATCGCCGTCTTGTGTTTCGTATTCCTTGCCTTCAATGCGAAGTAGGCCTTTTTCTTTAACAGCCGCTTGGGAGCCGTATTTCAGGAGGTCTGCACATCGCATCACCTCAGCACGGATAAATCCCCGCTCAAAATCAGAATGGATCACGCCTGCGGCCTGAGGTGCCTTGCTCCCCTTTCGGACGGTCCATGCGCGAACTTCTTTTTCCCCAGCCGTAAAATAAGTGATGAGATCAAGAGCTTTGTAACCCGCATGGATCAGAGCATTGAGACCGGGTTCCTCAAGGCCGAGCTCTTTGAGAAATACTTGTTGGTCTTCCTCAGAGAGATCGATCAGTTCCGACTCAACTTTACCAGAAATCACTACTGTCTGAGAATTTTCCGCTATAGCACGTTTTTTAACAACCTCTACCCACGGCCCGCCAGTCGGAAGATCTTTTTCCGCCACATTCGCGCAATAGAGCACGGTCTTAAGCGTGATAAACGCCATATCCTTTACCAACTTTTTTTCTTCTTCGTTCAGACCGATCCTTCGAAGCGGAGTTCCGGCTTCGAGTGCTTTTTTGGCTTTTTCGTAAACCGGCATTTTTTCTTTAGCATCTTTGTCGCCCGTGCGTGCGAGTTTTTCGGTCTTTTCATACCGCGCATTGATCGTATCAAGATCTTTGAGACATAATTCTGTATCAATCACATCCATATCACGCTCCGGATCAATCCCTCCTGAGACATGAACAATATTCGGATCTTCAAAACAACGGACAACATGGAGAATGGCTTCGACTTCTTTAATGTGCCCGAGAAACTGATTACCAAGACCTTCTCCCTTGGAAGCACCTGCCACAAGTCCCGCGATGTCATAGAATTCGACAGTTGTGGGGGTGGTTTTTTGAGGTTTATAAAGTTTACTTAGTTCCCAGAGACGAGGGTCTGGCACGGGCACCATGCCAACATTGGGTTCGATGGTGCAAAAAGGATAATTCGATGCCGCAGCATGCGCCTTGGCAATCGCATTAAAAATAGTGGATTTCCCGACGTTGGGAAGCCCGACAATGCCGCACTTGAAACCCATAATTCCTAACACTCCTTCCATTTTGTAAAAACTAAAAAGTATTGGGACTATATCAAAAAAGCAGCGTATCTACAATCTCAACGTGTTTTCAGCAAATCATTCATAAAGGTTTTAGACGTCAATTTTCCATTTTATAAATGTTTAAAGCAGGTAAAACTTGCTTTTTCGAATCCTTTTTGTAGAGAGAATTATAAAAAAAAAGCATAGCACTATTGACAAATTTAAATAATATGAATATATTTTATGATGAATATGAATATTTTAACATTTTCTTTCTCTTCGAAAAAGTTTAAACGCCTTGCGGCGTGCCTCATGCTTCTTTCGCTCCTTCTGCTTGCTACTCACCAATATCCGGCTTCAGCAGAATGGCAGAAGCCCATTCAGCCTTCCATAGCCGGAGGGGCGCTGACATGTCTGACTCTTCATCCTTTGGAACAATCAAAATTTCTTGTTGCATCCAAAAGCCAGATTTTCGAAAGCAGCAAAGAAAATGCCTGGCTGTTACTCTGGTCGGCTGCTGATCCTCGAACTCCGATCCAGAAATTAGTCACATTCCCCATTTTGCCGGAGCAGGTTTTTGTCCTTACTTCCAACGCGCTTTTTATGGGAAATTTAAAGGACCGTTCCTGGCAAATGGTCTACAAAGACACAAATAAGATCCTTTTATCGTTTGCTGTCCACCCACAAAATCCGAATCACTGGTTTCTAGGGACGCAAAAAGGACTCTGGGAAAGTGAAAATGCCGGGAAGACATGGTACCACTCTCAGGTTTTTTCACGATCCGTTTCTGTCCCTCTTTTATTTTTTGACCGAAACCGCTTATTTCTTGCGGATGATAGTTCTCTTTATCTTGCTTTCGCTGAAAATAAAGAGAACGCCACGGAGAAAGCGGGATCTGTCAGTTTTCCTCAGGCTCGTATTATTTTTAGCATACCGAAAAAGGAACTTGACGCTCTTTCGCAAGACTCATCCCAAAATGATGATAATGCTGATGAGATGTCGCTTTACCCGCTCAAGATCCGGCATATAATCCGAGCGAAGCCAGGACAATCTCTTTTCCTGGCAACTCAGGAAGGCGTTTTTGAAAGTTTAGACGAGGGCTATCATTGGTTACCGCTTTCTCAAAGCGGTCTCCAGAGTTTGTTCATTTATGAGCTCGCCTATTCCGAAAAAGAGCAAAAGCTTTTCGCCGCTACAGACAAGGGAGTTTACGCCTACGAAACAAAAAAGCATTGCTGGCAAAAACTTTCCGAGGGCCTTGCCAAAGATAAAACACGGAGTATCGCTGTTTTAAATGAAAATGAACTAATTGCGATCACGGCGGAAGGATTTGTCCAGCATCCCCTCGAAGGATTCCGTCCAGAAGTCGGCCCCGGGGTTTTGATTTATCAGCCTTCCCCCAAGATTCTTTTTTTGTTTAAAAGGCTGATTGAGCTTGAACCCAATGCGCGCGAACTGCATAAAAAAGTCATTCGCTATGCCAATGTTTCGAACGGAAAAATCAAACGCTGGCATATGACCTCCAGACTCGCCGGTCTCGTTCCAACCGTTTCCTACGGCCGTGATTTTTCTTCGGCAAATAATATCGATCTTGACCGTGGTGGGACCAATGATGCAGACCGTTTTATCAGTGGCCCCAATGATACCAATTCAGGCTGGGACGCTCGGGTCGCATGGAACTTGGGAGATGCGATCTATAGTTCCAACCAAACCTCGATCGACTCAAGAGAAAAAATGATGGTAGAGTTGCGCAACGATTTGCTCTCGGAGGCAACCCGAATTTATTATGAAAGAAGGCGGCTGCAAATAGGTCTTATCTTCAACCCATCAACTTCGGAACAGGATCACTTAGAAAACCTCTTGCGCTTGGATGAATTGACGGCATTGCTGGACTCACTCACAAATGGCTTTTTTACCGAACGTCTGGAGCGGATTTATGATGAACATCCGGAGCTGAATACGCTGTGGATCTTTCAACAAAATAAGGAGAAATAAAATGAACGAGCAACGTTTTCGGACTACGGACCACAAACCAAAAAACCACACGCCACAAAGCCACAAGAAAAATTTTAATGAAGATAGTTTTTGGGAGCAAAAAAGAAGTCCTGTTACGCAGAATTCGGAAACGAAAACATCTTATGAAAAAGGCTATAAAAAGCTCATCGCTTGGCAAAAGGCTGATGAACTGGCTTTTCAAATTTATAAAGCCACGGATTCGTTTCCTCGAGATGAAATTTACGGGGTTCGTTCTCAGTTACGTCGGGCGGCTTTGTCGGTACCCACGAATCTCGTCGAAGGAAATGGGCGGCAAAACCGAAGGGAATTCAAGCAATATGTCAACATTGCCCTTGGATCACTTTCTGAAGTCGAATATTTACTCGATTTTTCCCTAAGACTGGGGTATTTCGATGAGGGGCTGTATGAAAATCTTGCAGATATAAGAAATCATTTGGGCGGCTTGCTCTGGAATTTGTATAAAAGCATTTCGGATTAAATCAGATCTTGTGGCGTGTGACCTGTATCTTTGTGACCTATGTCGCTTTCCGACATTCAAAACAAAGAGCAAGGATCGAGTCCCTTAAAATATTAACGGGTTGTTTCGTTGATCGTTGTCCGTTGCGCGTTGTGCTATCGCCTGGTCACTCTGTCCAAGCGAAGTTGACCGCAGGCCCCCTCGACTTCTTGTCCCGCCGTCTTTCTGAATGTGGACCGAACCTTTTCTTTTTCCAGAATACTCCGAAAATGTTTCATCTTTTCTTCGGAGGGGGCTTTCCAGGTAATCTCCCGAATCGGGTTGTAAGGAATGAGGTTAATCTTGGCTTGGAGCGGTCTTGCGATCTTGGCCACCGCTTTTGCATCTTCTTCGGAATCATTCATACCGTCGATCAGGGTGTATTCAAACGTAATATCGCGTTTCAGATCCTCATGGATTTTATAAAGCGTTGCGAGAAGTGCTTTAAGCGGGTATTTCCGGTTATAGGGAATCAACCGGCTCCGCGTTTCATCGAACGGAGAATGAAGCGAAACCGAAAGACGAATCCGGCCGTCGGTGCGTTTGACGAATTCGTAGATTTTTTCCGGAACACCGGAGGTTGAGACTGTGATCTTTCGGCCTCCCATTTCAAATCCCCATGGGGCGGTCAGGATTTCCAACGCTTTCATCACCTCATCAAAATTATCCAAAGGTTCGCCCATCCCCATAAAGACAACATTTGTGATTTGGCAATGGCTTTTCCTGACGATCCAGGCAATCTGTTCGATTATTTCCCCTGCGGTTAGATTGCGAAAAAATCCGCTCTTGCCGCTCGCACAAAAAGGACATCGGACCCTGCACCCAAGCTGGGTGGATACACATACGGTTTTGCGATCTCCTTGGCGGATAAGAACGCTTTCGAGAAAATGGCCGTCATGGGTCTTGAAGAGATATTTAGTAGTTGGGTTTTTGGCATTTTCATATTCTTCGGCGAGTTCGAGGCTGGCCAAAAAATATTTTTCAGCCAGTTTATCGCGAAGATCTTTCGGGATATTTTTTAATTCGTCCCATGAGCGGACATGGACCCGGTACAACCACCGCAGCAATTGTGCGGCACGATACTTCGGAGCCTCAAGAGACTCCATGATTCCTTCTGCCTCTTTCAGGTTCAGGCTATAGAGAGATTTCATGCAAAGACAAACGGAGCTTTTGATCGTAAAAAAGAGACGCGAGCTGCTCAGCTGCGGCTAAATCCATTTTTTGATTTTCATCCAAACCAAAAGAGCGACCGTAGTGAAAAACATGAGTCCAATCGAAAAAACATACCCGTGCTCCCACTGTAATTCCGGCATGTGCTTGAAATTCATGCCGTAAAGGCTCGCGATAATCATGGCCGGCATCGCAATCGTAGCAAGAACGGTCAAACGTTTCATAACTTCATTGAGTTTGGTGGACGCATAAGAAAAATAAACCTGTAAAATACTGTTCAAAGTATCATGATAGCTTTCCGCCATGCTGCTGATGCGAAAGAGGTGATCATAAACATCGCGGAAATACATGAGATTTTTTGTTTTAATCAGAGGCGATGGATTCCTTGTCAGATAGTACAACGTGTCGCGTTGAGGGTTGATAATGCGCCGCAGCATGAAGATATCCTGTTTTACTTGAAGCAAGGTTTGAAGATAGTTCGAAGACCCATTCTTGAACATGTGTTTTTCCAGCTCATCGATCTTGATATCATAATCATGAATCACCGGCAAATAACCGTCTACGAGATGGTCTAGAACGGAGTGAGCGAGAAGATCGGCGGTTCCTCCCATAAGCGTCTGCGTTTTTTTGAGAACGGCATCCTGAACCTGCGTCACCCCGGCAATGGGATCTTTGTGAAAGGTAACGACATAATTGGGCCCCACAAAGATATTAAGCTCAAGAGTTCCGAGTTCTTTCTGTTTCCCCTTTTCAAACATTTTCAACCCGTGCACCACAAGAAAGAGATATTCCCCATAGTCATCAATCTTGGGTTGAGACTGGTCGTTGATACAATCCTCGACTGCCAAGGGATGAAAATTAAATATCTCGACTAGTGTGTCGCTTTCAAATTCCGTGGGATTCTCAAAATCGACCCATAAGAGACCGGTTTTATCCCCAAGGACTGAGAACATGCGTTCTCGTGAAATGTTTGTTTCGAGTTCGGTCCCTTTTTTATAAAAGAAATTTTTAATCATGATTGCCCGGCGCTCCTTCTTGTCAAATATTTAAAGGATTCTATCACTGCTTTGTATGAACAATCAAAGTCTTTAAGAATGAATTTTGTTTTTCTTCCCGCATGATTACCTTATAATCTTTTATCGACTAGGGAGGCGGAATGCCTAAAAAAATTCTAATCATCGATGATGAGCCGGAAATTTGCTCCATGGTGACCGAGTTTCTCATTGACGCGGGATATGCCGCTTTTTATGCGCTCAACGGGCCCGAAGGACTTTCCATGATTGAAAAAAATCTTCCGGATCTACTTCTTTTGGATATCGGTATGCCGGGCATGGATGGCCTGGAGTTGATGCGCGAAGTCCATGAAAAATACCCTTCCCTTTCCGTCATCGTTCTGACGGGTCACAAAGATACGGACACCGTCAAAAGAATGCTTGAATACGGCGTTTGTGAATATCTGACCAAACCGATTAACCTCGAAACCCTGCTGGATCAGTTTGTCCGCGATATTATTGGACCTCCACAAGCATCGTCAAAAAAATAATAGCCGGCCTCAGAACCGCTCCGGGCTTCTGCGGAGCTTCTAAAAATTATAATTATAATATTTTCTTCTAAAATATCCGGCGTGAAACTATCTTTTGTGGATTATTGAAAGGTTAGAAATTTTTTGGAAAATCCAAAAATGAAGGCGCTTTTACTGTTTGGATATTTTTACTTATTGTGATTTTTCACAAAATCACGAATGGCCAGACGGTCCGTTTCCTTGATCTTCAGAAATTCAACTCCGGAGCGATAGAGGTCTTTCTCAAGAAAGCCTGTATGCCGTACTTGTCCCTCAATGGAAATAAGAAGGTCCTTTTTGCCAGGCATAACAAAATCCATCTTGACTATGGTGTTCATTGGAATACCTTCCATAAAAGTGAGCAGCATCGCTCCACCTTCCGATATATCAGAGATCTGTGTCTGAACGCCGACTACGGCATTGCGAGCCTGACAAAAATAGCGGGTCACCGCATAAATACGCACCCGGACATATTTTCTTCGTTCATGCGCGCCTAAAGAAGTCAAAGGGCTTTTGGTCATGGTCGTTTTATTTGAAAAATTGAATTCACCTGGTTCTAATAGTTCGTCTTTTTTCTGCCAAGCTTTATGTCGTATTTTACTCTCTTTAACTTTTGAATTTCCGGCACCTCAAAAACAGATACTCTTCGAGATTCCTGGGCTCCGGTTTTTTTACCGGAAATCGTTGCTCTAGGCATTTTTTTCAAACCATCTTGTCATTTCATCGATAAGAAGCGTTGCTTCCTCAGGCTTCAAGAGTTGGTTTAAGAGCCAAGCATTTTGAAATGCCTCTTGTTTGCCGTGATGTTTCCGCAAAGCAAAAAGATAACGGCCTGAATATCTATACCGCTTATTTGCCGTCACGGCTAAAATAAAATTATCTTTATCAAAATTTCCATCCACGGGCTCCACCGTCAAATACAATATAAAGTTGTTCCTGATAAGTAATGGCGTTCCCGAATTTACGGAAAAAGAAACATCCGCAACTTGCTCGTTTAAAATAGCCAAGACATCGACCGGCTCAAAAAACAAGTAGTCTTCAAAATCTTCTTCTTTTCCGTATCGCTGAAAGCTGGGGTCGAGATAATAACGCTCTCCTGTCTGCCGGTTGATGATCGCTAAAACAATATGAGACGAAAAAGGCCTGAGAAAAAATCCCGATTCCGCAGCTCTGACAAAAATAATGGCATAGTCATCTTTCAAAAAAGCTTTTATTTTTTTATACGTATACGCAGCCAGTTCTCCGCAAAGACCATAGCGCCCTTTTTCTAAAATAAGCTCGTTGTTTTTGTCAAATTTATGCACGTTGTGTATGGTCCAGGTCCTTTGATCAAAATTAATGCTTGCCGTTACTTCCGGTTTTACAATCGCATGAAATCCGGAATATTCGAGATGGCTGACTACGTTCATGATTTCTTCATAAAAAGGGAGGCTTTGGGAAGGTTGTCGCTCTGAGTTGAAGGATTTAGTTTCATTTTTTTTAAAATAAAACGAACGATAGCTGAAAAAAATCATTGCCCCGATTAAAAAAATCAGTGCGATTCGATAAAAAAAAAGTTCCCTTTTTAATTTTTTATATTCTTCCATCATTTCTCCTCTTTCAAAAAATCCGAATCCTCGCCAAGGCGTTTGAAAAATACATACGTTTTCGTAAAAGGGATATTCAAAATCCGGCGGAAAAGAAAAGACCTCCCAAGAATCAATTTATAATCTTCGCGCCTGCACTAAGATATGCGAAAGCCTTTTGATTATCAAGTGTTTAGGTTTTTCTACTGCGCTGATTATTTTTCGAAGCTTGAAGCCGTTTGTTCCCCATTTAGTCACAAAAAATGGGCTTCAGTGTCGGTACATCCATAATCAGACTATGGCCTCAAAAAAACGGCCCTTCTCAAGATGTTCTATAGCGAGCCGTTTTAGCTTTGCCGTATAGGCTCTTTAAAAGGCTTTTTTGTATCCTGCCGTTGCATCACTTTAAAATACTCGTATTGATTCACAGCTGATAAAATATCACCCTCGCCTCCGGGCATTTTTGAATATGGCTTTTAGAAATAAGATTTCTGTTCAAAAGTCTGCAGGGTTAGCTTAAACTTTTACTAACAGCTTTTGTAAAGGTGCTCCCGTCAATAAATTACCTTTTAGAAAAGGGACGCAAGGGGCGTTTATGTTGAGATTTATTTCAGATTTTACACAATCTAATTTTTGGAATATTTGGGCCATAATTCCCATTATAATGCTCAGCTTCTATTTCTTAAGAAGTAAGCTTCCCTCTCGAACCACTGTGTTACTAATTGGCCTTTTAGTTTTTTTGTTTTTTTATTTACCGCCAGCGTGGAATATCTGGGTCATGACTCCCATGATCCTTTTCAATTTCTATTTCTTAAGAAGTAAGTTTCCTGCTCGAACTATGATGTTGCTAAACGGATTCTTGGTTTTCTTGGCTTTTTATTCCATTTCGATTATGTACAAAGAGAATTTCGCCGCCCGAGCTGAAAGTCCATTAATTTATTCTTGTTTAACGGGAATCGAACTTAATTGCATCTACCCTGGCGATGCCAGATTTTTCCCTTTAACCGGCAAGGAATTTTATCTGATTAAAAAACTAACCTGTTTTCCAGGAGGCTGCCACGCAATCTCTGTTATACAATTATGGCTGGTCATGGTCGGGCTTTTTTTCTTTTTAAGGAAATGGCCTATCGGTTTTCGCCTCTTCGTGATGATCGCCGTTGCAACGATGCCGAGCTTTGTCTTTTGTTTCTTCCGGCTGCTCGCCGGTGAGCGTTGTTTGATTTTTTGGCTCGTTGCTTTATTGATTTGCCTCAGACAATATTTAAAAACGAAATCATCTCTATCGCTTGCCGGCTCCATCATAGCAACTCAATTTGCCCTTTATTACAAAGAGCCTGTTTTTTTATTCATTGGCGGTTTTGCAGGCTTTCGATTGATTTTTAAAATGTTTATGGAGAAGGATTTTTTAAAACAAAAAGGTTTTCGCAATTTTTTGGCAAATCATATTTTGGAAGTCTGCCTGCTTATTCTTAGCGGGGCTTTTTTATTTATTTATGTTTGTACACAGCTGCCGTATCCAAAGTTTGTTTACAGTGACCGCCTGGCTATCGGCGTTTTAAACGTCCTGACTGAATCTTTCTATTCGGATCCATTGATTAGCGTCTTCCTTTTGGCTATGCTCCTGAGAGGTTTCTATTTGATCCGCCAGAAACAATTTCCTGATTTATTTTGGGATGCTTTAGCTTTTGGCTCATTCCTTTATTTCGCGGCTTTTTTAAAACTACAAATCTATCAGGTTTATTATATGGCGCCAGTTGATTTTATTGCCGTTCTGTATTTGAGTCGCTATCTTTATTCGTGGTTTCAACGTAATAATAAAAAATTTTTAGCAGGCATTGTGCTTCTCTTTTTGATAATCGGTTTAGGTCGAAACGCGGCTGCCTCCCTATCTTCTGTCCTCGAAATGAAAAACTTTGTCCTCGGTAAGACTCGGCTTGTCAAGTTTCTTAAGGATTATCTTGAAAATGAACCTTCTCGGAATGCAAACCTGTTTTTTCCCTATTCGCCAAGGAGACTAGCCGGAGGTTGGTCGATCATGGAAATGGGCGCTTTTTTGGAGTTCAAGGGTCTAAAGATCTCCAAGAGTGAAAAACGTGATGATAGGAATGGCCCAAGCATTACATTAAAATGGCCTGTTAAAACTAAGGATGATTTGTGCACCAACTACAGGGATATGAAATGTTTTTATAGCGAGGCTCCAAGCCCTGGCGACTTCATCGTTGTTTTGCCTGACGACGATGTCCTCCCTGATGAACTTTTGAAGCTTCAAACTAAAGCAACGCTTTTATTTCATTATCAATATAATTTTTTTACATTAACAAACAAATTGTCTTCTTTGCTTTTTTTTCATAAAAAAAATAATGCGCATTTAACGCCTAGTTTTTATTTATTTCGTTCAAAAGAATAGCCCTGCCTGAACCAACCCCATGCGCAACCGGCAACACGCTTATTTTCTTCCCGGTTTCAAAATGTTTACACAAAAAAACGGAGAGGGAGGGATTCGAACCCCCGAGACGCTTGCGCGCCTAACGGTTTTCAAGACCGCCGCATTCAACCGCTCTGCCACCTCTCCATTAAAAAAGATTATTGAAAGGTGTGCTGTCCTGGCTGCCTTTAAATCTTAATAAAGCCAGGGCTGTCCAGTTTTTATTGAAAAATCAAAGGCAGACTGGACTGCACTGACCTCCTTAGAGTTTTAAATAAGGTCAGTGCTGCCACCTCTCCGAAAAAGCCAGGAAGTTCAAGTTGAGAAACTCAAAAAGTATTGAAATTTGTCCGGCGTTTTCACTCCACTATTCTGAACTTTAAATCGCGGAGCCATGTTTTCTACCCATATCACCCTTAAAAAGTTTAACGTGTCCTTTTTCATCATTCGCACAAAAAAGATTAATTCACGGCTTCCAAGCGATTTTCCCAATAAATTAATGCCTCATCCATCGCTTTTTCTTTATTTGAAGCCAACTCGCTTGCTGGAATTAAAGATCTCTTATAGATTCGCCCTTCTTTGGCCCCATATTCTTGCCAATGCGCTATTGCTAATTCTCTTGTAGTAATTCCGGCTAACCGAAGATCTTCGTAATTTTCAACGTAAGTTTCCCAATCAAAGTCTTTGGGAAGAGCGCTTGAAGTGTTTTGAGAATGATATTCTTTTTTCATATCAGGCTGAGAACGCAAACGCGAGTTTACCCGGGGATAACTTGTTAATAAAATCATGATAAAAACAAGGGTAATACCCCCGCCAATAACGCCAAAAAAAACCGGGCGTTTTTTAAATTCTTCTTTTTCTAGGCCTTCTTCTAAAAAAAACCTCGTACGCAAAGGATTGTCCATTTCTATCGTTTTTCTTTTCTTAATGTTTTAAAAAATTCCCGCAGAAGAAATTTTGAATCATCTTCCATCACACCGCTAATGACTTTCACCCGATGGTTCAAGCGATCATCATCCGTAATCCGGTAAAGGCTGTGACACGCGCCTGCCTTCAGGTCTCTAGCGCCATAAACGAGATTCGTACACTTCGTCATCACCAAGGCGCCGGCGCACATCGGACATGGTTCCAACGTCACATAAAGCGTCGCTCCTTCCAAAGAACCCCGATGATCTTTTGCTCCGGCCGGTTTTGCCTCGGGCATTTCGCTTAATGCTTCCGAGGCCTGTGTCATAGCGATCATTTCTGCATGGGCTGTCGGGTCACGCAATATTTCCATTTGGTTACAGGCCCGACCGATAACCTTGTTCTTCCACACCACCACAGCTCCCACCGGCACCTCGCCTCTTTCAAGAGCAATGACTGCTTGCTTGATGGCTTCTTTCATGAAATGCTCGTAATTGGGTTTTTCCATATTTTCCTCAAATACCCTGGCACCGCCATTTCAAATACGAACGATGATCAACTAAACCGTGCGGGGAGGGAAAAACGTATTCTTTTTTCTAGTTTTTAATCCTTCGAAATCTTTTTTTATGTGTTCTTCAAAATCTCATATTGGGCCGCGAAAGCATCTTGATGGAACATTTTGACTGTTTCTAATGAAAGATCCGCTAAATTTTTTCCCACCATCGAAAGCTTTTTGAGAATGTCATTGGTCACCGTAATGATGTGACATCCGGAGGCCTCTGCCTGGAAGACGTTCAGCAGCTCCCTGGAACTCGCCCATAATAGTTCCGCATTCGGATTCGGCTTTAAAATTTCAGCGGCCTTTTTCATGTAAGGCATGGGATCTCTTCCGGTATCGGCAATTCTTCCTGCGAACACCGAAACGATTGTTTGAGATCCCGGAGCAATAGCTTTCGCAACCGTTTCGACCTGTTCAAGCGTCAAGATCGCCGTCACATTCAGGAAAAGGCCTTCGCCAGAAAGTTTTTTAATAAGCGGTGCGGAGGATTCGCCTCTTGTGTTCGTAATCGGAATTTTCACATTAACATTACTTCCCCAACTTGCGATTTTTTTCGCTTCGCGCTCCATGACATCAAATTCATCGTCAAACACTTCGAAGGAAATGGGAAGATCGCAGATCTCTTCTAAGACCCCTTTGGCAAAAGCCTCATAATCAGCCACCTTGGCTTTTCTCATCAACGTTGGATTTGTCGTAAAACCTTTTACCACGCCTTCCTTATAAATCTTTTTCATCTCATCAACATCCGCACCATCCGCAAACAATTTAATGTGAAGATCCTTCATGGCTCCCATGGCTATGTCCCTCATTTCGTAGATTCCCATTTGCCGCTCACCATTTTAAGCTTCGGGTGTGTTACTAAAAGATGCCAAATCATCGCCTGAAAAGCTTCCGTCAGCGGGGTGATTGCTTGGGCATCAACCGTCGGGATGAGAACACAGGCATTGGCCGCTTCAGCGGTAAAACCGCCGTCCCGACCAACGATTCCGCCGATAGATGCTCCGACTCTTTGGGCATATTGAAGCGCTCGAACCAGATTCGGACTGATATTTCTTTCGAGATTCCCACCACCAACCGAAAATACAAGGATCATATCCCCAACCCGCAAACGAGAGGTTTTTAACCAGGCTTCGAATACGGTTTCCCATCCTTCATCATTCACGCGCGCGGACAATTCCGACACATTATCGGTCGGGGCATAGGCTTCGAAGCCAGCCAGTTTCCGAAAATCGTTCACGGCATGAGATGCATTCGCGGCACTGCCGCCGACACCTAAAATAAAGAGCCTCCCGCCGCCGGACCGAGTTTTGGCTAGAAGATCAACCAACGATTCAATCGCGTTTTTATCCAGCTGCCCGATCAATTTTACAGCAGACGATAAATAGTCCTGGGTAAAATCAGTCATGTTCAAATTTTCCTCCGTCCTTTACTGCATTCCTATGCGTTCCATAGGGTTGCGACATCTTACCGTTACCCTTTATGCTTCATCATCCATCAGCGTTAAGATTTCTCCGGTTTTTTTAGATGTTCCTCAAGTTCTTTCATGCCGGACAATGAGCCTATCTCAAAAAAACGCTCGGGTACCTCATAGCCTGCTAAATGCCCGCCAGTCAAAAGTTTTTGATAAACATCCGCCAGATCAAAGGGGTGCTCTATGGCATAAGGTTCCCATACCTCCGCACGGAAAACACCCAATCCATAATCAATATATTCCATGAGTGGCGTCCGCTGCTGTTTATTATATGCCAAAATGCGCCCTCCCGAATACTGCACATTACTCCGGTCTCCCATGTCCCGATTGTGAAAAACGGTCATTAAGGCATCCTTCTTGCTTAATACAAAGGCAGTCTCGATCGCCTTGTAATCGCATGGTAAATAGGAGTCCCCGTAGAGGACAAAAAAATTCTCTTCAAGGAGAGGCAAGGCCTTGCGTATCGCACCGCCTGTTCCTAAGGGTCTTTCTCCGTCAAATGAATAGGAAATCTTGAGACCGAATTTTTTTCCATCCCCCGCGAACTCACGGATCAGTTCACCGCGATACCAAGCGCAGATCACAACCTTTTGGATTCCTCCTCTGCGAAGGAGGCGCAGTTGGTGTGCTAAAAATGGTTTGCCCTGGATTTCAATGAGCGCTTTGGGTATTTTTTCAGTCATCGGCCGAAGACGGGTCGCTAAACCTCCGGCTAAAATCGCTACGGGCAAACTCATCCGAGCAGCACCTTCGTGCCTTCAAAGTCGAAGTGAAAACGCACTTCTTCCAACCTGGCTTTAGACATGGCTTGCCGCAAACGCGCGCGTTCCTCAGCATAAAAAAGCAGGAAACCGCCGCCACCCGCCCCGACTAACTTGCCGCCAAGAGCTCCGTTTTTTCGCCCGAGCTCATACCATTCATCAATCTGCGAGTTGCTCATTCCATCCGAACGTTTTTTCTTGTGTTCCCAATGTTCATGAAGCAACGCCCCGAACTCTGCCGGCTTCCCAACTTCAAGCGCTTGACGGCTCCGCGCGCCCATTTCTTTTGTCAGATGTAAATTCTCGATCATCTGTCTGTCCGCGTCATGGCTTCGCTTATTTTGGTCCTTGAGAATGTCTCCGGCTTTACGCGCAAACCCCGTGAAAAACAACAGAAGGTTGTCTTCCAGCGCGAAAAGCGTGTCGATTGATAGGGATAAAGGATAAGCTTTGACCGAATCGCCCGCATTAAATTCAAAGCATGTAATGCCTCCGTAGGCTGCGATATATTGGTCTTGTTTTCCGATGGGCTCCTTCAGTTTGTTGATCTCAATGTCACAGGCCAGACTCGCTAACTCGCTGGGAAGGATCAAGCGCCGGCGGTGCGCAAAAAGCGCTTTGAGCAACGCCGTGGTAAAACTCCCTGAAGAGCCAAGACCCGTACCAGCGGGAATATCCGCCAAAGTTGTAATCTCTACCTGAGGCGTTTTGAATTCCATGAGGGCAAGTGCTTCACGAATAATGGGATGTTTGATATCGGAAACTTCTTTGACATGCTCCAGTTCTGAATACTTCAAAAAAATCCCGGAGGTAAACGGCCGCATGACCGAAACATAAACGTATTTATCGATCGCAGCAGAGATGACAAATCCTCCGTGATCCCGATAATAGGAGGGCAGATCGGTGCCGCCTCCCCCCAGGGTGATCCTCAGCGGGCTACGTGTGATAATCATATCCGGACTCCTTCTCTATTTTTTCAACAATGGCCAATGCTTCACAAGCATCTCGTAAGCTGGCTGCCGGTGCACGACTCAGGCGAATATCTTCCAGAAATTCGGCAAATTCGGTATTCCATGAATTATCCCCCTCCGGGAATTCCCACTTAGTAGTCTCGGGCGGCCCCATCTCTGGAAGCATTTTATAAAAGAAAAGCTTCTCTGCGCCATAACTTCCGCCTAGACCTTCTATGGAGAGTTTCGCTTTTTTTCCATAAATTTCAAATGAAAAAAGGTTCTTCCATTCCGTACAGCTGACATGCAGAAAAGCCACTTGCTGGGCAGGTGTTTGAAGTAGCATGAATCCGTTATCATCCACAGGCATTTTCCAGAAATAAGTATGGGCAAACCCGGAAACTTTGGTAAAGTCACCGAGAAACCATCGCGCAAGATCAATAAGATGAACGCCTTGATCGATCAACTCTCCCCCGCCGGAAAGTTTTGGATCCGCACGCCATTCTTTTTCATAACCGAGCCGACCACCATGCCCATACCGCCCGCGGACAAACATGAGCTCCCCAAGTTCTCCCGCTTGGACCAATTCGTTCGCCTTTTGCAGCGCGGGATGATAACGGTGATTGAAACCTACCCGTATTTTAACATTTGTTTTTTCAGCGGCGGCTATAAGTTCTTTTAATTCTTCACTTGATCGGGCACCCGGCTTTTCCACAAGCACATGTTTGCCGGCCCGAATAGCTTGCAAGGAAATTTTTGTCAAAACGTCGTTCGTGGTTGCGACGATCACGATATCCACGTCTTTTCGTCGAAGAACTTCTTCGACATCAGAAGTAGCGGCGACATTCGAGAAAGGTTCGGCCAGCGCTTTGGCGCGACTGATATCCTGATCCGCGCAGACAACGAGCCGGGCATCGGAAAGTGCCTTGGAGCGTTTCTGTCCGATTCTCCCGCATCCGACAATCGCAACTCGCGAGGACATTACTTGTTCCCCCAGGATTTATTTCGATCTTTTGGAATAATGCGTCGCAAAGTATAAATATCTGTTTTTTTCAGTTCTTCCGCATGTTTCGGAAGGTCCTTCCAAGGGTCCCACACGGCGCTGATAAGCCTGCCGCTGATACCATCGCTTTCGGAGGAAGCCAAGAAAGCACAAAGTTTAGCCCCAACCTCCAAAGAAACACCCCCGTTTTTCTTTTGTTCCAAAGCCTTTTTATAAAATTCTTCTCCAACCGTTTGAGGCCCGGCAGCTAGCACTTCTTCAAGCAATCGGGTATTTAGCGCTCCGGGCGCCACGGAATTGATATCGATATTAAAGTCTCTGCATTCTTCAGCAAGGGTTTCGGTAAGCCTGACAACCGCGGCCTTGGAAGCCGCATAAGCACTCAAAAACGGAAGCGGTACCGTGGCTCCGCCGCCGGAAAGATTGATGATTTTTCCATAACGCTTTTTTTTCATCTGTGCGGTGACGTATTTACAACAATAGAAAACGCCGCATAGATTAATCTGGATCGCCTTGGCCCATTCCCTGCCGTTTAAGGTTTCCACCGGCCCTTTCGGCCCATAGATTCCGGCATTATTGACCAGAACATCCACCCTCCCGAATTTTTTTAAAGCAAATCCTATCAGCTTTTTTACATCCTTTTCTTTTGAAATATCCGCCGTTTCGGCATAGATCTTTTGGTTTATACCCGCAATACTTCTTAGTTTTTTTTGAACTACTAGCAATTTCTTTTTACCGCGGGCACAAAAAAGCACATCCGCGCCTTGTTTGACAAATTCAACAGCAACAGCTTCCCCCAAACCCTGACTGGCTCCTGTGATAACCGCAACGAGACCCTTCAGTTTCATCCCTTGCTCCTTTTTTCGTTTCCTTTTCCAACATAAAAATAATTTTCATTTCCAGAGCCGATCACCTTTAAAAGAAAACCGCCGGGATCAATGACAACTTTATTCATCATTAACTGGATCATTTCCGGGGACATCTCTTGAAGCTCAGGCCATTCGGTTGCAAGGATCACCAGATCCGCATTATCGACAGCGTCTTTGATGTTGCTTTTCAATTTGATTGATCGGGCAAGGTCGGCCGGCAATGTTTTTATGATGGGATCGTATCCATAAACCCTAGCGCCTTCCCCTTTTAACTTTTTAGCCAGTTCGACAGCGAGCGACCTTCGTAGAGTATTAGTTCCGGATTTATAAGTTAGACCGAGGATCGCAATGTTCTTTTTCTTTAAATTTCTAAAAAGCTCATGGCACTTCCATTGAACCCATTCCTTATGCTGAGCGTTGCTTTCACTGACGGCTTTGATAAGATGAGAAGGCAGTTTATTCTTTCGGCTGAGTTTAATTAAAAAATCGACGTCGCGGGCAAGCGTCCCTCCGGAAAAAGCCATACCGGCCCCCAGGTAGGCTTTGGGACCAATTCGCGATTCGCTTTTTAACCCATGTTCTACTTCTTTGAAATCCGCACCCATTTTCTCACAAAGACAGGCTATCTCGTTGGCAAAACAAATGGAAGTCGCCAGAAAAGAATTGATGGCATGCTTGGTTATCTCCGCAGACTCTGTTTTCATCCATTCCAGCCTGTCGGTGATAGAGGAAAACAAAGGCAGTAAAACTTCTTTGGTCTTTTCGGTGTTAACGCCGATGACAATCCTGTCCGGATGAAGGAAAACATCAATAGCTTTTCCAAGTCTTAGGTTCTCCGGAGAACACGCAAAATAACATTTTTTTTCCGGAAAGTTTTTTCTGAAAATCTTTTCAATCTTTCCGGTGAAACCAACCGGCGCTTGAGAAGAAACAATTATTGCTGTTTCGGTTTTTAAATAAGGCATGATCTTTTTGATATTCCTTTCAACAAAAAGAATGTCCGCGGTATCTTTATCATTGACCGGGGTATCAAACGTGACCCAAACTACCTGGGCTGTTTTCAACGCTTCTTTGGCATCACAGGTAAAGGATAATCTTTGAGCGCAAAGTTTTTTTGAAATCAGTCCATCCAATCCGGGTTCAAACAGTGGGGCTTTTCCGTTTCGAAGCCTTTTCACAACAGCTTTATCAAAATCAAGGCCCACCACCGCATGTCCCAACTTAGCCAGACAAGCACTTGTCACCGAGCCAAGATGCCATAAGCCGAAAACGCAGATATTCATTCTTTGCGCTCCAATAGCCATTGATTTTGCGTCAGATATTCCAAAGTCTTAATGACCGCTTCCCGAATGCTTAGTTTGGGCTTCCATCCTAAAGAGCGTATTTTTTGGGTATCCAAAAAAATAAAGGGGCTGTCACCGACCCAACCCCGTTTACCGCCGGTATAAACTAGCCGCGGCTTCAGTCCCAAGTGCCCGCTGATCCAGCGGATCGAGTCATCCACCTCGCAGTGCTCCTCCGTCCCCAGGTTGAAGATATTGATTTTTCCTCGTGATTTTTCAACAGCAATGAGCATCGCATCCATGCAGTCCTGAATATAAAGATATGACTTGCGCTGATGACCATCCCCCAAAACCTTTAGAGTATTGGGATCTTGAATCAGATTTTTATAGAAATCGAAAACGTGACCATGAGTGTAACGTTCGCCTAGAATTGAAACGAAACGGAAAATCCAGGCTTGAAAACCGAAACCTTCGCAGTAGGCCTCGATCAGCCCTTCACAAGCCAGTTTGGAAGCTCCGTAAGAAGAGGTCTGCATGGGAAACGGCGCGTTTTCCGGCGTCGGAAAAATTTCAGGTTCGCCATAAATAGATCCTGTTGAAGAAAACGCTATTTTTTTAATATCATTTTTTCGCATCGCTTCGAGAACGTTAAAGGTAGCAAAAGTATTTTGCTGGAGATCCTTCTCAGGGTGGTCCAGACCAAAACGTACATCTGCATTGGCCGCAAGATGAAATACAAAATGGCAATCTTTCATGCCCTCGGTTAAAGCTTTGAGATCCAGAGTGGTATTTTTAATCAAACGGAACTTTGGCGACTTGTTTGCCTTAATTAAAAATTCTTCTCTCCCGGTGCTAAAATCGTCATAAGCTACAACGTCATGCCCGCTTTCCAGCAAACGATCCACCAGACTGCTTCCGATAAATCCAGCACCCCCTGTAACAAAAAATTTCATTTTTCCCTTTTTTTTTATTTTTTTCTGCAAGTTTCTGAATCCACCCTTCAACTTCAGGCCTTTTCTTATTGGTTATTGATAGAACAACGTAATCCTATCGCCAAATTGCAAAAAATTAACGGCAGCCGAAGAGGAAAGTACCGGCTCCAGTCCGTTCGAAAACCCGACTTTTTCAATTCTTCCATGATTTCGGCACAAGTGTTCACATGTTCACTTTTGATGAACCAATCGTAAGATGTTTTGTAGGTTTTTTCAAATATCCTTTTGGCAGAAATCATTCTCGCGATGGAGTAGGCCAGACCTCCTTCGCAAGGGATCACAAATTCACAAAAGCCCGCGGGGTTTAAAAGCCTTCTGATTTGACGCAAGGCTTCCGGAAGGTCCGGCAGATGCTCCAGGACATGCACGGCAATGATGCGATTAAAATATCCATCGGGGAAATCTATTCTTTTTTGAATATCTCCGACGACAACCTTGGCGGAGGGAAAACGCTGCCGCAATCTCTCAGCCATATCTGCTCTTAATTCTAAGGCATAATATTCGTTACAGGCAACGTTCTCAAACGCCACATGTGCCCCAAGTCCCGCTCCGATTTCCAGAGTGCGACCTGCCGGCGGCGTGTTGTTTTTTTTAAAAGCTCCGGAATGGTTGAATTTTTCTATCACGGCATATCGGGCAGGTAAAACCTCGAGCCATCGAACCATGAACTCTTCTTTGATTTTCTTTTGTTCGGCAGTTAATGCCGGCAACGTTTTGGGCCACTTTTTCTCTTCAGAAAAGGTCGTCAAAGATCTTCTCCTAATTTTCTGACGCAACAGAGTTTTCTGGATTCACAACGCCTACCCGCACCATTTCGTCCATCGGCACAGTCCTTGTCGCACTTCGATCGATTGTGCCTTTCATTTTTAAAAACGTATTTTCAGAACATCCAAAAAATTCCGAATATTACCTCCCACAAGAACCAAGCGGCTGTCCCCATCGTCTTTCCAGGCAACCCCAACCTGTTTTAAACGGTAATTTGCTTGTTGGGCAAGATACAATATTTCAACATCGAACATATAGCCGTCAATTTTCTGTCTTTGAAATAAGTCTAAGGCAACATCCCGTTTAAAAAACTTAAAACCACACTGTGTATCACAGATACTCCAGAGACCAGTGACTCCCCACATGAAGAGGCGAAAACCAAAAGCCCCAAGACGCCGGTAAAAAGGCTGCCGCTGTATAATCTGTGCTGTTTTAAGCCCCCGTGAACCTATGACAATATCGTATCCTTGTCCAAAACACGGCAAAACCTTTTTCAACTCGGTAACCGGTGTTTTGTTGTCAGCATCAACGAATCCGATAATTTCACCTTTGGCTAAAAAAACGGCCTGCCGAACGCCGTGACCTTTTCCCTTACGTTCCGGACTGCCGATAACTCTCAACCGGGAATCTGTTGCGGCCAAATCGCCTACGAGTTCACGAGTACCATCCGTACCGTCCGCAGAAACAATGATCTCATATGTCAAGCCCTGCCGATCTAGGTACGCACGGGCTTCGGCAAGGGTTTGACCAATAGATTTCACTTCATTATAGGCGGGCAAGATCAATGTTAAATCGACTTGATCATTCATCCATGGTTTCCCATTTTAAAAAATCTTAAAAGTAAATAATTTCTAATGGCTGCTTTGGCGTGCAGGTATTTACTGCTGAGTGATTCGGCTCAAAACATGGTAACGCCACACCAAAACGTCAAACATTTAATTTTTATTCTATCTTCCTCATCGAGAAGGGGCTATTTTTCTTGATTCCTCTTCTCTCGTTCTCTTGTTTTCTTCAAAAAGTTTCGGCCCGAGCATTCTCATGGCTTGCTCATCGGCATTGACTCCATTAAAAAAATCATATTCGATAACAGCAAGCCCTGTCAAAATAGTCATCAAGTCTTTTTCCTTAATCGAAGGATCCTGCCGGACAAGCTGGTTGATGCGTGTCACGTAATGTTGGGGGGATTTTAAGATGGCGCAATTCTTTTGGCTTCGAAGAAAGGTGATACACAAAAAAACCGCCTTTTCTTTTTCACTCCAGCTCAGATCCTGCCAACTATGCATATTTTTTGCCAGGGCTTCGCTTTTTTGCGCCGAAAGAGTGGTCCCCTCATCCTTGTCATTAAATATGAGGTTCGTTCTGGAATGGGCGATCAGGGAAAAAAGCATCACGCCAAGCGGGATGATTGCGGCGATGAAAAGAAGGCGGTTTTCGGACTTTTTTGGATCAGCGGTTTCTTGCGGGTTCATTTCTTGCAAAGTCCTTTTTATTTTTATGGTAAAATGCGGCCATGAAAATGAAACCTTTTTTTGCCTCAGCTAAAAACCCGTCGTTTCTGGCTTTCGTGGCCCTGTCGATCTCTCTTGGTCTGTTGATGCCTATCCTCAGTCAAAGTTATGCCATTACTTATGATGAATGGGCAAACATTCATAAAGGCATTCTCAATTTGAAGTATATCCTAAGCGGCGGAGAAAATACAAGCTATACCGATTTATGGTACGGTTATGTCTATTCTTGCTTTTCCCCTACTCTGACCGGTGCTTTGTATGGTTTATTTTCGGGTTCGTTGCGATATTTTGTAAATGATTGGTTCTATCAAACGGATCATTTCTTCGCATTCTTTCAGTTCAGTCATTTAATCAATTCTATTTTTGGTTTTTACCTTTTCTTTTTTGCGGGTCTTTGTGCTAAGGAATTCCGCGGCTGGCGAGCCGGGTGTTTTGCCCTGCTTTTCATGGCGATTTCGCCGAGAATCTTCGCGCATTCCATGAACAATTCCATGGATATTCCTTTTGCTGCTGCTTACATGCTAAGCGCTTATCTTAGTATTCGATTTTTCAAACAAATGCCGAACCCTTGTTTGAAAACAACTGTTTTGCTCATCGTTGCGATCGGACTACTGATCGGGTCTCGCATTGGGGGTGTCCTTTTCGTCGGCTATTTGTTTCTTTTTGGTTTTCTTTTTTATGTTGACCGACGTTTCCGGCAAAAGGAATCCCTTCGCTGGTATCCCTGGTTTCTCCGTCTTGCCATTGTGGCCCTTTACGGATATCTCATAAGCCTCTTCTTTTGGCCATATGGCCAGATCCATCCGTTTCTGAATCTCTTCCGTACTCTGGCCAGACTTTCGGATTGGAGTTTTGATCCCGGAGAAATGCTCTTTCGAGGACGCCTTTATTCTACCGTCCACTTGCCCTGGGATTATCTGCCTGTGTGGATCTCCATCTCAACACCGTTAGTAGTTTTATTAGGATGGCTCTTTTGTTGTGGAGTTTCTTTTCTTTTTCGGAAAAATTTCCCCTGGAAATTCGTTTTGTTTCTAGTCTTCATTGCTCTTTTTCCGATTCTGACCGTGATCCTGAAGCATTCCCCTGTTTTTAATGATTGGCGACACCTGTACTTTACTTATGGCCCTCTGGTCGTTCTTGCCGCTCTTGGGTGGGATTATTTTTTTGAGCTTGTAAAAAATAAAAATGTCCGTTTAGGTTTTGGCTTTCTTTTTTTATTCCTGGTCTGCTTGCCCGTTACATGGATGGTCCGAAACCACCCGCATCAGGCGCTTTATTTTAACGAACTTGAGGGAGGCCTAAAAGGCGCGGCCGGGCGCTTTGAGATAGATTATTGGGGCAATTCCTTGAGAACGGCAGCAGAATGGCTCAGCGATTATCATCTCCGCCGATATCCCGATCAGCCGGCCATTGTACAGGCCGACGGAAATATTTTATCGACCTATCCTGTCCTGCGTGAAAAACTCGGTTCCCGTTACTTCCCGTATCTTTATCCGGACCGGCATCTGCAGTCCTGGCAGTTTCGCTACATGACGATCCATTATTCCCATCATGCACGTGTTGCTCCGGATTGGGATTACGCTATTATTTTGCTCCAGCAGCAGACACTGCGGGATTTTCGTGAAGGAAAGTGGCCGCCGGAAAACTCTCTTTTTGAAGTCAAGGTCGATGGCGTGACGGTCTGTGCGGTAACAGCAAATCCCAAGTCTCCGCTTTTCCGCAAAGAAATGAGTCTCTAGTTTTTTATTATTTCAAAAAATTTTTTTCAGACTCTGTCAATCGCAAGCACCCGACCAACGGCATCCTTAAGATCATCGGCGATCTCGTCGGCCTCCGTGTCCTGATTATAGTCTTTACGGATCAATATCGTTTGACACCCGACGGATTTCCCGGCCCCGACATCGCGGGCATGATCACCGATAAAAAAGCTTTTCTCAAGATCGAGATTCCAATCGGACGCAGCGCGCAGCAACATGCCGGGTTTTGGCTTGCGGCAATGACAACCGTCTCGATCATCATGGGGACAAACATAAATACCTCTTAAAATATCTTTTCCGCCCATGTGCTTCAAGAGATACTCGTGCATTTGTTCCAAAATCTTGGCATCCAGCTTCTGACGTGCAATATCCGGCTGATTTGTCACCACAAAAATTAAAAATCCTGCCTTGCTTAATGCTGCTGCGAGTTCTTTGGCGGCTGGTTCAACTTCAAACTCCTTCATCGATAGAGGGGTCGCCATTTTCCCGCCGCGAAGGATAGAGCGGACCAAAACACCGTCGCGATCAAAAAAGACAGCTTTTCTTTTTTCTTTTCCGGAAGACTTTTCTGCCATCTAAACATCCTAGGTTGAGCACTGATTTATTATAGCTTTTTGTGTTTTTTACGTCACTTTCCAAAGGAAACATTTTTTATCCTGGTAGACCAGCTTCAAAAAACCTTGAAGCTGGCGTGTCACAACATTATAAAACGGGCTGGGAATAGGGATCAGCACATAATCCAACCTTACCAAGTGAATTTTTTCTTCCAGAGAAAGCGCTTCCAGATGCCGTATTTTATCTACCCTGTTCAATAACAACGCCGTGTAAAAAACCACTCGGAATTTCGCCTGGGGACTTTCAATAAAAACATTACCGCTTCCATAGTCGTTGTAATAAGATTTTAAACCGGTCTTGAGAAACAAATAATCGCAGAATCGGTACTTTCGGGAGGCTGTCAATACGACCTCTTTTTCTTGCGCGTTTTTTTTCAACCATTGGAACGCACCCGCAAAGGGGAAATCGCGATTTTGAGGATTGAGAGGGATGATCCAGTGTCCCGCTACAGCTACCGCGATAATCAGGCCATAAACGAGCCCCTTTTTTGTCGTCAACCGCCTCAAAAAGTCAAATCCTGTCACCGCCCATACGGAAACAAGAATGATAAAAAAATATTGCAATATTTTTATGGAAAAATAGGGAGGGGAACAAAAAATAAGATTTTCCTTTATAACCAAGGAAAGCGTTAAGACCAGGATCGTGAGAAACACCAGCGCCTTACTAAAAATTGAAAAGTAACCGCTTTTTTTAAAAATAATCACTTTTTCATAAACCCATCCCGTCATGGAGAAAATCATCGGCACAAGGAAATAATGCAGATGAACGATCAGCTCCGTCTTGGGCACTACAAATCCATTGATCCAACATACCCACACTAAAAAAATTGCGCTTTCCACCGTCAAGAAATCCAGGGGTGTTGTTTTTTCTCTGAAGGAAAACTTAAAGAAAAGAACCGTTCCCCAAACAACGGCCAGCCACAGAAACGAAGTTAAAAGATTGAGGAACGGAGAGCCAAAAGAGGGTTTCGTCGGCCCGAACAAAACCAGGGGATTTATATTTTCTCCGGAGAAGGCATACCCAATGAAAGAAAAACCCGCGATAAAAGTACTGACTGTCATCCAAAAACGGAGGTCAAATTTTGAAGCGTTTTTATTTTTTAGAAGTCCGCGGACATATTCAATGACCGTAAACCAGAGCCCGAATCCCGCATAATAGGGATGAAGCCATAACACGATGGGAGGAACAAGCCATGAAGCGCAAAAGTGAATTTTGTTATTCCTATTTCCTTTAAAAACCAAAGAAATCCAAAGAAAAAGGAGTGCGATCCCGTCCAAAGGCCTGGAAAACCTGTACAAAGTCCATTGGATCATTTGATGAGAATGGAACAAAGTGCTAAAAAGAAGAAAATAAGTGATTGCCGCGCTGGCACTGAGAGGGTAGTCCCACAATTTCCAGCAACAAAGAACTATGAGAAGCCATGTAAGGAAGGGTGCCAAAATATGCCAAGCTGGAAAAAACCATGAAAAAGGGATCTTTGCGTACTTGGATATCAGTCCGATGGTTTCGGCGGTTGTCCAGGGAATGATGTGTCTTGTCCCCTGTTCCTCGAAATAAAAAGGGTTCCCATCGCACCTCGGTGTCATGATCCTGCCTTTGCCATAACTCCAATACACGAGATCTTCTCCGCCCGGAAGCACATACTCCCAGGATTTTGAGGAGTGAGCTTCCCGACCAAAGTGAACAAAAAAGCAGACCGTAAAAAGAAGAAGCGCCGTGAACGCATAGCTTACGATTTGAAGCTTAAAAAGGGGTAGAATTTTATTTTTGAGCATATTTTTCACGCCATGCTTTTTCAAAATCGGCCAATTTCAACAAGGCCAATCCGAAATAATCGACAAGATAGAGCATGTCTGCGGCAAGATAGTCAATTTCCGGCTCAGGGGCTCCTTGTTCTTTAAAATCATCAATAGTGTTCAGAAAAGCGTTCATATTTTTAGTGAAAAGGGCGTGGATCAAGATGAGTTTGTACCCTTCTATGCTTTGGGGATCCTGTGCAATAATTTTTTTTCCTAGGATCAGGTATGGCTCGACATCCTTTTCATCAGGAGTTTCGTTTTCCTGGCGTATAGCTTTTCCAATATCTTCGGAAGAAAAGGCGGCCGCATTCAGCAGAAGAAAAAAAAGAACGGTTGGAATTGCTTGACGGAAAAATTTCATCATTATTTAATTCATTCCCGGCTTACTCCAGGTATTTTTCTTCGGTATTAATGGCCCAGATGTTGTCTTTGGTATGCCGATGGTCCACGATATTGCCAACCGCAGCCATGGCCGTCATCATCGAGTGATCCATGTTGTTATACCGGTGCATCCCATTTCTTCCGACAAGAAACAAATTTTCGAAAGAATCAGTAAAGTTTTTTATGGAGGCAAAATGCGCGTAGGCTCCGTAGTAAGCGGGGTATGCCTTTGGCATGCGGATCACAACGGCATCGAGCGCATCTCTCGATTCACGGAGAAATCCTATTTTTAAAAGCTCTCCAATAGCCATGGCGATGATCCCGGCATCGGCTTTTTTCCAAAAGGCATCCCCTATATTGCAGAAATATTCCAGTCCAAGCCATACTGTGTTTTCATCCTGAACCAGATAGGGACTCCAATTATTAAATATCTGGATTCGCCCGAGTTTTACGGATTCATCCTGGATATAAAGCCAATGGTCAGGAATGATATTATGAACTGTCTTGATGCGGGTTGTGTTCAAGATGTTAAGACGGCGCACTAAAAGCCCAACCGTTATAAAATCCCGGTACTCCAACTTTTTTGCGATATTTCTAACATCATCCGGAGCTTTATCCCCAAAAGCAGCTATGAGTTCTTTTACCGGCATGGTGGAAATAACGTGATCTCCTGTAACCATTTCACGATTTTGGTTCCGCTTATCACGCACCTCCACGGCTGTGATCCGTCCATCCTGGAAACGGAAACCAATCGCTTCATGGTTCAGCTTGATTTGTCCGCCCCGTTTTCTTATGCGTTCCGCCACTTCATCCCATAGCTGGCCGGGACCAAATTTAGGATAAAGGAAAAGATCTATCAAGCTTGTCTCAATTTGTTTTTGTTCTGCTAAAGAGTCGTTCAAAAAAATCATCCGTTTAAATGCATGTGTTATAGCAGCCGCTATAGATACCCCTTTGATCCTTTGGGCGCCCCAAGCCGCATCAATCCTGGAGGAGGAGATGCCCCACACCTTGTGCGTATAGTTCTCGAAAAAGGTGCGGTAGAGGGTTTTGCCAAATCTATTGATCAAAAAGTCTCGGAGGGTTTTTTCTGGTTTTATCGGAAACAGACACGCCCAAAGATAACTCTGTATGATTGAAAGGACCCTGGAAATCCCAAGATTAAAAAATGTGTTGGGAGAAAATTCCACGGGATAGTCAAAAAATTTTTTAAATGCGAAAACTCTTGAAATGCGCCTGCGATACAGCATGACCTTATCGGTTTTTTCAGGATCCGGAGCGCCGGGAATTTTTGACAAAGGCAATGCCCTATTCAGTCGAATATCATCCCTTGCCGGGGCCCCTTGCAAGGGAAGTTTGTCGGTCCACCACTGCACAATCTTGTCTGATTTGGAAAAAAATCGATGACCTCCTATATCAATACAGTTTCCTTTGTAGCGAAATGTTTTGGAAATCCCCCCGACTTGATCTTCGGATTCAACAATGATAGGAATGGCATTGGTACGCTCCAACACTTCATAGGCTGCGGTCAGTCCTGCGGGTCCTGCGCCAATAATGATGATTTGTTGGGTCATGTAAACCTTTATATCATTTCAAAATTCGGTTGTCTGCCTTTGTGTTATGGAATTATGAATAGATTTTTAAGTGTTCGTCATTCCTAGACTTTAGAAAAGACCCGTTTTTTAGTGAGCGCAGACCCTAACCCGCAAACAATGCCAGCGGCCATGACTAAGTGATCAAAAAACGTGACGAAAAATGCCAAACCACCAAAGAGTAGATTTTTTTCTTTTACAAGAAAATAGATAAACCCAGAATTTAGGATAATCCAAGCAAGATACAAATTCAAGCATGGCCATAACAGATTCTGCTGAAATAAACCGACAAAGCTTAGCACAACACAAACCGGAGCTAAAACGACGCTTAGAATCTGTTCTTTGGGAGAATGTGCAAAACCGGTTTTATTTCTAAATAATTGCCGCCATCCTTTATTTTTGATAAAGATCAGGGCCCAGCTAAAAGGAATCAGAAAATCATTTTTGATGAAAGAAAAAAAACTATACTTCTTAAGATGCACCACCTCTAAATCCTTGAGAAAGGCAATTTCCCTGCCGGAGGAAAAAAGGGTTTGCCCCAATTCCGTGTCCTCTCCTTTTTCACTATCCAGATTGCTTAAAACGGCACATGCGCGCCGCAGCGCATAAATCGAGCCGTATAGAAAAGTAACCTTTTCGGGTAATTTTTCGAAAATATAATGCATATAAAAATTCTTATACAAGCTGAAAAAATTTTTATTAGAATGCTTTTTGGAAAGAAGCCCTGTGAGTGCATCCGTTTCTTGATGGCGAGAAAAAAAATCATTGATCTTGGATAAGGTGTCCGGTTGGATCAAAACATCCGAATCAATATTAACGATGATTTCGCCTGCGGCAGATTGAACGCCGGACTGCCGCGCATAATTCCTTCCTTGATGTTTATCAAAAATAATAACTTTGTCGGCATATTCTTTGGCTATGAGCGATGTGCCATCTTGGCTGCCATCGTCCACCACGATAAGCTCATAATCTTTAAAATGGGAATCTCTTATAGCTTTTAGACAAAGGCCTATCGTTTGCCTGTTATTAAAGGCCGGGACAATCACAGATACATGCGGCATATGGTTTTTAACGGCAAAGTGCGAAAAATATTGTGCGCCTGCGGCTTAGAGATTGTTTTGATTGTTTTTCAGAAACTGATACAACACTTCATAATTTCTCTTTACATTCCTACCGATAATAAACGTATAAAACTTAGATCTCGCTATCAGTCTGAAATTATTATACATGCGCGATAAGATAATAGGAATACCTCCCAAAAGTTCAAAGAAATTCTTCTGCATGATAAATTCCATCCCCTGGTAGAGTCCGACTCCAACGACGGAATTCATCAGACAATGTTTGATCATTTTAAACTTCGATGCGCGGGTTATGGATGGCACCTCTCCTGTAGAGCGTATGCCTAACAGCACGAAGCCCGCCGGGGTTTCTGTGTGGGATATTCTGTCCGAAAAATAATTGATATCGATGGTGATCTTCGGACCGTGTTCCATTCTTTTAACCGTGCGGATAAAACGATCGTCAATATTTGAAGTTGTTTCAGAAGGGATGGTCCCTATCCTTAACGGAAACGGCAATAGCATTCCTTGGTGTGTCAGCAATGGAGAATCCTCCGAAAGCAGGTGGATGTCTGTGTCGGATGATCCAAGAATGCTCATAGCCAAAGTTGTCTTTCCGCCGCCGCTGGGCAGCATCACAAGAACGCCTTGCCCTTTATACTCGATGCCTAGTGCGTGGATTCGATGGATTCTTTTTTTTTCGAGCTCTTCGGAAACACGAGATAAAATACTCAGGTAAAGTATCTCATGGGCAAGGTCTTTATCTTTCGTGTAAATCTTGCATGAATTTTCTTTCTTATTATAAATATTTAACCCTTTGCCAAAATAATCGATATAAGCCGTTTCTTTTCCATTAAAGGTGATATTGCGAGGCGTGGCAGCGGATGCGGTGACGACGGGAAGATTGTTATAATCCGGATCACAATGATAGTATGCCAATTGAACAGCGCATTGATCTGTAGCAGCTACAAAATAAGAGAAATCATGCGTGATGGCTTTGAGCATCTCGTCCTCGTCGCTTTCAACGCATACGCCCACGCCATAAAAAGAAAAGTGAACACGGTTTTTCTTCATTGAGTGATGCCCTTTAGTTTGGTAAATGCATGATCGGTATTTACACTGACAAGTGAGCCCAATGTTTTCTATAACTCGCTACTATTTCTTTGGCAGGTCCAAAATCCACCTGTTTGCCATGGTCTAAAAGTAATGCCTTGTCACATACTCGTTCGATCAGTTCTAAATGATGGGAAGCGGTTATAATCGATTTGCCCATTTTCCTATACTGGCTGAATACATTGAAACATTTTTCTTGAAATCCAAGATCACCGCCCGATAACATTTCATCGAAAAAGAATATGTCTGCGGCGGATTCCTTGACGATCGCCATCGCCAATCGCAATATGGAGCCTGTTGACAAATCTCGTAGAGGGAAACAAATAAAATCTTTCAATTCAGAAAAATCGAGGATGTCTTCAAGCCTTTTATTAATTTCTTTCCTATTCAACCCCATAATGGCGCCAAAAAGATAGATGTTGTCCAGCACGATCAGCTCTCGGTCCATGCCTACTTCAGATTGAAAATATCCGATAATGGATCCGTTGACTTCGACGGTTCCCGCAGTTTGTCTATAAATACCTGCGAGTATTCTTAAAAGCGTCGTTTTGCCGGCGCCATTATGGCCGACAATCCCGATGTTTTCACCTTGCTTGAGCGCAAAGTTTATATCTTGGAGCGCCCAAACTTTCTTATCGGTTTTTGGACCAGCGACAACTCTTTTGAATAAGTTAAAAAGAGTCCGTTTTTGCGGTTGAACTAAAAAAAATTTGGACAGATTGTGAACTTCCAACACATGTTCCATGCTATACGGTCTCAACCATTTTAAATTCATGTCTCTTGAAAAAGCTATAGCCCATCATAAAAAAAACAGCGCATAGGCAAAAAATAATCATAAAGTGTGAGAGGGTAGGAACCCTATGATATAAAAGGACATCTCTTGAAAAAATTATAATTTGCGTCATGGGATTGGCTAATACGAACCATTTCATGTTGGGAGGTACCATCGATAAAGGGTAGAAGACCGGCACTAAAAAAAACAGCATTCTTGTCGCCATATTCCACACATGGTTTAAGTCCCTGGCATAAATGACATAAATGCAGGACAAGAAGAACATCGCGCCCGCGATCAGTAAAATTTCCATAAAGATCAAAGGGAGAAGGAAAATGACATGCCATGAAATCCCATTGCCCGTAAAAAACATAAAAAGAAATATCAAGGCCAGTTCGAGGAAGTATTCAATTGTATACACGAGCAAATCGCTGAAGATCACTAATTCTTTGGGAAAGGCGACATTTTTGACCATCATTCCGTTGCTAAAAATAGCTGTGATCCCAAATCCTGTCGCAACGACAAAAAAATTCCAATTCACGGCTCCAATTAAAATATATAAAAAGAAATTGATGTTGAACGCTTGTCCTATTTGATTTTTAAATAAAAAGAAGAGGATATTGGTCATGATGAGCGGGCTAAAAAAACTCCAAAGAAATCCAAAAAATGTCGCCTGGTCTTTTCTTTTGAATTTAGCGATAGTAAATTCTTTTAATAAATTAAAATTCTTTTTAGAAAATAAATTCGAGTTTTTCATCTATTGATCCGTCGTTGATAACATTTCAATCTTTAGATAGTAACTTAAAATAGACGATATGCGCATATTTAATTATTTCCAATAGGATCCTTTTTATTTCCCTCAAATAGCTATTATTCAAATAATACTTCGTTCTCCATGGAAAATTACCGACTTTTCTTAAAGAATCATTGGTGATGATATGGTACTTCCCCGGATGAAGGCTCCAGTCACTCATAGGCGTCACCGCGGCTGACGCGACGCTGATGTTTTTTATGTATTTTTTGTTTTTCAGCATAAAACCGATGGTTTTTATATAATCGATCGGCGTTTCCCCAGGGGAATCAACCATGAGACCCATAGCAGGTTTTATGCCGGCTTTCACAGTATTGTTTATTATTTCCTGCACGGACTTTAGCTCAAAACCTTTATTCATTTTTTTAATCACGGATTGAGCGCCGCTTTCCACGCCATAGCTTAGGCAAGTACATCCGGATTTTTTTATTTTTTGCAACAACTCCAAAGATAGATATTTTTCGGGACGGGCTTGTGAGAACCATTGAACATCCGCTTTTTCATTGATCAATAAATCACATGTTTCCGTCAATTGCTTTTCTGAAATCGCCAGTGTGGAATCGGCTTTAAAGAATCTTGAAACGCCATAAGTTTTTTTCTGGTGTATAAATTCATGGCAAATGCTTTGCGGGGATCGCATTCTTGGTCTCCCCCATAATTTGCTTTCATAACAAAAGGCGCATTGATGGGTACATCCTCTTAACCAGGAGATAGTAAGACTGATATAGTCGCGCCCCAGGGTATTTTTATAATCGTCAATAAAATCGGAAAAATCAGGATAGGGAAGAGAGTCTAGATCTTTTATAAATTCTCTGGGCCCGCCATCAATAATTTCTCCGTTTCTCATAAAAAGCATTCCTGGACACGCCTGGATCTGGTCCGTTTTCTCCAAATTGTTCACTATATCCAGTAAAGTCATTTCTCCTTCACCGACAACGACGATGTCCACAAGTTGGGATTCTAGAGACGCCCTTGCACGCTCTTGATAACATTGGGGGCCACCGAATATGATGCGGATATTTTTGTTCTTTTCTTTGATTTTTTTAGAAAGATAAAGTGCCATTTGCTCTGTGGAATACGAAATATAGAACCCTATGACTTTGGCTTCTGATTTCAGAATCTTATCTACCCATCCTTCTGTTAAATAATTCATCCTGGGGATATTTTTTTGAAGAAATTTGCTCTGATTTTCAAGAATACCACGATATTTTTCATACCATTGTTCTTGATCCTTTTTTTTAGCATCCATATACGTTTGAATATTCAAATCCATCACAGAGACCTCTTTTCCGTTCTTTTTGAGAAAAGCCGAAAGAGAGGCTAACCCTAAAGGAAGAATACCTTCCGGTTGCTTGTGATTATTAAATAAATTAACCCATGGTGGGAAAATCAGTAGAGTTTTCACCTTCTTGTTTTTCGCCTCGTTCTATCATGCCTGACACCCAAAAGAATCTCGTCAAAGCAATATGTGTTCAAATTATCAAACCTCTCCATATTGACTCGTTTTTTCCAAGTTATAATGGTTCACGAGATATTCACTGAGCCTGTTGGCTATGATCTCATGCCCTTTTTTATTATAGTGAGGATCAATTTCAAAAGTAATCCCATGGCTTTTCCCTAAAACACCAGAAAGATCCAAATAATCTATGTTTTCACGACTTAAAAACGCTTGCAACCACGGAATGGGGCCCTGATCAATATTGACAATTAAGAGTTGCATTTTTCTCTTTTGAAGTTGATTCTTTAAATTTTTGAAATTCTTTTCAGCCTCTTCCATAACCATTTTCTTTTGCGCAGAAGTTCTTACCCTATACCCATGCTTACTGCCTTCGGACTCACCTTGTTTCATAATATGATTCCAAAGTTCTCGCTCTTTTTTAGCCATAGAATGACGTATCAGAAGGATATTACAATTAACTTTCAGCCAGGAGTAAAGATAGCTAATTCCCAAAACATGGTTAAATTTTGAATATATGCTTCGCGTGAAAGAATTTATAAAATTATATGATACAATGTTTTCATCGACAATAAATGGTGAGTTTTCCATTGTTTTATAAATCGCTCTATCTAAATCAACCGCGATAATAGAACAAATAACCAGATCCGGTTTTAGAGAAAAACCATAATTTTCTAACCACAAGAACATCTGATGAATCCCATATCCGGGAACTCCGGCGTTAATGGAATAAATGCCTTTGACCTTTTTTTCCACCAAATCGGAAAATCGGCTTTCCACAGGAACTCCTACTCCAAAAGTTTGGGAGTCGCCTAAAAATATTATTTTGAATTTATCTGTATCGGAAATTTCTTTTTCTCGCAGCCCTAAACTGTTAGTTGTGTAAATAATCTCATATTCGGAAGTGAAAGCATTTCTGCTGGCACTCGGTAATAATTTATATTGCAAGACGGGGTCTCGCTGATGTAAATGGGGGGTATGGTCAAAAGAGAAATTCCGATAAACCTCTATTTTTTTATGCGTTAAAAAGAAAAATATACGGGTACAGCCTTCGGCCAGAAGAAAAGTGCATAAAATATTAACGATACAAACTAAAATTATTTTGGAGTATTTCATATCATCTTTTTTGATTTAAAAATGCGAAACAGACCAAAAAAATAGAAAAATTTTAAGGAATTTTTTAAAAATTTACCTTCTCTAGAAATTTAAACGGGCGGGGTTTGTTCCCGTGTGGCTTCGATATAAAAAACGCCTATCTTTAGCCCTCCCCATAACGCTCCCAGAACATAGGCCCAGTTAAGAAGATAGCGAAGTAACGTATAGGCAATCCAGCGGCTTTTTTTTGAAGAAATCCAGCTTCGGAAAGTCAGTCTTCCACAAAAAAACAACCATACCAGAAACCACCCTAGAGCAAAGAACATGAGCGCATTATAAGCTTTAAAAAATAAGGAACATACTATGGCTAAAAATAAGAGATGAAGCATGTGGAATGGTGTCAAAAATATCAGCGCATAAAAAGGGAGGGGAAAACCCAAAAGAGTAGAAAATTGTACGGAAGACCATCCCATGCCTTTGTGCGTTGGCAAAAATATCTTGATTGATTTGGAAGTGTGCTTTTTAAAAATATAAGGATGATAATAGCCATATCGAAACCATTGCTTGAGCAAGGCCCCTAGAGTTGTCCTGTGTTTATGATGAATGAGAGCTTTCGGCTCAAAAAACAATTCCCATTTTGTTTTCGCCAACCGAATGCCCCATTCCACATCTTCTCCAGTTTGGTACTGCCCATCAAATAATCCTACTTCATGAAGCGCTTCTCTCCGAATGGCTAAATTAGCCGTAGCAAATATGGGCTGGATCATTACAGAATCCGTTTTGGGTAGGTAGCCTCGCTCATAACCTTTGGTGAACAAAATATTCGTGATCATTGTGAATGATTTTCCTTTGAGCTGGATCCTACACGCATGACCGCGTCCGCAATGCAGTAATCCTCCACCAGCGTTCCTTTCACGCGACAGGCTAGGATTTCCCCTCCGACCATACCAATGGCTGGGTCTCTTAAAAAAGGTAACTCCAGATGATGCAACCATTTTTTATCCGCAACGCAGTCGTCATCTGTAAAAACGACAATATCCCCTGTCGCATTCAAGATACCAGTGTTTCTAGCTACAGGAATTCCTTTTTTATTTTCAAATATATATTTAATCGGAAGTTCTTCTTCGAAATGTTTGATGACTTCTCTTGTATGATCTGAGGAACCATTATCAACAACAACCACTTCGTCCGGGAACCGGACTTGTTGGACAAGAGATGACAGAGCGTCCTCTAGCATGGTCGCTCTATTAAAGGTCACTATGATAACTGAAATTTTTAATTTTTTTTGATCAATTGTCATATTCCACTCAACTATACAATATTTTCAATGTTTTTAAAGTGGATAAAAAATACGTTTCGGTGTCCGATGATTCACCATTGAGGTCTTTTCTATATTCTTCATGAAAGGTCTTCAACCAAGGCATTTCTGGAAAACTCGATTCAGGATACCCTTGGTAGACTTGGCTGCTGGACAATGGAACAAAAATTCTTTTCTTTGCCAGCGAGTCTTCAACAAGCTTTAATCGCAATGCTTGCCAGAAAAAAAGCTGAAATTGAATATTCGACAAACGGACAATCGTGGGCTCGGCGAGGATGTTCAGAATCATTCTCTTGTCTTCCTCCAGCGATCCTAAAAAGTCTTTCAAAAAATGATTCACTAAAATGCTCTGGCTTGTTTGGCATTGTAAAGGCCCTCCTAAAATTGACGCGTAAGGTGTGCTAACGTACAAAAAAATAAGCGGCATCAGGTTTGGTGAAAAAAGCGCTGACCGCATCAGCGGAGGTTCCTGTTTACTGAGCGATACCGCGCCGTACGAAGTGATACCATATAAGGACAGCCGTTGTGGAGCTTCATTCTTTGCCATGACTTTATTAAGTTCATCGATCATTTCGAAAGGAATATTGTTTTTACTTTTAATAAACAGGCCTATATTCGACTCATTGATGCAAACAAGATCTAGAGGGGATATAAAAATAGATTCAATATCCTCTTGATATTTTTCATGAATAATCTTAACGATGGAGTCTAATTTTTTCTTATTTTCATGCGAAATAATTATATCGGCCGATTCAAAATCCAGGCGAAGGTTGTCAGGACTCCACTCATTACCATCGTCGTAGTCCGCTATCGCGCTTAGAGCTTCGAGGGTTTTGGTGAGTGCCGTCATATAGAATTCATAACTACTGGAAACAAAACAAGAATCATATGTTTGGAAGCCGTTTTTTTTAAACGCTAGCAACCTTTCGATATGAATTTTATTTCTTTCATCAAATTCCGGCTGAATGCCTTTTAGGGCGTCACCTCTGTCAAGCCAGTCCTCATGGTTCTTTGCCGACATAAGTGACCGGCTAACATCCGCATTGACTTTATAGCAGACATAATTTTGCATGCGCTTATTCTTGTGGTTTTTTTTAAGGATAAAATGATCTATAAAAAGCGAATGGACAAAAGCGAGGTGGCCTAGGAGCAACTCTTTCCTTTGAGCCCCTTTTAATTCCGGGTATTGGCTAAAAATATCTTTACCATATAAAAGCTTGCCGTTTTTTTTAGTTTCATTAAAGAGTTTGAATTTGGCATAAAGATGCTTCAGGTAGATATCGCTTTTGTACCGATCGTGATAGATCTTTTCGATTTCCGCTTCAGTAAAGAGACCTCTTTCATCATATTTTATCAAAGGAATAAACCTGCAGAGGCTGCGGTATGTTTTTTCAACAATTGGTTTATCGTCCGGACCATTGCCAACAATGACAATGAGATCAATGTCGCTTAACCCGTAAAAGCATTCTCCTGTTACGAATCCGCCGGTCAGGTAGATCGCTGCTACTTCCTTTTGTTTTTTAAGAATTGTGACGGTCATTCGCAACAAAAAACCGTAACACTGCTTGTAAACCCAAGTCCACGGCCAATAGTTCGTATGGATAATAAAATTTTGTATCAATCGCTTCAGCATAGAGAGGTTATTTATTTTGTGGCAACACAAATAAAAAATTTACTTTCTTCTATATTGTTTTCCGAAATGACCAGGTCCTCGAGAGAAGCAACCTTAGGGAAAGGAAGGTTCATGATCTTTTTGGATAAATATTGACGAATGCTATTGGGGATAAGATTCTTGATCTTATAAGGATTTTCTCTCAAAAATATATTGTTTTTCGTAGCATCTTTGATGGCCCGGGGATAAGCCCCGATTTTTTCTTCGTAATGATCGGATCGCCTTTGTCCGTACATCTTTTGAATACAAAAATGACGGCCCACCAAAGCCTGAAATTCATCAAGACAATATTCTTTTACATGAAATTGGTGGGCGTCTCCTTTTAAAAGACCATACACCTTGTTGTTAGGCGTTGAAATCATAATCGTTCCTTGCGGGCATAAAACCCTTTTCATTTCCGCTAACATGGAATCTGGATTAGTGATGTGTTCTATGGTTTCAAAAGAAACGATGGTGTGGAAAGCAGCTTCGGAAAATTTAAGACGGGCAGCATCCATAACTTGAAACGATAGATTTTCGGAACGATAGTTTTTCTTACAGTAATCAATAGCCTCTTCCGATAGATCCACTCCAACAACACTAGCAGCGCTGTTTTTTGCCAGCAATTGAGACCCATACCCGCTGCCGCAGGCGACATCAAGGACATTTTTATTTTGCAAGAACTCTTTAGCGAAAAGATATCGCTGCATGTGCTCCCAATAAATTTCATCCCTATTATTGGATAGGGTATATCGCTCAGAAGTTTTGTTCATCAATTTAACCATGGATGTTTTTAAAAAAGCTAAATGAAAACCAAAATTAACTTATGAATGGGACTTGGATTTGAATGCCTTTTTATAAGTTATACCGCTTTCCTTATTTGACCGTCAATCTCTTTGATTTTGATGTTCGTCCCCGGTCTTCCTTTGTTTTTGCTCTCTATTTCGATGTTGCGAAACTTCATAATGTAAAAATTCCGTGCTGCAAGTTAACACACTATAAGATGGAGAATAACAGTTTATTTTTTATGTTTCTTTATAAAACAAAAAAACACCTCTAAATAACTTTATCAATTTCGGTGCTTTTCATTTCGCTTAGGATTTGCTAGATTGCTTTTTGGAAACAAATCCATTTTGCTCTTAAAAAACTTCACAAAAAAAGATACACGATGAACCGAAAAAAATCCTTATTTAACCATGGCGGTCACGCATAAAAGGGGTTAATTTTTATCGGCCTATTATTAAGAGGCTGGAAACTTTTTATCGCTATAAAACATTTGAGATATTCAACGCGATTTACATGGAAACCATTACCTCTTGTAATAGACGTTGTTATTATTGCCCAAATTCAAAATTCGACAGAGGGTTGATGAAGAATACGAAAAGAATGGACACGGGATTATTCCATAAGATCATTGATGAGCTAGCGGCGTTGGGGTGGAGCGGAGAAATTGCTCCGAATTTCTATGGTGAACCTTTATTAGATGATCGCATGGTGGAACTAGTGAAATATGCGCGCAACAAAATAAACGGTTCTATGATCACTCTTTTTACAAATGGCGATTTTTTGACCGTAGAATTATACCTGAGATTGGTGAAAGCGGGCGTTAGTGCGTTTTGTATAACGGAACATCCGGATGGAACCCCGCCGTTTATTAACGAAATATTAGAGTATCGAAAAGCACACGGAGACGATCATGTTAAGGTGGAGTATAAAAAATTAACCATGATTTATAGCCGCGAGGGAGATGTCCCCATTGATGAGGTGGCTCCTAAGGATTGTGCTAACGCCGCATACAGAAAAATCGGCATTGATTGGGATGGGAACGTCGTGTTTTGCTGTAACGATTATTTCGTTACCGTTAAACTTGGTAATGTAAGAAAGGAAAGATTAATCGATGTGTGGAGAAAACCTTATTACAAAAAACTAAGGAAAAAACTCTACAGAGGCCAATCAAAGCTTGAGATATGCAGAAAGTGTAAATACGGAACAGTCGCAAAAAAAACACTCTCCCTACCTTAGGCTGCCATTGCAAACATGGAATGTGATTGTTAACCCGTAACAAAAGGTTCTAGTTTATCAACCAAATAACGCTGGCAGAGGTAATAATCCCGAGAGAATTCGTCAGATTCTTTTAAGTTGCTCGCCTTTTGAAAAACATCTCTTTCTAAAAGCTGAACAATTTTGGATGTCTCAGGCTCCCCTGCAAAGCATTGCTGGTATATTTCCTTCCCATTATCCATAGAGGGAATGATATCTGTTTCAAACAAAACCCTGTTCACAACAAGATGATTCAAGATTCTTTTTTGGTGTTTAAACAAGTCAATACCTCTAAGGCTAAAGCCTTTTTTCATTTCTGACATGGCGTTGAGCATATATAGTTTTCGTATTAACTCTTTATGAGGTTGTATGGCACTCATCAATTGCCATGGAGCTTGTCCGACGAGCGTCTGAGCTGATTTTAAGTAAGCTTGATACCAAAAAGGATCGTGTGAGCCGAAAGCTTTGAGTGAATCCTGCATCCAAAAATTGACACTTTCGGGATTGAAAGAATCATTGGTTGGGGTGAGGTAATTTTTTTTCGTGATCTGGAGTAATTTTTTGAGGTCTTCCAGGGTCGCTGTGTTTTTTGCTATAACCAAAAGCTGCGAGTTAAAACAGATAATAGCAGCTATGGCCCCAGCAACATCCCGGTTCAGATGATGCGCATATTCCAGTTGTTTGGGAGAAATCATTTGGATGTTGTTTTGACAAACAGAAGAAGGCCCTTCCGCATTGGGCATAGAAAAAAACTTCTCAGCCGCAGCGTTGATCCATTTGAATAATCGAACGCAGGCCTGAGAAATTTCTTCTTCCCCCTGTTTGGAGAAGAAATCGATGCTTTGAATTGATTCGCTTTTTTTACAAATCTCTTTGAGCAAGGGGTCATCGACTCTTTCTATAATAAAAGTTTCGTTATTCCGAAAAATGTCATGCCCTTCTGCAACGAGATTCATGTCCGTAAGGATGTGGCAAATTTTAAAAGTGTTTTTATAGAAGTCCCGTAAACATTCTCGATGAAGTGAGTTGGCTTTTAGATAATCACACACTAAAAGGCGGTGAGCCCATAGGGCTCGAAAGAAAAGACCAGAAAGCGCGGTTCTTGGCAAAGGGCGCATGACGGAATCTAGGTTAACGGAGTCGCCCGCCACAAGGCGCCATGCGTTGGGGTTGATCAGGAAGAAATGATTGCTGAGTTCCTTTACAAATTTTACATCCTGCTGTGAAAAAATGCGTTCAAGCTTGGGAATCTTAAAGAAAGCCGTAAGACGAGCGGTATCTCTAAAAATGCGAGAAACGGCTTTGTATTCATTTTCTGGGGACAGGGGGCGAAGAAAAGCAAGCGCATCCATGTCGCTTGTACCAAAAAAATAATTACCTTTCGCCATGCTACCGGTCACATATAAAGATTGTATCTCAGGGTATCTTCTTAAAAATTTAATGAAGAGCCAGAGTAAAACTTCCTGAAAATAGCTAAAAACGTGTTTGATGATGGAAACTCTCTGAACACCGAGAAGGAAAATCTTAATCTGCCTGGATACTTTTGTTTGCTTTAGCATCGGTTTTTTGTTTTATCAGTAATGGTTGCGGCTTGATTTTGACAATGCAGTGCTTTTAGATAAAGCCCCAACCAAAAGCTTAAGATGAACAGCATCAGGGCCGGTGAAAAAAATAAAAAGCGAAGCAACTTTTTGACCCTCATCGCGGTGCGAAGGAAATCGTAATATGTGACACCTACGGATCTTGGCATGTGCCAAAAAAAAATCATACCGGGATGCTTTAAGGCATCGGTAAGTTGTTTTGAAATGATATTTGCTTTTTTGCTCGCCTCAAAGGTGTAGGCGCCGTAACGATATCGTTGATTGAGAAAATCCCAAAAGGATTTTTGTTCCCAGTGTTCGATCTTGAGCGAAGGAAGATAAAAAGTTGAGATTCCTTTTTTAGCCAAACGAAAAGCAATCTCGGCATCCTCTCCACCCTGGAGGGTTTCGCTGTACATCCCCACAGCAGAGAAAATGTTCTTGTCGAATATAGGCCCATTGACTGCGGAAATATTATTGCTTTTTATAACCTTATGGTCGGAATACTCTTCCTGAATACTGCGCCAGAGAGTCAATTCCCGATAAAGCTGTTGAATAATGCTTCCAAGGCCCTGGCCGCAAGAAATAAGATGCGAAGTAAGCACTTGGGCTTGGGGATGTGTAGTAAAAAATTCTTTTACTTGAGACAAGTAATCGGGCGACAAACAAAAATCGTCATCAATAAATACCAGAAAGCGGCCTCGAGAATTCTTGATTCCCTTATTTCTTGCGGCGGCAACGCCTTGATGATCCTGGAAAATATAGGAAATAGGCAGCAATCCTTTAAAGGCATCGACATTTTTCCGGTTATCGCAGGAAGAGCCGTCATCCACAACAATAACTTCAAACATCTCTTTGCTGAAATCTTGCCTAGCTACGGCTTCTAGGCAGGCCCTTAGCGACCTAGGCCTTTCATAAGTCAGAATGATGACGGAAAAAAAGAGTTTAGAATGATCCGGTGACATCCAAAGTTCTCCCTTCTATTGGACCACCTTGCTTTCAATGCTTCGATGGCTTCCGGAACGAAAGGCTCTTTCATAAAATCCGAGCAAAAAGAAACAGCAAAAAACCAAAATAAACGGGAAGAAAAAAGAAGTTGTTTGCTTTGATTGGTTTTTTTAGCCGTGCTGAATAATTTTCGACACATGGAAAAGAGGGATAAAGGAAATCGGTAAAAGCAAACGGCGAGAAAGGAGAAGCAAGCAGTTCCGAGACAATTAAATTCTTTTTTCGTTTCTCCTTCAACTTCAAACGCATGCTGTCCATATCGATAGCGTTGATCGAGAAAGCCCCAAAAGGACTTTTTTTCCCAATGCAAAATGTAAAAATCGGACACGAAATAAACGGGAATGTTGTTTCGCGATAACCGAAAAGTCAACTCCGTATCTTCCCCTCCCACTATCTTTTCATTGAACATCCCGGTTTTAGCAAACACATCCCGTTTAAATACTGCGGCCCTTGAGGCGGGAAGGTGGTTGCTCTTGATAATTCTTCCGGTAAGTTCTTCGTCGGCAATCCTTCCCCAGAGAGCTAGTTGCGTGTAAAGTTGTTGGATGATTCTTCCCAGACCATGCCCGCAGGATAAGATGTTAAATGTCAGAACGCTGGCGTCGAGATAACGATCAAAGAAATCATGGGCTGTTTTTAAATAGCTTTTGGGAAGGGTATAGTCATCGGCTATGAATACAAGGAATTGGCCCCGGGAATTTCGGATCCCTTGGTTGCGTGCCGCTGAAATCCCTTGGTGATCCTGATAAACATAGGTAATCGACAAAGGTTCTTTAAACGAGTCAACGACAGGGCGAACGGCGCATTTTGACCCATCGTCAACAACGATAACCTCGAACTTTGATTTTTCAAAATCTTGTTCCGCAATGGACTGAAGGCAACAGCGCAGGGGATCGGGTCTATTGTAAGTCAGGACGATCAAGGAAAATAAAGGGGCAGAAGAATCGACTTTTAGCATAGCTCTCTTTTCTGTAAAACGTTTTAATGAATTTTGGGGTTATGCATTACAAAACAAATCTGAATCTCAGTCCAAACAAATCTTTCGAGAGTTAATTTTAAAGAATATTTAACAAATATCAATCGCCAGGGGATTTACGGCAAAAATCTAATCACTCGGCTCTTTCCTCCGCATGGCAAACTGCCTCATGCTGAGCCATCCTCCGGTTTTCACGAATTTTGATGATCCTGCGTTGTTTATTCTTTTCCCAGTAATATCCCCACTTCAAGGCTAAAATCCTCATTTCTAAAATAATTTTTATGATCAGCGCTTTTTTAAAAGAAAACACGCCTCGCATACTCTTAAGGCTATCATCATAGTTAAAACGAAAATAATTTCCCCATTTTTGGCGGAGCCAGTATCCTCCCCTCCCGTAATGAAAGAAACGTTTGGTGTCGGCAAGAATACCCGCTGAAGGTCGATGGATGAGGAGATTGTCGATAAAACCGATCTCGACATTTTCTTTTTCAAGACGTCGAAATAAATCTTCGTCCTCTCGAGTGATGAGTTGTTCATCGAATTTCATTTCGAATTTTCCTAATCTTTTTTTATGGACCCCGAGATTCCCCGTCCCTATATACCGTGCTTTAAGTTTTTCCGAAAAATTATCGGAGGGAACAATGCGGACCTTATCGGCTATGCGTGAGTAATAGTGCGTTGCTTCCAGGAAAATGGATTGGTAATCGCAATAATGACAGCCGGCTTGGATAAATGCAAAACCGGGATTATTTGAAAATGCCCGAATGAATTTTGCGATCCAATCCGGGGGAGCGATCATGTCATCATCCGCAAAAAGAACGATCTCCCCTTCCGCAAGCGCGAATCCCCTGTTTCTCGCAGCGCTAGGCCCACGATTTTTTTGGTAGGCATATTTTATTTTTAAGGATGCTGAGAAATTTTCAACAAACAGGCGGGTTTGATCCATGCTGCCATCATCAATGACAACGATTTCGTATTGTTCCTTGCTCACACTCTGTTTTTGCAAAGAATTGAGGAGGTCTTTGAGTTGTTGGCATCGGTTATAGGTGGGAATAACGACGGAAATATTCATGAACGTTTGCCTTATATTTTTTGGGCCACGATAAGCTGGTCTTTTTGGTGGATGGTCTTAAAGCCGCATTCTTTAAGAATTTGGCGCATTTCCCGATACGTGGGTTGCCAACCGCTTTGCCCTTTGCGACCGAGCACGGCAAGGGCTTGAACAAGCGCCATGAAAGAACCTTTAAAATTGTCCTCAAGAAAAAATTCCCACACCAGCACTTTTCCTCGACGGGGTAGCGCCCGGTACACCTGTCTCAGGATCTTTTTTATGTTCGCTTCATTCCAGTCGTGTAGAACATTCGCGAGCAAGACAACGTCTGCCCCTTTCGGAAGGACATCAAAAAACGATCCTGACCATAAGCGAACCCGTCTTTGCAAATGCGCCTTTTGAATCTCTTTGAGCATAAAAGGATGAACTTCCGGAAGATCCACTAAAATGGCTTTAAGGTGCTTGTGCCTTTTTAGAATGCTGATGGACCAGCCTGCAGAGGCGCAGCCCAAATCCATTAACGCGATATGCTTTTTGAAGTTATAGATTCTGGCAAGATCCTCCCCCCAAAAAACTCTCCGGGCATGAAGCCAGCCGGAATAGAAAGCGGGATCTATTTTTCTTGCCCCTTGTTCCCGCTTAAGCCGGTGCCAGATCTGTTCCGGAGGTCTTTTTAAATAACGGTTTAACCGGGAAGGAGATTTCCTCAAATCCGAAAGATGCCGAAGCCATGCTAATGAGGACTGATGCTTGCATAAAAGATATCGCCGGCTTATCGGGGTAAGTTGAATTCGATTTTGAGAATATTTTATTAATTCCAATCGAGCAAGGTATTGCATAAAGACTCGCGTCGACGGGGCCGGCATTTTCAGTTTTCGGCTTATTTGGAGCAAGGTCAGCTTTGGATGCTCTCGAAACAAGGAAAAAAAGCCCGTTTTAATGGCAAGTTGCAAAAAAGAGTCTGTGAGACCGCCTAGGGCATAAGACACTAGGCTCTCAGGATAATCAAAATTAGCTGATCTTATGGAATGTTTCATAGATGGCTGCAGTCATTAAACGCAATGTTTGCGGGATATAATACCCGTAAAGAACTTCCCTGAAAAGGAAAGAAAGAAGTCCCGACGTTTTTCAGCATGCGGCCGAAAGTGAGTCTACCCGTGTTTATCGAGAAAAAGAAGGCCCATTGAACTGTTCGGAAGTGAAGGCGGGGCCCGGCCAGCACCACTCCTCATGAGATCCGCCTGGGAGATATGAATGAGCGAATTTTCGACGCCGGCTGAAGGGATTTAGAGGAATCGTTATACTAAAATCTAAAGATTTTTTTATTTACTTGGAAAGAATGCGATGACCACGGCTAAAATGAGCCTTTCTCGCTGCGCAAAGTTAACTCCGTTATGTTTTTGTTGCCGTGACCGTTTCATCATGAAACGGTTTCACTTTATTTAAAACGGATCTGCAAAAAGCAAGAACCGGTTCTTTGATGGTTTCCGCATAGACGCTATTTCCAATCTCGTTAAAGTGCCCTTCGGGAAAATAGATATCTTTAATTTGGTAACCCTTTTTTTCCATCAGGGACCTTATCTTGTCCGTGGGATCAAAAAAATAAACCCCTTGTTGTTGCGGGAAAGTTTCAGCTAACAGGGATTTTTTAAAATGTTCGCAAACACCGGGACGTTTTTCGTTTTTGGCCATCGCTTTTGAATTCGGCGTCCAGACAATCAACAGCGGTATATGATTTTCCCGGCAAAAAAGGGTCAGGCGACGCACATGCGCCAAACTGACGCGAGCGGCATCTTGAGGAGTCCTGGTGCTTGCAGGGTATAGGCTACCGGGTGTTTCAGCTGTCACATTTGGGAAACAAAACTTTTTGATCAAGACAAACAAGTGAGAATGCTGATTGAACCATGGATAAGGCGTACGCGTAAGAAGATATCTCTTAAAAGGAGTAAAGACTTTTTCATCTTTTAATATGACTTGGCCGTCCCTGACGGCAAACGAGCAAGCTCGATAGTTAGGATTTTGATTAATATTATCAGCGATATCGTTTGAATTCATGAAATAGATGACGGCATCAACATGAAACATTTTTTGAAAACGTTTTAAAGCCTTGAAGACATGTCCCGTGGAATAAGTGCTGACCCCCCCATTTAAAAGCTGGATATCTCCTGTCTCCTTCAAGACTTGGGCTTTAAGGATGCCGTAAAAAGAATTATTGATTTCGACGCCCCAGCCGAATAAAAAGGAGTCCCCTAATGCCAGTATTTTTTTTACATGAGCTGCGGGGTTTACGCTCTGATCCATCCTTAAGCCATATTCGTTAGTATCAACCTGGAATGAATAATATTCTTTCGTTAGAACGTCATCATACTTCTGGTTCGGGCCGTTCACTTGCCCCAAATCTTCATGCGGCATTAAATAGGGCCTCACAAGGGATTGGGGAGAAAACTTTCTAACGATCCATTCCCCCAAGAGAATGGACAGGGTGAGAGATAACAGCAGTAAAAAAGAATTCGATGCAAAAACCAGCCCTCGAGATTTCTTTTCAAGAAAATTCATGTTAAACATGATGCGGTGATTCAAAAAATTTAGAAGCAAAAAACATGCCGGGGGGAGTCTCCATGAAAGTTATCTCCGCTTTTTTAGGTAATAATAGAGCGCCTGAACAAAGAAGGTTTTTCATCTTTTTTGATCTTTATCAAAGCGCCTTCAATAGACTGCTTTTAATTTTTTCCCGCTTCATATAATATACGGCGTGTATATTTTCTTTTGATAAAGAGCGGGCAATAAAACTTTTTGAGTAAAAAAACACTTTATTCCACTATGAAGATATCGGCAGAAAAAGAAAAAAAGCTGTCTCCTTTATTTCTCATTATTCTTCTTGGAATAGGGCTCTATGCGATGATTCTCAATGCCCCGTTTTGTTTTGATGACAACGCAAAGATCGTCAGCAATTCGGCTTTAAAAGATACGGCGACTTTCGAGCAAATATGGAAAATCCCGTATGCAAAAACAAACTTTCTTACCTTCGTCACTTTTGCCCTTAATTACCGTTGGGGGGGCATGAACCCCTTCGGATTCCATCTTGTGAATATCGTCTTGCATCTTCTCAGCGTCTTTTTAAGTTACCGGCTGGTGCTTATTTTCTTTTCCTGTCCCGCCTTCAGCTTATCCCCCTTGAGCGCATGGAAAAAATCTTTTGCTCTTATCGCGGCGCTCATCTTCCTATGTCACCCCCTTCAAACCCAGTCCGTCACGTATGTTTGGGCGCGTTCGGAAATATTATCTGCCATCTTTTGTTTTTTGTCCTTGCTGTTTTATATGAACGGGCGGCTAAAAAATAGGAAGCCGTTGCTTTTTCTTTCTTTCTTTTTGTTTTTGATCGGCATCTTCGCAAGAGGAAATATGATCATTTTCCCGCTTCTTGTTTTTTTAATCGAGATCACATTTTTCAGATCAACACCTCTGAAAATCACTCGTCTATCTTCAAAAGGATGGCTGTTTCTATTGGGTTTAGGCCTATCGGCGATTCTTGTCGGAGTCTTTTTTTCGCAACTGGTGAACTTTTTTAACATCTCTTACCTTTTCAAGAACAGTTATATGCCCCGCACCCATTACCTCTTAACACAGTTTAGTGTTATCGTGCAGTACATCAAACTTTGTATTATCCCGCTGGGGCAAAATCTCGATTATGATTTCCCTTTTTCAAACTCTCTGTTCGAATTCCGGACTTTCGGTTCTCTTATGATATTGCTTTCTATTTTGGTTTCGGCCGTGCTCTGTTTTAAAAAGCATAGATTGATATCCTTTGGAATTTTCTGGTTTTTTATATGCCTCCTGCCGGTTTCCAGCATTATTCCCCTTTCAACCGTAATCTCTGAAAGTCGCGTCTACTTGCCGCTATTTGGCTTTTCTGTGCTTGTGACGGCTTTCATGTTTTCTTTCATCGCGGAAAAAAAGAAGGTGGTCCGGATTGCTTTTGTCGTCATCATGGGCTTAAGCGCCCTGACGATTGCCAGAAATTCTGTCTGGCGCTCATCGATCGCCATTATGGAAGACACTGTGAGAAAATCGCCTTTAAGCGGCCGGGCGCAGGCTAATTTGGGGGTGGCTTACAGCATGGCCGGACTTTATGACAAGGCCCTTGACAGTTATCGTACAGCCTTTGAGTTGGGTAGTAAAAGAGGCATGGATCGAAAATACTTGGCCCAAATTCTTATTAATTTAAGCTCTATTTACGGGTTGAAGGGCGATTATGAACGTGAAATTCACTATTGCCAGCAGGCGATTACTTATAATTCCAAAAATCCTCAAGCCTATAGCAATCTAGGACATGCGTATGCGTTAACCGGAGATTATGCCAAGGCGATAACATACGGGCGTAAAGCCGTCGAAATTTCCCCGACTTTTGTTGAAGGATTGACAAACCTCGGTGTCGTTTACGGAAGAATGGGAAAGTACCGCGAAGCGGCCGAACAGTTTGAGCGCGCGTTAAAACTTGACCGTGAGAATGAAAAGGCAAAACAGAATTTGCTTCTGGCGCAGCAATTGCTTAAAAATTCAAACGAACCTGCCCCTTTTTAAAAAAGCGGCCATTCCTGCTAACAAAAGACTTCCCTCCGAAAACCAACTCAAATAAAAAGGATTTTGGGATAAGGTGGGTTGAGAGCTGCGGATTGTTCCTATCGGCAATCCGCGGGGCGGAGGGGAATCGTATTTTTTATTTAAACGTTCTGCAGTAAGCCTTGGAGTTTTGCGGGGTGCCGTACATTTTTGAGAATGATAACAACGCCCGCCGTACCGTACGGGACCAGGAATACATTTCCGTATCTCAGTATCTTTCCCCAAAAATCCTGCTTTATCTGGACTGAAACGATCTGTGCCCGTTCGATTTCCACGTTTTTTTTAAAAAATAATCCGGACGTCAATGTCACCTTTTTGGAACTGATTTCATATGTCGCGGTTACCGCCGCATAGAGCGCTATAACAAGCCAGCTTGGAAGAAATAAAACAAAAAACAGACCTAGGCTCATGAGTCCGATGTACGGGTCGAAAAAGAACGGCGCGATACCCAGAAGAACAAAAACAAAAAAGCATCCCGGCAGACGGGCCGCTATCGTCGGCTGTCCTTTCCATATTTTTTTATTCACATCTTGCTCCATCGATAAAACCCTTTCGCTGGACATGGAAGTTAAATGGTTTTTTAGGGCGTTCCCTTTTCCGCCTTGATTTCCTCCGCTGTGTTGCCGCCAAGCGATCTTAAAAAAGCAACAAGTTCTTGCTCTCCGAAACGTTCGGCGATATCGAGCGCCGTGTTTCCGTCGGCATTGATCGCGTTGATATCCGCGCCCTTGGAAACAAGGTATTGAATCCCCTCAAAGTCCTTGCTGTACGCATGCCAAATCAAAGGCGTATTATCTTTAACGCTTCTGGCGTTCACGTCTGCGCCGAAATCTGCCAAAACCTTCATGATGTCAAGCTCCTGATTAAAAATCGGCGTCATATTGAATTCCTCGTTCCTCGCGTGAACATCAGCACCTCGTCCAATCAAGAACTTCGCCGTTTCCGGATCTTTCACCACATGCAGCACGCTTTCTCCGAATTCGTTTTTCGCTTTAATGCTGCCCCCTTGATTGAGGAGCCGGCGGACCTCATCCGTCTGATTGTTCCGTACCGCTTCGATCAGTTTAATATTCAAATCGGACGCGGACGTCTCCGCTGTTTGCGCTGGTTTTTTCAGGACCGCGGGGATGAAAAAGCTCATGAAGATCAGCCCCGAGGATAGAAGGACGCTTATCAGGATCAGCAGGATCCGCCAGCGTCCGAATTTGCCGCGGTAAATAAAGCGGCCGGCGATCAGTCCGAGGATCGGGATGATCAAGGCGACCGGCCCTTCCGCGCCGCACGGGGCAACGGTCAGACACAGCAGGGCGTAGGTAAATACAAAAACGAGTATAACAACATGCAGAAGAAAATAAAGAAATCCGACGATTTTAAAAACCATCGTTCTCAAACCCTCATTTTTATTTGATACAATCACACGCTAAAAAACCTTCTTTTCCCTCCGTCACGCGGTAAAGGTGGCCGGCAGCGGCCTGGGTAAATAAATGGCCTTGGGGCAGGCATTGCCTGAAAACATCGAGTGCTTTTTTATAATACGCCGCCGCCTTAGCGGGTTGTCCCATGTCACGGTAAACCTGGCCCATGTTGTGATAGGATCCGCCCAGGTCTGCGTCGGGCTTAGGGTTTTTTTGCCGTACCGCAAGCGCCTGCTCGTGGAACTGTAATGCTTTTTGGAGTTTGCCCTGTTTACGGTAGAGTTCGCCAAGGTCATGCAGCACCCGGATGGTTTCGAGATGCGTCCGGCCAAGCAGTTTTTCCCGGACGGTGTAAACGCGGTTAAATTCGCTTTCTGCTTTTTCGTACTGGTGATTGAACAGATGCAAAATGGCCAAGTTGCTTAGTGTCTGTGCCGTATCCAAATGATCCTTTCCTAAGGATTTTTCGCGAATGGTCAGAGCTTGGTTAAATAAAGGTTCTGCGACAATGTATTTCTCCTGATAAAAATAAGCCGTTGCGAGATTATGCAGGATCTGCGCCCGCAGAAGGTTTGCGGGCATTTTCTGGCGCTCCCCTGCCTTCAATGCCTCGAGAAATTCTATCGAAGCCAAGGGATAATCATGCTTCTCATAAGAACGGACGCCTCTTTGGTTGAGGTCGGCCACAGAGCTCCATGGATTCTCCGAGGTCATCGATTGGGAGGACATCCCGACAAAGGTCAAGACCGCCATACCAAGAAGAAAAATCCGCCGCTTCATATTCATTTATCTTCTCATTGAAAGGTTGTTTGTTTTATATGGATCAAAGTTGTTTCTTTATCTTTTGTTACTTTCAAAAGACATTTGCTCTTGGTATTGTTCACGACGTTTCTGCTTTTGTTGACTCACCGTCTGGCCGTAGGTCGGAGAAAAAAGATCTTGATCAATCGCCTGACCCGCTGGCGCCTGTCCCGGTTTGTAGGGAACTCCCATTAGATGGATGCTTTCTTGCTGTGCGGGAGGATGGTTGGAAGATGAAGCTGGAACAGCAGAAACGCCCAAGAGGGTGATCGTCTTCTCGCCGGAAGACGCTTGTTCCGGAAGCCCTGTGCCGGGATGACCAAAGCCTGGAACAGCCATGGAGGGCGGGAAAGGCATTTCTTCGTTTTTGGGTTGCAGCTTAAAAGTGACTTTTAATCCTTTTCTTGGCTGGGTTACTTTATGGATGGGGACCGCCTTGACCTGCTTCCCGTTAATGTCTGCCACCTTCCATGTGCCAACCTCCATTTCCATGCCGGCGGCTGTTACATATTTAAGTTCCGCAATATCATCCACGGCCGGCACCCGGTTCCCTTTCAACTCGATCAGAACATCCTCACCAAAAACCCCTGTAACTTCTCCTACTACGTCGTTTTTAGCCGGCACCGAAGTCTTTTGGGACGATGAAAACGGCTGGCTTTGAGAATTGACAAGCTGGGGCTGCCAGTTAAACGCGGGAACGATATTCACTTTCATTCCCTGACTGGGTCGCATATTCAAGCTGACAATCTCAAGTGTGTACCGGTTGCCGTTGATCGCGACGATCTTAAAGCGGCCGATGAGCATCTCCATAACTCCGGCCGTGTAGCTCAATTCGATCTCGCTCTCAACGGGGAAACTTTCCGGTCCGTCAGTCTCAAGAATCACACTCTTGGAATTTTCTTCAAGTACGGTGCCGGTCATCGGACCGGCAGCAAAAAGCGGGAGTGCCTTCAAAACAAACAAGGCTGTTATAAAAACAAAAAAGATTTTTTTCATAGATTTCCTTTAAAGTCGTGACAAAAAAATCCAAGAAATGATTTTTTAGGCCGCGTCATGGTACGCGATTTCTTTTTATCATGATTTTTCCTGGCCTCGAAAAACTGGCGAACCCAAAAAGCCATTGTTTCAATGAGCGGGCAGCTCTCTTAATTATTAAAGGTAAAGCCGCCCCGGTTACGGTCACCCCAGATACCTTGGAAATTGTTATCGGGACTGCTGCCTCCGGAATGGCTCCCCGAAGAGGCGCTTCCGGACCTGAATTGCTCCAGAACAGTTTGTCCTCCGCCGCCGCTGCTTACACCCTTACTTCCTGTAGCGCATACGCCCACCAACTCGATGGCGCCCGGGCAAATAGCTCCACCGCCCGTTGTCCCGCCGCCACCGCCTGTCGTGCCGCCTCCGAAATTAAACCCTCCGCCTCCTCCGGTATTGACCGGAGGCTTCCAACCCCCCTGGCTGACGATCTGCGCCTGATTCCGGATATTCTGCAGCATCATGTTGTTGAATTGTTGTTGCTGTTGTTGCTGCTGTTCCCATTGCTGCTGTTGCTGCTGCCGTTGCCATTCCATCTGCTGCATATCCTGTTGGAACTGAAAATCGTTTTGCTGCTGTTGCTGCTGCAGGGCTGCCGTTGCCGCTTGCATGGCCGCCAAAAGGTCCTGCTGACCTTGCGGCGCCCACGCGCAATTCATCGCCTGAGCAACCAGTGCATGCGCGGCATCGAATTGCTGGCTGTCGAGAAGCCCGTAAAAATTATTCTGGTACGAAACGCAGTCGATGCAGGCGGTATTGCTCGTGTTCCAAGTCAGGCCGAGCTGACAGACGCATGCCGGCCGGCCTTGTGGGTCATAACCGGGCTGCGTTCCAGGGACGGTGCATTGGATCATCGGCCGTCCAAAATACTGGACGATCACACTGCTCCCGGCCTGGGCCTGCGTGTTAGGACCCGGGCTTTGCGACCGGATCATATACGCGTCCTCCGCGCGCTGGGCGTCGCCGAGCGTCCTGGCGTCCGGATTAAAACCGGCTTGCTGCAAAACCCCCATCGCTTGTTCAAATTGCATACCGATCACGTTTGGCACGGGGATCATCTGACCTTCTCCCGGCTGTCCGCCCTGGATCGGAGAATTCATCAGGTCTTCACCGAGCGTCACGCAAAAAGCCGCGTCCACGGCCGCGTCTTCAACGCGCTTCATATAATCCGCGGCCATCTGCCCGAGGTATTCGACGTTCTCAACCGTTTTAAGCATCTGAGAGACCGTACTGCCTTCGGCTTCACCAAAAAGCTGCGTCCATTCGGCGTGCTGCGTCTTAATCTTGGAAAGGTTCGTTTTCATTTCTGTGATCTGCGTTTTCAAAGGGGCGATCACGGCCGCGGTTTCGTCAGGGCATTTGACCACGTTCTGGGCCGCGCCCTCGACCCGGCTTTGCATCTCTTCGATCTTGTCCAAGGTTTCCTTCCCTTCAGGGGTATCCTTGATGGGCTGCAGATTTTTCCTGAGATCCGCGGCCACGGTGTCGATCTTCGCGAGGATCGGTGCGATCGCGGCCACTTTTTCGCGCGCCGCGTTGACCTTCTCATCGGCTGTCGCTATCTTTTGTTCCAGCGCGTTCACTTTTGCGATCAGATTATCAAGCTCCTGAAAACCCTGGAGTTCCGTCCTTCCCGTTACCGCCTCATCGTAACCGCTCCGGACATTCTTGCTGTTGGTCTGCACGATCTGAAATTTTTCCCGCGCCTGAGAGAGCATCGGCCTGAGATCCGCTTCATCCGCCCTTACGGACTGCATGATCTTCTGCCGCTCTTCCTGGGATGTTGCGTATTTGATCGATTGCGCCTTCTCGCAGACGCGCACGCTGAGTTGTTCCATTTGCGATGCCGACGTGGCGAGAAATTTTGTTCCTTCTTCCGCGTCGTCCTGGATCCTGTTTATTTCCTGCGTGAGTTGTTTGACCCGCTGTGCCTTTATCTCCAGGTTCTTGGCTTTTGATTCGTAGGTCGCCACCTGGGATTTGATTTCCGCGAGCCCGGCCTGAACCTCTTTGGTGATCACCGCGCAATCGTTGCAAAGCGCTCTCGCTTCGTTCGCGAGCGCTTCGGCCTGGGCCACAAGCTTCTCAAGCTCCCCAAGTTGATTCGATGTTCTCATATAATGCTGCTCGAATTCCGCGATCAGTTTATCAAAGGCTTCGTCATGGACCTTGTGCCGCTCGACCGCCAGGTCCTGGTCCGTCGGGCCCTTAGGCTGTAATTCTTTGTCGCGTTCCGAGGTGTCGGATTCCATGCCTACCGCGATCTGTAAAACCTCTCCCTGACTTGCCGGAATATCGCTTAACACCTGCAGCCATGTGTCTCCGGGCTGGGCTTTACCGTTGACCAGTCGCCAAAGCTGCCGCCAAAGATCATGATGGGAAACACCGCCCAGCGTGGCTTGATCAAAACTTTTCGGATCGCTGTCCAGCGCCGAATCGGGGACATATTTGCGTTTGATCTCGGTCAGCTTTGCCGTCATGTCTTCTCTGATCTTCCCGGGCAGCTCCGCCCATTGGCCATAGGAAGTTTCGTCGCCCGAAGCTTTGCCCATCAAAAAATAGGGGCCGCTCAGGAGCCGCAGTTTGTCATCTTCTTTGGGATAATTCCCGTACTGCTTTTCGGTCTCGTTCCTCGTGTCGCGGATCTTTTTGTAAGTTTTCAGGTATTGATCGATGATGCGCGTCTTTTCCTCAAAGACATCCCAGACATCCGCCTCGCCCATCATTTCCCGCTTGATCCCGCGGCTCATGTCCCAAAGCCAGACCAGCAGGTTCATGAAATCCCCGCCCGCTTCCTCCGTCAGCTTGTCCATCATCTGCTTTTTGATCCTGAGGTCTTCCGCGATCTTCTGGAGCTCCTCGAACATCTGGACGACCTGCCCGCTGATCTCCGCCTGTTCGGCCGCGCGCCGCTGTTCCAGGAGCTCAATCACGTGCTTCACGAATTCCAGCTTCACAACCTCCCATCGCGTGTACCACATGTCGGAAAAATGTTCCTTGAGTTTCGGCCCGACCAGTTCATGCTTCATCATTTCTTCCATCATCACAAGCCATGGGTCCTGCTCGGCCACTGTCTCACGCAGCATATCGTTGACCTTGAACCAGCCCGTGATCCCGTCAAGGGTGTACTCCATCTGTAGCCGCCGCTGCGCCTGAGGCAGTTTCAGCTGCGCGTACATTTCGCGGATCTGCCCCTGCTTTTTGTCAACAAACGCATCCAGATCGATCTCTTCGCCCTGATAGGTGACGGTGAGCAGTTTCCAGTTCGTCAGTTTGATCTTGTCGCCAACCGTTTCGACGTTAAGAAGCTTGAACTTCGCGTTTTCATAAAGATCGTCGATGAATTTGTCGACCTCCGTGCTCCAGTACATCTTCCATGTCTTCTCGCCCATGGATTCTCCGATGCTCTCGGCCACTCCAAGGAGCGCCACGGGAGGTATTAATGTTGTAAGTGTGTCCCAGCCGGCGGCCATGTATTTTCCCATATAAAGATTTGTCGCCGCGGAACCGAAAGGCACCCTCCGTTTGAAAAATTCACCCGCCAGGGCGCTCCATTCCCCCTGCCAGAAAAGGCCCACATACGCGGGGATTTCGTCGATCAAATTCATTGTGATTAAAATTTTGGAGGTTGCGCGGCCCGCGGCGCTGGAATTCATGGCGTCCCCGAAAAATTGGTTGGCGTCCTTAATTTTCTGGCGGACCAGGCTGTCCATAATGTACTTATTGACCCGCTCCGAGCGCCCGCGCCAAAGTTCTTCCTTGATATTGAGCCACTGGGTCCAGCCGTCGCTCAGCTTGCCTCCGGGCCGGTCCAGAAACTTCGCGACTTTGTCCGCCCAGCGGAACTCCTGAGCTCCCTGAATGTATCCGTCCCATTGAGTCTGCATCTCCCCGCGGAATTCCCCCATAAGCTTGTCATCAAGAACATCCAGCATCGTGTTGATCGTCTCAGGCATTGAAAGCAGTTTGGCCGCCGCGAGATTGATGGCTATCGGTTTTTTTGCTTTCAGCATGGAATCGATGAATTTATAGTCCTGCAGTCCCTGGACATCGAGCAGCTGAAATCCCCAGGTTTTCATGAACGATTTGTAGTCCCCGCGGAATTTCTCGAGCTGGCTCTTGAAGCCCGGGTCGATCTCCTTGATCCCCGCGATCTCGTCATTGAGCACGCGGGATTCGATCTCAATCATCTCATAAAGCTGGTTGAGCTCTTTCGCAATGCGTTTCGCTTCGGGATTATCCGGCGCTTTGGTCAGATCTTCCGGAGGCTGCGGCAGCCTGCCGATATCCGCGTTGAGCTTTTTCATCTGCAGGTCAAATCCCTTGGCGACATTTTTCCACATGAGTTCCGAGCAGGAATTATAAAATTCCTTGATGATCGCCTCTTTGACTTCGATCTCGGGCTTGGATTGCCCGGTCTCATTCTCCGGCCCTAATTTCACATCAACCGGGAACGGTTTCCCGATCTCCTGGAAGTATTTCCGGATGATGTCGACCTGATTCATCCCCTCAGCCCGTTTGTTCTCCTGCAGTAGTTTCGCGAAATCGGAGAGCGCTTTATTATCGGGTTCGGCGCCCGCCTCGCGGAGATATTTATTGCTCCGCTCAACATATTTTGTGGCCTTCATGAAACACTCGAGATCGGTGTAAACATTTTTCTTCACGATGTCGTGCTCGAAATGCCGGAGCATCTCGAGGCTCATACCGGGCTCGACTTCCCATTTCAAGGCAATGAGATCGGCCATGCCGACCTTCGCGAACTTGGCGTCAAGCACCACCTGCGTCATCGCGTCATCCCCCAGGACGATCTCGCCGATGGTTCCGTTATCGAGGTCCAGGATCTTGATCTTGGGTTTTTTATCCCGCTCTGTGGTGTACTTTCTGAAATTATCCTCGCCGTATTTCGAGCCGTGTTTAGCAACGTAAACCTCGTCCTTGCCCATCCCTTGCGGCGTGCACACAGTATCGAACTGTTCGGCTGTCAAATTCGTTCTTTGTTTGATGAAATCATCGAATTCCTGCTGCATGGCTACCGAAAGCTCAAGGTCGCCGCAGATGAGGGTAAAATCGATATCTCCGGCGAATTGCATCGCTTCAAGGGATTCGGTCGGCCAGCTCCCGATCTCTCCGAGGAACACTTTGAATTTATAACCGTTGATATTGTTCTTTCCTTTGAATTTCCGCGCCACATGTTCAATGCCTTCGAGCACGATCTGTCTTCGCCAGGAAAGAAGGTCCTTTTCGACTTTGGACCCTCCTTCCGCGTAGAGTTCGCCGAGAAAATATTTCAGCCCCTTCTGACCGGTCCTTCCCTGGTAGTCCCCGATCTCTTTTTTGACCTGCATCAGAAGGTGGCGGCGTTCGAGGCCATCCGGCATTTCCATGCGGGATAGTTCGTGATAGAAAGTTTCCGGCGTCATCGCGCCCGCGGCCACCTTTCGAAAATTCTCCGCGATCTTGATCTTGACATCGGAGTATTCCTGGAAAAGCTCGATCGGCGGGACCTGGAAAGAGTCTTTATCTTCCTGGTCCGGGTTATCGGGAGACGCCGCGAAAAGATCGCCGGAAGGAATCACTGCGATCAGAAATGCCAGGAAAGGGATAAGGGCTATTGCGAAGAATATTTTTTGCTGGTGACTGCTTTTCTGCAGGAGGCAACTCATCGTTTTTGGCCGGAACAGCCCTCTTGTTATCTTTTCGATGATGTTGAAGCCAGTTTCCGCAATGAGGTGAAAACTGTATCTCTATTATAACAGGAAAGTTGTTTTCCTCATTATCTTTAGAATGAGGCCATTATGATGAACTTACTGGCGCGTTATTTGCCATGTTCTTCGAATTTATTTAAGAGCGCGCCCGGCAGGAGTCGAACCTGCAACCTTCTGATCCGTAGTCAGATGCTCTATCCAATTGAGCTACGGGCGCATGAGACTTAATTATAATGATTACAACAACTTACAGAAAACAAGCTTTTCAAATCCTGATCGCTAAAACAGCTCGTGTGGCACATTTGTGGCAGTCTGTTCGCAGCCCCGTGGGGCACCTGCGAGACAAGACTGTGAGTAGTGGCGTATTATAAGCGTTTTTTTGGGAAATGCAAAAAAATCTAGACCCGAATTTTCCACACGGGTAAGTTCAAACGTTGGCGGTAGGTCTCGCCTTTAAGTAGGTTTATCTTCCGTTCCGGAAGATCTCCCCGGGCTGTAAGATGCTGCCGATGCTTCCCGAGCCAAAGCGATGTCCCGAGATGGAGCGTGTGCTTGCCGTAGGGCCTGTTGATGCCGCCTTGCCATAGATGTGACGTTCAGTTTATAAAACCCCCGCTTCACTTAAAGCCTTATGAAGCTGATGGGCAACAAAGTTATTGCCCTCTAAAGTCATGTGCCCTCTTCGGCCATAAAAAAAGGCGTCCAAAACTTCCGGGTTTGTTTTTATAATTCCAAAAAAAGGGACTGCCAGATCGACCACTTGAATTGTCTTATCATCAATGCCGCTCAGCACGGCGTCGACAATGCTTAGCTCGTCTAAATTCGTGTCATGAGTGTATTGCACAAGAACGATGATGTGTTTCAGGCGATCTGTCGGAATCATGGCCCTGAGGTACCGGAACATCAAATAACCGGTGGAAACAGCCTGATCCTGGGAATAGGCCTCGTCATCCCCCCACTTTTCCTGGAGCCAGTGGTCGGGAAAAGCGGTCTTCATGGCATAGTGGAGAAAGGCGCTGTAGCCGAATATTTTTCGGGCCAACCAAAGACCGTCTTTCTCAGCGGGAAGTATGGGAACCGGAATATTTTTTGTAACAAGCCGGTCGCCTGAAAGTTCTATGTAGGGCTTTGCGACACCGTGTCTTTTAGACTGTCTGCAGCGAAGCACATCGTCGGCAATAAAGCTCAAGATCAGAATATCCGGGTTGTAGACCCGGACCAATTGGCCGGCCCTGAGAAATATCTGATCAAGCCCGTATGCAAAAACACCGCCGTTCACGACCCGCTTTCCGGATATTTTTTCCAAAAGCGCCGGCCATGTCTCGCCATCCGATACGTCGGCCCCAAAGGTGAACGAATCGCCCACGGCCAAGATCGATACGGGACCGGAGGCTTCTTCGGCCTTACCGGTGCCGTTGGAACGAATACCATTTTTAAGGATGGTAACCGTCTTTCCCCACGAATTTTTATCCCCCGAGTAACCTTCTTGGGGGATCCACCCTAGATGGGAATCATATTGGCAGGGGTAGGAGGACTTCAGGATGTTTATATTTTGCTCCGCAAAATTCACAAAGGCATATTCCCCCTTGATGACGCGAGTGGCCAGCTCGAGTACTATGAAAACTACCAGCAGGGCAAGCGCGGAGATGAGCGGATTTATAAACGATATCTTCTTTTCAGAATTCATCAAAAGGTGCCATTCTATGATTTCGTCTCTTTCCTTTGGTCAAACATTTTACTCCGAACGCGTTGGGCCGCACGGCCTGAGCCGCCCCTGATGTTTTAAATTATAATCTTTTGCTTGGCTCATTTGAAGGAATTCGTGTGGAAAACGCCAATGAAAAACTTCAAAGCTCTCCAATTGAGGGGCCTATGATGATTGATTCTCGCAGAAGTGAAAAAATCTGTTTTTGAAAAACGTTTGCTTTTTAGGACAAGCGCTATAAATTTACTCGACAAGCCTTAACTTTTGCATGGTGGTGTTTATTTGAGAGTTCTCCCGGACAATAAAAGACGAAGACGTAGATTCTACAATCTCAGCCTGGATGCCGCGTGTACCCATAGCGCCAGTTAAATTGACGGAAAGAATCCGCAAGGCGACAATGCTCACGATTGTATATTCGAAAAGACTTCCCTGCTCCACCACTGTTGTGTAAACGGGGTAGTAGGCGATCTTCCCGATCATGTCTGTAAGGTCTGATAAAAGGGCCTGCCCCTTGCTTCCTGTTAAACCCGACGCTTGCAGAGACCCGCTCTCGGGAATGACAAAATCCTGATCGAAACCGCTTTCGATGTATTGCCGAAGTTCCGGGATATCGTTTGATCCTGAATCCAAATCCAGATATCCGAAATTGCCGGGACCTTTCGGCTCTAAAGACAGCGTGATGCGTTGGTTGACGTCAAAAGAGCCGTCCCCATCCTGATCCACGACGGATTTTAATACCGTAATTGGCATGAGGTGGCCGTTTGCTTTCACCCCCACGACACGTTGGTCCCGGGCCGCAACAGCACGACGAGAAAGCGCCATCTCTTCTTGCCCAAACATCTTCGCAAAAAACAACGCCACCTTTCCGGCCGGCACATTTTCATCCCTTGTCGCCCTGACCCTGCATGCATTAAAAGGAGTCTGATTTTCGTGAAATTTCTGGGCATCAAAGTCATAATTTCCCAGAATAACATTGTTGCTGATAAGCCCGACCGAAGCACTTCCCGCGGAATTTCTGCTGGCGAAGGACATCGCAATCCTATCTGCCTTATCTTTTTCAACTGAGAGGTCCACCATCACCGCTAAGGCTGCGGCATCGGATGCGTTTTGCAATTCAGTTTGTGTAGCAATGAGATAACCCGCATCAATAGCCAGAGACATCATACAGAACATGGGTGTTGTAAAAATAAGCGTGGTCACCAAGGCGGTACCTTTTTGGGTCCTTAAAATTTGATTTAATTTGATCATAAAGTCATCCTTCTTTCCGCATAACGGTGCTTGCACTAAGGGCATTGCCGGGAAAAATGAATGTCGGGATAATCGAATTAAAAGGAAGCGTTGCGGTAACTCTAACCCCCTCCATTCCATCCACATCAATAATCGATGCATTGATGACTGCCCCTGCGCCAAGGTTTATGCTCGTCAAACTATATTTACAAGTACTGATTGCTGTTTTTACTGCCTTATCCCCGGAAATTTGCATGGCTCCAGTCCGGGCCCCTTCACGAACGGCTCTGTCGAGAACATGCTTGACACATATCGCCCGGCCCAAGTCGAACATGAATATCACCATTAGAATAATAATTGGAAGAACAAGCACAGATTCTACGAGTGCCTGACCGCACGAATTTCTTCTGAAAAACCCTCTTTTACCAGATGAATTGATAACTTCATTTTGCATGTTTTTGGTTCTTTCTGGTGTTATTTTTAAATTATCACTTTCTTTATTATTATTATACCATTAAAAACCTTTTATAATATTCAAAAGTTATCTAAAGTATATAATAGTTATATTTTTATATAAGGATTAACATTAAATTGTTTATCTTGTTGCCAGAATAAAGCCTCGATGGATGAAAAATAATTCTTATCTATAATTAAACAAAAGAGTTACGTAAAAAACGACGGTTAATGTCTTTGCTGAAATTGTCTTCGAATCTAAGGGGAGAGCGATGGGAATTGCGTAGAAAGTGGATGCTCGTAAAGGGTTTTATTCATTTATCAGATCGAAGTTTGAGCTGATTGCGGTAAAACTAAAAATCATCAACCCCACCTTAAAAATTCAGGAGCGTTTCTTGCTAGTCATTTATCTATAGACAGCGACCCGAGAACCGTTTCTTGGGATTTTGAGGGAAGCCATACCGTGCCAAGGTGGCCTAAGCGCCTATTAAAGCAAGCTCGCTGGAGGCGCTAGGCTGGCGGCAAAGGACATTTCCCGCATAGCGGGTATCTTCTTCTCATTCCCTGTTCTAAATCTTTGATCATCTGAATATGCTTTGAAGAATACCAGATATCTTTAATCGGGATATGAAAGGCATTCCCTAAATGATATGCCGCCTGCATATCTTCGCAGCAAAGCGCCGTCTCGCCGTCATAGTGGACTATAAACCGTATGGACGGACGCCTGCAGGGCGCTGACGGGTACGCCTTTTTTTCTCTGATCATTCTTCTGTCGTATTCGACAAAGTTCCTTGGATAAACAAATTCCTTTTGTGAAAAATAAACCTGAGTGTCTTTCAGCTTTTTTTCCCAAAAGGCTTTTTCACCAGAAAGTTCTGCCTCCGACTTGTGGTCATAAAGACCTACAACGATATAATCAAAGACCGCGGCGGCTTCCCTTGCCAGCTTCTCATTGGACCTTAGCACATCCCCGTTGGTGTGTTCATAAACACGCATGCCTCTTTTCCGGGCTTCCCATGCCATAGCAATGATCCGTTCATCCAGAAAGGGCTCGCTATGGTGATGAAAAGAAACCTGCCCGCTAAAGCCCATCTCCCGGGCCTGGTCGAGGATGCTCAGGGCTTTTTCTGTTGGCATCCTGGCGGCAACATGGCTTCCATCTCCATGTTTTCTCTTTCCCGACGCATCTCCATGACGCGGACAGAAAAAACAGTCGCGATTGCAATCCGCCTGCAGTTCGAGGAGCAGCTTTTGGAACAAAGCTATTTCGTGTTTTTCTTTTTTAAAAAATTTTTTGCTGAGAACGGATAAACCGCGCCCTATAAAACCGTGGCTGCTGCGCATCTTTGGCCGCCCATTTCCTTTCTTGTCTTTCCGGAATTTATTTTTATCCGGTCAAGGCTTTTTGAGCGATCGGCTTCATTTTTTCGGTTCGTTTTTTAATCAAGGATTTGTCCTCGCATTTCCCGTGCTGGAATTGGGTCATTTTCTAGGATTCATTTTTAATTCGAAAGACCGGCAACATTTGCTTTGTTCCAAGAAAAAATCATAAAGGTGAAAATGGTTAAAAACAGCCTTGATTTGTTCGTCATTTCCTCCGCCAAAATTATGGTCCCACAACCTGGTCTTCTGTGATCCCGGCACTACCGGCAGACTATCATCGTTAAACAAAGCTTTTACCTTTCTGTGGGGGATCCTGTTAAGCGCGGCCATGGCTTTTAGCCAGATATCGTCAGCTTTAGGACACAGTCTTAAAAACAATTCTTTGTTTAGAACCTCCTCGTGCAAAAGCCCGGGAGGATACAGAATGCCTCCTACCCCTGTGGCAAATAAAAAATGGCTGGGATCCGTGATGCCGGGCGAAAAGAAATTCCATTCGTGATACTTTTTAAAAGTTCCTGAAGCATCCAACAGCATTTGATGGGCACGATAACAGATGATGCTTTTGGGATCGCGCCGGTGAGTTTCGTATAGCCCTTCGAGCCAGTCGGGGGCATAAATTCGATCGTCATCGCAGGTGGCAATGAGATCCTCCGGATTTTCCTTAAAGGCGTAGTAGTATTTTGTGTGAGGGCCTATATCTTCACAGAACCGTATCGTCAGACCGCGCCGGGCCTGCCGCCGAAGCCATGCCGGGATATCTTGTTCCCGGAGAGACTTGGAAAGCCAAAGGAAAATGGCATTTGGTTTTTTTGTTTGGCGTAGAAGAGACTCTATCGTCATATAAAGCATAGGCAAACGGCTTGGGACTGTTGTCAGAGAAATAATAATCCGCGGACCTTTTAAGAGAAGGCTTATTCCGCTTTTTCTTCCTGTGTTTGCCCTTAAGAAACAAAGGATTTGAAAGAGAAACAGGAGACACGGTAAAACGAATTTTTTTCTGGCCCCTTTGTAAACGGCTTTTGCTGCCTTGGAGAGGTTGAGGGAATTCATAGCGTTTATTGTTCTCGCTTATATTCTTGAATCTTAAAGCCGAAAAGCCCCAGATACATGCCGGCTCCTATCAATAACATTCTGAGCCCTTTGAGGGTTCGGGCGTAGCCATAAAAAGGGCTCGAAAGAAGAAGTGTTATGCCACCCCACATGAATTGACCTCCCCGTTTAAGGCAAAAGAAGAGGCCTTCCAGTTCGCGTTGGACCAGATAATCTCCAATCCCGGATCTTAAAAACCGCCTGCAGATCCATCCGAGACGGGCTCTTTCCTCCGGAATCCAGTCATAAACGATCGCGTTAGCGGCCCAAACCCCCCGATAACCCACCTTGAACAGTCTTCGAAAAAACGACATGTCGCTTCCGCCGCTAACGGCAAGGCAAGGGTCGAATCTAAAATCTATTTCCTCAAGAAGCTTTGTTCGAATCATGACGTTATTGGTGGCGGCTGTGGTCAAAGGTTTTCCATCAGGATGTCTCGGGGACTGCAAAAATCCTCCCTTGATAAGCCATTCCGGAGCTGAGGTTTCAAATTTTGCGACAATAGGCCCGGCGACCACATCCGCTGTGTGTTTTTTCTGCATCAACAAAAGCTCGTCAAGCCAGTGGGGAGAAGGCTCTTCGTCATCATCTATAAAAGCAACGAAATCCGTTTTTTTTTCGGCCCATTTCAGGGCTAAATTTCGGGCGTGCGGAATGCCTGGCGCGGATTCTTCCAAACAAAAGATCTTCCAGGGAGAGGTTTTTTCCATCGAATGACATATTTCCCGAACTTTTGGATCCGGCCCATTATCCACAACAACAATGGCTATGTCCGGGATCTCATTCTTGATAAAAGCAAGTCCCTCTAAAGATGCCAGGAGTCTCCGGAGCGGTTCGGGACGCTTGTAAGTGCAAATGCAAATGGCTATGCTTATGTTTTGTCCGCTCATTTTTTATTGAACCATCCTTGCGCTCAAAGACAGAAGGAATTACCGCGATATGCCGGACCGCCGATAGCGATCTATCGTATCGTCCACAGACGGATAAGAAGCCACCTCTCCGTTCACATCAACAACCGGATAAAGATAGTAGCCGGTGTCCAGGCCGGCCTTTTCCATGCGCGAATACATTTCGCTTTGTGCGTTCGCATCGTTAATATCTTTGAATGTATAGGGGATTTTTTCTTTATTTAAGGCACGCTTGAACTTCTGGCAGGCGGAGCAATTTTCCATGCCATAGAGGGTGACGTAGGCATTGCCGGATACCGGCTCTGCAGGGCGGAATTTTCCGTGGGCAACACATCCCGTCAACATCAGTCCGGTAAGCATGAAAAGAAGCGGCTGTTTGAATATCATAAAGGTCCTTTTTCTTTTAAGTCTTTCTTCCTGATTCCCGTTTTAAAATGAGCCTCTCAGAAAAGAGATAGGGGTAAAAGTTTTAATAAAATCCAAAGGATGCCTGCTATGGCAACCATAAAAAGTATCAGCAGAAGGCCTTTGAATATGCGGAAAACCCAACGGCCTGCATACATAAAAATGAAAATAAAAAGCGAGATCTTAAAATGAATCCCGGCTTCACTTGAAAAATTTTTTTCCAAAAAAATAAAAAGCGACAGTGCGGTGATAAAAAAACCAATAAGGATTAGTCCCTCTCTCACCAAGGCTTTTTTAACATTCATCCCGTCATCCTATCCCGTTTTCCTGAGAATAGGGCGATTATACTCCCGCAAAAATAAACTGCCTAGCGCAGATCCATCAAGAAAAGCTTTTAGAACACGATTGGATTAAAACTGGTTTTTGACAGTCGCTTTTTATTCAATTTCGCGACAAGCGCGTTTGAGAATTCTTTTTGAGGCGTGGGCTCAATGTCGTTTTTTAGAAGTCGAACCGTATCGTACCGTAATAATTCTGGCTGGAGTATTTTTCTTTGATCTCCCAATCCCAGTTCGCCGTCAGCGTCATATTCCCTTTGCTTAAAAACGCGATCTCGCCGCCAAACAGAATGCCGCTTCGCGCCGGTTTCGGACCATTTGTTTTGAAGGAAGGGCCGCCCCCCTGGAAAGAGGAAGTCGTTTCAAACTTGTCGCCGATATAATCATAAAGCCAGGCAACCTTGAGAGCGGGAATAAGCGTCCCGATGTTGGGCGACACATCTTCCAGCAGGAACGGATAAGCCAACTTCATCCCGAGCCCTTGTTCCAGAAAGTTGTAGCCCTGGCCGTTTACGTTCAGATTTAAAGCCCCTGCCCCTTTTTCTTTGTAGGCATTCTGGTAAAGATAGCTGTATTGAAGGGACGTAAACGGAGTCACCTGTAAATTCCTCGTGATATCAAAAAGAAAAGTGTAGCCTAGTTCGTAGCGGGTGGAATATTCCTGCGCATTAGAATCGTTCGTGGCAGTACGGCTGGTCGAACCGAGATAGATCGAGCGGCTGCCGTCATAGTGATTTTGTGTAAAGGCGGCCATACCGTCCACGTACCACGAATTTTCCCATGGGTCACGAAATCCGCCTTTGACGCCTCTTTCAATTTCCGGTTCCTTGTCAAGAAGGAGAGAGTCATAACTCCCGTAAATCTGAGCCTGCCAGCTGTTAATGCTGGTTTTGGGGGTCCCGGGAGTTCTGGATCTTACATTCCCGTAACCATAGCCGCCCGCAAGGCCAAGTCTCGTGTGGCTGCCGAAAAGCTTATCGATGCCAAGTGTAGTCCCAAAAGTATAGACCCGGTATCCCTCGATTCCGTGATTGGCGTCTTGATGCGCGAAGCTTCCCAGTCCCTGCGCCCAAAAACCGATTCCATGAAATCCATCTCCTGTTGAAATGCCGGTACGCACACCCGCCTGCCGGTTGCTTACCATGCCATAAAACTGGTTAGCAATTTCGCGGGCACCTTGCATCGCTGCGCCATTCGGGTCTGGGTACAGGGTATCGAGCGCATCTTCCAACTGCGTGCTGTCAAGACCATCCAAGGTCGCAAGGACAGAAAGCATATCGCTGTTTGTGGTCGTTTCACCGACAACTTCAAGGGCTGTTCCTGCCGCTGCGGCGTTCCCGTTTGTCGCGACATTCGCATAGGGCTGGGCACGATTTGCCGTCAAAATAAGATCTCCTGATGAAGCGGCGGCAGAGAAGGTCAAGTGCGATGAGTTGGTTGTGATGGTTGACGGAACATTCATTCCCCCGCCGCCGGCACCGCCGGCGCCGTGAATGACTGTGAATGTGGTCCCGCTTGGAATATAAGTATTATCAATGGTCAAATTCAGCGTGCTGGTTGTGTTTAAAGCCGCGGTCCCGGTCGCGGCAATATTGCCAAATACGGAGGCGCTGTTGATGGTCAGGTTCATTGTGGTGCTCGCCGCAGAGGCATCATAATTACCGTTCACGGTCAATGTATTCGCCCCCAAAGCAACCCCTCCGTTGGCGGCCACCACAAGATTTCCTGTCACCGCATGAGAACCGCCCATCGAAAGCCTGGCGCCTTTGTTGATCGTTGTGGTGGTTGCATAGATGTTATGGTTAAGAACAACCGTACCTCCGTCCGTAACTCCATCGCCAAGATTGACGGCCTTCAGGTGATTGGCCACTCCTGTCGCGCCAAGATCCCCGCCTGTGGCAGAACTTCCTAAAAAGGTCAGTGTTCCGGCCGTCCCTCCTGATGTATTTGTCACTGTTCCAAAAATGCCTTTTCCGGCCGCAAGTTTGACGGTCCCGTCCGCAGCGAAAACAACATTGGAAGAGGCTGTCGCGCTTCCCACATTCCCGTTAAAATTCGCCGTTCCTGTGCTGTCTATGGTTGTCGTTGTGGCATAAATATCTGCGCTAAAAGTAGCCGCCACCAAAGCGGCATCCATTTCAATGGCTTTCAGCCGCGCCCCACCGGTCCCCACTTGTCCCGTGATGGTTGAAGTCCCTCCGGCCAATTCCAAAGTCCCTGTGTTCGCTGTAGCGGTGGTGACCGCGGCGGTAATGTTTTTTCCGGAAGCTAGTATGACCGTATTGTCCGCCCCATAATTCAAAGTTGTGCCGGTCAAGCTTCCGTTTAAATTCACATCTCCTGTACCGCTCACGGTGGTCGTAACAGCGTAAACATCGTTTTGGAATGTGGCGGCAGCCGCCAGGGCAACATCAACCTCGATAGCCTTCAAACGATTCGTAGTAGTCCCTATTTGTCCGTTAATAGTCGATCCGTCTCCAGCCTGCAAGGTTCCTGTGTTGGTTGTACCGGTTGTGATGGCGGCTGTAATTGTTTTATTGTCAGCCAAATTGACGGTGCCGTCTCCGGCAAAATTCAAGGTTGTTCCGGTCAGGCTGCCATTCAAGTCGACCGTCCCGGTGCCAGTCACGGAAGTAGTCGTGGCATAAACATCGCCTGCAAAGGTTGCCGTCTTCCCCGTCGCTCCCGCATTGACTGCCGCGAGAGCTGCATTTCCCGCCGCGCCTACCTGCCCGGTTACGGTGGAGGTCCCGGAAAGTGTTAATGTTCCGGCCGCGCTTCCGGAAGTGTTTGTTACCGCCGGAGTAATGTTTTTGCTGTCCGCAAGAACGACTGTTCCGTTGCCTCCAAAAACTAATCCCGAAGAAGTTGTCAGACTTTCATTCAGATTTAATGTTCCTGCGTTGACGGTGGTGGCGCCAGTATAAAGATTTGCTCCGGCTAAAGTAAGCGTGCCGGCGCCGGTTTTGGTGAGTCCTCCGGTTGTCGCACCCGAAGCTCCGCTCAAGGTCAGATTATTGGTGGTAATATTAAAAACAGCCGTTTTCCCTGCAACGATAGTGAAGTTGCGGTCCGTACTGGCAGTGCTTCCAGTATAAGAAAGAGTGCCTCCGTCAAACACCAGATTGGCTGCAGCATTTGTGGCCTGCCCCAGGTTACCTGCTTCTCCACCATTGCCAATCGTTCCGACGCTTACGGTCCCATTGCTAAGAGTGGTCACCCCTGAAAAAGTATTGGTGCCGGTTAAAACAAGCGTCCCAGTCCCCGATTTGGTCAAACCTCCTGTCCCGCTCATGATGCCGGCATAGGTCGTGTTGTTCGTATCGCCAGTCGTCAGGGTGAAGCTTTGCAGATTAACATTCCCGCCACTTGCGCCGCCGCCCGCTAGAGATCCTATCGTTTCATTTGCATTCAACTGGAGCGTGGCGCCAGCGGTATTATTTAAAGAAACCGCTCCGCTATCAGCAATGGCCGCACCGCCCGTCAGAACCAAGGTCCCCCCGCTGACAGTCGTTGTCCCGGTATAAAGATTGGTGCCGCTTAAGGTCAGCGTGCCTGCGCCTGTCTTCGTCAAGGCGCCGTTCGTGGCAACCGCCGAGCCTGACATCGTCAGGTTATTTGTTGTGACATCGATCGTCGCTGTCTTGTCGGTATTGATGGTAAAATTGCGGTCCGTGCTTGCGGTAGTGCCCGTATATTGAAGTGTTCCTCCGTTAAAAACCAGGTTAGCTGCTGCGTTCGTAGCCTGGCCTAAATTTCCAGACGCGCCACCATTTCCAATGGTCGCAACGCTTAAAGTCCCAGCCGTCATGGTCGTCACACCGGTAAAGGTATTAACGCCGCTCAAAGTCAGCGCCCCGCTTCCTGCTTTAGTAAGGCCAACAGTATCGGCACTGCCTCCGCTGCCGTTCTCTATAACACCAGAAAAGACCGTCGAGGTGTTGTCTCCTCCTGCCGTTAAAGTCACAGAGCTTAACGTCCCGCTTCCGCTGGTAACAGTTCCATTCCCCGCCAATGAACCGATGGTTTCACTAACGCCATTCATGTCCAAAAACGCCCCCCCAGCAACCGTGACTGCGCTAGCATTTGAAATCACGTCTGCCGTACCAAGTGACAAAGTTCCTGCACTGATGGTCGTTGCACCAGTGTAGGTATTAGCTCCGGATAGGGTTAATGTCCCTGCCCCGCTTTTGGTCAAAGCCACTTGACCGCTGGCGCCATCGTCAATAATGCCTCCGATATCGACGCCGCCTGCGGCTGAGGTGACTGCTAGAGTCATAAGATGGGAAGCTCCTCCTGAGTCTGAACCCGTGATATCTCCATCAATTGTCAGTGAGTTTGTCGTGCTGTTGTTGGTCACGGCAAAAGTTTGGGTCGATCCCTCTGTGCCAAGAGTCAGATTTGCATCAAATGTTTGGTCTTGATTAACATTGGCATTCATCGTGATAGCGCCGCCGTTAGCTAGTATGAGCGTATCAGCTCCGGCTCCTCCCGCGCCAATCGTGTAGGCCGCAATAGGGCCATGGGCAGCCCCTCCAGGATCATCATTATCGAAAAGAATATTTAAAACCGTTTGGGTTCCAGCAAGATCAATCGTCGTATTTCCATTTCCTGTGCCGTTAAATGTCGCTGTATCTGCGGCGCCCGGCACGGATCCGGGTGCATTGCTCCAGTTTCCGGTGGTATCAGACCAGGTGGCATCTGTTGTTCCCACCCAGTTGGCACTGGCACCAAAAACGGGAACAGGAACCGCAAGGCTTATAGCGAGAATAGAAAGGATCGCGATGAATTTTTTCATAATCAAAGGATTCTTATGAGGATTAAGGATGTTCCCCTTTTTTAATTAAATATTTTCTTTTGATTTCAGTTTGCCGCTTTAAAATTGCCGTTAAGGGTTCGAAAAATATTTTCCATAGATCTCTGAAATCTTTTTAGAAATCTCTGTGTTTTTATCGTCTTTTATTTGTACCGGCTTAATCAAAATCTTGGCTGGAAAGGACTTACAACAGTTAGTGCGGAATGTTTTTGGGAGGGAAGCTGTCATGGATACTCCTGCTTTTTCGCACAGAAGAACCTTTTGTAGCTATGATCATCTCTCACTGCTGGGCGGTTTAAAAAACGGAGGCGGAGAAATTTGGCTCCTCGGCTTCGCCTCGGTAGGCCACTCGCCCTGCGAATATGCCATCAAGGCATTTTCGCTTGCAGGGCTTCTCTTCAAATCCCCTCACGACACCGTAGACGGGCTTCTCTGAAGCCGTCACGGTGCCGTCATTTTTAAAAAGAAAAATGGCGGAGAGGGGGGGATTTGAACCCCCGGTGACGCTTTCGCGCCACAGCGGTTTAGCAAACCGCCGCACTAAACCGGGCTATGCGACCTCTCCGCGAATTGTTTTCTTCCTTGTCCGGACTTTGTCCATTTTGACCTGCCGGCATTATGTTCTTTAAGCCTCCGTTTGGCAGAATCATCATGGCTTGAACCGGCATAATGTTTTCCTGTTTTTTGACTTCGTAAAATATAAACGCAAGCCATTTGTTTTCGCACTTCCGCCAAAGGCGGATCCGCCTCCAGCGGAAAACCGGGCTATGCGACCTCTCCGCAAATATCCGTCCTTCATCTGCAAAACAAAGTTCTTTCGAGGTATTTTCTTAGAAACGCTGAAATTATAAGGGTTTCCGTTATTATTGCAAAAGATATTCCTTTTTAAATATTCCTTTACAGAGTTTAAGGTAGAATAGCCGCATTAAGGAGTTGCATAAACCATGGACGAACAACCTATTCTCAGTATTATTCTCCCCTGTCTTAACGAAGAAGCCGGCCTGGAATTCTGTCTGCCGAAGATCCGCACGGTGATTGAACGTATGAAAATTCCTGCTGAGGTCATTGTGGTGGACAACGGTTCCTCGGATCAAAGCGTTTCAGTTGCACAAAAGTTCGGCGTTCGCATTGTAAAGGAACCGCTGCAAGGTTATGGCTCAGCCTGCATGAAAGGGTTTGCGGTTGCTAAGGGAAAGTATTTTTTCCTGGCAGACGCGGACGGAAGCTATGACTTTGAGGAAATACCGAATTTCTTGCGCCTTTTAGAACAAAATTGGGATTTTGTTGTTGGTAATCGTTTTAAAGGGAATATCGAAAAAGGGGCCATGCCTTGGTCTCACCGCCATATCGGTAATCCTGTGCTCTCGTCTATGTTGCGTCTCTTTTTTAAAACCACCATTCATGATGTTCATTGCGGCATGAGGGCCATCCGCAAAACCGCTTATCAAAGGCTGACGCTTATGACAACGGGCATGGAATTCGCATCGGAGATGATTGTGATGGCCTTAAAAAAAAATCTTCGTGTCACGGAGATTCCCATCCACTACCATGTCCGCAAAGGCACGTCCAAACTGAGACGCCTCTCGGACGGGTGGCGTCATCTGAGATTTATGCTTCTTTATAAACCTTTTGTCCTGTTTTTTTTACCGGGTGTTTTTTTATTGGCCTGCGGCATTATTTCCATGCCTTTTTTTTATCTTGAAGAGCTTGAGGTGTTTCATCTTCAGTTTTACTATCACCCCATGTTCCTTTCCTCGCTTATGATTATCATGGGGTATCAACTGGTTCTCTTCTCTTTATTCGCGAAGACATATGCCATTCATCACTTAGGAGATACTCCTGTTTTGGAAAAATTTTACCGTTATTTTAATATCGAGCGCGCTTGCGCTTTTGGATTGCTGACAGCCGCCCTGGGATGTGTTATCTACCTTGGGATCTTCATGAAATGGCTGCGCACTAATTTCGGGGCGTTGAACGAGGTCAAAAATTCTATCTTGGGCCTGACCTTCATGGTCCTTGGGGTTCAAACTGTTTTTTCTGCTTTTATGCTCAGCATCTTGGGAATCAAGAAAAAATGAAGAACTTATATTCCTTCCGCGCCGTTGCGACCGTTCGCCGCAGGCTTACCTAAAAGGGAGTCTGTCGCAGTTAAAAACTCCCGGGCTTTTTGAAGAATGTTTTGGGCTCTCTGGTTGTTCGGGTCTAATTTGAGAACAAGTTCGGCGATTTTAACAGCTTCCGCATACTGCCCTCCCGTAAGACAGAATAAACCCAGATCATTGATCCGCGTTCGAAGAATGACAGAGCTTCGGACACTAATTTTTTTATAAATAGACGCTTCAGCAAAAGCCTTTTCATAATCTCCGAGAAAAACATAGGCGTAAATCAAATTCTGGCGGGCGACAGGTATGTTTGGATTGATATTCAAAGCCTGGACAAAGCAGGAGGCCGCTTTCTCATATTCTCCTAAATCCCCAAAAACAGCCCCCAGATTTACAAGAATCTGCGCCCTGTCATTATTCTCCGGCATCTTCAGCTTCAGGGCCTTCAGATAGTTAGCGGCTGCTTTTTGATAATCTTTCTCCGCCCGGTACACGTGCGCAAGGTTGGCGTAAGGTCTTGCCTTGGCAGGAGATTTTTTGACAGTGTCTTCCCATAACCTCACGGCACTTGTCCAAACGTTATTCCTTTGATAGGTCAGAAATGAAAAAATCAAAATCATCCCGCAAAGAAATGCAGCGCCAATGCGAGGATTCTTTAAAAGAGAAAAAAGTCCCGCCGTCACGACAAGCACAAACCCAACTGACGGAAGGTAGAGACGATGTTCGAACATGACATCCCGAATAGGAAGAATGCTTGAAGTAGGCGCCAGAGTAAGAAAAAACCAGAGGATGCCGAACCCAGCCAGAGGATGCCGGCGAATCAGCTTAAATCCTGAAAAAAGCAAGACTAAGAGACAAAAAAGGCTAAGCAGGGTCGGACCATCGAACCATCCCGGGGACAAAGGAAAATCATAATCGATATTTTGACGGAAAGGAAAAAACAGCAGGCTTAAGTATTTCATGATAACGCGGAATTGTGTCAGAAGATAGGTGCGGCCGGTAATCCCTAAGTCGTCATGAAGCGTAAAGATATTCGGAAGCTTAAAAGAAAAAAAAACGAAAATACTTATTAAAAAAATCGTTCCTAGAAGCAGCCAGGACTCTTTTAGTTTTGCTGTTCCTTTTTCTTTTGCATGCGCTCCGACGGAAATACCCCAAAAAACCGCTTCGCTTAAAAAAACTGACGCCGGCAAAGTAAAAACGGTTTCTTTTGTGAACATCCCCAGAATCGCTGCTGCCGCTGAGATAAAAAAAATCCCTGCTTTTTTCAAAACCGGCCCTGCGATGATCCTCGCTTTCAGATAACAGCAAAGCGCAGACAGGTAGAAGACCGCAGCCAGGCACTCGAACCTTTGTGAAATGTAAGTGACAGATTCTGTTTGAATGGGGTGGGACAAAAACAGCCAGCCGCATAGAAGGGCGATGGTTTGCCTGTGTTGCGAGCAAGGCCCGTCGCGCATCCGCGGGGTCTGAAACAACAGCAGTACAAGCCAAACAACGCAAAGGGCTGTAAGGAGATGAATGGTCAGGTTCACGACATGATAACCAACAACATCGAAACCGTGAAAATAATAGTTTAAAGCGAAAGAAAAAAAAGAAATAAACCGTTTCCGGTATTCCACATTATTCCACAGGGTGTGGCTTTGCAGGCTCTGGATCGCCCGGTTCGTCTGGATGAATTTTTCATCGTCAAAGACAAAAGGGGCTTTCAGGGTATTAGAATAGAGGAGGATACCCCATAAGCAGATTCCGATTAGATAAAAGGTGATTGTCTTTTTTGGGTTTTTCATGGCTTATTTTTTAAAATGAATCTTCTTCTTGGCGCATTTGCTATATTTCCTGTCCAGAAAATCCTCTCTTTGGGAACTTTGCTCTGGCAATTAGGCTAGAACTTTTTCTTTGGTCTCTCTTTTCTTCGTTTTTTCATATTCACAAACCCATGCGGGCTTTTCATCCATTTTGTCCGGAAAGTACTTTTTGAGTCGGCTGTAAACAAAAGGGAGTCTATCTTTGAGGCCCTTCCCGCAAAAACCCAGAAATCTTATATAGGCATCTTTTATGTTTTCCAGAACTATAGAAATGTTCTCATCCCTTTGCAAAAAATAATTTTTTACCTCCTGATGCAATTCAGGTTTGTCGGAGGCCCAAACTAAAACACCGTTTTCATCCTTTTTTACATCCGCATGAAAATCAAAATTATGGTTCATTAAAATTACATTTCGCTCGAAGTAACGTCTTTTTTCAAGGTCCCCGTGCCATAAACAAAGCGCTACTCCTGGAGTAAACGATACGCTCCCGTTTACTCTAGCATAAACGGCCTTTGCCCATGAGTCCCTGTCTTTTTTAAATGACTCGCCCACGAGTAACATTTGGGCGATCTCATCGTCTATTCCATAAAAGGCATAGGCCATAATACGATCTCCGCTTCCTATGATCAGCCGGTCGTAAAAACCAAACTCATCAAGAATTTCTTTTCTTGCGGCCCAGGCTCCCCCAACAACCGGCTTGTTTTTTGATTTCAACATGCACCTCGCATCTGTCTGGGTATAAACAAACCCGTCGCGTTTCTGTCCGTTCCCTATCCCTTCAGGGATATGCTCCGAGCTTTTGATATCAAACTGTCCTTGCTTCAAACGAACGAGCTGGGAGTAGGGCTGAACGACAAGATATTTTTCAAGCAAGCTGGCGGTTTCTTTTAACCAATCGTCCTTTTTTAAAAGAATATCACAGTCGAACCATGCGACCTTGTCGCAGTCGTTTGGCAAATGCTTTAATCCGATATTGAGTAGCGCCTCTTTTTCCCAAAGAATATGTTTTTTGTCCACTCGCAGTTGAATCAAGCTGTCTGTTTCGTTTTTTTTGATTTCAAAAGGGTTGTCCCCGTAAGAAAGCTCGACCGTCAGGAGGTTGAGTCCTTGCTTTTTGCTGGCGTTGCGAAATCTTACATAATTCTCATGTTTATTTTTGAAACCAACAGGATTAAAAAAAGCGGTTATGCCCCAAAATGTTCCTGTCAATTTTTGAACTCGTTCAGTCGCAGCCTTTAGGAGATCATCATTGTTCTTTGTCCCGAACCTATCAGAAACTTCTTTTATTGCTTTCTTCTTATCAGGATACATTTTCCGGGTTTTTCTTCCTTTAGTTGCAACCGTGACACATGTTATGCTCTCGTTTCTTGCCCATTTTTTCATTCTCTTTATAAATTTTACTTTCAAAAATTTCCTTCAAGGGCTTGCCAAAGGCGTTGCCTAAGTTAAGCCTGCTTAATTGGTCGTGACAGCAGATAGTAACCTTTCCATCCCATTTGACTGTAGGAAGCAAGAAGGCGCATTCCTTTTTTTTAGGCTCGATCCTTTTCTTTTCATCATAAGTAAAACGCAAATAATCTTTCATTTCATCGGAAACAACGTTTTTAAAAAACTCTTCGCGCTCCTCTGCCGTTGCCTCTGAGGGAACGCAAAACCCGGTAGGGCTTATCCTTGCCTGCATGGGATCGCCTCCCAATCTGGCGATCAGTTTCGGCAAGTCCTTCCTTTGATGAAAGTTGTCCTTGGTGACATTCATTTTGACCAAAACGCGTTCGGGATTATTTTTCGTCAAATCAAAAATTTCTCTCAGATTTTGACATACCAAATCATAGTCGCTTCCCCTCATAATCCGTTCATGCGTTCCTCTGTCCGTGCCGCCGATATTAACAAAAATGCGCGACACAGGACAGCTTGCCAGTTTCTTCATGTCGATATGGCAACTCAGATTCGTATGAACATCACCGACGTTGATCCCTGCCTCATCGGCATAACGGACCATTTCAAAAAAATCCGGGTGAAGCAACGGCTCGCCTCGATGATAAGGAATAATCTTGATCTTGTTTTTAATAAAAAACGAACGATTCAGGTTGATGATTTTTTTAAAGTTTTCAAAGTCCATTATCCCGATATCTTTTTTCTCAGAAAAGTACATCCAGCACCAAACGCAGCGGGCGTTGCACATACTGCTGGTTTCTATGGCTATAGTTTTGTTGCGGTATGGGAAAAATGTTTTTGTAATGGTTTTTTCTGCTTTTAAAAAAAATTTGAAACCTTTCTCCCAAAACCAGCCTCTGCTCTGATGGTTTGTCGCGTATATCGGGTAATGGAAACCAAAAGCGCCGCTTAGCGTCCCCAAACCCTGAAAAACTTCCAAAACACTTCCCGTTTTTGAGCGTTTCTTAAAAACATCGCAAAGAAGATGAAGAGATCCTTTCGCGACAAGTATGAACCCTTCGATTGTTTTCTTAAAAAAGAATCGGACAACATGCTTGCTTGTGTTTTTTTGATACGATACTCTCAAGCTTCCCCCTCGAAAATAGCGCACGGCTAACCATTTCATGTTCGTTCGTTCTTTCAAGAACCTTTCATAAACAACAGCTTCTCCTGCGTGAATGATCCGGTATCCCAGCCGATGCAATTTCCGGAAAAATTGCACGTCGCCGCCCCCTATTTGGGAATCCTTTTTATCAAATAAAAAGTTGATTTCTTTAAAAACTTTGGCACAAATCAAAACATTATTCGTATAAGCCTCGTGATACGGCGTGCCTGTTAAAAGATGTTTTTGCTGAGGAAAATAGCGGACAAACTCTGCGGAAGCGCACGAGTCGAACGTCCGAATGGTAATGCCTTTTACAACGTCGGCGTTATACTCCCTTTGAACAAATAAGAGTTCGTCCAGCCATGTCGGCGTCGCTTCTTCATCATCGTCGATGAAAGCAATGAATTCTGTTCTTGGTGAAACCGAGGCTATGGCCTTATTTCGAGCCTGACTAATCCCGCGTTCGTTCTCGACGATGTATCGGATCGGCCATGGCGTCTCCAAGGCGATTGCATCGCATATACCTTGGGTAACTTCGCTGGGTTCATTATCAACAACAATGATCTCTATTTCCGGTATGTTGTTTTTGAGAAACGTCAGCCCGTTGAGGCTTTTTAACAACCTCCTTAGTTCCTTCGGTCGCTTATAAGTACAGACGCAAAGGGAAACAAATGCCTTTTCGCTCACAGACAATGCTCCTCATAGTGTTTTTGCTTTTTGTTTTTCTTTTCTCTTAGGTTTTCTAAGGCTTGGAGGGTCTTGTTGCGCACCTGACAAAAGAATAACTCTAAAGGTCCTGCCGGACCGCTTATGTTCTCATGGGGAAAGGCAGCTTCCGGGATTTTCTTGCCTAGAAAGGGGCATAAGACTTCCCACCCTTCGCCGCCGCATATATTCAGGAACAGGAGGTCTTTTTCCCTGCCTTTAAAGTATTTTTTGACGTCTTGGACGTGCGCCTCGTAGGCCATGGCAAATTTCTTCTTGTCAAAAAAATGTGCCCCAAATTGTTCGGCCCGGTATTTTAACAAAACGTCTTTCTCAGTTTCAGAAAAAACTTTTTTTCTGGAGAAATATTTTTTGCAGGACCTTAGCCATGCGTTTTTGTCTCTGACTGTTAAAATAAATTTAGACTTCGGATATTTTTTGTCATACTCCGGATATCGGGTTTGAAAAGGCATGTCACAAAACGCCTCGAATCTCTCAAGATCTTTTTCAGGGTCTAATGAAAAATGGAGGGTTTTAAAACCCAAGATTTCCAAGGCCTTCCGCAAACTGTAGGTGCCTGTTTTCGCCAATCCGATACCAAATATTTTCATCCGTTATTTTCCTAAAAATCTCTCTTTGTTTTAAACGGGGTTTTTGTTTCCTGCGCCACTCATGCGGTTTTATTGATCATCCATATTCGGATGTTTCCGCTATTTATCCGCACTTTTTAAGAAACTAAAAACTGCGCTTTCTTTCCCGGGTTAAGAAGGTGGCAGTTTTTTGAAAAGATTTGTGATGCGACTTAATTTTATTTTAGCTTCGATTCTCGAAGGAAAAAAAGAGTCTTTTTTTAGGTTAAATACAATCGCAAAAAGCTGTTTTGGTTTCCTGATAAAGCTCATTGCTTCGCACAAAACGATCCATCCTTTCCGGATGCTGTTCTGCTTTGAATCCATGACCGCATTGGATATGCCTTCCCAGACGGCTCGTTTTTCAAACCAGTCCCTGCAAAGTCTTTCCGCAGGAATATGATGTTGAATTCTGATATCAGGGGCATAGATAATATCGTATCCTTGCTGTTTTAGCTGCGTCTGTGCAAAAGCCTCTTCCCCTGATAAAAGATTATCCCCTTTCCTGCCTAAGTTCGGCAGAAAACCACCTATTTGCTCCAAAGATTCCTTTACAAAAGCCATGTTCCCACCAAAGAGCCTTGCTCGATCCAAAGACGCCGGTTCATCGCCATAGTCCAATACAGAAAGATATTTCAAAAGGTCATCTGTAATCCACGAAGCCCGTGTGCCGCCCCAAATAGGCTCTATTTTCCCACCGACAGCCCCGGCGTTTGCATGGGTTTCGAAGGCTTTTAGTATATTTGCAAGCCATAATTTATCCGCAATCGCATCATCATCCATAAAGGCCAGGTATTTTCCTGAGGCTTTTTTCACGCCGGCGTTTTTCGCGCGGGAAAGACCCTGGAGAGGCTCATAAAGATAGGTGATATGAACAGACTTTTTTTGAAAATCCTGTACGATTTCTTTTGCTTTTCCAACAGGCCCGTTCTCAACCACAATAATTTCATACTGTTCTTCCGGCAACGATTGTCCGGTCAGGCTGAGAAGGGCCTCCGTTAAAAAAACATCTCTCCCGCAGGTGCAAACAACAACGCTGATGCGTGGTAAAAAATCATTTGTATTATTCAATGATGTTTTCCAGAAGTTTAGGTTTATTTAATAGAGGTTGTTTGCTCTTTTTTAGAAAAAACGTAGTCGTTGACCACATCGTCCGGGTTGCCGCTTTTTTGTATCTGTCCTTTTTCGATCCAAAGGGCCCTATTGCAATACTTCCGAATGATTCCCAGCCTGTGGCTAGCCAGAATGACCGCTGAGCTTTTTCGAACAAATTCATTCAGTTTTTGCATCGCTTTTTCCTGGAAATCAATATCTCCGGAACTGCCAAGGGCCTCATCAATTAAAAGAATATCCGGATTATGCTTTTCAATGCTATGAATGGTCGTTGAGAAAGCCAGCCGGTTTATCATGCCCGAAGAAAACTGATAGACCTTGATATGGGTATACTCTTCGAGCCCAGAAAAAGCGATGATCTCATCGAGCTTCCTTCGAAGGTCCTGCGGGGACAGCCCTCTCATGGTTCCGACAAGCTGTATATTTTCCAGCATCGTCAGCTTGGGAACCAATCCTTGGGCATAGCCCGCCAAATAAACAGCCTTTCCGTTTATCTCTACAGAGCCCCCATCGGGAAGGTAGATCCCGCCTAAAATTCGCAGCAACGTTGTTTTTCCGGAACCATTGCGCCCGACGAGACCGATGATCTCTCCGGAGCCGGCTTCGAACGACACTTCTTGAAGCGCCTGTCGCTCCTGTTTTTCCCCGGCCTTTAAAAGCCTTAAAAAAGCGGCTAAAGCTCCATCGTTATGGGCGATGTCCAGATCGAATTTCTTGGATAAATTACAGACTTTGATTCGAATCAAGTTGTTCTCCTAAATCCTGCTTGCAAAATCTTTTTTCCTTATAGAAAAGGAAAAAAGACCTAAAAAAAACATTAAGACGCTCGACAGGACAACAAACACAGTCGTGCCAAGGTCAAGCGTTTGGCCGTTAATGATGATGGCGCGGGCCGTTGAAACAAAATAAAAAATCGGGTTGAATAAATTGATTAGATAAAGGGCCCCTTCTTTGGGAGCAACATAAAAAATAGGCGTGGCAAACCATAACAAACGGCCCAAGACAGCCCAGACGTTTGAAAGATCCTTGATATAAACACCGATCGTCGCGAACAGAAAAGAGCATCCTAAAACAAACAAAGAAAAAAATAAAAAAAACAAAGGGTAAACCAAGAAACCGGTCAACGGCACCTTGAGACACAAAGCAAGAAATAAAAGAAGGACTATTTCACAGGCATGAGAAAAGGAGTATTGGATCAAGCCTGCGATCACAAAGGGTTCTTTGGCAATATCCATGGACTTGATGAAGCTTTCATTCGAGGTGATCGCTTTTATAGAAAAATTCGTCGCCGCTAAAAAAAAATTGAAGACCACAAGGCCGACGAGAAGATAAAGAGGATAGTGAGGAATAATATTCTGATAAAGGGCGTGCCCAAATAGCAAAAGGATCGCAAAGGTTAAAAGCGGTTCCAGCAGATACCAAAAAATTCCGATAAAACTGCCCTCATTCCTCAGCTTAAACCTAACTTTAGCCAAGGACAGGCTGAGATAAAGAATATGTTTAATTTCATCTGGCGATATTTTCCTTATCATTTTCCCTTTACCTTTTTCTAGTCACAAATTGGCCGTCGATAAATGCATGGCCGTGCGTATCTTTTCAATAAAAACAGCTGTGGCAAAGCGCCCTGCGCGGGAAATGCACGTCTTCTTGTATTTTTCCGGTTCAACTTCGAGTTCCCGCCCTACTTGTAAAATAGCCTCTCGTAGCTTCTGTCCGTCGATGGAATCTATCAATATTCCTGTTTGTCCGTCGATAAGGGTTTCCCTGTACCCCCCCTCATTTGGCGCAATGACCGGCTTGCCGGAAGCCATAGCCTCCACAACATTCATGCCGAAATCTTCATCCTGCGATGTTGCGATAAAACCTTTGCAGTGAGCGTATAATTCTAGCAGCTCTTCTTTGGTCACCCAACTTCTTATCTCAACGTTTTCCGGTTTGTTTTTCATGCAATAGGCCGCATAGGCTTGAAAATGATCGGATTGTTCATAGCTCCCCACAATGATCAGCCGTTCGCCCGGCAGCCTGGAAAATGCTTCCAGCTGCAAGTCGATTCTTTTGTGCTTGATAAGCCTGTTGACCGAAAGCCAGTAGCCGTTGGAAGGCTTGTAGTGAAAATTTTCTGCGTCAATGGGTGGATGGATAACGGTTGCTTTTTTTTGTAAATATTTTTCAACGCGTTTTTTTGTGTTTTCAGAATTACAAATTATTTGCTCTACGTCTCGAATATATCTCTTGTTCAAAGAACGGTTCAAAGAAACCCATAGATCAAAAAAAGGTCTCTTCCAAAAAACGACAAGATGGTTTCTTACATAAAGATGCAGGTCCCAGATTTCTCTGATCGGAGAGTGGACATACCAAAGATTGGGTTTGTTGTTGACCGCTCCGGACATCGCCCAGTCTCCAGCCATGATGAAGAAATCATACTTCCCTTTCAGGTTCAGCCTTCGAAACTTCCATAAGGCCATCTGCTGTCTCCATGGGGCGTTGACCGGGACTCTTCCAATAGAGAAAATCCTGGGCAACACATCCGAAAAACCCATTTGGTTGATTTTTTCTTTATCCATGTTTGTGGTGTAAAGGTCCGCGTTCAGTTCCCTGGCAAGCGTTAGAGACACGATCTCTGCACCGCCGATGTTGTCGATAAAATTATGAAAGATTGCGATTTTGTTTTTCATTTTTTAGCGCCAAGAGGCAAAGACGTCCACGATTTCCTGAGCCGCAAGGGGCGCAACATCTTCTTTCACAAGGCTTGCAGGATAAAGCGTTTTTAGCCACTCCATTTCTTTTTGCGTTCCAGGATGTTTGTTGTAATCCCAAACGAGTGTTTTAGGTAACAACCCCATTTCGGCAGCGCAGTGAAGGGGCCCCTTGTTTGTCTGGTAACTTAACCCGTCGATCGTTAGCGCCTTGCATCCGCGGGTAATAGCTTCATAAGCCGTACTGGAACCGTCCGTCACAATAAATTCATGTTCATCATACAGGTGAACCAGATCCTCCAACGTGTTTTGTCCTTTCATGTAGTGGCATTGTGTTTTTTGTAATGTTTTAATAAATTCGGACACAGGCTGTTCTGTTGTTTTGAGCGGCGGCGCAAAAGTAAGAGGATGAAGAATGATTTTGATTTCAAAGTCTTTCGCTAGGCCTTTAACGACTTCGTCAAAGCGGTTGGTGTCCTGGCGGTTGGAGGCAATACGCCAGTTACAAGAGACGAGCATGGCGCCTAACTTTCTCTTTGTTTTTCTGGCACTATTAAAAATACAGTTGAGTTTAGGCTCAAAATGCGTGAAGCGGAGAGGCATGCCATCTTTAAGAATTTGATCACGAGCGAGCAAAGCGTTTTCGCTTAAACTCTCTGTTTTTAAGATGAGATCCCAAGAATATTTTGGAATCATGAGTTTAAAATTTTGTTTTTTGACCCAAAGATAAGACTCAATAATTGCTTCTAGCCCAAAACCAGCGCTGTGCTGAAGACGGACAAGAACGCGGTGCCAGCGTGTCAGAAAGGGGTTTCTAAAATCTCCCATCCCGCCAAGGACAAGATCCATTGTGTTTGGATCATGAAAACTGAATGTTGAAACCGTGGGACAATCCTCTACTTCTTTAAAGCGGCGCCAAATGAAACGGTCGTCATTTTTTGTAATTATTTTCAGATATTCCGCCCAATAGTTTCGGTCTTTTTGATGAAGAATCGTTATCTTTTGTTCTTTCTTTTTTTTGATTCGTCTTATGACGACAGGTAGAAAATAATTTTTTGCTACTGTTTTTTTAAACAGGTAGGACAAGCGGTAGAGTTTTTCAAAAGCTTTTTTAAAAAATCTTGAAAAAAACCTCTTTTTTTTTCCATTTCCAGAAAGGACGGCTTTACAAAGAGGCTCTTTGTTCATTTCTTTCGATTTCCTGGATGGCTTCCCGTACCTGCGCAATGGTTTGCTGTTTATCAAAATTGGAGTTATAAAATATGCTCTTTGCTGAACGGGAGCTTTTTGCTTTTTTTATAAGCTCTGTATCAAGCCGCATGCCTCGTTTCAATACCGCGCTCTCCGCAAGGACGTTGTGAAAAAGAAGTGGTGCGTTCGTTTGGCTTGCCCTTCTCCACCGATTCAACCATGGAATGCGCCCCTGATCCATAATAAATATGACGGGTTTGCCCCGAAAGAAAAAGGGGGCGGCTACAGAACTAAGACCGCCTGCGCAACAGTGACAATACGCGAAAGCCTCCAGCAGTGCTTCCGGCGTCTTTATGAAAGTCAGGTTGTCCTTTTTTTCACATATTTCTATCAACCTCTTTAGAGTTTTCTCCTCATTTTCCGGATGAGTGGTCAGATAGCCGTGAACATCATCGCCAAGATTTTCTAACGCATGGATGAGCACCTCCAGGTCATCTTTTTTGGGGGATAACTCACAATAAAAAAGAACCGCTCCGGGCCGAACGGGCCTTTCGGGGATCTCAAAAAGCAATGTATAGCCGATTCGCCGAAGTTTGTTTTTTTTGATGCCGTACCTTAAATAGTCCCATTCGTGCGTCCATCCTGTTAAAAACACCAAATCAATATATTGATTAATAATAGCAACCCGCGGCTTGTTCTGATCAGCCCATTTTTTAAAGCTAACACCATGAAGTGTAAAGACTTGCCGCCCTTTCAGCTTGGGGTGCAGATTAAAATAAATGTCATTGAAAAACCATATCACATCGGACCCGTCTTGTTGAAAGACTTCGTCCGGAAAGTTTTTTTCATCAATCCCGCAGGGATGCGCCACATAGTCGCCTCCCAGGAGCGAATGAAAGAAGCGTTGGTGAATCTTTTGATGCGGAAGTCCTACAAAAAATTTATATTTCATTTTTTATAATTTTTTTAAACGCTTTTTGCGGGGGGATTTTTCGTCGGTTTTTGAGAATTGAAAGCTTCCGGCTATTCGAGAAAAGGCATCTTGCAAACAGTATTTTATCCAGACAAAAACATCCTTTTGCAGCTCAAGAAAGATAGCTGTTGCGTAGTTGTTCCAACCGAATTTTCCAAGACGACGAAGAAGAAAAAGCGTCTTAGTTTTGATTCTCAGTTGTTGGGCTCGCTTTATACAGCCACGCTTGTGAAGAGATCTTTCGGACTTGGAATGCTCTCTATATTTTAAGAGCGGTTCGGAGAATTTATAAATCAAATTTTTATCGCTGCAAAAATGAAGCCACATCTCATAGTCTTCTCCAAAGTTAGGCAGCTTTTCGTTAAAGCGATATCTCTTTAAAATCTTCGTCCGGACCATAGTGGTCGGATTACAGATACAACAGACGCGTTTCATGGTTTTTGTGATTTCTTTGTAAGAAATGCTGTTTTTTTCCGCCTCCCAAACTCTGGACAAAGTCCTGCCTTCAGCGTCAATTAATATCGCTGTGGAGGCGACGGCGCCGATGTCAGGGTTTTGATCTAAATAGGCTACCTGTTTTTCGATCCTTTCTGGAAAGGCTATGTCATCGGAGTTCATGATCGCAAGGCATTCCCCTCGGGCCAAGGCGAGCCCTTCATTCATTCTTTGCGCAATGCCTTTATTTTGGCTATGGCTTATAAGACGAATACGGGCGTCGGAAAAAGAGCGGAGAATGTTGTCCGTTTGATCTTCCGAGCCATCGTCAATGATTAAAAATTCGAAATTCTCAAAGGTTTGATTGAGAACGCTCTCCACGGCTTCGCGGACGTATTTTTCTCGGTTGTAAACAGGCATTAAAACAGTAACCTTGGGATTTGGCATTAGTTCTATAATAATTTGGTTGTCAATTTAGTGGAACTACTTGTTAAAAGTTTGACTGCGCCGGCTTTATATAAATTGAAGATCTTGGCACGCCTTTTTCTTTTTCGGTCGAATCGCTTTACGCGCCAAAACCGTCGCTGCGCTAAAGCCAAAAAAGCGCCGTCAGTTTATCCCGCTGTTTCCTTAAATATTCGATAGTCTTTTTGTTGGGGTTGTGCCATTTGATACGCTTTCGCTTAACTGAAATTCATACTTCCTCGACAGCTCTTTTAATATCTCTTTGGCAATGATTTGATTCCCAAGATCATTGTGGTGCCCTTTTTGATAAATAAGTGTTGAGGACATGTCGTTTTTTTGAAGGAAAGCATTCAGCGCAACCTTGGTGTCCATAAAATCGATTTCCAGTTCTTCAAGCTTGTCCTTTAAAAAAGTCTCCCGCCAGGTGACCTGATGGAGATCGCGTCGCGCATAAAATAAAACGACAAGAAGAGGGTGTTGCTGTTGAAAACATATTTTTTTATACGTTCAAGAATTTTGGAGTTAATGGCTTTTTTTTGTTCTTCTTTGGAAAAGCCTCTTTCTAGATCAGGGATCTGGGATAAAATACCTCTCCAAAAAATCCGGAAGGCATAGCTTTTGATCTGAGGCGGATGGCTTTTGACATACTGGTCCGGATCCTGATTGAGAGGAGTTCCCTGAAGGGTTAAAGTGTTTTTTGAGATAAGAAAGTAAGGCTTCGCACCGCCTCGAATAGTCAGAATGGAACGGTCGAGATCATCGGATACAAGAATGCCGATGATAATGAAAGGAGCGTGAACTTTTTTATGAGTCATTTCGAACATAAGAAGGATCTGGTCCAATCCGTACCCTCCGCAGCCCAGGTCGACTGCTTCCACCCCTGCAAGACGATCCGTCATAAGGTTGCAGATTTTGTTTTCTTCTCGCCCTGTTCCGCGCACAAAGGAATCCCCGTAAAAAAGGATCTTTTTTTTTGGCGAGGAAAGACGGGCGAGGCTAAGTTTTCGCAACCCTAAAGGATTCTCAAAGGTTGTTGTGGCTTGACTCCACCCGAGCAGGGGATGGCGTCTTTTGTCATAAATATCCTTTTCTTTACCCAGAAGACGCCGCAGTTTCCAGTAGTCATCTTCCGTAGAAGAATTTGCATAGAGTTTGGGATGCCTGAGCTGCGGAATAGGAAGATATGGTGAAAACAAACTAAGACGGATGATTATTTCCAAAGTCAGCAGGGTCGCAAAGATGCTGCTCCCAATCAAAACCAACCGAATTTTCATTTCTTTTTTCATTTGTTGTTCAATAGCTGTTTCGTCGAAGCCTCGCGAGCAGTCCTCATAAAAAAGAATGCGTACGCTTCATACCGTTATTGCCGTCTCATGGTGAAGTTTTTTGCATCGTTTCTTTTGCGATCATGCCGCTTCGCTCGGAAGGAGTTTTGCTTGTTGCATAGTGCTTCTGCGTTTAAAAGTAACTGGCGGAGAGGGCGAGATTCGAACTCGCGAGGCCTTTTGGGCCTACCCGCTTTCCAGGCGAGCGCACTAGACCAGGCTATGCGACCTCTCCGTGTAAAATGAAAATGCGCTAAAGTTTATTTGTTTCCGTAAAAACGGTCAAGGCATGAAATGGGGCTTAGGATAAATAGGTTTGTAAAGCTTTCGGGAATTCCACTCTTTCGTTTTCCGTTTGAAAGTTTTCTAAGAGGCAGAGCACGATTCTCGCAAGCGCTAGACCGGATCCGTTTAAGGTATGGATAAATTCCGCTTTTTTAGTTTTGGCATTTCGGTACCGAATATTCATCCGCCTCGCTTGAAAATCCTTGAAAAGACTGCAGCTGGAAACCTCAAACCATTTTTTGGTTGCCGGGGCCCAAACTTCCAAGTCATAGCACTTCGCTGCAGCAAAACTCATGTCCCCGCTCCCGAGCAAGACGACCCGGTAAGGGAGTTCCAGCGCCTGAAGAATGTCTTCCGCATCCTTCACAAGCGTTTCCAATTCATGCTCCGAACCTTCCGGTTTCACGAATTTAACCATCTCAACTTTATCAAACTGATGCACCCTCGAAAGGCCGCGTGTATCTTTGCCGTAGGACCCGGCCTCTTTTCGAAAACACGGTGTGTATGCCGTATATTTGATGGGGAGGTCTTTCTCGTCTAAAATCTCGTCCCTCAAAAGATTGGTCACCGGCACTTCAGCGGTAGGGATTAAAAAATAAGAACCCTTTGCTTCCGTATCCTCTTCTGCTAGAGCATACATGTCCGCTTCCATTTTTGGGATCTGTCCAGTCCCTTTCATGGAAGCTCGATTCACGATTGCGGGCGGCCAGACCTCGGTGTAGCCGTGTTTTTTAATGTGTAGATCGAGCATGAGATTAATGAGTCCTCGCTCGAGACGGGCTCCTTGCCCGAAATATACGGGAAAACCGGCTCCTGTGATCTTGCTTCCTTTTTCCATGGAAAGCCATCCGAGGCTTCCTGCAAGGTCCAAATGGTCTTTAATTTTATGCGCAAAAGTCCTAGGATTGCCCCATGACCGCACTACTTTATTGCCCTCTGACCCTTTTGAAACTGGAACATCATTGCTAGGTATGTTTGGGATATAAAGCAATATTTTGTCTATTTTTTCTGCTATCTCTCCCACCTTAGCATCAATTTCGCCTATTTTTTGGGAAATTGACCTCATTTCTGATATAACAACTTCCGTTTGTTTCCCTTGTTTTTTTAGGGATGCAATCTCGTCATTAGCAGAATTGCGCTTGGCTTTGAGTTCTTCGCTTTCTTTTTGCAGGGAGCGTTTTTCAGCATCCAAGGAGAGAACTTCTTTTAGGTCTAGGGTGACACCTTTCGCAGAAAGCCCCTTTGCGACAGCTTCGGGATTTTCCCGGATGAACTTGAGGTCAAGCACTTAAGGTTCCTTTTATTTCTTTTTATTTTTACTGTCCAGCAGTTCCAGCTGGCTTGCATTCGATGAATCCGAATCTTCGTCTTTGGCAACCACGCGTGTCGCGGAGGAGATTTTGTCTTTGTCTCTGAGGCGCATCACCTTAACGCCAAGGGCGTTTCGTCCTGATGTGCGGATCTGGTTGACAGGACAACGAACCACCATCCCTCCCGTGGTGACGATGATGATTTCATCCTCTTCGGCAACGGTCAGAACATTCACAACTTTTCCGTTCTTTTCAGAAACCTTCACGTTGATGATCCCTTTGCCTCCCCGGGACTGGATGCGATATTGCGAGAAAAGCGTCTTTTTCCCGTACCCGTTTTCCGTAATGCTGAGCGCTGTAGCCTTAGGATCTACGATCTCCATAGCAATGACTTCATCATTTTTCGCTAAATTAATACCTCGGACACCGCTTGCGGTCCGGCCCATGTCGCGAACATCGCCTTCTTCAAATCGAATGGCTTTCCCTGTTCTCGTCGCGATAAAGATTTCATCTTTGCCTGAGGTGATCTTGCAGGCAACAAGCTCGTCTTTGTCGCGCAAGGAAATCGCATTTATCCCTGTGGAACGCGGCCTGGAGTATTCGATCAGATTTGTTTTTTTGATGACTCCTTTAGCCGTCACCATGACGACATACCGCTTGTCGTCAAATTCCTTGACCATCAGATAACTGGAAACGGTTTCATTCTGTCCGAGCGAGAGGAAGTTTACAATCGCCTTGCCTTTGGCTTGCCGTGAGGCTTGCGGGATATCGTAAGCCTTACGCCAGTAAACCCGCCCTTGGTTCGTAAAAAAGAGAATGAAGTCGTGCGTCGAAGCAAGGAACATATGTTCGATAAAATCATCGTCGTCGCGAACGCCCGCGCCCGTCACCCCCGTGCCTCCGCGATGTTGTCTTCGATACATCGAGACAGGAATGCGTTTGATGTAGCCGGCATGAGAAATGGTGATTAAGACATCTTCCTGAGCGATGAGGTCTTCGATATCGATCTCATCTTCCGCCGCAACAATCTGCGTTCTTCTTTCATCTCCATATTTTTTCAACAGTTCCTGGGATTCTTCTTTGATGATGTCCAAAACCTTTTTGCGGCTTTTGAGTACGGATTTGTAATATTCGATCTTTTTAATGAGTTCCAGATATTCTTCGTCGATTTTTTCACGTTCAAGCTGAGTCAAGCGCTGAAGCTGCAATTCCAAGATCGCTTTTGTTTGAATCTCAGTGAGCTTCAAAGCAGCCATCAAGCGTTCTTTGGCGAGCTCGGGGCTTTTGGATGTGCGGATAATCTTTATCACTTTATCGAGATTCGCGATCGCTTTTTTATAACCTTCGAGAATATGCGCTCTTTTTTCCGCCTTATCGAGCTCGAAGCGCGTTCTGCGTGTAATCACCGTAACCCGGAAATCGATGAAGTTTTCTATCATCTGCTTGAGCGTGAGCACGCGCGGTTGTCCGTCCACAAGGGCCAGCATAATCACGCCAAAAGAAGACTGCATCTGCGTATGCTTATAAAGATTGTTTAAAATCACCTGCGGGATGGCGTCTTTCTTGAGCTCTATCACAATCCGCATGCCGTCCCGGTCTGACTCGTCGCGTAGGTCAGAAACCCCTTCGATCTTTTTGTCTTCAACAAGCCGCACGATAGATTCGATCAGGCTGGTTTTGTTCACCTGATAAGGGATCTCGGTGATGATAATGGCGTCTTTTTTGCTGCGCCCTGTCTCGACCGCCGCTTTGGCGCGCATGACGATTTGCCCTCGACCGGTTTCATAAGCCTTCTTGATCCCTTCGCGCCCGACAATAAGCCCTGCGGTTGGAAAATCCGGCCCCTTCACTATTTTGGCAAGTTCTTTAACGGATGCATCGGGATTGTCGATGACCGCCATGATCGCCGTCAATATTTCGGTCAAATTATGCGGAGGAATGTTGGTCGCCATGCCGACCGCAATCCCGCTGGAACCATTTACCAGCAAAGTAGGAAGCTTGGAAGGAAGCAGGGAAGGTTCGACAAGCGATTCATCAAAGTTCGGCACAAAGTCCACCGTGTCTTTGTCGATATCACTTAAAAGCTCCGCGCTAACGCTCGAAAGCCGGGCTTCGGTATAACGCATGGCCGCGGCACTGTCACCGTCGATGGAGCCAAAGTTTCCCTGGCCTTCCACCAACGGATAGCGAAGCGAAAAATCCTGCGCCATACGCACCATGGAATCATAAACCGCGGTATCCCCGTGAGGATGATACTTGCCAAGCACTTCCCCGACAATGCGGGCGGATTTTTTGTAAGCTTTGTTATGAGTGATCCCAAGATCATTCATGGCGAACAAGATGCGCCGGTGCACCGGCTTGAGTCCATCGCGGACATCCGGAAGCGCGCGACCGACAATGACGGACATCGAATAGTCAATATAAGAATCTTTCATCTCCTCTTCGATGGGCCGGGGAATGATTTTTTCGTTCATTGCATATAAGTTTTTCTCATCCGCCATAATTGCTTTCCTTTTTATCCTTCTTTATGAAATGTATTAAATATCCAGGTTGCGCACAGCTTTCGCGTGCCGCTCAATAAATGCCCGCCGCGGCTCCACAGCATCGCCCATTAAGACAGAAAAGATTTCGTCCGCCTCAACCGCATCATCCAGCGTCACCTGAAGAACGGTCCGCGTTTCAGGGTTCATGGTGGTTTCCCAAAGCTGTCCGGGGTTCATTTCTCCAAGACCTTTATATCTTTGGAGCGTCATCCCTTCTTTCCCGTTCGCCTTGACATAAGCCAGGACGTCGCGCAGAGCCTTGGTTTCTTTTTTTTCCTTTTCAAGGACAATTTCAAAGCGGTTTTCTTCTCCGGCTTCGAAATCTTCGAAATCCATGTCATATTTTTCCAGACGCTTTTTCGCTTTTTCAAACTCTTTAGCCTCAAAGATCTCGATGAGATCATGTAGGGGCGAAAGCGTCTCGGAGTCCTCGGAATCCTCTCCGGTTTCCTTCGCGCCCTTCTTTTTATCTTTTTGAGCATCCCCCTTGCCTTTTTCCGCGGGTTGTTTTTCCTTTTCTTCCTGCTTTTTTGCAAGGGCCCTTTCCTTTTCGAGTTCTTTGATGTGCTCTTCCGCTTCTTTTTCCGAATAAAAAAAGGCTTCTTCGTTTTTCGCCAGGAGACGGACAAGATATTGAGGAAAGCCTTTTTTCTTATCATGCGCCTCTATAAATCGATGCCATAAAATTCCTTTTCGCGCCAGCGACCGCTCCAGATCTTCCATGGCCTGTACGAGATCCATAAGCTCCCGAAGTTCTTTCCCCTCAAATTTTCCCTTAGCCCCGCTCTTTTTAAGCGCTACCGACTGCAACCCGAAATCCAGCAGCATGCTGTTCATCTGCTCTTCGGTTTGAACGTATTGTTCTTCCTTCCCGCGTTTCATTTTAAAAAGCGGGGGCTGAGCAATGTAGATGTGCCCGTTCTCGAGCAGTTTTTTCATTTTTCGATAGAAAAAAGTCAGCAAGAGCGTCCGAATATGACTTCCGTCCACGTCGGCATCGCACATCAAAATGATTTTGTAATAACGAAGCTTTTCAATATTGAATTCTTCCTCAATGCTGGTCCCGATGGCGGTAATAATGGTTCGAATTTCCTCGTTGGAAAGCACTTTGTCGATGCGCGCTTTTTCCACGTTAAGAATCTTGCCTCGCAAGGGAAGTATCGCCTGAAAACGACGGTCCCGTCCCTGTTTCGCAGAACCTCCGGCCGAATCTCCCTCAACGATATAAATTTCCGTGTTCTTCGGGTCTTCATCCGAACAATCCGCGAGTTTCCCGGGCAGTGAGGCAGACTCTAAAGCGCCTTTGCGCCGCGTTAACTCTCTCGCTTTTCTCGCCGCTTCGCGCGCCCGATACGCGAGCGCGGCTTTTTCCACGATCTTGTTTGCCACAGGAGGGTTTTCCTCAAAAAAAGCGCTCAGTCCTTCATAAATGACGGAGTAAACGATTCCTTCCACTTCGCCGTTACCGAGCTTCGTCTTGGTTTGCCCCTCGAATTGCGGCCTCGGCACCTTCACGCTTACCACCGCAGCAAGGCCTTCCGTCAGATCCGTACCGCTTAGACCGCTCTCGATATCTTTGAGAAGATTTTTGTTCTTGGCGTATTGATTGGTGGCTCGCGTTAAGGCGGTCTTGAAACCGCTCATGTGCGTTCCCCCTTCGACGGTATTGATGTTGTTCGCGAAAGAAAAAACATCTTCCCCGTAGCTGTCGTTGTATTGAAACGCCGCTTCGACTTCCACATCATCTTTGGTTTTGTCTACGTAAAAGAATTTTTTATGAAGCGGGTTCTTGTTTCGGTTGAGGTACTGAATAAACTCGGAAATACCTCCCTTATAAAGGAAAACGTGTTCTTTGATGTCTTTTTTGACGCGTTCGTCTCGAATTGTGATGCGAACGCCCTTGTTTAGATAGGCGAGCTCGCGCAATCGATTGGAAAGGACGTCAAAGCTGAAGTCTGTTTTTTCAAAAATCTCTTTATCAGGAAGAAAACGCACTGTCGTGCCGCGTTCTTTTGTCTTCCCTTTTTCTGTGACTTTTGTGGCGGGCCTCCCTTGCTCATAGCGTTGATGCCATATCTTTCCGTCGCGCCTCACTTCCACTTCGCACCATTGAGAAAGAGCGTTGGTGACCGAAACCCCGACGCCGTGCAGCCCGCCGGAAACGCGGTATGCCTTGTTGTCGAATTTTCCTCCGGCATGTAGCGTCGTCATGACGACTTCGAGCGCGGATTTTTTCTGTGTTTTGTGCATGTCCACCGGAATCCCGCGCCCATCATCAATCACCTTCACGCTTCCGTCAGGGAAAATCTCCACATCCACGCGGGTGGCGTGCCCTGCCAAGGCTTCATCGATGGAGTTATCTACCACTTCATAAACAAGGTGGTGCAATCCGCGCAGCGTGGTGTCGCCAATATACATGGCGGGTCGTTTCCGAACCGCTTCTACTCCTTCTAAAACCTGTATTTTTGTTGCGTCGTATTTTGAACCTTCGCTGCTTTTTGTTTTTTCTTTTTCGCTCATAGGGTTTCCTTGATTTATTAAAACAACTATTTTCCCACTAAAACTCTTACTTCTTTAACCGCCTCTTCCCCCAGCACTGCTTGAACTTTCTTAAGAAGCGCGGTTTTATATTTCTGGCTAATTTCATACGCCAGGACCGCTTCTTTTACATAAACATAAAGGATGCCTTTGGAAGAAAGCCGCGGTGTTGTTTGTTTTGCGAGTTTTTCACCCGCAAGACCACTCCATTTTTCTACCAATAAACTTCTTTTTTGTTTCTCGGGATCGGTGAATCCTTTTAATATTGCTGGTAATATTTCCCGAATTTCATCCATAAAAAATTACTTTATTTGATTTTATAAGAACTCTAAAACGTAAATTAATTTATTTGCATGGGCATAATCACGTAAAGATACCCCTCTTTTCCCTTAATGAGCCCGGGCTTATCGGGTTCGGTGAGAGAAATATTGATTTTTTCTTCATCGAGATTTTTTAAAACATCTAGAAAATAATTTGGGTTAAAACCTATGGTGACCTCATTCCCTTTAAACTCTGCCGGAATTTCCTCTTTTGCTTCACCCATATTCGGTGATTTTGCGGAAACAATGATTTTATTTTTAATAAAATCAAATTTCATCGCTGGCGCTTCTGGAGAAGTGAGAAGAGAGGTTCGCCGCACCGCTTGAAGAAGTTCCTCCCTATTGACTAGTATTTGCGTTTTTTCTTCTTTAGGTATCACTTGTTCGTAATTAGGAAAATTACCTTCAATAAGACTTGAGGTTAAAAATGTGTCTTCTAAATAAAAAATGACTTTGTTTTGGGTGTGGATAATCCGAACCTTCCCTTCCCAACATAAAAGTTTTAAAAGTTCGTGTATTGTTTTTGCCGGAACGATGATATCTGTATTTTTAAGACTTTTTTGTTTTACTTCTTTCTTAAAAAAAGCAAGCCTTCTTCCGTCTGTGGCTACAAATTTAAGGTTGTTTTCTTGTATGGATATAAGAACCCCGTTTAAAACATACCTTGTTTCATCGTGAGAGATCGCGAAGGCTGTTAAAGAAAGACTTTGTTTAATAATAGCTTGTTCTATCTCTAGTGCATTATCGAGTGAAAATTCCGGAAGTTTAGGATATTCATCCTTATCCAACCCCATAATTTTAAATTGGGATTTTCCGGTTTTAATATTAACGGTATTGTTTTTAGTAACACTAATCTCAACATCTCCCTCAGGAAGCTCTTTAATAATATCATGAAATTTTTTAGCTGGGACTGTAACACTTCCTTGTTGTAAAATTTCTAGACTTAATAAAGTAGATATTCCCACCTCCATATCCGTCGCAACAATCTTTAACTTTCCATCCTTTTGGGTTTCTAATAATAAATTGTTTAAAATAGGAAGAGTGCTTGGTTTAGAGGCTGCGATATTGACGCATAAAGTTATTTTTTTTAATAATTCATTTTTTTCAACCTTAATATCCATAACCCACCCCTTTTGCTTTTATTATTCTATATTAAAAAAAATAGTAACCGTAGTAATAATGATTGTTATTTTGTGAATAAGTATACAACTTATTTTAAATAATACATTTATAAAAATAAAACTTGTGGAAAAACCACTCCTATTTTTTTAATAAAAAAGAAATCTTTTCTAATAAATCTCTTGTGTGGATATCACTTTCTTTTTCTTTTGAAATTTTATTACAAGCGTGAAGCACGGTTGTGTGGTCTTTTCCACCAAAAAACTCCCCAATTTCAGGAAGAGAATGTTTAGTAAACTCTCTTACAAAATACATAGCAATTTGACGAGGCCGTACAATAGAAACACTTCTCTTTTTAGCGCGAAGATCAGCGACCTTTACATTAAAATAATCTGCCACCACCTTTTGAATACCTTCAATGGTGAATTTTTGAGCCTCTTCCTTAAAAGAATCTCTAAGGATTTCCTGAGCTAACTTTATATCTAGCTTAGAGTTGGTTAAAGAGCAAAAAGCGACTACCCGAATCAAAGCCCCTTCAAGTTCACGAATATTTGATTTTATTTTACTTGCGATAAAATAAGCAACATCATCTGGCACCACAACGGTCTCTTTTTCCATTTTCTTTTTTAAAATAGCCACCCGGGTCTCAAAATCTGGCGGTTGAATATCTGTTACAAGACCCCACCCGAAACGAGAAACCAATCTCTCTTCTAGTCCCGGAATGTCACGAGGGGGACGGTCGCTTGTCACTACAATTTGTTTATGGGCATCATAAAGAGAGTTGAAGGTGTTAAAAAATTCTTCCTGAGTGGAATCTTTTTCAGCGATAAAATGGACATCATCTATTAGTAGAAGATCAAGATTTCTATACTTTGTTCTAAATTGAGGTGTTGAGCGAGTCTGAATGGCTGTGATAAGCTGGTTTGTAAATTTTTCACTAGAAATATATAAAATCTTAAAAGTGGGATGTTTTATTTTTGTTTCATGGGCAATGGCTTGAAGCAAATGTGTTTTCCCTAATCCTGTCGGACCATAAATAAAAAGGGGATTATATTGTTTTGCCGGTGATTCGCTAATAGCTAATGCCGCGGCGTGAGCAAAGCGATTTCCTGGGCCGATCACAAAGGCATCAAAAGTATAAGAAGAATTAATGCCTAAAGAGGCATCCTCCTTATCCTTCGAGGGAAGCATTGGAAGAGATGCAACACTTGCGACTGGCGTTGGGGTAACCACTTGGTAAAAGACCTTGACGGATTTTCCAAGCGTTTCTTCAGAGGCAGATAAAATAAGATTTTGATAATGATCTTCCAGCCATTTTCCATAATAATTATCAGGAACACTCAAGGTGATAGAGTCTTCAGAAGCGGATAAAAGGGTTATAGGCTCAAACCAAGTTTTAAAAGACCTTTCACTCAACTCCCGGGACAAAATAGAGCAGATTTTCTTCCAAAGATCTGAAAAATTATTATGAACAGCAGAAGAAGCGGCGTCTTGCATAAAGAAAAACAAAGCTCTTTTTTATTAACAGGTTATCAAGAAGAAAAAAAGAAAATTTAAAAAAAGTTAAGATAGGATAAAAAAACGAGAAAAAACAATCAAAAGAAAATCCACAGCTTGTAAACAATGTTAAACACGCCTTCAAAAGCCAAAATATAAGGAAAATTCCTCAAAAAAAAGATGCTTAGAAAAGAGCACCTATTTTACAACAGAAAAAAAATTTGTCTAGAATCTTTGTAAAAATTTTACAAAACAAAGAAGAAAAAAAGAAACACGCAAGAAAGAAAACAAAAGGCTGGATATTCTTCTTCGAATTAATTATACTTTCCGCCTTATGGTTAAAAGAACATATCAACCTTCCAAACGTAAACGTCGTTCCAAGCATGGCTTTCTTGCCCGGACTAAAACAAAGGGCGGACGCAAAGTACTTTGGCGCCGGCGCAAAAAGGGCAGGAAGAAACTGACCCAAGTTTAGCGTTGGATAGCAAAAAGCGGCTAAGGCCGGATCAGCGGATCCGAAAACAGGAAGCCTTCAAAAAACTCGTCGAGAAAGGATGTTTCACTCGAGGGGAGTTTTTTTATTTGTGGACAGGCGAGCAAAATACGATAGGACAAAAAGCCTGTCGTGCTCGTCCCATGCTTGGAATCATTGTCACCCGGGGCGTGGACTCTCGGGCGACGAGGCGTAATCGGCTCAAGAGATGGATTCGCGAAACCTTCCGGGATCAGCAAAGTCGCTTAAAGGCGGGAATGGCATTCTTAATTAAAGTAAAAAAAACACAAAAGCTCACGTCTTTTCCACGAATGAAAGAAGACCTTATCGCGATGTTTAAAAAAGCGGAAGTTTGGCTGTGAAAAAATTTTTTCTTTTTTTAATATCTCTTTATCGCTTTTCGGCATCCCCGCTTTTGGGACCCTGCTGCCGTTTTCAACCCAGTTGTTCTTGCTATGCTGAAGAAGCGATCAAGGAAAAAGGCGTGATCAATGGAATAAAGCTTGCTGTCAAACGGCTTCTTAAATGCCATCCTTTTCATCCCGGCGGCTTCGACCCGCTTGAAAAATAAGGAACCTTATGGATAAAAATACTTTAAAAGCTATAGTTCTCTCAGCCGTCCTTCTTTTTGTTTATCCGCTTATGCTCAAATGGTTTTATCCGGCCGCATACCAAAAACCGGTACCGACGGAACAGAACATTGTGCAAAAAACAGACCCTGTTATTGAAACCAAACCGCTGAGTCCCGCGGAAGGATCTTTCATAGAAAAAGGAGAAACGCCCGCAACAACTCTTTTTGAAAATGCTCTTTATCGAATAGAATTTTCCACTCTGGGAGGGACCATCACCAGCCTCTCCTATTTAGGGGAACCGGAGCGAAGAGCGCTGACCAAGACAGAATTTTTTACCGGTGATCCAAACCTGTCAGGAATTTTTGGTGTCAATATTCTTCACGAGAAAGCCAGCCTTGCTCATACGGTTTTTAAGATGGTTCGCAAGGGGGTCAACAACGAGACCCTGGAATTCTTTTATGAATTACCGGGAGAATACCAGATTATTAAAACCTATACCATGCATCAGGATAAAGCAACCATCGACCTTTTGGTTCGCGTTAGAAATCTGTCCGAGCGGGAAAAAAACATGCCGATCGAGCTGAATTATGGCGTGAGCTATGAAGAAGGTTTTCAAAAAGATTACGGTTACTACGATGCCGTGACTTATAGCGATAAACTGAATACGGCAGATCTTGCCAAGGTAAAGAAAAAAGGATACGCCTTTCCTGAAGCGACACAATGGTCAGGGTTCATCAAAAAATATTTCGCGCTTCTTATAAAACCCGACGGGAAAATAGTCTCGGGAACCTCTAAAGCGGATGAAAAAAATCTCACCTCCACAGTTTTGTTGGAACCTTTGACAGTGCCCGCAGGGAGCGAAGCGAAGAGAGAAATTTTGATTTATGCCGGGCCGCAAAGATATGAAGTTCTCAAAAGTTTCGGAGTGGGTTTTGAAAGCGTTTTTTCCAGAGGCTTTTTCGGACTTTTTAAAACTTGGCTTTTGCTCGTTTTGAAATTCTTAAATCAATTCACCCATAATTTTGGGTGGGCCCTCGTGATTCTTACACTTCTTATCAAATTGATCTTCGCCCCTTTAACGCACATTAGTTATTCCTCCATGAAGAAAATGCAGGCACTTGCGCCAAAGCAGAAAGCGATCCAAGAACGGTACAAAAAAGATCCGGCGAAAGCACAACAGGAAGTCATGGCCCTTTACCGGCGAAACAAAGTCAATCCCATGATGGGCTGTCTTCCGATGCTTATACAAATACCCGTTTTCATAGCGATCTTTCGCCTTCTTCCGGAGGCAATCGAATTTCACGGAGCGCCGTTCATTTTCTGGATCAAAGATCTTTCCGCTCCCGATCATTTTTTAACGCTCCCTTTTACAATTCCTATTCTCGGCTGGGACGCGCTGAACATTCTGCCGATTCTGATGGCGGCTTCTCAGGTCTGGTATCAAAAAATCATGCCGCAACAACCCGGATCGACTCCCGAGCAGGCAACCATCATGAACCTTATGCCGATATTTTTCGGATTTATGTGCTATACCATGCCCTCAGGACTGACGCTTTACTGGTTTTTGCAGAACATTTTTTCAATAGCGCAGCAGGTTTTTATTAATAAGATCGTCGTCGTGTTGCATCACGAAGACGCACAATAAGTAAATAAAGAAAAGCAGAAAAATCTTTTTGCTTTTCCCGCTCCACGCTCTTCATCCTCGAGACAAACATGACTACAAAAAATTTCGCGGCCATTGTGGTTGGAGCCGGTCACGCCGGAGTCGAAGCCTCTCTCGCCATTGCAAGATGCGGCTTCCCGGTTCTTGTGCTCACGATGGATACGAAAGCCATCGCGCGTATGTCCTGCAACCCGGCCATTGGCGGTTTAGCAAAAGGCCACATCGTCCGGGAAATCGATGCTCTTGGAGGAGAAATGGGTCTGGCAACGGACGCCACCGGAATCCAATTTCGAATGCTCAACAAATCCAAAGGCCCAGCGGTTTGGGCGCCGCGAGCCCAAGCGGACAAAAAACAGTACGAGCTTTACATGAAAAAAGCTCTCGAATCCGAAAAAAACCTTACACTCAAACAAGGCCAGGTTGTTGAGTTGCTCGTACAAGATGGAAAATGCCACGGAGTGCGAACGAAAGAAGGCGATGAATTTTTCGGTGAGCATGTCATTTTGACCACGGGAACTTTTCTGCAAGGGTTGATTCATGTTGGCGAAGAGCATCATCCCGGCGGGCGACGTGACGAACCTCCTGCCGTGGGGCTTTCGGATTCTCTGAGGCAATGCGGGATTGAACTTGTTCGTTTTAAAACAGGAACGCCGCCAAGAATACATCAAAAAAGCATTCGATGGGAAAACCTCGAAAAGCAGGACGGCGATGAGCCGCCGCCGGCGTTTTCATACCGGACAAAAAAATTGGCTGTCGAGCAAATGCCGTGCTATTTAACGCATACGAATGAAGCCGTCCACGACATTATTCGGACAAATCTACACCGATCCCCTCTTTACGCCGGGAAAATCCTTGGAGTCGGGCCGCGGTATTGCCCGTCCGTTGAAGATAAAGTTGTAAAATTTCCAAATAGAAAAAGCCATCAGATCTATTTAGAACCCGAGGGACGGAATACGGATGAGATTTACGTCAACGGATTCTCGACTTCCCTGCCAAAAGACATTCAGAAAGAAGCGCTTCATCGGATTTTCGGGCTTGAGGATGCTGAAATAGTAAAATTCGGTTATGCGATTGAATACGATGCCGTTCCGCCGACGCAGTTGAGACACTCACTCGAAAGCAAAAAAATTCAAAATCTTTTCTTTGCGGGACAAATTAACTGCACCTCTGGCTACGAAGAAGCAGGCGCCCAAGGTCTTATGGCAGGATTTAATGTGATACGCAAGCTTCGAGGAGAGCAGGAGTTCGTTCTGGAGCGCAACGAAGCTTACATCTCCGTGCTTGTGGATGATCTCGTGACCTGTGGTACGAACGAACCGTATCGCATGTTTACGTCAAGAGCGGAATTCCGGTTACTGCTTCGTCAGGACAACGCTGACCAAAGGTTAATGAACTATGGATACAAGTTCGGCACCATTTCAAAAGAAACATATGATGAATTTAAAAATAAAATGGGAAGAATCGAAAAAGAAAAAGAAAATCTGAGAGAAAATAAAATAAAAAATGACAGCCTTTACAAATATATCAAGCGTCCCGAAATATCATATAAAGCATTGATAAAAAATAACTTACACTCATGCAATCTTAACGATGATGAAATCCATATTCTTGAAACAGAAATAAAATATGAAGGCTATATTTTGCAGCAGCAAAGCGAAGCAAAGAAATTCGAGAAGCTCGAAAAGAAAAAAATTCCGGAAACAATTGATTACGATGCTGTGAAAGGAATCGGACGCGAAGCAAAAGAAAAACTTAAAAAAATCAAACCAGAATCCATCGGGCAAGCCTCAAGAATTCCAGGCATCTCTTCTTGCGACTTATCGCTTCTGGCAGTTTACCTCAGGAAAAAAGCAAAAGATCTTCAATAAAGATATTTCTCATAACCTCCAAGGCCACATTGAATCGATATCCAAAGAGATTCATATAAAGCTTAATCAATATATTTTTTTAAAGAATGCAGTTATATTATCTTGCCAAATATACATATATAAAAAATCTCATATAGAGTTTCACGTGAAACGGCACAGTATTTTTTAAACTCATAGAGCTTCATTTAAAGATTATCTATTTAGAGGGCTATCCGAAAAATTTCGGATTCCGCTTTCACAAAAAGAAAAGTCCAAAATTTTTTACGGTATTGATATTATCATCAAAATTTCGAAAAATGTCTCCAGGCTCTTAAAATTTTATTCTATGGCGAGCTCAGAGATGAACCGTATAAAATCAAATTTTAATGATTGAATGCCGTAAAAAACGATGTAAAATAACTGTAATATTTGCCGATGTTATTTATGGCATACTAAGAAAACAATGTTTCACGTGAAACGTCAGGAGGTTCTATGGGTAAAATATTTTCATTTTTCAATCAAAAAGGTGGCGTAGGAAAAACAACTTCTGTTATAAACATAGCTGCAGTTTTATCTCAGCAAGGTAAAAAATGTCTTATCATAGATCTAGATTCTCAAGCTAACGCTACAAGTGGTATTGGGATAGAGAAAAATGATAACGAATCCACAGCCTATCAAATTCTTGTTGATAAGTCAGATCCGTCCAGCTGCATCAAAAAAACCGCTATAGAGAATTTATGGATCATTCCATCAAACGCCCATTTAGCCGGAGCTGAAATGCATCTTATCAGTCAGGAAAAAAGAGAATATATTCTTAAAGAACAACTTCAAAAAATTTCTAGTGGCTATGATTTTATTTTTATTGATTGTCCGCCATCTCTTGGGCTAACAAGTATAAATGCTTTAACAGCAAGCAATTATATCATTATACCTCTTCAGTGTGAGTACTATGCCTTAGAAGGACTTGGGCAACTTCTCAACACTTACCAGCTTGTAAAGAAAAATTTGAGCCAAGAACTTGAGCTTGGAGGAGTTATTTTGACGATGGCTGATTTCCGAACCAATTTAACGCAGCAAGTTGTCGAAGAAGTTCGAAGTTATTTCAAAGAGAAGGTTTTTCAAAACATAATTCCGAGATCCGTAAAACTTTCCGAGGCTCCAAGCTTTGGAAAGCCAGCTATTTTGTATGACCCTCACAACAAAGGATCGCAAAGCTATGTCGAGCTCGGAAAAGAATTTTTTATGAGATTTTCTCCCGGAGAAATCTTTTCGATGACAACCAATTCCGAGCCCAACACAGCTGTAGAAACTCAAGCTGCACCACCAGAAAACATTCAAGAACAAATTCCGATAAAGCAGGAAGGATAATGAAACCACAACCTATTTATTTATAAGGAGTTATGATTATGAAAAAAGCCCTTGGCAAAGGATTAAGCGCATTAATCCCTGATAGCTATGTTAAGGAACAACAAGACGCAGCCGTTGCAACTCAATACGAGGAACAAAAACAAGCCGTTGTCGAAACTTTACCGCCAAAAGACGAAGTTTTAATTCAAAAAGATCTCGCCTCTGAAGCTTTTCAGCTTTTGCCTATAGCCAAGATTATTCCCAACGAAGATCAACCGAGAAAGAAATTTAATAACGAAACAATCGAAGAGCTTGCGAATTCCATAAAAGAAAAAGGCGTTTTGCAGCCCATTATTGTTAAGCGAGTCAATGAAAGTCAGTACAAATTAGTTTGTGGCGAAAGGAGATTTCGCGCAGCTTCTCTTTGTGGCCTTTCCGAAGTCCCGGCGGTAATCAAGGATGTTGCCACAGAGGATTTTTTGGAATGGGCCTTGATCGAAAACATCCAACGGGAAGACTTGAATCCTCTGGAAGAAGCCGAAGCGTATCAGAGGCTGGTTGAAGAAAGAATGCTTTCTCAGGAAGAAGTTGCGAAACGCGTTGGTAAAAACCGAACAACCGTGACGAATATTCTAAGGCTTTTAAGATTACCCGACGAGGTGAAATTGTATTTGTCGGAAGGGCGGCTTTCCTCAGGACATGCCCGCGCGCTTTTGGGATTGTTGACACCGGAACATCAAAGACATATGGCGAAACGGATTGTGGAAGAGAATTTATCGGTCCGTCAGGTGGAAGCCATTGTCGGCCGCAGCGTTGCGCATAAGAGAAAAGCAAAAACAGCACGTCACCTCAGCGCCGAGATCGTGGATCTCGAGACAAGACTGACGCATTTTCTTGGGACTCAGGCAAAAATCTATCCTAGGAAGAATCAAAAAGAAGGACGCATTGAAATCCAGTACTTTTCTTTGGACGATCTGGATCGCGTTCTTCAAAAGATAGGACTTCCTCGGGGGTAATGATGAAATAGGGCCAAAGACTATAAAAGAAAACACAGGACGTTAATGTTTTTAGAGAACAATCTTAGACAAGTTCGAAGCAAGCGCCTTAATTGACATCAAAAAGCGCTATGCTATAATTTGCGAACTTTATTATTTAATTTTTATATTTTAAAATGGTTTTAAATAGAACAATATTTCCTCTCACCATTGGCAAAGCCTTTCAAAAAGGAAAATCCAAATGGCAAAAAAGTTTTGGATAAAAAGTTTCTCAGTATTTTTAATAACCTGTGCCCTGATAGGCTGTAGTTCCGAAGGCTCGAAAAGCAATAAAGGAGTTACGGAAGTTAAAGTGAGCTTTTGGGGGACGCCCGAAGAAGTCCATATTATCACGGAGGCCCTTCAGGAATGGCAGAATGAACACCCCGAGATTAAAATCATTTTTGAACACACGCCTTATACCGGTTATATCAGTAAAATTCTTACGCGGATTGCCGGAGGGGCCGCGCCGGATATTATTGCCACTGAGGTTGATTATTTTGTAACCTTTGCTTCCAAGGAAGTTCTTGAAGACTTAAATCCTTATGTGGCGGCCGATGAGAAGAACTTTAAAAAGGAAGACTTTTTCCCTCAAATTATCGATCGTTTTACGCATAACGGGAAATTTTTTGCTGTCCCGCGGGATATCGCTCCGTTTGCCTGTGTGTTTTACAACAAAAGGCTTTTTGATGAAGCGAATCTTCCATATCCCACCGAGGATTGGACGTGGAGCGACTTGTTGCGCCTAGCGCGTGAACTTACCAAAAAAGACAATGCCGGACGCGTCACGCAGTACGGCTTCTACACCTGGGCATGGCAGAACTTCATTTATGGCAACGGCGGCGGATTAGTGGACAATGTAAAAGATCCGAAAAAAACAAGACTTGATGATCCTCTCACGATTGCAGGCCTTCAATTTTATGCGGACCTGAGCAACCTTTATGGTGTGATGCCAACACCAGTGGCTTTTTCGAACTTTGGAATGGGAGCGGATAGAATGTTTGCGAACGGCCGCATCGCGATGTTTCTTTCTGGCATCTGGGAAACCCCTCAATTCCGTAATTACAGTTTCGATTGGGATGTTGTGATGTTTCCTAAAAACAAAAAAGGAACCCGCGCCTTCGGGACCGGCGGGACCGGTTATGCCATCCTGAAATCCTCCAAGCACAAGAAAGCCGCATGGGAGGTCATCAAAGCACTGACGGGCCCGGAAGGGCAGAGACAATTTGCCAAAAGGGGACTTGCGCAGCCGGCGCGTATTTCGGTAGCAGAAAGCGATGCCTTTGCCGGCGATGTCGCGGTGCCCGTAAATAAAAAAATGCTTAATGAAGCGGTTCAATACAGCGTCTTCAGCCCGTTTCATCCTTCCTGGCGAGAGATAGAAGAAAAGATTATCAACCCAAAACTAGACCTTGTCTTTAATGGTAAGAAAAAAGCCATAGAAATTGTTAAAGAGTTAACGCCGGAAGTCAACGCCTTGTTGCAACAAACAAAGTAAACACCTGCCGTCTTAATTCATCCGAAAAAAGGAGCTTTTTAGCGTTTTTCATGAAAACAAATTTCAAAAAAAACAAAAAGAAAAAAGAAAAAAAGATGGCCATCAAAAAAGCCGCTAAAGCACAAGCCGAAAGCGAAAGAAAATACGAATCCCCCTACGGTTATTTCACAAAAGATGGCCGCGAATACGTCATCACACGTCCGGACGCACCGCGACCGTGGGTGAATGTTATTTCCAACGGCGATTATGGCGTCATTGAAACACAAACCGGCTCCGGTTTCTCCTGGAGGGACAACTCCAACCTTTCCCGAATCACACGATGGGACCAGGACCTTATACGGGACAATTGGGGGAAATATATTTATCTTCGGGATAAAGATAATGGTGATTACTGGTCCGGAACATGGAAGCCGTGCATGACGAAATACGACTTTTTCGAAGTCCGTCACGGACAAGGATATTCCGTGTTTACCACCAAACTCCACGGGATTAAATTCGAAAAAACTCTTTTTGTGGACGTGGAAGATCCGGTAGAGGTTTGGAAAGTGGTGGTGGCCAACGAGACCGACAAAAAACGGCGCATCAGTCTCTTTACTTACTTTGATTGGTGTCTCGGGAGCTGGACAGACACACATCGAGAATTTCAAAAAACATTTATCGAAACAGAGATCGATCAGAAAAACGGGTGCATTCACGGCCTTAAACGCGCCCCGCTCGTTCCGGGTTTTATTTCAACCGGCATCGCGGAAAAGCCTCTACAGGGATTTCATGCCGCAAGCCCGAAGCCCGTGGCCTATGACGGCGACAAAGAGTCTTTTCTTGGCCGATACGGAGAAACGCATTCGCCGGCAGCCGTTATTGAAGGGAAGTGCCGTAATTCTGAAGGAAAGTGGGGGGATGCCGCGGCGAGTCTTCAGGTCGATGTTGATCTTGGTCCTAGAGAATCCAAGACCGTGGTTTTTACATTAGGCTCCACGCGCAACCGGGAAGAAGCGGAACGCATCATCAAAAAATATTCCGACAGGCGCACGGCAGATCAAGAGCTGCACAAAGTCAAAGCCCTGTGGGATTCATTCGTACATGCCTCGGAAGTAGAGACGCCGGACGAAGCCTTGAACTTTATGACAAACACCTGGATGAAATATCAGGCAATTTCGGCCCGCATTTGGGGAAAATGTGCCTACTATCAGTCCAGCGGTGGCTACGGTTTTCGCGACCAGCTTCAGGACTGCCAGATCTTTTTTGCCACACGGCCGGAGCTTGCGAAAAAACAGATTCTTTTACATGCCGAGCAGCAATTTCCGGACGGGACGGTCTATCATTGGTGGCACCACGGGACCAATATCGGTGCTATTACCAACTGTTCGGACGATCTCCTCTGGCTTGACTTTATTACGCTGAACTATTTAGATGAAACAGCCGATGAAGCTATTTTGGATATTCCTGTAAAATTCTTGCCGGATTCAAAGACCAAAGAAGTCACTTTGGGAACTCTTTACGATCATCTGATACGCGCTATTGACAAAGCCTTGACGCGATTTTCTCCAAGAGGGCTGCCTCTTATTGGAGAATGTGACTGGAACGATGGGCTGAGCCATGTTGGCATTAAAGGTAAAGGTGAGTCGATCTGGCTGGGACACTTTTTGTATGGGATTTTGAATCGGATAGCGCCTATTATGAAAAAGCGCAACGATGTCCAAAAAGCGGAAGAATATCTTAATCGCGCTGAAGTCTTAAAAAAAGCCATCAACATTCATGGCTGGGACGGCGAATGGTATCTTGGCGCAACGCGCGATGACGGCCGGCCGCTTGGCAGCAAAACGTGTGAGACGGGGAAAATATTTTTGAACTGTCAAACATGGGCTGTGATTACAGGCGTGGCAGATAAAGAAAGAGCCGGCATGGCCATGAATTCTGCCGCAAAAAAATTATATAAAAAATACGGGCCGCTTCTTCTCACTCCCGGATATAACCAGACAGATGCAACGATAGGCTATATCACACGTTACGCACCTTCGGTCCGCGAGAACGGCGGGCTTTATACTCATGCCGGGACTTGGGCCGTTCAAGCTGAAGCCATGATGCGCAACGGGGAACAAGCATACCAGGTATACAAAAGTTTTAATCCAGCGATTCGCGGGTTGGAACCTGACCTTTATTATTGTGAACCCTATGTGACTCCGGGAAATGTTGATGGTCCCGATTCACCGAATAATGGTCGCGGCGGATGGACTTGGTATACAGGTTCTGCGGCTTGGTATGCCTTGGTGGCAATGAACTGGATGCTTGGAATTCGCCCTGACGCGAAAGGGTTGATAGTAGATCCTGTTATCCCAAAAAAGTGGGACGGGTTTAAAATGAAAAGACTTTTCCGTGGGACGACTTATTTGATCGAAGTGAAAAATCCGGACAAGGTCAATGAAGGCGTGAAAGAAATGATTGTCGACGGGAAAAGGCAAAAAGAAAATTTAATACCGGATTTTCATGACGGAAAAACACATCGCGTTGAAGTGACGCTCGGCTAATCCCCGGCCTATGAGCTACGGCGAAAAACGTTCCCCAGGTTATAAAAAACACCCGGCGAACGTTTTTTTGCTTTTAACAGCCGTTTTTCTCCTGGGCCTTCTACCCGCTGTTTATGCTAAAACCAAACAAACAGAGATTCAACCCAGCATTCAAGCCACACCCGGGCAGACCTCAAGAACCTATATTCAACAAATCGGGCCAGCAGGGGACGAAGAGACTGAAGAAACGATTAATGTTTACGGGTCTGTGCCTGCGAACAAGTCTCTTTTAACATCGAGTCGGTTTAGGGTGATCGATGATTTTAATTCGGGAAGTCTGAAGAATCAATTTGGCGATGATTGGAAGATCCATAAGGAAAAAGCCAAAAAAGCCGAGGTGAAAATAATTAAAGAAGATGGGCGAGGGGTTCGCTCGGGACACTCGCTTCAGATGCAATTCGACCTTCAAAAGAGGGAGCAGTTCGAATTATGGAGTTCTCTTGCCAAATTGAATATGACCAGGGCCGATTTTCTTGCGCTCAAGTGCCGGGTTAAAAACCGTGAAAAAGGGCAATTCGAAGGAAGGGTAAGAGTTGCGCTGAGCGATTGGGCCGGCAAGACAGTCGTGCGTGATATTACCGATACATGTCTGGAAACAAAAGAATGGAATGACGTTCTAGTGCCCATTTCTTTTTTTAAAGGAATTGATTTAAGGCAACTCGAGCGTATTGCTTTTTATGTTCTCTCAAGGACAAAAAGCACCGTGGGCGAAATAGACATCGATGAAGTAACTTTTTTTGGTCCCGAGGAAGTAGGCTTTGAAAGCGTAGCCGCTTCTTTAAAGGGATTCCCAAAAGTGGTTTTAGATTTTAAAAGAAGAGAAGAAATTTTAAATACCGCAAACGACAAGGAGCTTCTTTTAAAAATCGCAAAAGACACATGGAAATATTTTGAGAACGGAGCAGACAAAGAACACCATTTGGTCGTAGACCATTTAAAGATCGGTGATTTCCCATTGGCGGCTACTTACACATCGCCCACCAATATCGCCATGGATCTTTTGTCCACCGTCGCGGCCCGTGAACTTGGCATCCTTTCTTCAGAAAAAGCAGCGGAGCGTGTTCAAGCTGTTTTAAAAACACTTCAAGAAATGAAGCGATGGAAAGGTTTTTTTTATAACTACTATGAAGTGATCCGGCTTCAGGTTACCAGGCCGTTTATTTCGAGCGTGGATAACGGATGGCTTGCCATCTCGCTTGTAGTGCTCAGACAGGCTTTTCCCGGTAAGATCGCTGAGACGGCCACGGTTATTTTAAACGGATTCAATTTCCAGGAATTTCTTGACCCGGAAAACAATCAGCTTTTCATCGGTTATGATGTAGAACGCAACGCCTTGACGCCTTACCATTATGGGTTGCTGGTGACGGAAGCGCGCGCAATGAGCCTTTATGCGATTGGGAAAGGAGACCTGCCCCGCGAACATTGGTGGTTCCTCTACCGGACAGCGCCAAAAGCATGGACTTGGCAAAACCAGATTCCTAAAGGGAGAGAAGTAACGCAAGAAGGCGTGAATTATTTTCAAGGGTACTATGAGGACGATTCAAAAAAATTTGTTCCAAGCTGGGGAGGATCTCTTTTTGAATTTCTGATGCCGACCATAGTCATCAATGAAAAAAAATTTGCGCCTAAGGGTTTAGGTCTGAATGATCGAATTGTCACAGAACTCCAAAGGGACTATGCCCTGAAAGAAAAGAAATATCCTGTCTGGGGCATTTCTCCGGCAGCCGTGGGTAGCGGCAGGCGTTGGCAATACGGGGAATATGGAGTTAAAAAACTCAGCGTGAAAGGCTATCCGGATGCCGGCGTGATCACCCCGCATGTGACGTTTCTCGCTTTAGAGACTTTGCCCAAGGATGCTCTTAAAAATATCCGGCAGCTCCTTAAATTTGACATTTACGGAGAATATGGGTTTTATGACTCGATAACGTTTCCGGGCAAGAGAGTGAATCGTCAATATCTGGCGCTGGATCAAGGCATGGTTCTTATCCCTATAGCGAATTATCTTAGGAACGGAGTCATTCAGAAATATTTTCATCAAGATTCTGTAGGACAAAAGGCAGAAGAGCTGTTAAAAAAGGAAGACTTTTTCAAAGAGTAATATAAAAATATACTTTCGAGCGTCCATCCATCCATCAGCCCATTCAACCAAGAGTGAAAACCCAAAAAAAACGACACTCAATTAATGCTTTGAAAAAGCATATAGTGGAGTTAAAATACGTGTCCTAAGAGACACTTATATAGCGATAAAGAAAGACCTTATGACAAAAGCCGTTTTTGAAAGGAGCGCAACCAATATGATGATCAAACAAATGCTCAAGGACCGTATTTTAACAGATAAAGAACGAAAGAATCTTGCGATTCTTGAGGTCATTCGAAAAAACGGACCGATTTCCAGGACGGACATTTCCAAGCTTACTGAATTAAATATCGTTACCGTTTCCAACTATGTGAATCATTACATCAAAAAAGGACTTGTTGTCGAGGGAGAGCTGGATGAATCCACGGGGGGACGCAAGCCGGTCCTCGTCGAACTTAATCCCAAATCCGGATATATCGTTGGCGTAGGACTTAATATGATGAGCATGGTGGGCGTGCTTGTAGATCTTGAAATTAATGTGATCAGCGAAGTGAAGCGTGAAAGATCCCCGGAAAATTCCGAAAAAGTCATTTTGGAAATGGTCGATCTTGCGGCCGAGATTATCGATAAGGCAGAAATTGATAAATCAAAAATCGTGGGCGTCGGCGTCGGCGTGCCAGGGATTATTGATGAACGTGGCCGGACCATTCGCTGGCCGCAAAGTCTCGGCGATAAGGATATTTCGGTTTGCTCTTCCATCAAAGACACCTTCGAACGAAGATTAAACATCCCGACAATTGTTGAAAATGACGCGAATGCGGCGGTGCTCGGAGAAAAATGGCTTGGGCTGGATCGTGACGTTCGCCATATGCTGTACATGTTCTCAGGCGTTGGCTGCGGTATTCTGATAAATGAGGAAATTTATCGCGGGGCCAACGGGGCTGCCGGAGAGCTCGGGATTAACAGCGCCCATTCGACCAAAGAATATTCTCACAAAATCGCGACCCAGCTTGGACGGTGGGAAATGGATATCGGGATGGTTCGTCACGCACGCGAAAGGATCGAAAAAGGAGAAGAATCGATCTTGAAAGATTTGGTGCGTGGGGACCTGAACCTGCTGACTTTTAAAGAGATTGTCAGGGGCGTCAAAGAAAAAGATTCCCTGACCCTTAAAGTTGTTGAACAGGCCGGGCAAGACCTTGGGAAAAAAATAGCTTTTATCGTAAACCTTTTTAATCCGGAAGTTGTCGTGATCGGCGGGGGCATCGAAGATTGCGGCGCCACGCTGCTGGATTCTATCAAAAGCACAGTAAAAGAATGGTCTGTGGAAGAAGCCGCGTCGCAGGTCAAAATCATCCCTTCTGCTTTTGGTGAAAACGCCGTTGCGCTTGGTGTTGTGGGCATCGTCGCCCGAGAAATTTTCGCGCAGGCTTAATTTTTTTCGGGGCTTGAAAACAACATGATGGCTCTTATTCAAGAGCTTAAAGAAAAGGTTCTTTCCGGAGGTGAGATTTCTTCTGGCGAGGCTCTTTGCTTGGCTGTGACTGAAGAGCCCGAAATCGTGGACGCTTTGCTTGAAGCGGCCCATGAGATTACGCTTCATTTCTGTTCGCAAAAGCCGGACCTTTGTTCCCTCATCAATGCAAAAAGCTACCTTTGCGCCGAAGACTGCGGTTTTTGTTCCCAATCTTCTCATTATCAAACCGGTGCAGCACGTTACCCGCTCATGGAACCTGAGGAAATCGTACGCGTTGCAAAACAGTGCGAAAAAAAAGGCGTCCAAAGTTTTTGCATAGTGACAAGCGGTGAAACCTTAAATGCCCGGGAATTTGAACAGGTTCTTGAGACTTTTCATCGATTGAACGCAGAAACCGGTTTAAATCTTGACGGATCGTTAGGCAATTTGACTGCGGGGCAGATTTGCAAACTCAAAGAAGCCGGGATGCGTCGTTTTAATCACAACCTGCAGTGCTCGCGCGATTTTTATCCAAAAATTGTTTCCACGCATACTTATGATAAACGAATGGAAACGTTGAAATTTTTGGAGGAAAACAAAGTCGAAATTTGTTCCGGCGGGATCTTAGGAATGGGAGAAAGCCGTGAAGACAGAATCAAGCTTGCGTTTGAACTGAAAGCTTACGACCTGCATTGCCTGCCTATTAATATCTTAAATCCAAGGCCTGGAACACCGCTTTGCAATCAGCTGCCTATCAACCCTTTAGAAATCATAAAAACCATTGCTATTTATCGCTTCATCCACCCGAAAGCCAATATCAAACTTGCCGGAGGACGGGAGCTCAATCTCGGAGTCTATTTTCAGGAAAAAGCCTTGCGCGGCGGCGCGAATGGACTGGTAGTTGGCGGTTATCTCACCACCGCTGGGAATCCGCTTCAAGAAGATATCAACATGCTCAGGCGGACAGGTTTTCTTGTCGGGGCGAATCAAGAACAGCCTTGCTGTAAGGGCTCTCAAACTTCAGTAACAAGTTGTTAGGCCTTGGAACCTCTTCTTAAAGAAAAAACAATCCTCATTACAGGCGGCACAAGCCAACTGGGGCAGTCCTTTGTCCGGAAAGCTCTTGAACAAGGCGCCAAAGTTTTTTTTACCTACTTTCGAAACAAGGACTTTGCAGAACAATTACAAAAACTTGGCGCTAAGGGCTACCCTTGCGACCTGGCCAACATCAATTCCATACATGAATTTGTCGCGGTCTTCAGGAAAGACGCTGAGCAGCTCGATGTTCTTATCCATAATGCGGCAATGACTGCGGACACAACGATCGAAAAAATGTCGGAACAAGAATGGGATGCGGTGATGAAGGTGAATTTAAAAGCACCGTTCTATCTCACGAAGCAACTTTTGCCGCTGCTTTTTAAAGTTACACCAAGCAAAGTTTTTATGGTGGTAAGCCGGGCAGGCCTGAGCGGTCTTTATGGTGCGGCGAATTATGCGGCTTCCAAGGGCGGGCTTATTGCCATGGCCAAAACGCTTGCCAAGGAGCTTGGACGGAAGAAAGTTCTCGTCAATGCCGTCAACCCGGGATTTATGTGTTCGGGCATGACTGTCCACGTCCCCGACAAAGTTTTGCAGAAAAACATCGAGGAAAGCCCGCTCAAAACCTTTTCCGGTCCTGAGGAAGTTGCCGGTTTTCTTGTTTATCTTTCTTCAGGTCTGATGCGACAGGTGACAGGCCAAGTCTTTCATTTTGAATCCCGCCCGATATAGGATAGAATTCCATTCTACTCATCAGCCAGGAGAGACATTATTACTATGAAGCGACGTGTTGTGATCACAGGAATAGGCATTCTTTCTCCGATCGGGAACACCCTTAAAGAATTCGAGGAAAGTCTGAAAAAAGGAGTTTGCGGCAAGGACGACGCCGACTCTTCCAAAGTTTTGGGGTATAAGTTTCCGCCGCTTTTTCGTCTCAAAAACTTTAATCCGCATTCTTATGGTACGCACCTTCTGGACCCTTTTATTCAATATGCGGTAGCGGCGGCAGAACAGGCAATCAAGGATGCGAAGTTTGACCTTCAGTCCGTCGATCCTTACAGCATCGCATTGTCCGTCAGTTCCAGCAAAGGAGGCGTTCACACTCTGGATCGCCTAAAAGAACGGTTTCTTAAAAAACCCACGGCCATTTTGGGCGCAAGGCTTTATACCAGCGCCGTTCCGAATTTTGCCGACCAATGGATCGCCAGGCGAATGGGTATTAAAGGGCCGGCTAAATGTTATGTAGCCGCATGCGCCACCGGAACCGTTGCCGTCATCGCTGGTTTTCGGATGGTTTCAGAAGGTCAGGCGGAATATTGTTTGGCAGGAGCGACCGACGCTTCGATTACACCGTTGATGCTCGGGGGCTACCAGAACATGGGCGCTCTTGCGAAAAGGAATATCCGTCCTTTTGATAAACACCGTGATGGATTTTTAGTCGGAGAAGGCGCCGGCGTCCTTTTTCTTGAAACGCTCGAAAGCGCGAAAAAACGCGGGGCAAAAATTTACGGCGAGATCCTCGAGGCAGCGCATGGGCAAAACACCACAGATCCAATCGCTTTTGATCCCGGCGACCACGCATTGTCTTTTACCCTTAAAACATTGATGCATCGGGCCGGGCTTTCTCCGGAGGAAATCGATTATATCAACCTGCATGGCACCGGGACGCGGCATGGCGATTTGTATGAAACGCTTGAATTGAAAGAAACTTTCGGAAAGCAGGCATACAAAATTCCGATGAGCTCCACCAAAGGGATGACAGGCCACATGCTTGGCGCGACAGGGGCCGCGGAGATTATCGCGACGCTTTTGGGGATGCAGGAAAGTTTTGTGCCGCCGACCATCGGACTCGATCAAAAAGACCCCGCGTGCGACTTGGATTACACACCGGGAGAAATGCGTTCTCAAAAAATCACAACAGCGATCAAAATTTCCATGGGTTTTGGCGGACAGGTCGCGGTGATGGCGCTGCGCCGGCTATGAGAAAAATCTGCCTTTCAGAGCTAGAAGAACTTAAACAGAGAAATCTTTACAGGGAATTGCGCGTCCTTGAAAACCATCAAGGCACAAAGGCCTATTTTCAAGGCCGTGAACTACTTCTCTTTTGCAGCAATGATTATCTCGGATTAAGTCGCCATTCCCGGGTTGTCCAAGCATCACAAAAGGCACTGAAGCAATATGGCATTGGCGCGGGCGCAGCAAGGCTTATTTCCGGTAGCACGGAGGCACACAAAAGACTCGAGCAGAAAATCGCATGCCTCAAACAAAAAGAAAGCGCGCTCGTTTTTGCAACAGGATTTCTCGCCAATCTCGGGATTTTAACGGCGTTTGCCGGAGAAGGCGATGTGATCATTATGGATAAGCTTTGTCATGCGTCACTCATTGACGGCGCGCGGCTCTCCAAATCCGAGTTGCGCGTTTTTCCTCATAAAAATTATCGCAAGTGCGAAGAACTTCTTCAAAAAAGCAAAGACGCGCGAAGGCGAATTTTGGTAAGCGAAACTGTTTTCAGCATGGATGGTGATCTTGCGGACTTGAGAGAACTTATCCGTCTGAAAGAAAAATACGATGCTTTTTTTATGGTAGATGACGCGCATGGCACGGGCGTGCTTGGCCCGTATGGGCGTGGGGCCACCGAGAACAAAAAAATAGCCGGAAAAATCGACATCATCATGGGAACGCTTTCCAAAGCTATCGGCGGATTGGGAGGTTTTGTCGCCGCGGACAAAGCTTTGGTCCATTATCTTATTAATTTTGCACGCCCATTCATTTTCACAACCGCCTTGCCGCCGGTTTTATGCGAAGCCGCTTACGCAGCTTTTTGTGTGATAGAAGAAGAACCGGCCATCAGAAAAAAACTTTGGCAAAACATCCAAGCAATTCATAAGGGCTTAACGAAGCTCGACTTTTCGATTGCAAAACCCGAATCCGCGATTTTACCTGTCCTCTTTGGCAATGAAAGAAAAGCCATAGCGGCTTTTGAAGCGTTGCTGAAGCAAGGAATTTTTATCCCGGCGGTCCGCTACCCGACTGTTCCAAAAGGCAAAGCCCGGCTCCGCATCACGGTCAGCGCTGCGCATACCCAAAAAGATATTGCAAAATTACTTCTGGCATTCAAAAAACTGAAGGCCGCTAAATAGAGAGACATTTCTTATGATGAGAAAAACGATTCTAGTTGTTTTTTTTCTGGCAATGATTTTTCAAGGAAGAAGTTTTGCGGCGGAAGGGAAATCCGTCAAATTACCGCCGCCACAAAGAGAGAACGGGAAACCTTTAATGCAGGCGTTGGGCGAACGGCATAGCAGCCGCGAGTTCAGCCCCGAAGAGATTTCTCTGCAAACGCTTTCCAATCTTCTTTGGGCTGCAAATGGAATAAATCGTCCGGATGGGCGCCGGACCGCCCCTTCGGCGCATAACGCACAGGAAATCGATATTTATGTCGCTAAGAGAGAGGCGCTTTATTTATACCATGCCGACACCCACGAATTAACGTCTGTAGCCCAGGGAGACTTCCGGTCTTTCACCGGAAAGCAGTCTTTTGTCAAGGATGCGCCGGTGAGCCTTATCTTTGTTACCGATCTTGAAAAGCTGAGCGGAGATTCCGAACAAGATGCGAATTTTTACAGCAATACAGATACAGGCTATATCAGCCAAAATGTTTATCTCTATTGTGCTTCGGAAGGTCTTGCCACAGTGGTTCTTGGGTGGATTGACCGGGATCAAATAAACACAATTCTGAAACTTCGTCCACGACAACGCGTTATTCTGACCCAGCCTGTGGGTTATCCTAAAAACAAAAAATGAACAAAAACGATTTAGTTGCTAAAGACAAAAAATATATCTGGCATCCATTCACGCAGATGCGTGATTGGCAATCGGAAGACGTGCTGGTGATTGAAAAAGGCGAGGGTTGTTATTTGGTCGATACCCAAGGCCGCCGGTATCTCGACGGCGTGTCGTCGCTTTGGTGCAATGTGCACGGTCATCGCGTGAAAGCGCTCGACCAGGCCATTAAAAAACAGCTCGGAAAAATCGCACACAGCACTTTTTTAGGTCTCACCCACCCGCTAGCCATTGAACTTGCCGAAAGGCTTCTCTCTATGGCGCCAAAAGGTTTAACGCGCGTTTTTTATTCGGATTCAGGGTCCGAAGCCATGGAGATCGCACTCAAAATGGCGTTTCAATATTGGCAACAATGCGGCCAGACGGGAAAAAAGAAATTTGCGAAACTTACCCATGCTTATCACGGTGACACGATCGGATCGGTAAGCGTTGGCGGCATCGATCTTTTCCATCAGATCTACAAACCGCTTCTTTTTGATACCTTCGCAGTGCCGTCGCCTTATTGCTACCGGTGGCCTTCTACAAGCGATCCCGAGGAGGTCAAAGAAGCATCTTTGAAAGCCATGGAAGCACTCTTCAAAAAGCATCATAAAGAGATCGCCGCATTAGTCATGGAACCTTTGATGCAAGGTGCGGCCGGGATGATCGACCAGCCGAAAGGATATATTTTCCGTGCGCGGCAACTGACAGAAAAGTATAATATCCTCCTGATCTTTGATGAAGTCGCTACGGGATTTGGTCGGACAGGGAAGATGTTCGCCGCGGGGCATGAGAAAGTTACTCCGGACCTTATGGCCGTTGCCAAAGGCATTACGGGCGGCTATTTACCGCTTGCCGCGACGCTCACGACCGAAAAAATTTATAAGGCGTTTCTTGGCAACTACGAAGAATTCAAAACATTTTTTCACGGACATACTTATACTGCCAATCCGTTGGCCTGCGCCGTCGCCATCGCAAATCTCAAGCTTTTTGAAAAACAGAAAACAATCCGGAAGACACAAGCCAAAATTCGGCTGGTACAGGATCGGCTAAAAGGTTTTTATAATCTTCGCCATGTCGGTGATATCCGGCAAGTTGGTATGATGATCGGGATTGAATTGGTCCGTGATAAAAAGACCAAAGAAACTTACGATTCCAAAGAAAAGATTGGCATTCGAGTGATTGAAAAAGCGAGAAAAAAAGGAGCCATCTTGCGCCCGCTAGGGTCTGTGATCGTATTGATGCCTCCTTTAGGGATGCATGAAAGACAGCTTCAACAGTTATTGAATATCACCTACCGGTCGATAAAAGAAGTTACTGAATAGCAGTTTGACGCAAGCAACGCAACGACAGCTTTTTTATTAACCGTTATGCGAGGGAATATGAAAGCGGCAGGGATTTTTATCACAGGGACAGATACCGACGTCGGTAAAACCGTCGTCGCTGCGGGGCTTGCTCTCGTTCTTCGTGATCGCGGACTCAAGGTTGGTGTGATGAAGCCAGTCGCGACAGGATGTTATGGCCTGGAGGAGAGGCTTATTCCTCAGGATGCCGCTTTTCTGATGGAGGCCGCACAAAATCAATTTGCCCCTTTAACGAGCCCGTCGCGTTTCCGGAATCCTCTGGCGCCAAGCGTTGCAGCCATGCTTGAAAAAAAAGAAGTCAATATTCAAAACATTCTCAAATGCTACCAACAGCTCCAGAAACATTATGATTTTCTTATCGTAGAAGGCGTAGGAGGTCTGATGGTGCCGCTCAAAAAAGATTATTATGTGGCGAACCTCATTCGCGAGATGGGGCTGCCAATTCTAATTGTTTCTTATGCAGGACTCGGGGCCATCAACCATACGCTTTTGACCGTGGATGCGGCTGTGATCCGCGGTTTGGAATTACGGGGTATTATTTTTAACCGTGTTTCTGTTACGAATTATTCCTTGGCTGAGTTGACCAATCCCAAGGTGATTCACGATCTTTCGGGAGTTCCTATTTTGGGAAGTTTGCCAGATGTCGAAGGATTAAATCTGGATAGTTGTCAATTCGGCAGCCTCAAAGAGATCTTTCAGGAGCGAATCCAAGTCGACAAAATCCTTGGAGGTTTTACGCATCTAGCTCCTAGAAGATAGCCTGAAAGGAACAAAAATTGTCCACTCGCAACTTCGTTGGCATCCGCCTTGAAAGGAAAAAAGAGGCCAGTCTGCTTAACTGGAACCTCAAGCGGCCCTACACCCCCGAGAGAGTTCGTATTTCACTTCCAGCGACTGCCTACCCTTGCGTTCACGTCGGGAACAATGTGCAAACAGGGCAGAAGATCGCAGATCCCGTCGGGCCTGGGTGTGCGACCGTGCATTCAAGCATGGAAGGAGTCATCGAAAAGATAGCGATTTTTCCGGATGCGACAGGCGGCGAGAGTATGACGGTAGAGGTTCGCAGGCAAGGGGACCCCAAAGCGCCCGCAACATTCGAAAATGTTCGAAAAAACTGGGAGATTCTCAAGGAAGAAGAGCTTTTAGACATCTTTCAAAATTCCGGGATCGTTACCACAGATGCCTTGATGCAACCGGTACACGCCAAAATAAAAAAAAATGAACAGCATCCAACTTTGATTATCAACGGCTGCGAACCTGAGCCGTACGTTACTTGTGAACAGGTGCTGGCCATGGCACATCCCCTGGAAATATTAAAAGGCGCCGAGATCTTAAAAAAAACTACGCGGGCAAACCAAATCCTTTTTGTTTTTGAAGATTGCAACTTGGAGTTAGTGGAACTTTTCAAAAGCAAAATTTATTTTTTAAAATGGGAACATGTCAAAGTGCGAACAGTGCCGGCCGTTTACCCGCAAGGACATGAAACCACATTGCTTCAGCGCTGGTTTTCCGGCAAAGAAGACCAGGCGATTGTGTTTCCAGCCTCCACGGCTTTTGCCGTTTATGAGGCGGTAGTTCACCAAAAGCCTTTTTATGAAAGAGTCTTGACCGTAGGAGGCGAGTGTGTGATAGAACCGCGGAGTCTTTGGCTGCCTCTTGGAATTTCTTTTCGGGATGCCATTCACACCTGTAAGGGCGTTATGCGCGAACCTCAGAAGGTTATCATGGGTGGACCCATGGCCGGAACAGCACAAGAGAATCTGGAAGTTTCTGTGATGGCGGGGACAAACGCTATTTTAGCGCTACCCAAAGAGGTTATAAGGGATAAAGCTGAAGAACCGTGCATTCGTTGCGGTGCCTGCGTTGACATGTGTCCGGTGTCTTTGTCACCCGCTATGATTACCTTGGCGGCGGAACACGGCGAATTTGAACTTGCGGAGAAATGGGATGTTTCAGCCTGCATCGAATGCGGTAATTGTAGTTATGTCTGCCCATCAAAGCGGCCGATGTTGAAATGGATAAGAAAGGCTCAGGCGGAGATGGCCCAAACGGCTTTGCCCAAAAGTCAAAAAAACCATGAATACGCATCTTAAAACATTGTCACCCCACATTCGTTCCAGAGATTCTGTCGCCAAGAGATACTGGGGACTCACGCTTGCTTCGGTGCCTGTTTTTGTCGCCGTTATCTTAGGGGGCCAAGCGGGTGCTCTGAGAGTTCTTTTGTTCAGCATTATCAGCGCAGTAGCGTTTGATTTTTTGGGAGCGAAAATTTTGTTTAAAAAAGAACGTGTCAATAACGGTGAGGCGGTGCTAAGCGCGACACTTTTGACGCTTCTCCTTCCCAGGAATTGTCCTTTTGAGATTGCCGTATTCGGGATTTTTTTGGCGGTTTTTGTGGTCAAAGAACTTTTTGGGGGAACAGGCTCCTACCTTTTTCACCCCGTGCTGGCTGCCCGCATTTTTCTTCAAATGAGTTTTCCAGGATTTTTTGAAAACAGCGGCATGATCTTGGAAGAAAAAAGCGCTCTTTGGATACTTGGGGGGCTTTTAGTCAGCGGGGTGGCTGTCATAAGTCAGAAAAACAATCGGGAAATACCGCTTTTTTATATTATGATTTCCTTGCTTTGTGTTTTATTGTTCCATTCTGGCATGGAGTCTTTAACGGTTTTAAATTGGATTTTTTTTACGGCATTTTTTCTTTTGGGAGATTCCGTTGCGATGCCTCTGACTCGGAAAGGGACACGGATCTTTGTCTTAGGGGCGGCGCTTTTAAATTTCTTTTTCGAAGCGAAAGGTTTTTCTATGGCGGCGGCAGGCTACGCCATTTTATTGATGAATGCATTAACGCCATGGCTTGACGTGATGATGAAACCTGCCGCTTACAGAGCCAAGATCCATCTCAAGGCCACCTATCCATGAACATAAAAAAAACGGTTTTAACAATGCTTCAGTATTTGTTCTTTGTTCTTTTTGTGGCCGTATTGCTGATCACGCTTTCGGGCGCAAAAATGTTGAGCCAAGAGGTTCTGAAGAATGAATGGTATCGGGAGTTGATCCGGCCATGAAAATTCCCGACAGTCTTTTGTCCCGCATCATTTTTGCGTATCTTCCTTTCATGGTCTATGCCTTTGACCTTGAAAAGGCTTGGATCGCGGTGCTTTGTGTTGTTGCTGTTTTTTGGCTCACCGTTTTTTTCTTCTGGTTTACACGGAATCTTTTCCCCGAAAAGCTCCGAAGCGAAGTTTTCTTCTTTTGGCTTCTTGCATGGGCCCAAGCGGTTTGGTATTTCACAAAACTTCAGCCTTTATGGGCGCTCAGCGTTTTTTTCTTGATCCCTACCTCTTTTCTTGAGCCGAGCCAGAAAGCCAGCCGGGTGCGCGTTTTTTCTCGAGTGGTTCCGAGGTATTTTTGGGAAAGATTTTTGGCTGGATTTGGTTTTATCGGTTTTGTGATTGTGATGGCACTTGTTCAGGAGGTTTTAGGGCGCCAGTTCGGGATGATGTCTTTTCAACGGCCGGCCGGCATTTTGCTTTTACTTTCTTTAGCTGCTTTTTTATGGAAAAACCAGCCATATCAAAGGTGAGATGATGGTTTATTCTCTAATTATTACTTTCGGTTTGTTGTTTGCGATTCGCGGCGTCAAAAGCTTGACGCTGCAAAATCCGGAGAAAACACTTCCTGAAGTCTGGCGCCAGGCCGTCGATTTTTGTTTGACGCTTGCGTTCACCCTTTTGTATTTTGAAGCCTCATTATGCATTGTAGGTATCCAGAGCTTTGTCCAGGACCATGCCTTGTTGGTGATTGGATTTTTGGCGTATGTCTTTTCAAAATACCAAAAGAAAACGGATATCTTTTTCCTCTCCATGACAGTCCTCACCTTTTTAATTTATTCCGAACAAAAGAATTTGCTGCACGGTCTCTTTTGGGTGGGTGCCGTGAGCATTGGGATAGCTTTGTTCCGGACTTGTTTTCTTGGATTGCGATACAAACTTTTGTTTTCTCGTGTTCCCAAGATGATGCAAGGGTGGCCGATTCTTTGCCTTTTGGCATCTCTTTTATCCCTGGCTCTTTGGGGAATTGGGAGGCTGATTTTCTAAGGTTTTTTCCATGAAAGTCGAAAATAGGTAAAGGAAAATCATTTTTATAAACTCAAAGAGGACTTCCCATGGCTATTGAAGAATTCTTGATCGGCGCAGTACAAAAAGAAGCTTCGGACATTCACCTTACTGCGGGACGACCGGTTACCTACCGTCTTGTCGGTGACCTGGTGTCGATGACAGACAAACCTTTGACCGCACAAGATACCGAATCTTTTGCTAAAGAGATCACAACAGAGACGCAACGTAAAAAAATCGAAGAGGTAGGCGGTATTGATTTCGGTTTTTCTTTCAAGGATAAAGCACGCTTTCGTGTCTCCTGCTTCAAAACACAAGGCCGGTACGGGATCGTGCTGCGTCTTTTACCCACCCGGTTTTTTAATTTTCAAGACATCGGTTTGCCGCCTCAAATCATAGAAGTTTTAAACCTTCCTCGCGGATTGGTTCTTGTGACCGGCCCGACAGGATCCGGTAAAACGACGTCGCTCGCGACAATGCTTAACTACATCAATGAAAACTTTCCAAGGCATATCATTACCGTGGAAGATCCTGTGGAATTTGTGCATCCTCACAAAAAATCCTTAGTCACTCAACGAGAGGTTGGGGAGGATGTCCCGAGCTTTTCCGAAGCCATCGTCAAATCCCTGCGCCAGGACCCGGACGTGATTCTTATCGGAGAAATGCGCGACCTGGCGACTATGGAATCCGCGATCCGCGCAGCGGAAACAGGCCATTTGGTTTTTTCAACCTTACACACCACCGGCGCCGCACGAACGGTTGACCGCATCATCGATGTTTTTCCTTCTCATCAACAGCCGCAGATTCGCATCCAGCTTGCCTCAACGGTCGTGGCTGTTATTTCCCAAGTGCTTATCCCGCGCTTGGACGGGAATGGACGTGTTGCCGCCTTTGAAATTATGTTCGCGACCCCGGCCATCCGCAATCTTATCCGTGAAGGAAAGACCTATCAAATTCTTTCGGAAATTCAGACCGGGTCCCGCTACGGTATGATTATGCTGGATGAACATTTAAAGCAACTCTATGCCAGCGGGGCCATTGGCTACGAAGCAGCTTTAGAAGTTTCGGTCGACCCAAGAGAACTTGGGCTTCAGCTTTCCAAAATACAGTCGCCAATAAAAGGGAAAAAATAATTATCATATAAGGCAAATTATGCTTGACCTGTCAGGATGACTTCGTTATGCTATTGTCGCCTTGAGCAGGTAAGGCCAATCTAAATTCCATTCGAAAGAGATCATAGGTTCAATTCCATCGTTAAAATTTGACCGCTTTTTATCTTTCCATAGGTTATCTGGACCATCAAAGGGAAAATCATTAACAATTTGTTTCTGCTATGAAAAAAAATATCCCAAGAAGCCCTCAAGGGGAGAAGCTTTTCCTTATTGACGGCAATTCCTTTTGTTACCGGGCATTCTACGCGATTCCTGCTTTGACGAATTCTAAGGGAGAGCCGACGAACGCTATCTATGGTTTTGTGGCTATCTTGCGCAAACTCATAGAGGAACAACAACCGGACCATCTCGCGGTCTGTTTTGACCGCAAAGAACCGACATTCCGCCATGAGAAGTATAAGGAATATAAGGCACAACGGAAACCGATGCCTCCCGAGCTTGTGGCGCAAATGGAGCCTATCAAAGAATTTTGCCGCATCTCGGACATCCCCATTTTTGAAAAAGCAGGCTATGAAGCGGATGATGTGATCGGCACTTTGGCAGTTTTAGGAAAAAAAGAAGGGCACCAAGTTTTTATTGTGACCGGAGATAAGGACGCTTTTCAATTAGTGGACGACAGGATAAAAATCCTTCAACCCCATAAAGAAAACTTGGTCTATGACATAGCAAAGGTCAAAGAGCGCTTTAGCGGTTTAGGGCCGGAGAAGATTGTGGATATTCTGGCGCTGATGGGAGACGCTTCAGACAATATTCCGGGGGTTCCCGGGATTGGTGAAAAAACTGCGATAAAATTAATCCAAGAGTTCGGTTCCGTCGAAGAACTTATTCATAATTGGGAGCGGCTCTCTTCGGAGAAACAGAAACAAAAAATAAAAGAAAACATGGAAGATCTTAAGATGTCCCAAATGCTCGCGACGATTGACACGCGTGTTCCTCTTGAAGTCGACTGGAATGCTATGCGTATCGGTGAGCCGGACCATGCGATGCTGGCCGAATTTTTTAAGCGCTATGAATTTCGTGGTTTTCTTAAAACAGCTCTACCGCAGGGAGAAAAGGAAGAAGGGAAGCGCAGTTACCAGGCCGTTCAAAGCGAAGCTGAAATGAAAAAATTTCTTAGCAAACTAAAAAATGAAAAAACTGTAAGTTTTGACACAGAAACTACTTCAAGCGATCCTATGGTCGGAGAACTTGTCGGCATGAGTTTTTCATGGGAGCCTTTTACCGCCTACTACATACCGGTTTCTTCCTCGTTCCACACAGGAAAAGGGTTGCCGGTCAAAGAGGTGTTGGAAGATCTCAAAGCTATTTTTGAAGATGAGAAAATTCAAAAATACGGACAAAACATAAAATACGATCAAATCATTCTGGCGCGTAATGGCGTGCAAATGAAAGGCATTGCTTTTGACACCATGATCGCAAGCTACCTCATTGATCCCATCAAGCGGAACCACAACCTGGATGATATTTCGATGGAATACCTGAATGTAAGAAAGATCCCGACCGAAAGTTTGATCGGGGAAGGGAAAAAACAGATCAGCATGGCTGAAGTTCCGATTGAAAAAATTACGGAATACGCCTGCGAAGATGCCGATTGCGTTTTTCGTCTCGTTCCTATTTTGAAAGCCAAACTAAAAGAACTGAAGCTTATGGAGCTTTATGAAGCCGTTGAGTTGCCGCTTGCCGAAGTTTTAGCTCACATGGAGATGAATGGGGTAGCTCTCGACCTTGATTTCCTGAAGAAACTTTCGGAAAAAGCAGCGCAAGAAATCGCAGTTCTACAAAAAGAAATTTATCAAGAAGCTGGTGCAGCATTCAATCTGGACTCGCCGAAACAAATAGCAGATATTCTTTTTGTTCAGAAAAAACTCCCGGCCTTCAAAAAAACAAAAACAGGATATTCGACGGATGCAAGCGTGCTTGAAAAACTGGCGCTTTCTTATGAACTGCCGCGGAAAATTTTGGAATATCGAGAACGATCCAAGCTGAAATCCACTTATTTGGATGCATTGCCTGAAATGGTCAATTCCAGCACTCATTGCGTGCATACTTCTTATCATCAAACAACGACGGACACGGGACGGCTTTCGAGTTCAGAACCTAATTTGCAGAATATCCCTATCAAAACAGAAACTGGAAGATTAGTGCGCAAAGCATTTATTCCCCGCGAACGGAAAAAAGAAAAAGGGAAGATTCTTTCTGCAGATTATTCTCAAATCGAACTGCGCATCCTCGCACATTTTTGCGAAGATCCGAGCTTGGTCAAAGCCTTTGCCGAAGACCGGGACATTCACAGCTTTACGGCAACGTTGCTTTACGGTGGGAAGGAACAGGATGTGACACGGGAGATGCGCAATGCCGCCAAGACGATCAATTTCAGCATTATTTACGGAAAAACAAGTTACGGTCTTTCCCAAGACCTTCATATTTCGATTCAAGAAGCGGATGCGTTTATTAAGAATTATTTTGAACGATATAGAAAAATAAAAGAATTTCTGGATTCTCAACGAGAAAAAGCCAAAAAAGAAGGTTTTTTAACAACCCTTCTCGGCAGGCGTTCTTATTTCCCCAATATTCATGCCCCGAACATACAGCTTCGTCAATACGCGGAACGGGCGGCGATCAACGCACCGCTTCAGGGATCCGCCGCAGACTTGATCAAGGTTGCCATGATCGCGATCCAAAAAAAGCTGGAAGCTGAGCAATGCGAAAGCCTGATGATCATGCAAGTTCATGACGAGCTTGTATTTGATGCTCCTGAGAAAGAAACCGAGGTGCTGTCTTCAATGGTAAAAAAAGAAATGGAACACGCCTGCAAACTTAAAGTGCCGCTTAAGGTCGATATTTCTGTGGGGGATTCATGGTACAAAAACTAGTGGTAGGAATTACGGGCGGTATCGGGACCGGGAAAAGTTCAGTCGCCCGACTCTTCAGAAAATATGGGGCCGAAGTGATCGATGCGGACCAGATCGCCCACGATGCTTTAAAGAAAGGCAGCCCTGTTTTCGACCAAATCGCAGTGCTTTTTGGTGATGCCTGGGAGAACCACGGAAAAAAACTTAACCGGGAAAAAATTGCCGAGGAAGTTTTTTCGAATCCGGAAAAACGCAAACAATTGGAAGCCCTTATCCATCCGTATGTCTATGAAAAAATTAAAGAAAACATCGAAGAGACCGTCAAAAGAACAGTGATCGTGGAAGTCCCGCTCCTTTTTGAAGCCGGTTTCCAAAAACTCTGCGACAAGGTCTTGACCGTAAAATGTAATCGCACGGTCAAACAAAAGAGATTTAAAGGTAAACGATTCTCTGCGGAAGAGATCCGGACAAGGGAAAATGCCCAAATGCCGGAATCTCTAAAAATCCAAAAGGCCGATTTCATTATTGATAATTCAGGGTCCATTTCTCAAACTACAAGGCAGGTCGAACAGCTGTGGCATAAGTTCGAATCCCTTTCAAAAGGAGCAACAAAACAATGACAAGAGACACAAGAGAACCAAGAGAAAGAAACCATATGCATCGCAGACCTCCTGCGGATCATGCAAGCCGTCCTCCTCGTATGGCACCGGAAGATACGGCGGCCAACGGAGAGGCTTTGGAAAAAGCCATCGAGCAACAGAAGTCCGGGGAAAAGCCGCTGGATGTCGCCAGTCTTAAGAAAATTAAAATCAGCGAGCTTCAAAAAATGGCTCACAAATTCAAAATAGAAAATGTGGCCGGTCTTAAAAGACAAGACCTGATCTTTAAAATTCTCCAAGGGCAGGCGCAGCAATCCGGGCTGATGTTCGGAGAAGGTGTGCTTGAAATCCTCGAAGACGGTTTCGGTTTTCTTCGATCACCAAATTATAACTATCTTCCTTCGCCGGATGATATCTATGTCAGTCCGAGCCAGATCCGAAGGTTCAATTTAAGAACCGGCGATGTAGTGAGCGGGCTTATCCGTCCTCCCAAAGAAGGTGAAAGGTACTTTGCCCTGCTCAAAGTCGAACTTATCAATTTTGAGGATCCAGACAGTTCAAAAGATAAAATTGCTTTTGATAACCTCACGCCGCTTTATCCGAACAGGCGCATCATGTTGGAGACGACGCCTGAAGAGGTTTCCATGCGCGTAATGGATCTTTTGACTCCGATTGGGTTAGGGCAGCGCGGCTTGATTGTGGCGCCTCCCTATAGCGGCAAAACAATCCTTTTGCAAAAACTCGCGAACAGCCTTACCACCAATCACCCGGATGCCTATCTGATCGTTCTTTTGATCGATGAGCGCCCTGAAGAAGTGACGGACATGCAGCGTTCCGTAAAAGGGGAGGTGATCGCTTCTACCTTCGACGAACCTGCGGATCGGCACGTACAGGTTGCCGAGATTGTGCTCGAAAAAGCCAAGCGACTCGTTGAACACAAGCGTGATGTTGTCATCTTACTTGACAGTATTACGCGTCTTGCGCGAGCTTACAATACGGTAGCCCCGCATTCCGGCAAGATCCTTTCGGGAGGCGTGGATTCCAACGCATTGCACAAACCGAAAAGATTTTTCGGCTCTGCTCGTAACGTAGAAGAGGGCGGCAGCATCACGATTATCGCGACGGCGCTTGTGGATACGGGTTCCCGAATGGACGAAGTCATCTTTGAAGAGTTCAAAGGCACGGGCAATATGGAACTCCAGCTTGACCGTAATCTCTTTCAAAGGAGGATCTATCCGTCCATTGACGTCAAGAAATCGAATACGAGGAAAGAAGATCTTCTTATGCCGGCGGAGGAATTAAATCGTGTGTGGATCTTAAGAAAAGTTTTGAACGAACTGAACCCTTCCGAGGCGATGGAGCTTTTGGTAGACCGTCTTCGGAAGACAAAAAGCAACGCTGAATTTTTACTCAGCATGAACAAAGTGGAGAAATAAAATGAAAAAAGAAATTCATCCCAAATACGGACCTTCAACCATTCAATGCGCCTGTGGCAACGTGATCGAAACTCGGAGCGTGATGCCGCGGATCCAGGTGGATATTTGTTCCACATGCCACCCTTTTTTTACCGGCAAAATGAAACTTTTAGACACCGCCGGACGCATTGATCGTTTCAAGAAAAAATTCGACGGACGAGTCGCGGTTAATAAAAAATCAACCAAAGTGATGCCCAAGATGCCGGTCAAGCTCAAATTTTCGGATGAGGTCAGAAAAGAAAAGCTGCAAGCTCTTAAAGAGAAGGTCAAAGCAGCCGGGAAATGAGAATCCGAGGAAGGCTTGAAAAAACCGAGGCAAGGTTCAAGGAACTGGAGTCTTTGCTGGCCGAACCGCAGACCGTTCGGGACCGGAATTTATTCCAAAAACTGAGCAAGGAAATGTCGCAGATCCGGCCGATTATCGAGGTTTTTTTTCAATACAGGAGAACCGAAAAAGAGGTCGAAGACCTGAAGCATAGTTTGAGCGAAAACCATGGCGATCCGGCCATGAAAGGGCTCATTGAAGAAGAAATCAAGAGTCTGGAAGCGGATCAGACAAAGCGGGAACTTCAGCTCGAAGACCTTTTTTTACGTGACATGGAACCCAATGCTGCGCGTGATGTCATTATAGAAATCCGTGCGGGCACAGGAGGCGAAGAGGCGGCGCTTTTTGCGTCTGACCTTTTTCGCATGTATAGCATGTATGCGGCAGGACACGGTCTTCGAATCGAGGTGATGGACTCCAACCCGACCGGGATCGGCGGATTTAAAGAAATGATCTTTGGCGTGAGCGGAGCGCATGCTTATAGCTGTTTTAAATATGAAAGCGGAATTCATCGTGTTCAGCGAGTACCGAGGACCGAAGCGAGCGGACGCATTCATACTTCTGCGGTGACAGTTGCGGTATTGCCTGAAGCCGCGGAAGAAGAAATCGAGATTGTGCCGACGGACCTTAAGATCGATGTCTATCGTGCTTCGGGAGCTGGCGGGCAACATGTAAACAAGACCGAATCCGCAGTGCGCATTACCCATATTCCCACAGGATTTGTGGTGGCGTGTCAGGATGAACGTTCTCAGCACAAAAATAAGTTGAAGGCAATGCGTATTTTGCGCGCGCGCATTTTTGAAGCGCGAGAACAGCAACATATGGCTGAAACTGCGAAAAACCGGAAAGAACAAGTCGGCACGGGGGATCGCTCTGGCAAGATACGGACGTATAATTATCCGGATAATCGCGTCACGGACCATCGTATCGGTCTTACCCTTTATAGTTTAGGGCAAATTCTGGACGGACATCTGGAGACGCTGGTCCAGGCGCTTGCCGAAGACGAAAAAGTCCGGGTGTTGACCACTTTATGATTCTTGAAAAAGGTATCGGAAATACAATACATGAACTGATCCTCTTCGGACGAGAAGAGCTCCGGCAGGCCGGTATCGAGGAAGCCCAGCAGGAATGCGACCGGATTTTGATGAAATTTTTGGGTTGTTCACGGACAGAGATTTATTTGAAGAAACATAAATTGATGAAGACGGAAGTAAAAGAAAATTTTTTAACGGTCCTTGAAAAACGGAAAAGGCGCATTCCTCTCGGCTATCTTTTGCAGGAAGCGGACTTTTGGAAAGAAACATTATACGTGAATGAAAATTGCCTTATTCCACGGCCGGAAACGGAAATTCTTGTTGAAAATGTTTTGCAGGTGATCAGGGGGTCGAAAAAAGAACGCTTTTCATTTTTGGATCTTGGCGCAGGCTCCGGAGCTATTGCGGTCGCGATTATGAATGCCTTTGAAGCAGTTTACGGGACGCTTTCGGATATTTCCGAAGAGGCACTGAAAGTTGCTACGAAAAATCTAAAAAAATATTCATTAACAAGCCGGGCCAAGGTGGTGCAAGGCGACCTTTTCGAGCCATTTTCCAACGATGAAAAGTGGGATTTAATCGTTTCCAACCCACCCTATCTGACTTCCTGGGATATGAAAAAACTTCAACCAGAACTAACTTTTGAACCCAAAGAGGCATTGGACGGTGGCATAGACGGCCTTGATTTTTATCAGAAGATAGTTTCTGAGGCTAAAGGGCATCTTGTGCCGGGCGGGACAGTCGCGGTTGAAGTGGGGCAAGGACAGGCGGATATAGTTTCAAAGTGGTTTCGGGAATCAGGTTATGATAATATTCAGCTTTTCAAAGACTATTTGCAGGTCCAGAGAGTTATTATGGCCCAAAGGAATTCTTAGAGCTTTGTATGGACAAGATCATTATCGAAGGCGGGGTAAAACTTAAGGGAGAAGTCGATATCTCAGGGTCAAAGAATGCCGTTTTGCCGATTATGGCAGCGGCACTTTTGACCGAAGAGGAATCCATTATTGAGAATGTTCCATCGCTTTGGGACGTTCATACCATGGTGAAGTTGTTGCGTTCTTTGGGCGCCAAGGCCATCCTGGAAGAAGGCATTTTAAAGATCAAACCAGGGAATCATTTAAAACCTCTTGCACCCTATAGATTAGTCAAAACTATGCGAGCATCTGTCTGTGTTTTGGGGCCGCTTTTGGCACGTCTGGGAGAGGCGGAAGTGTCGCTTCCTGGCGGTTGCGCCATCGGTCCCAGGCCTATCGATTTGCATCTAAAAGGTCTGGAGGCATTGAATGCGGATATCAATATTCAACACGGATACGTCAAGATTAAAACAAAAAAAAAGTTACGCGGTTCTGAAATTTATCTAGGCGGGGCCTATGGTTCCTCGGTTTTGGCGACAGATAATGTTATGATGGCGGCCACTCTTTCACATGGGAAAACAGTGATCGAAAATGCGGCTTGCGAACCCGAGGTGGTGGATCTTGCAAGGTTTTTAAAAAAAATGGGCGCGAAGATTGAGGGAGAAGGGTCCCCTCGTATCGAGATCGAAGGTGTCCGGAAGTTACGTGGCGTGAATTATCGCGTCATTCCAGACAGGATCGAGGCTGGGACATTTATGTTTGCCGCAGCGATTACGGGAGGTGATATTCTGATCCGCAGAATGGAACCGGGACATTTGAACGCGGTCATCGATAAGTTGCATCAGGCGGGTGTGCGAATTGATAAGTTCAAAAATACAGTACATGTAAGAAAAAACGGAAGGCTCAAACCCATCGATATTACGACGCTTCCTTATCCGGCATTTCCGACAGATTTGCAGGCGCAGGCCATGGCACTAATGAGCGTTACGCCTGGGATCAGCATTGTGACGGAAAAAATTTATCCGAACCGGTTCATGCACGTTCCGGAACTCGGCCGTATGGGAGCTAAGATTATTTTAGAAGGGCCGAGTGCGATCGTACACGGTGTTAAAAAGTTGAGCGGAGCGCCGGTCATGGCATCCGATCTTAGGGCCAGCGCAGCGTTGGTGCTCGCCGGTCTTGTCGCCGAAGGCGCGACGGAAGTCCAGCGTGTTTATCATCTGGACCGGGGTTATGAAAACCTCGAGCAAAAACTCACATCTCTTGGGGCAAAGATCCGAAGGGAAAAAGAGTGACAGTAGACATAGTGAATCATGAGATTCTAAAGGAGGCAATGTGGCAGTCAGAATCCGAATGAAACGTTTTGGAAGTAAAAACCGCCCTCAGTGGCGTATTGTGGTGAGCGATACCAAGATGCCGCGCGATGGCCGCTTTATCGAGGAGATCGGGTATTACGACGCTCTCCCCAAAGAAGATATTTTTGTTGTGAAGCAAGAACGACTCGATTATTGGGTTAAGCAGGGCGCTCAGATGAGCGTGGCCTTGAAAAGCCTTGTGCGCCGTCAAAAGAAAAAACAAAAAAAGAGCGCCTAACCCTTTTAAAAGGTCGGGAAAGCCTTCATGAAGATTACGGTCGATGTTGTAACGCTTTTCCCGGTTTTTTTTGAAAGCCCGCTTCAAGAGTCGCTTTTAAAAAAAGCGCAGGACAAAGGACTTGTAGCATTCAATATCCACGATTTGCGCCAATGGACTCACGATCGACATAAAACGGCTGATGACAAACCGTTCGGCGGGGGAGCAGGCATGGTGATGAAACCGGAGCCGATTTTTGAATGTGTCGAAGAAATCGGAAAAGATGCCTGGGTGGTGCTTCTGGATCCGCAAGGCGAGCCCATGAGCCAGAAATTGGCGCAGAAGCTGGCGAAAAAAAAGCATTTGGTGCTGATTGCCGGTCATTATGAAGGGGTGGATCAACGGGTGAAAGACCACCTGATCGACCAAGAAATTTCCGTTGGCGATTTCATTACGATGGGAGGCGAAGCGCCGGCGTTATGCTTGATCGAAGCTGTTACACGGCTCATCCCTGGAGTTTTGGGAAATGAGGACTCGGTTCAGCATGAAAGTTTTCAAACAGGCATTTTGGAGTACCCGCACTATACAAGGCCGAGGGAATATCGCGGTTGGAAAGTTCCGGATGTCTTGGTTTCCGGAAATCATAAAGAAGTGGATCTTTGGCGCCGTAAGGCGGCCGAACAGGTGACGCGTCAAAAACGACCGGACCTTTTGAAATCATCGTTAAGGAGAAAAAAATGAGCAAAATGGACATTGTTGAAAAGGAATTTGCATCCAAAAAAACAGCGGCATTTCGTGTCGGGGACACTTTAAAAGTACATGTTCGCGTGAAAGAAGGGGACAAAACGCGAACCCAGCTTTTTGAAGGCACCTGTATTCGAAAAAAAGGAACTGGCGCCAGAGCCAGTTTCACGGTTCTTAAAGAAAGCTACGGCGACAAGGTCGAGAAGGTATTCCCCCTTTATTCGCCGAATGTGGAAAAGATTGTGGTGAGCCATAAAGGAAAAGTTCGCCGGGCAAAACTTTATTATCTGAAACAAAAATAATTTTTTCGGAACCAAGGCGATGGAAACTTCTCTCAAGGAGACTCGCAAGGCATTGCTCCTTCAAGAATTGCAGGAGTTCGATCGCTCGCAAACGACAAAACTTAACGGATGGATGGCCGGCGTGGATGAAGCCGGCCGCGGGCCTTTAGCGGGTCCTGTGGTCGCTTCCGCCGTGATCCTTTTTCAACCCGAAGTCCTTCTTGGCGTCAACGATTCCAAAAAACTCAGCTCCTCCCAGCGGGAAAAGCTTTACAGTATCATTGCCCGTTCCGCGCTTGTAGGAATCGGTATGGTGGATGAAAGGCAAATCGATGAACTGAATATCTATGAAGCGACGCGCCTTGCCATGAAAAAAGCGGTCTTGAATTTGACGCATACCCCCGCACTTCTCTTAATAGACGGTCCTATGCGTCTTGATCTTTCCATCGAGCAAAAAGGTCTTATCCACGGCGATCAAAAATCCTTGAGCATTGCTGCGGCCTCGATTGTGGCAAAGGTTTTCCGGGATTATTGGATGCACCGGCTTCATGAGCTTTATCCAGCCTATTCGTTTCACCAGCATAAAGGATATGGGACAGCCGCCCACATGGCTGCTTTGCAAACCATAGGACCTTCTCCGGTCCATCGGTATAGCTTCACCCCTGTCCGCGAATGTTTAAAAACGGTTCCTGAAAAAGTTGCTTTATGAAGCTTTCTCCAAATCCTCGGCCGTTTCATTTATCCCTCGGAGATCGCGGCGAAACAGTCGCCTGTGATTTTTTGAGGAAAGAGGGCTATGAAATTGTTCAAAAGAACTATAAGTGCAAGTTGGGCGAGATCGATGTCGTGGCCAAACGCAGAGGGCGGATTGCCTTTGTCGAGATTAAAACAAGAACAAGTGTCCAGTTTGGCTCGCCGCAGGAAGCCGTGAATTTTAAAAAACAAGAAAAGCTCGCAAAACTCGCTGAATGGTATCTAAAAGAAAAGAAAATTACCAACAGCCCTATTGCTTTTGATGTTGTTGCGGTTCATTGGGAAGACGGGAAAAGGCCGTTGGTTCGCCTTATTAAAGATGCTTTTGAGAAAGACGATAAAGAATATTGATTATCTTTCAAGAACCGTGCAAAATAAAGCGTTTTTACTGGTGGTTTATGTTGCATAAGCTGTATTTCCTGGAGAACCAAAGAAGCATTTTAAAATGAAAAAAACAGCCCTGTTTTTGTGCCTCAGCTTTTTCTTTTTTTCAGTGTTTGCCTATGCTGAAGATAAAAAAGAAGATTTTTATAAGCCTGTTTACGAAAAGCCTTTAAAAACGTCATCCCTCAAAGATCCTGTTTCTCGGGTTCTCGCATTTCCCTTCGAATTGATCAAGTGGCCTTTGGACAAAGCACTCGTGTTTATGGAGAAGAAGCGTCTTGACCGGAAAGCCATATGGCTTTATGAAAAATCGGTAGAATATGGCGTGACTCCCCGAGTGGACTCTCTGAACTTTAACGGCATTCCTTCTTATGGAGCAGACTTTGATTTTGTGAGAATTTTTCGCCAAAAAGAAATGTATCCTGATTTGATTGCCAAGGGCTGGATCAATCATGGTCCGGCTGTTTACTTTCAAACAGGGGCGGAATTCGGGAAGCAAAGAATTGCAGATACAGGGTTTCATGTTTCAGAGTTTTTTCAATATGAAAACCGTCGAAATGAAACTTTCTACGGGATTGGTCCCTACAGCAGCCGGGGGGATAGCGCCTCTTATATCATAGAAAGAACGACTTTGGCGACTCGAGCAGGGTACGAATTTTCTCCGACGCTGGATCTTACCTCTCAATTTGGGTATGACCATGTAAATATCAAAAACAGATCCCATGGAGGAAAAGGCAATATTACCGAAGTTTTTGCCAGAGATAACATACCAGGCCTCTACGGAGATGATCTTTTAAGTTACTCCTTGAGCCTGAAGCGAGATACACGTGATAGCAAAAGTTCTGCAACGCAAGGCAGCTACCAAAAACTGATTTTTAAATATACAGACGGCGTACAAAGCTCCAAGGCGCAATACTTCACATATCAAGTCGATGCGGCAAAATATTTCCAACTTGCTTCGCCGAGGAGGGTCCTTGCCGCGCGGCTTTTTGCGGAACATAACCAAACCATCAATCGAGGCGATATGCCCTTTTACAATATGGCGAAACTGGGAGGCTCCGGAACTTTCCCATACGTTAGCCAAACATCCAGGGGTTACGTCTACGACCGTTTTTACGGCCAAAGCACGGTCCTTCTGAATCTCGAGTATCGCTATACCATCTGGCAATATCGAGAGTTCCAGCTTGACACGGTTTTTTTCGTGGATGAGGGGCAGGTCTTTGGCAATCTAGGTAAATTTAACTTTTCACACTTTCGCGAATCTTATGGCATGGGATTCAATCTGAATTATTCGAAACTTGTGTTGCTTAGTTTTGACGTGGCGCATGGCGATGAGGGAACACAATTTTATATTGAAAACAAAATCCCTTTTTAAGTTTGAAAAATGGAATATAAAGGCATGAAAAAAATAACAACAGCAACTCTCTTGATGGTTTTCGCGGTGGGAACGATTTTTTTGGGAATGACGCCCGCTGTTTTTGCAAAAGAAAACACGGCCCAATTCGAAAAAGAATGGACAGCATTTTACAAAGATATTTTCGATCAGAATTTTTACAGCGAAGGCATCAACCAGCTCGATCTAGGCCGGTGGTGGCGAAAGATCTTCCGCAAGAAGATTCCTTCGGCCAATATTAATGTTTTCGATGAAGTGCCAGACTCCAACTTTTTTACAAACCGCCACGCACGCGCGAGACTTTCTGCGGAGGCCTTGGAGAAGGGGTACCATGAAGAGGAAGGTGCCGACCTTAGTCAGCCGTTGACGGTGATTGCTGCTGAACAACAAGGTATTCACTATGGCTTTATTGTTGAGGATGCAAAAAAAGACCGGTATTTTTTAAAATTTGATTCGCAAGGGCATTTAGAGTTAAACACCGGCGCAGAAGTTATCGCCAGCCGTTTTTATTATGCCTTGGGTTATAACGTACCACAATACAACATCCTCTTTTTTAAACCGGATCAGATCAAGGTCAGCGAAGACGCAATCACTTATGACAATACGGGCTTTGTGAAAAAGCTCACACAACAGATCCTCGAAAAATACCTTTTAGCTATACCTCAATTGCCGGGAGGCACTTACCGGGCCTCGGCGAGCAAGCTTTTCAAGGCACAAGAAGCGGGGGATGTTAGCTTCTGGTCACGAAAAAAAGAAGATCCTCAAGAGGTTGTTCACCACCGAGATCGTAGAGATTTTCGCGGGCTTAGAGTTTTTTCGGCGTGGCTTAACAATGAGAATATTCGGGAAAGCAATGCTCTGTATATGAAAACAAATGAAAACGGACAAGTTGCCTTCAAACCATATCTGTTTGGGTTTGCAACAGCGTTAGGTGCAGCGATGGGAGGGGACAAGCCTCCCATGCTTGGGTATGAATACCTGGCAGATTATGGAGAGGCCTTTAAATCTTTTTTAGCGCTTGGATTTCGAGAGAAACCATGGCAAAAGAAATGGCGGGAAGCGAGTGAAAAAAATAGCCCTCTTTCTTCCGTCGGCTATTTTTCAAGCGAACATTTTGATCCCGCCCGATATAAAACACTATTGCCGTATGAGGCATTCCGTTTGGTAACGAGCGCAGATGGTTTTTGGGCCGCGAAGAACGTTATGGCTTTTTCGGATGAAGATATTCGGACCATGGTCAAGGCCGGGCAATATAGCGATTCCGCCGCTGCGGATTCTGTCACCCAAACACTAATTGAGCGTCGCGACAAGATCGGTCGATATTGGTTTTTGCAAGCTAACCCGCTGGATGGTTTCGCTTTTTCGGATGGGAAACTATCTTTTAAAGACCTGGCGATCGATTATAAATTTATACCCAAAGAAGGAACTATATACCATGTGGAGGTTGTTTCCTCAGGAAAGAAACCCCGCAGAATTGCCGAATTGAAAATATCCGAGCCCATCCTTTCCATTCAACCGGAGTGGTTTCAAAACGACAAGGACATTAACCTCATCATTCGGGTCGCAAGGCCGTCTGCGAAAGAACTTGGCTTCTCGGTTTCTATTTCCTTGAATACTGTCGGCATCCAAGGGATTCGTCACCAGGATTGATCAAACCAAGTAGCCGTTTCTGTTTTTTACTTCCAAGAAATCATTCCATGCTCAGGCAGGCTAGAACCGCAGAGGCTGTTTCAAAGGTATCGTAAAGGAAAAGACGCTTCCTTTTTTGTATTCAGAGTTTACAGCAATGGCGCCATGATGCTGATCAATGATTTTTTTTGAAATGGCAAGCCCAAGGCCCGTACCGCCAGGCGCTATAAGTTTCGCACCCTCGAGTTGTCCAAATTTCCTGAATAGTTTAGGAATATCCTTTTGCTGGATACCGATGCCGGTATCCAGCACCGAGACCTTGACGCCCTTGGGATCCAGAGAGGATTTGATTTTGATACCGCCCTCCAGGGTAAACTTTATGGCGTTCTGGAAAAAATTTGTTAGCACTTGAATGATTTTATCCCGATCGACCATAATCTCCGGGAGATCGTTTTCCAGCTCAAGCTCCAGAGTCAGATTCTTGTTTTCCGCTAGAGGTCGCATAGCGCTTGCAGCTTCTCGAACAATTTTGTTCAAGTCGCATTTTTTGAATTGAAATTCAATAACACCTGCTTCAAGTTTATGGAAAGCAAGCACATCATTGATTAAACGGACCAGCCGCTCAACGCAGCGTTTTGAAATATTAAGAACTTCCTTTTGCTCTTCATTGAGATCCCCTGTCAATCCCTCCAAAACAATACTGATGCCTTCTTTAATGGAATGGATCGGGGTGCGAAGTTCATGAGAAACCATCTGGATGAGTTCTGCCTTTATTTCCACGGATTCCTGGTATTTGCGCTCCGTGATATCTTTTGCAAAGCAATAAAATCCTGAAAAGCCCTGATCTTTTCCCAAAGTTCGGACCAGCACAACATATTGATGAAAAATAGCACCGTCTTTTCGAAATACTTTTACTTCTGCTTCCGATTTGCCCCTTTCTTTCATCTCCGTGACAGCCGTTTTCGCCTTTTCATGATCCTCGGGACAAACCATTTCCAAAGGGTTGTGACCCACAAGCTCCTGAGGATTTTCATAACCCAGCATAGCGGCGTAGGCTTTATTGACATTTAAAAATCTTAAATTGAAATCAAGCTGAGCGATCCCGTCAAGGGCGTTTTCCATGGCCATGGAAAGCTCCTGCAAACGATGTTCAGCCTGGATCTGGTCGGTGATATCTTCCGAAATGCCCAGCAGATAAGCTGGGTTGCCGTGAGAATCCATGACCGGAATTTTCTTTGTGTGAAGGATGCGGGTTCCTTTTGGAGTCACGATGGGTTCTTCAGGGATGTCCACAAGAGACTTACCCGCAAGAGCCTCTCTGTCTTTCAAAGTAAAAAAATCAGCCTGTTCTTTCAGAAAAAAAGAGTAATCATTTTTCCCGATAAATTCATCCTGCCTATGACCCAGAAGCTCGGCGCCCGCGCGGTTAAAACGAATAAATCGAAGCTCTTTTGCTTCCTTGATGAAAAGCATGATAGGAATGTTCTCAATAATAGAGTCAAGAAAGACATTTGCGTCTTTTAAATCCCTTTCAGCACGAAGGCGCTCCTCAATCTGCTTACGGAGCTCTTCATTGGAGAGAGTGAGCTGGCTTGCTTTTTGTTGAAGTTCCGCTGTTCTTTCGGCAACGTTGATTTCAAGCGCTTGGTTGCTGGTCGTGAGCTTGGTGAAGGATCCCTCGAGATTTTTGATTGTGGGCAAAACCACCAATAACCCGACAAGTCCGAGGCAAACCAGATTTGCAATGAACAAAACAATGCCTATGCGATGGATCGATACAAGTTTTTTGTTGTTTGCTTCTTGGAATTTTACAATCTTCGTGCGCAAGAACTGTAAAAGATTGTCATTCTTGGACAGGAACTTTAAAAGATGGGGATTGCTGGAGCTAAGACGCACAGGGGAACCTATCAGGAACTTTTTGACGGCGGAAATATAATCGCTGATTTGGTCATTCAAAAGAACCGGAGGATCAGAATAAATTTTCCGGAGAGCAGGGACCAGTTCTCTAGGGAAGTTTGTTCTCTCCGCGATAATATCATTCGAAGTGGTTGCAAAAAAAAGAGTTCTCTTTAACCCTTCGTGAACCTCTGCCCTAAGGGCTTTTCGCTCGGCAAGATCGTTGGATTGGGCATAGCTCGCTGCAAGGAAAGCTGTTTTTTGGAGGATCGTATATTGGTTCTCCATAAAACTGATGAGCGCGGAACTTTTGGAGGCATGGCCGATCTGGTCGTGCAGGATCATGAAATTCGCGATTGAAAAAACTCCAAGAAAAAAGAAAGCTAAGAAAAACTTGAGGTTTGTTTGAAATAAGATCGGATCTTTTTTTTGTTTCATAAGGGGTGCGTTTTTCAGTCCAGCCATCTTCAGGCGGGTCTTCCTAGAAAGAATCCCTGACCGTATTTAACGCCGATTTCTTTTAGCCGTTGCAGATCTTCCTCAGACTCGATCCCCTCGGCAATAACTTCCGAGTTCAAATCCTCTGCGATCTTCAGAACGCGGCGCATAGAACGCTCCACCTGTGGGTTTTTGGATATCCCAATAACGTATTTCTTATCAAGTTTAACGACATCCGGCTCTAAAAGTATAAGACTTTCAAGGCATGTATTGCCAAATCCCACGTCATCTACAGCGATCTGAATCCCATAATTCTTAAAAGTTTCAACGGGGCCAATCAGATGAGAAGGTTCGCCGAGGATTTGCTGCTCACTAATTTCCAGGCAATAGTTTTGAGCGGGGCAGTTTACAGAGAGTTTTTCAATGAGCTCCTCAACCTGGAGGTCAATGATGGTCGCTGGAAATAGATTGATATGGCGGTGCATTTGAGCCGGAAGTTCCGATGAAGCAGTGACGCAGGAACGGAAGCAATGACGGTCCACAAGCGTAAGGATGTTGTTTTCCATGGCGACTCGGAAAAAAACATCCGGCATACAGACAGCGCCATTTTGAAGGCGGGACAAAAACTCATAGCCGATCACTGCTTGGTCCTCGAGGCGCACAATCGGTTGTTTGAGCGCGAAAAAATCATTTCCCTTGCGTAAAATTTCCGGCAAAGGGGATGGGGAGGTGGTAGGTACCCTTTCTTTAGGTCTCTCGAGTTCATTGTAGGAAATACAATTTTTTCCATTTGCTTTACTTCGTCTTAAAAGGGGATCGGCAATCGCCAGCAATTCGTCAACCGAAGTGATTTGCTCAGGGACTGGAGTGACACCGATGCTCGCGGTGACGCGGAACGTCTCCTTTTCCCCGAGAGAAATCGTAGTGTGGGAGATAGCTGATTTCAGCCTTTCGGCAAGTTGAAGGCCTTCATTCAATTCGGTTTTTGGAAGAATAAGGATAAATTCATCACCGCCGACTCTTGCAATATGATCAGAAAGCCGGACAGCATCCCTTATCTGCTTGGAAGTTTCTTTAAGAAGAATATCTCCCACCGGATGCCCAAGAGAATCATTGATTTTTTTAAAATTATCGATGTCAATAACAAGGGCCATCATGTCCCAGCCCTCGCGGATCATAAGCTGGATTTCACGATTTAACGCCTGTTGTAACCCACTCCGATTGTAAAGTTCGGTCAAAGGATCTAAGGCAGCCATCTTTTCAAGGCGGAGATTGGTTTCGCGAAGCCTTCCGGTGACGGATGCGAGCTTTTCCTTAATACGATGCCGGTCAATGGCGTGATGAATAATTCTCAGCAACAGTTTGGAGTTAAAGTCGTTTTTGACAACATAATCATCAGCTCCCTTGCGGACAGCATCGATTGCCAATGCGTCATTATCAAGCCCTGTCATGATGACAATCGGGGTATGTCTAGCTTGCGCGTGAACCTTAATAAAAGTCTGTATGCCGCTTGAATCCGGGAGCACTAGATCAAGCAAGATCAAGTCCCATGAGTTTTCTTGTAACAAGTCAAGGGCCTGTTGCAGGTCGAGCGCGCAAGTAATTTGAAGAGGCGGGTTCTTTTCTCTGGTGAGGCGTATCTTAAGTATGCTGGCGAACTCGGGATCATCTTCCACAAGCAAAAGCTTCAGACTGGGTTGTATGAATTTTTCGCCGTTCATTTATTGCCCCGATTTTCTGTGAACCAATAAGCTTTAAGATGCTATGGTTTGAAGCAAGATTATTTCACTAAAGCCTCCGGAAAAATTTTTTTAATATTTTCAAGAAGTTCATTGAATTCATAAGGTTTTGTGAGATAAGCATCCGCGCCGATGACTTTTCCAAGAATTTTATCCACCATGGAATCCTTGCCCGTCAGCATGATGATAGGAATTTTTGCGATCTGCTCGTCATAATTTTCCCGGATCTTTTTGCAAACCTCTTCGCCCGGGAGCTTCGGAATCATCAGGTCAAGGATGACAAGATCAGGGATGCTTTCTGTCGCTTCCTTGAGGCCGGTCGCCCCATCAAAAGCCGTTAAGACTTCAAAGCCCAAATTTTTAAGACGAAAAGACAAAAATTTGCTGGCGCTGTATTCATCCTCAATAATAAGGATCTTTTTTTTGCGGGATAGACGAACTTGTTCCATGTTAATTGATTCTGATGTTTTTAATGCTGAGCTGCGGTTTTTTGTGCTAGTCGTCATACGAACACCCCTTATAAAAATCTGTGGGAAATCCAGTTCGTATCTACTTGTTCTAAAAAAGAAACATTTTTTAAAAAACACTTTCTTCACTTCTAAAAAAAGTATAGCCTCATTTTATGGAAAAGGCAAATGAAGGCGCTATTTTGAGATAAAAAAAATACTCTTTTGATGAGAAAAGCATATTAAAATTCTATTTTGCTATTCCATTATTTGATTTTAAAAATCTTTGTTTTAGGGGTTCTTCAAAAAATAGACACAACACAATTCTTCAAGCGGGCATTCCCCAGTAGTATCCTTGGCCGTATTGCACACCGAGTTCTTTTAGAGCTTCAAGATCCTCCCGATTTTCAATGCCTTCGGCGATAATCTTGGTATCAAGGCTGCCCACAACATGCAAAAGCCGCCGCAAAACCTCTCGTCGGCCTTTATCATGAGCGACATCCCTGATAATGCCTTTATCTAATTTGATGACATCAGGCTGGAGAATAATGAGACTCTCAAGACAACTTCGCCCGAATCCCACATCGTCAATGGCAATACATATACCGCGTTTTTTGAATTCCGTTATTGCTGGCACAAGATAGGACGGATCTCCCAGAATCTGCTGTTCGCTAATCTCAACACAGTAGGACCCGCAAAGACTTGTGGGCGGGAATAACCGGTCAAATTGCTCGGTTTGAAGTCCTGCAAGAGTAGAAGGAAAAAGGTTTAAATGTTTCTCGTAGGCGGCCGGGACTTTATACGAAGCCGCCATCGTTGTTTCAAGACAATGATGATCGACGGCGAGAAGAATATTGCCTTCTCGGCTGAAATTTAAAAATTCTTCCGGCATTTCAAAACCGGGGATAGTCGAACGGGACAAAAACTCGTAGCCGACCGTTTTTTCTTCAGAAAGGTCCCAAATCGTTTGCTTGACCGCGTGAAAACAACGGCCTGATTTGAGCTGTTCAATAACGTTTTCAGTCTTTTCTTCCTTGCCATCCTCAAAGCTGACACGGTTCTTCCCAAGTCGCTTACTCTTTGCAAGCGCTCCATGGGTTTGCTCGAGAAGTTCCTCGATAGAAAGATTTCGTTTTGTGACATTGATAACCCCAAAACTTGCTGTGATACGTATCTCTTGACCGCTTAGGGACATAGCCGGGGTTCGGCTTATTGCAAGGCGGAGTCTTTCGCAAAATCGAGCCGCCTCTGCCGAGCGAGTGTCCGGCAGCAGGATGATAAACTCATCCCCGCCGATTCGAGATACATAATCTTCAAGGCGAATGGTATTTTTCAAAATTTTTGCGATTTCCTGAAGGACAATATCGCCTACCGCATGTCCAAAAGAATCGTTGATGGGTTTAAAGTTGTCTAGATCCAGCAAAATGACCACAAGATTCGAGCCCTCACGAGCGGAGACTTGGAGTTCCCTGGAAAGGACGCGTTGCAAACCGCGCCGGTTAAGCAATTGGGTCAAAGGATCCAGCGAAGAAAGCTGTTCGAGACGCTTGTTAAGTTCTTCGAATTGTTTTTTTTGATGATGGCGTTCAATCGCATAATTCAAAATGCGGAAAAGGACTTTTCGATCGACGTTCCCTTTCACCACATAATCCTGAGCACCTCTTTTAACGGCTTCAAGGGCTAGCGCATCATCATCCATGCCGCTCAGGATCACAAAAGGGACATCTTTGATTACGGAGGCTAATTTTTCAAAAGTTGCGATACCGTTGCTGTCCGGTAAACCGAGATCAAGAAGAATTAAATCAAATTTCTTTTCGCAGAGGATTTGCAAAGCAGACCCAAGGTTTGTCGCGACTTCCACCTCAAAGGAAGGTTGCTTTTCGGAAAGGAGATTAAGTTTTAAAAGGTTGGTATAGTCAGGGTCATCTTCCACAAGCAGCATTCTTTTGCTTGCAGGAATGGTATTTTCAGTCATGGAATAGATCCTCTATTGATAACAAAATAACCAAAATCGACGTACCCTTTAACTTATAATACTAATTATACTCCTTCCAAGTAAATCCACTCCATCAAAAAAATCGCTGTAGTTCGGATCACGAGAAAATACCCCCGATCGAATAATTTACAGTAACACGGAAAAGTTAATAACCTCAAAATTTCAAAATAAAACTCATGCGCGCAGCCCACGAAACTCATTTGTACGGATTTGATGGAGATGTGTATAATTTTATGGAGCGACACAAAAAGGTGAGCGGGATGTAGAAAAAAAGTTTAACAAGAATCAGGATAAGTAAGGTCATTTCCAATAAATTGTTCGTGTAATCAAAAAAACAACCCAATAATGTTTAAATAATCAAAAAACCTCAATAATGAGCAGGCAAAAATTAAAACATGATTTCATACAATTTATTAAAACCTAAGACAATTTGGGAAATATCTCCAGAAACGGATCTTGCCAATATCCGAGGGGGCACCTTTCCTTCAAAAATGCATTTAAGCTTGACCGAGGCCTGTAATCTAACGTGCAGACATTGTAGGCGCGGGCATCATTTTGTTCGAAAAAACGAAATGTCAAAAGAGATGCTAGATCATATTATTCATGATTTTTTCCCCTATATCTGTGCCTTGCGAATTGGCGGGAGCGATCTAGGCGAACAAATGCTTTCACCTTATTTTAATTATTTTTTAGGTCAAATTCGAAGATACCCCATCGATGTTGAACTGGTCACAAACGGGACATTCCTGTCAGAAGATAACGTTGAAGAACTCGTTTCTTCCTTGGCGATTATTTATTTGTCGCTGGAGGGAATGAACGAAAATTACGAAAAAGTCAGAGGATTTAAATGGAATCAGTGGGTCAAAAATCTTGAGCTGTTGTTAAAGAGCAGGGAGCGAAGTAAAGGACGAAGGCCTCTGGTCAATCTGTTAGTCACGACATTAAGAAGTTATCAAAGCAACTATTTTAAATTGTTGGAATTTGCCAAAGCAAAAAAAATCGATGGAATCTCTTTTAGAAATTTCCGCCCTCTTTGTTCGAAAGAAAAAAAAGAATCATTTTTATTCGACGAAGAAAAACACAATCTTTTTTATAATCAAATCAAAAAGAAAGCAATGGAATTAGGGGTGGCGGTTTCGTGCCCGCCGCCGTTTCCTGTCGGCAATATGAAACCTATCTCGTGTTACCGCAAACCGTGCGGGCAACCCTTTGAAGTCTTTGGAATCCAAAGCGGCGGTGAAGTTATTCCGTGTTGCAACAGACCGGTTGATCTGGGGGATTACAGCCCCGGATATGCTAATATCATGGCGAGTTGGACGTCCGAAGCTTTTATAAATTTAAGGAAAACTGTTAATTCAGAAAATCCGTTGCCAGTTTGCCAACATTGTGGAGTTGCAGTGAGTAACCCTTATGAGACGAGACCTGTTTTTTTGTCGTTTCAACAAAAAATCCGGAGCTTTTTTTGTCATGGGAGGGAAAAATAATAAAGAAGCGGATCAACTTTAACCTGTTTTCAATAAGGAGATTACAGGAATATTTTTAGCCCCACCACTGCTGGGCTAAACTCCTGTATCGAATTGCCTCGGCAAAACTAAACATGAAACCCAATCGGCGATTTGGGTTTTGACAGTTGCGGTTCTAACAACTCTTTGATTGCCTGAAAGACGATCTTGAATTGATGGTCATATTTTTTCTCCATTGTCTCGATTTTCTGCCGCAATTCCTTATGACTCGCCAGCATTTCCCTTAACTTCGTGAATGTCCGCATGATTTGTATATTCACTTCCACGGCTCTCTCGCTATTGAGGATGCTGGATAACATTAGGATGCCACGTTCGGTGAAAGCATAGGGGAGATGTCCATCGAGGTGTTGTCTCGAAGGTATCGCAAAATGCGATACCATAGCGTGAACCTCTTTTAAATTAAGCCGGAACATGAAATCATAGGGGAAACGTTTGATGTTCCGTTTTACTTGCTCCCTTAGCCTAATTGGTTTTACTCCGTAAAGAATCGCTAAGTCTTTATCGAGCATAATTTTCTGCCCACGAAGCAGAAATATCTTATTTTGAATGATTTCTTGTGGGATTAATTTTGCTGTCATTGTTGATGTCCTTTTCATGTTTTTTAAAAAGTGACAGTCACCAAAGGTGACAGTCACTAATTCCACCACTGCCGGTCGAGCGAGCGGTATTGGATCGCCTCGGCGATGTGCTCACTTTGGATTTGTTCAGATCCCGCTAAGTCACTGATCGTTCGGGCGATTTTAAGTATCCGAACAAGGATTTGCTCTATACAACCTACGAATATCCCGACTTTGTGCCGACCGTAATCATCAGATGGGAGGGGTTGGTAGGCATCGGGGTTTAAATAGGGGTCTTCAAGTTACCGGCGAAAGGGGAAATCCTTAGGCCTTTACAAATAAGAATTATTACTATATAGTTTCGGGCATGAAACGCTTGCTTGAAGAAAAGGATGCCTTCCACGACAAATGCCGGGAGCGCGGACTAAAGCTCACGCCTCAGCGACTGGCGATTTATGAAGCAATGCGCTACTCGAAAGAGCATCCCTCCATCGACATGGTCTATCAAAAGATCAAGAAAAAATTCCCTCGAATTTCGTTTGATACGGTTTACCGGACGCTTATTACACTCTGCGATATCGGACTTGTAAAACCTGTAGAAGGGTATGGTTACACAAGGCGTTTTGATCCCAATACGGGCCAGCATCACCATTTTCATTGTGTTAAATGCCAGAAGATCGTCGATTTTTACGATCAAACTTATGACCGATTAACGGCTCCCTCAAAAATAGCGCCGGGCTACAAAATCTTGAGCAAAAAGGTGGTGGTTGAGGGCCTTTGCCCGGATTGCAGCTAAAGAATTTTTTTTGGCTTTAGAGTAATAATAATTACGATTTAGTAAATCAGCGCAAATTCAAGGAGGTGGCCAATCGAGAAAATAAAGCGTGATAAGCGGATGCAGTAAATAATATAAAAATATGGATATCAACCCAAAAGGAGAAAACTATCATGTCAAACGATAAGTATACATCGATCGTAAAACTTGACTTCCAGTATGCGCACAGATTTATGAATTATCCAGGAGAGGCAAGCTATCTTCATGGACATTCGGGATTGCTAACGATCGAAATTGAAGGTGATTTAAATAAACATAATTATGCCTACCCAGTAAAAGAGGCGCAAAAATTAGCATGGGCAGTAGCCGACAACTTCATGCATGCAA